>Ga0256405_10000037_pt1 | contig 371418 bp, 319 predicted proteins | sample RumenRJG_02DNA_FD_189096 | JGI IMG/M metagenome (GOLD analysis project Ga0256405, IMG submission 189096) | Bovine rumen microbial communities from Lethbridge, Alberta, Canada - RJG_02 | ecosystem: Host-associated > Mammals > Digestive system > Stomach > Rumen | place: Canada: Alberta... | reverse complement strand
TCGTAGATGGTGTACGTGGCATCGGGGAAGTGAGTCTTCACCATCTGCCACGCCCATGCCCAGGAGAGGTAGGTCAGTGACCCTTTCCTCTCCGTGTGCTCATTGCAGTTAATTGCGTTGAGCGTGCTGAAAACTGTGTTTTCTTGCATAGTGATTAATGGTTTATAGAGTTGAACATATACGGAAACGAGCCGACAGAAGACTGCCGACTCGAATCTGACTTAATTGGAATATTTTTGGGGACTTAATTGGAATCTTGTCCTGAAATAACTCTCTCGTAAGAGGTCAGAAAGACTTCAAGAGCCTTACCAACGACCTCAAGCATGTAAGGAGTGACAGCCATGAGTGACGTTGCATCCGGGATGATCGTGGAGCAGCCGATAGCCATCTCACGGTCATCGTTAATACGGATTGAGATTGTGTCGTATTCATAGGACAGATCCTTTGCAAGTTCCTTTGCCTTTTCGAGATCAACCGAATCATTGAGCTTGAAAAGGGTGTAGAGAGATGTCAACGGTTCATGGCGTCAGTCCAGGTAATAAGGGACATCATCACATTTAAAGGAGATCATTGTGTCGTTGACCTGTGTGACGTCATTCGCTCCAGCTTTGGTGAGTTTCTCACGGAGTTTCTTTGAAGCGTAGTCATTATCTTTCTTGTACTTCGGGATTATCTCGATCTCGACTGAACTAATTAACCCGATGATCGCAAGGATCAGCAGGATAAGAAGTAGAATGTTTGTAATCATGTTAGAATAGGTTTGAAAAATTAAAGAGTTGACTCTACCCCGGTAAAGTCATCCCTTGAATCTATTCCCCAAATCCGTGATGGCAGGGGGGCTTAAATCTGATACTTCGTGCTTGCGTGCGACATTTAATAAGACCCTAGAAGTAGTACTTTCAAGGTCTTTTTTGACCCATAAACACACTGTTTAGGGGTAATAAATCACCTAAGAATAGTGCTGATCAACCTAATAAATTACCCTTAAACACACTGTTTAGGGGTAATTTATTACCCTTGAATAGCCTTGATTTACCTAATTAATTACCTTCAACTAGCGCTGATTGACCTAAATAATTACCCTTTGATAGTGTTGATCGAGGTAATTTAATACCCTGAATCATGCTTGCCGACAACAAATCTTTTGGCGATCACTCCCAATCGACAACATTTATTTTGCTGAATGATACTGATCGACAACATTTATTTTGTTGAACACGACCTTCAGACAATATTTATTTTGTTGAAAGGTGCTGGACGACAGAATTAATTATGCTGAACACACCTGGACAACAACATTTAAATTAGGTAAAAAGCATGAATCAGAGTAATTATCTACTCTGTTTCATATGAAATCAGGTATGTTTCTACCGTAATTTGTACGATTTCAGGTTCATTTCAACCTTGTTTTGTATGATTTCAGGTTTGTTTCAACCTGTTTTTCTACGAAATGACATTGAATCAAACTTGAATTGTAGGAAATGAGGTTTGTTTGTGGTCAAATTGACAATAGGGCAGGCGTTCGCAGAAGTCTTTATTCGCTTAAACTATTCATTGATTCAAATAGATTGATTATTTTTGGCATCCAATTTGGTATCCAAAATATTAATTCCTATATTTGTGTTGAATCAAAAATATCTAAATATGGTAGTTATAAGTAGCAGAGATTTTCGTTCTAATCAGAGCAAATACCTTGGGATGGCCGCCAAAGGTCAAGGAGTTGTGCTGACAACTCGTAGCCTTGGTTCTTTTAAGATTGTTCCAGTCAGGGAAGACGATACCCTCATGACGAGGGAAGAATTGTACAGTAAAATCGACAAAGGTATCCAGGAGATTAAGGAGGGTAAAGGATACAGGGTAAGTACAAAAGAAGATCTTGAAAGACTCTTGGATTCACTATGATTTATGATATAATACTCTCACCGGATGCTGTAAAGACCTCGCAAAGCTTCGGAAAAATGAGCCGAATGCATTCGCTAAAGCATATCGTTTGTTGGACGAACTTAGAGAACATCCAAGGACAGGGACTGGAAAGCCAGAACCATTGTCAGGCGATAGGAGCGGACAATGGTCACGGCGAATAACTCAGAAGCATCGAATGGTATATTCGATTGAAGATGAAATAGTCGAGGTCTATGTTGTTTCATCTTACGGCCATTATGATGATAAATAAACAATGGTATCGCTCACTTCGGTGGGCGATTATTCATTCACGAAGTATAGAAGTATTCGTAACGATTTGTATCTTTGTATATATCTATCAAACAATCAAATAACAAAACCTACCAGTTATGGCAAGCTACAAGAAAATACAGGACATCAAGGATCTCGACACGAGGCTGCGTGTTGTCGACAGACTGCTGAAGCTAAGGGCTCAACTGGCAGCTGAAGTCCCGGCGAAGACCGCTACTGAGACTCTGCTCATTGCAACATGGAATATCCGAGAGTTTGGAAACAACAGACTTGACGAGAGTCTGTATTACATAGCGGAGATTATCGACCACTTTGACATTGTGGTCATCCAAGAAATCAATTCGAAGGAACTTGGCGGTTTCAAGTCTGTGATGAAGATTCTTGGGGACAGCTGGACATATATCATCTCCGATGGAGTCATGGGCCCTGACGGAGGGAGTGAGGCCATGGCGTTCGTCTACAACAAGAACAAGGTGCAGTTCACTAATCTGGCCGGGGAGATAGTCCTTCAGAATTCTAAGAAACTAGCAGGATCCATCGTCGATGGAAAAGTGCAGGTGGACGGTGTTCTGGTAGACGGAAAGGTGCAGTCTAAGGTTCAGTTCGCCAGGACTCCGTTCATGGTATCATTCATGGCCAACTGGTTTTCCTTCAACATCTGCACAGTCCATATCTATTATGGCAGCGAAAAGAATGAGCAGGGAATCATAGAGAGACGCAAGAAAGAAATTGAGACGATATCATCTGTACTGCTAGAAAGGCAGAAAGAAGAGGATGTTTCTTATATCCTCCTTGGAGACTTCAACATACCTGATATAGGCGGAGAGTATTTCAATGCTCTCTCCAAGAAAAGGGGATTCTTTGTCCCCAAAGAGATCCAGAAATACCCTACGGACTTGGGGCAGGTAAGCCATTACGACCAGATTGCATTCAAGTTAAAACTCGAAGACGAGATGGTCCTTTATGATGACGACAAGCAGAGAGCGGGAGCCTTTAACTATACCAAGTCAGTCTTCAGGGACAGTGACGAAGTGTCGGATTATGATATTTACATCAATCATTACCTTGATTCTTATCTTGGCGAACTTGCAAAGAGTAATAACAAGTTGAAGGCAAAGGGTAAAGCAGAGAAGGAGGATACAGAAGAAGGTAGACGAGCTTTCTTCAGGGGATGGCGTACATACGAGATGTCGGACCATCTTCCTCTGTGGGTCGAGTTGAAAATCGACTTCAGTGATCAATTCCTGAAGAACAGGGCGGAAGAGGCTGAAGAAGAGAAAGAAAGTGCGGCGATGGATAAAGAATCTTGAGGATACTCCAATTGCCGCGGTCCGATAATAATCAACCAGTAAATTCTTCATCGCTCACTTCGGTGGGCGATTATTTCTTTTGATACTTCGCAGAAACTATCGCAAGACAGGATTGGACCGAGCCATCCGATAACCTCTTGCTTGTCGGTTTGGTGTAGTACCAGGTATTCAGATCCGTGGCCTTGGCGGCTTTCTTAATACTCAGTTCCTTGTAAATGCTCTCCAGTTTCTCCTTGATCTCTGCCCTGGGGATAGCGACCTGTTTCGGCAGTTGTCCATCTAAAAGGAGGAAGATCTTCGTGTCAAGAGTCTCGTGCTCCAACTTGACGAGTTCTCTCTTGATATTGGACTGGTGGTAGTTCATTTCCCTCACTTTACTTGCTCCCAGTTTCTCATAGGCTTCCCTTACCAGCGGTTTCTCCACCTCGATCCTTGATTTCCGGAAACAGTTAAGATTGTAAGTGTCTTTGCATAACTCGACGTATTCCTCGAAGATGTCCTTGAAGGAAGTCCTCTCGATACTTTTGAGCTCGTCCAGTTCAATGTCCTCCTCGACTTCGAGATCCTTGTGAATCACGTTCAGACCGGCTTGTAAGAGATTATCTTTCATGTTGCATTGTGGGCTGTACTGCCCGTTAACTATGCCATAATTGACTATCTGGAGATTGGCGAGGTTCCTGTCAACGACGATCTTACCGTCAACGATCCCGATGTATGGTGCGTTGTTGACATAGCCTTTGAGGAAGGCCTTACCATCCTTGGAGAGCTTGTTCAGCAACTCGGCGTCATGCTCGGCCAGCTCAACCTGAATCCGGATGCTCTCCTTGTATTCCTCAAGGGTAACCTCCTTAAAAGGGGAGACGGAGTATATCTGCGTGACCTCATTCTTGTAACGAGAATCACGGATCCTTCCGCATATCTGGGGCAGTGTCGTCATGACATCGACTTTAGTGTGATCCTTGTGCTTCTCGCTTACGATAAACGTCCTGCCATTCTGGTCGAAGATGTCTTGTCCCTCGAAACAGGTGGACGTGTAGAAATTGAACGTCTTGACTGGATCGAGAGTTGTCTGTATCTCAAAACCGTCTGGAAGTTTAGACAGGTTTTCCTTCAGCGAGTCAGCACTCTGAGAGCAGACAATCCTGCAGTCAGTCGGAATCAGATTCGCCCTGCGGATGATTTTCGAGATTCCCTCGACACTGTTAATGAAGGTATGGTAGTTGTCATCACCGCCATTCTTCACACGTGACTTGCACAGACGAGCCATGTAATCAGCGGGATCATCCACCTTTATTGGGTTGACAGCGACCCTGACCGCATCAGGTCACACGATCTTGTGTTCCGGTAATGATGTCAGCTCCGAGAGCCAGTATTCCCTGGGAATCGGGGTGGCTGATACAAACGTCTTCCGGTCAAATTCCTTCGCCTTTTCCAGCAGATGTCTTGCGGCCTGTTTCCGGAACCTGTAAGAGTTGAAGAGGATATGCCATTCATCCACAAAGAGAAACATGTCCTTATAAGGATCGAAGCCAAGAGCCTCTAAAGTGTCACAGACAAAGGGGAAGGAATCGTAAGTCGTTGCGATTTTGATTGTGTTGTGTGTCTTGACGTAGTTGGCGATGGCGGTTGCCCTGTCCATATCACCGTGGATTCCGAGCAGATCCGGATTACTTGCCGCCTTGTTGCTCACCAAGCCTCGGAAAGGCATGGCAAGAATAGTGTGTCCTGGCTGCTTAATGGCTAAAGTGGTGGCTCCACAACCCGTGATTCCCTTACTTAGTACGCAGTTGGCAGGGATTTCGGTTATTCAATCTGATAGGAAATTTACCCCTTTGGGGGCGGTTTCGATAATGTCGTTCATTTGCTTAAGTGTTTGATAATTAATTTGAGTAACTATATTTATTCTTTATAAAGAGTAAATATTATGATACTCAAAAAATCTATACAGATAATAGGTTATCCGAACTGAAAATCTTGAAAAATGAGAAGTTGTCCTGCTCTCTAAAAATTGAGTAATCACATATATTTCTATAAAGAGATAAAAATACATTACTCAAAAAAACTATACAGGGAGAGCAAAAAACAAGGGCACCGGAGTACCCTTGAAAATAAATGTTTAAGCTTTTTAAAATTTGCCCTTTTAAAGACATACAAATATAAGAAAAAGATTTGAATTTTCCAAATTTAATTCACTTATTTTCAATTGGTTCTGCAAATGGCGTAGTGGAGTGATAGGGACTTTAAAGGGGGAGTTGGGAGAGGTGGAAAAGAAAAAGAAACCCTCAGAGAATCATCTGATCCGTCTGAGGGCTGGGAATTACGATGGAGACTTATTATTTCTTGAAACATCGAGAAACCTCATCGACGATACTATTTTTCAACAACTTGGCATAATGTTGAGTTTGCCGGATATTAGTGTGCCCCAGCAGTTTTGAGACAACCTCTATTCTTACTCCTGCGTTAAGGCACCTTGTTGCATAGGTGTGTCTTGCAATGTGTGTGTGAAGAGGTTTGTTTATGCCACTAAGGTCCTGGATTATCTTTAGATAAGCATTGACTTTCTCGATAGATATCAGTGGTAGCTGGAAGTTGTACTTCTTTAATATCTCCATCCCGTCTGGGAGAATTACTGAGATAAAAGGGATCTCAGTCTTTACCCTATTCTTGGCGATATAGCATTGGCCGTTTTCATCATAAAGGAAATCCTCCTTTTTCAGTTCTCTCATATCTGCGAACGATAATCCACAATTTGCTTGGAAGATAAAGATGTCTCGTATTTTGGCAAGACTTTGGTTCGCAAGAGGCAATTCCTTGATTCTGTTCAATTCACTATCAGTGAGGAACTGAACCTCCCTGTTCCATCTTCTTATTGGAATCCCTTCAAATGGATCCTGTGAGAGCATTTTGTTTTTTACGGCGTAAAGCAGCACACTTTTTAACTTTGAAGCATAGCCCATTGTAGTCTGATATTCATATACCCTTTCAAGTTCGGTCAAGAAGTTTCGTATCGTCGTTCCATTTATGGAAGAGACTGGATCAGTTGGAGATACCATTTCCAGGAACTTGTCCCTAGAGAGCTCGAATTTCCTATAGGTCTTGTAAGTAAGATTCACTCCGATTCTTCTTTTTAGCTGGCTCATGTATTCTTCAAAGAGTTCGCTAACAGTGATAGGACGTATGCCTCCATGGAGTACGAAAGATTTTACCAGTTCGATGTCGAACTTGGTATCATTCTGAAGGGCAAATAACTGGCAGTCCCTGATCTTACTCCTGATCTCTTCGAGATACTCTTTGATTGCATTGTTCCGTTTTGACTTTAGAGCATTCTTGAATACTTCAGGATTCTCTTTTTGAGGAAGTGAGAAGATCCATCTCCTGCCATTCATGACGATTGATGTTTCAATGGGCGAAAGGCCTTGCCGGTTCTTTTTTGCTTCCCGGCAGTAGAAGCTCACCGAAAAAGTGGTGTAATTGCCTGGTTTCATTTTAGTTAACCTTGAATTTGTGACTGACTTTTATTACTTGCATGACCAGTCACAGATTCTGACAATTTCCCCTGCTAAAATGGCAAAACCCACATAGCTGTAAGGCTCTGTAGGTTTGTTCAGTTTGCTTAAATCGTTAATTTTGAGCCACTTAACAGACTTGAACTGTTGACCTGCGCGTTACGAATGCGCTGCTCTACCGACTGAGCTAAAGTGGCCTGGACATTTCTCGTGGAAATGGATTACAAATATAATGATTTTTTCGGAAGTTAAGACTAAATTTGCAGCAGCAATCCAAAAAGATGAAATCAGAGATAATCATAATAGGCGGCGGTGCCGCTGGCCTTATGGCTGCATATGGAGCCGTCAAGGCTTTGTCGGCAGGGAGTCGCGCCCGTGTCACCATCCTTGAAAAGATGCCCAGGCCAGGCCGCAAGATTCTTTTTACCGGCAAGGGTCGATGCAATTTCACCAATTTGAAGGATTGGAATGACTTTTCCCGACACATCCGCACCAATCCTAATTTCGTCAAGCCGGCATTTTACAATTTCACCCCGGCAGATATGATTGATTTCCTTGAGAGCAATGGACTTGAAACCATTGTCGAAAGGGGAGACAGGGCGTTCCCATATTCCCACAGGGCATCTGATGTACTCGACACGATGGTTGAGACTGTGCTCCGTCATGGTGTTACATTGTTGACCGAGAGGGAAGTGGAAGACATTAGGCCGGGTTTTTCAATCCTTTGCTCCAGTGGTGAGACCTTCGAATGTGAGAAACTCATCATTGCCACGGGTGGCTTGTCCTATCCGATGACAGGTTCCACAGGGGACGGTTATCGATGGGCCGGCTTTTTCGGGCATGAGGTCACTCCTTGCTTCCCGTCCCTGACCGCTCTCGTACCCAAAGGTTACAAGGTCATTGAGAAGATGGACGACATCCTGAAAGGACATGTAGACCGCACGACTCCGATGACCGGAAGCGGCGAGGCCTTGCATGGAGCGAAACTCAAGAACGTAAACCTTACCGTCACTTATGACGGGGGAGCCTCTGAGACCGAGTTCGGAGACATTGATTTCACGGACGGAGGCATCGAGGGCCCTATCGGTTTCCAGGTAAGCCGTAAATGTGTCAAGACCTTGATGAACGGCGGGAGGGTCAGTTTCTCCCTTGACCTGAAGCCAGGTGTTCCGCAGGAGGAGCTTTCTGAGAGGGTAGCATCCCTTTGGGAATCAATTAAGAACGATCCAAGAACCCGCCAGGCCAAAGATGGGCGTGGGATAAACGGCAAGGAGATGTACAGGATCCTTCTCGGTAAGTTAATGCCCTGGGAACTTATTCCAGGCTTCCAGGCATGGAATCCTGACATCCTGAAGACTTCCATAAAGAACTCTCCTTCACAGGGACGATTCCACAGGCCGCCAAGACGGTTCTACGACGTGGATCTTAAACTTCTGGCCAAGACCCTGAAGGACTGGAAATTCGAGATAATAGGCTTCGTGGGTTACGAGCGCTGCGTGATCACTGCAGGAGGAATCTCAACTGACGAGGTCACTGCCAAGACGATGGAGTCAAAGATCCAGTCCGGTCTGTACTTCTGCGGCGAGGTCCTGGATATGGATTGCGACACCGGCGGTTACAACCTTCAGTGCGCCTTTTCTACTGGCTATCTTGCCGGCCAGTCTGCCGCCAAGTCCATCGGCCAGGATTGAATTACACGGAGATCCTGAACTGACGCGGAGTCATCCCTGTGGCTTTCAGGAAATACCTCCCGAATGATGAGGCATTCGGGAAACCCATAATGTTACTGACCTGCTGGACATTGTATTCCCCGCTGCTGAGAAGGAGCCTCGCTTCAGCTATCACATATTCCTTGATAATCTCTGTCGCCACCCTCCCGGACTGTTCGCTTACGATCCTGGAAAGGTATTTCGGGGTGACGCATAATTCGTTGGCATAGAATTCCAGGTCGCGATGGCGTTCACAATTCTTCTGGACGAGGGAGATGAATTGGCGGAGGAGGGCCGGCCTTCTCCCGTATTGCCTTCTGCTGCCGCTCCTTTCAATGATGATTCTGGCAATGCCGCCTGCGATGACCTTTGCGAATCCTTCGACAATGTCTTCCTTGAAAGAATAATCCGGACCGCCTTCCGCCACATGTTGAACTACCCTGAGCAGCTGAAGATGCCTGTCCATCCTCCCGTGGTCAACCGGCAGCAGAAGGGGAGTGTATGTGGATGCCAGGATGATCCTGGATGATCTTGAAGTTGCCGGAAGCAGGCCGCCGGCATCGCTGTAGGCGATTATCAGGAAGCGGGTGCCTGCTTGATATTCAAGGGAATCGAGTACGATTCCAGACGCGGCCAGGAAGATCGAGCATCCCTCGATCCTGTAGTCCTTCAGGTTGATCCGGCAGTCCACCCTCCCGGATTCAACGAATAGTATTGTGTGGAAAGCGACCCGGTAAGGGAAAGTCATTCCGTATGGGCGGAGGGTCCTGGTCGAGAGCCCTTTCTTCAATCTGGAAGCTATTTCCACGGGGACCCTGCTGTCCAGATTGTCCGAGATGACTACCTCGTCTTTCAAGGAAAGAGTTCTCGCCATGGCCGGCACCATGTCGAGTCTCAGAGTGCTTAAATTCTCTTTCATGCTGCTAAATTGGGAAAATTGAACAAAAATACCTTGATAATATCAGAAAAATGTTCAATTTTCTCACAAATAGCGCCCATTTTCCTCGGTTATTTCCCTCGTTTTCGGAAATGAACTACTTTCGCCGCACCAAAGAAACGAATATATGATTGAGAGATTCCTGGAAAAGACAAGTTTTGAAAGCCTCGAGGATTTCAGGGCAAATTACAAGTTGAATATTCCCCAAGGGTTCAATTTCGCCTACGATGTTATGGATGTCTGGGCGGCCGAGGAACCTGACAAGCTTGCCATGCTATGGACAAATGACCAGGGTGAGTGCCGCCGGTTCACATTCAAGGATATGAAAGATATGTCAGATAAGGCGGCATCGTACTATCTGTCATTGGGAATAAAGAAGGGTGACATGGTCATGATGATCCTTGGCCGGCGCTATGAATTCTGGGTTACTATGATGGCCTTGCTCAAGATCGGGGCAGTAGCCATCCCTGCGACTCATCTTCTGACCGATCATGACATAGTTTACAGGGTAGAGAAAGCAGGCATAAAGGCAATTGTCTGCGCTGGAGAATCGTATATCGTCGGTAATGTCGAGATGGCCATCCGTAAGTGCAGCGCAGCCGGTAATGCTCCCATCTCCCTGGTCAGCGTGGGTCCGGAAGTCCCTGAAGGATTCCATGACTTTCATGCGGAGTGGAAAGATGCTCCGGCATTCGTACGTCCTGAGGACAAGGGGTCGAATGACGATATAATGCTGATGTATTTCACGAGCGGTACCTCCGGAGAACCTAAGATGGTCGCCCATGACATGGTATATCCCCTGGGGCACATCGCCACAGGGGCCTTCTGGCATAACCTCGGGCCTGACAGCCTGCATTTGACTATAGCGGATACTGGCTGGGCCAAGGCAGCCTGGGGAAAACTCTATGGACAATGGCTCGCAGGTGCTGCCCTTTTCGTTTACGACCATGCCCGTTTCAAGGCTGAGGACATCCTTGAACTGATAGGGAAGTATAGGATAACCTCGCTTTGCGCACCGCCTACGATTCTCCGTTTCCTGATCCAGGACGATCTCGGTAATTATGACCTGTCTTCCTTGCGGTATCTCTGCACCGCAGGGGAAGCTCTTAACTCAGTGGTCTATGATACAATGCTCGATAAGACCGGTCTTAAGATCCACGAAGGATACGGCCAGACTGAATCCACCCTTCTTCTCGGGACATTCCCTTGGATGGAACCTAAGCCGGGTAGCATGGGAATCCCTTCCCCACAGTACAAGATAGCTTTGTTGAGGGAGGACGGAACTCCAGTAGAAGACAGGGAGATAGGCGAGATCTGCATAAATGTCAGGGACGGCAAGCCTTGCGGCCTTTTCAAGGGCTATCTTGGCGATCCCGAAAGAACTGCAAAGGTCTGGCATGACGGTTGGTATCACACGTGTGACCTTGCCTGGCGGGACGAAGACGGTTATTTCTGGTTCGTAGGAAGGAATGATGACATCATCAAGACTTCAGGTTACCGGGTCAGTCCATTTGAGGTCGAAAGTGTGCTCATGATGCATCCCGCTGTCGTGGAATGTGCTGTTACAGGTGTCCCGGATCCCTTGAGGGGATATCTGGTGAAGGCTTCGATCGTCCTCACGAAAGATTACCGCTCGCAGGCAGGGCCTGAACTGGCAAAGGAGATCCAGGCTTTCGTCAAAAGGACGACTGCTCCGTACAAATACCCTCGTGTGGTGGAATTCGTGGACGAACTGCCGAAGACAATCAGTGGCAAGATCCGCCGTGTAACGAACTAGACCTTATTTCCCTTCAGCGAAGACGTCCAGAAGCTTACTTACAAGCTGGGAGTTGTCCTTGCTGGGCCTGAGCATGCGCCACGCACCAAACAATCCGACAACGAAGAACACCAGTACGATGAGTCCGCTGCCATTGGAGATGAACCACCCTAGCATGGCCCAGATCAAGACCAGGGCCAGGGCAACGTACAGCCCGACATTGGAATTCTTGTTGCCTTCCTTGAGCGAGACGGCGTAACGGTGGATATCTTCTCCGTCAGGAGTCTTTCCTATTGTCCCTGCATCTTCCAGGGTGCAGGAGAGATATTTCCACTTGTACTTTGTCGACCTGTCAAGGAACAGGTCGCAGCCTGCGGCTGATGGAGGAAGTATCTTATCTTCTATCTCATTGGTGCGCAAGACCTTGCCATACAGCCCAAGCTCTGTTTTAATTCCGCCAAGGACGGTGCCGAAAGGCTTTTCACTATCGAAAAGCCTCATTCCGGCGTCCATCATCTGTGTGTTCCTGTCAATCATAGGTATCTGCTGAAGAAGTCCCAGATCGCCTCGCAGGTGTCCATGTCCTTGTCGGACCAGCTATGATTGCCACCTATTACTTCGTAAAGGAGGACGTCGGCTGCGGGACCTCCCTTGAAAGCCGGCTTGCCGTTCTGGAAGTGATGCAGGATGACCTGGTTACGCCCTTCTCTGCGTGGAAGGGCGGTGATGGTCTCGCTTATACATCCATTGGCGACTACTATGTGGCTGATGCTCACCGGGACTGCCAGATAGGCACCCCATCCTCCCTCGTTGAAAGGATCACCCGTCCATTCGGACGTGTGGTCCTGTGTGCCGTGGACTTCCATGAATGGGATAGGCTTCTTGTATTTGAGTGGCATCATGTTGGTGAGTGTCAGTCCAGCAATCGATGCGATGGCCTTGAATGTGTCAGGACTTTTCTGAGCGAAGAGGTAGCACATCTCTCCTCCGTTTGACATCCCGGTGAGGAAGGTGTTCTCACGGCTGAAACCATATTCTTTCTGCAGGTGACTTACGAGTTTGATGACGAAATCGACATCGTCGGTTTTCATCCCTTCCTGGGGAGGGTAGCCCACATTCCATCCTGTCTTTCCCTTGGGGTCGCGTAGCCCCTGGGGATAGCACACCGCGAATCCGTGCCTGTCGGCAACATCCATGAGGGCCACCTTACCGCCGGCTGCCGATCCGGTGTAACCGTGGAGGCAGATTACAAGAGGCGCTCCCTTGTCGAGTCCGGAAGGCTGGTAGAGGTAGTACTCCCTTTCCACGCCGCGGTGTTTCATGGTCTCGTGGGAACACCTTGTTTCTATGGGAGTCTTGTCCTGGGCCAGGGTAGAAAAACTGAATGCCAGAGCGACGAGAAGCAATGCAATCTTGCCTGCAAGTCTTGAAGAGTTGATCATGTCTTAAGAATATGTTGTTATAGTTTCTTATACAATATTACAAAGTTTTTTCGTAATATTGAGAAACAACGATGCGAAATATGGACAGGAGAGAATTCATAAACAAAGGAGCCGGTGCCGTGGTTGCCGTCGGCCTTGGCGGAACTGTCATGCCGGCCTTCGCCGGAGTGACTAGACCTTCTTTACAAAATGGCAAAGACATCAATTATAAGCCTGAGGGCGGAGTTAAAGGCCCTTTGAAGGTCCGTTTCCTTGGGACCGGTGCTGCAGACTGGAAGGGCAGGGATGAAAGGGGAGAACTGCGCAGGCGTTCCAGCGTATTGCTTGACGATGCCGTCCTGATCGATTTTACTCCTTCAGCAAGGGACATGATTCCTGAGGGCATCAGCCCTGAGGTGATTTTCTATACACATTCCCACGGCGACCATTACAAACCTGCCGCAGCTCTGGAAATCGGTGTCAAGCGTGTCTATCTAGGCTCTACTTGGATCGAGAGGGCGAGGAAAGATTTCGAGAAGGCTTCTGCTGAAACAGGCAGGCCTGCCCCAGAGATAATCCCTCTCGCTTCCGGTGATAAGGCTGTGGCCTATGGATTGGCCGTGACCGCCTTACCTGCAAACCATGCGACAGGTGACCGCAACGAACAGACTCTCATGTACCTTGTTGAGAAAAAGGATGTCCGGGTACTATATGCTACGGACACCGGTGGCATTCCTGCAGTTGCCGCCAGGATAGTTGGCATAGATCCTCATGAAGACGGGAAGCCGATCACCGGTCTTATCATGGAAGCGACAATGGGCATGGGAGGAGACGAGGACTTCCGGATATTCACACATTCCAGCGTCGAGACGGTCCTCAGGACTGCACACATGTTGATCCGTCAGGGACGCTATCTTCCGAAGCTTAACCAGCCGGTTTACCTTACCCACATGGCACGTACCCTCCATCCAACCCAGGCTGAACTCGATGCCACCCTGCCGCAGCCTCTCAAGGCAGCCTACGACGGACTTGAAGTTTATTTCCAGTAGCAGGCCGTTTTCTGCATCTGCTTGTAAATGAATATAATAGAGAAAACGCATAGACTAATAATCTATGCGTTTTCTGTAAGTGAGTATTATTCAAATAGTTCCGAAAAACGGGAGACTATTGGAAAAACGGTCAACTATGAGAAGTTGTCGTAGAGGATGCTCTCGGGCTGGACTCCCAGGCTGTCAAGCAGCTTGTTGACGGATGCCACCATCATAGGCGGGCCGCACATGAAGTACTTGATGTCTTCCGGGGTCTCGTGATCCTTGAGGTAGGTCTCGTACATCACATTGTGGACGAAGCCGGGGGTGTACTTCACGCCTGCTGCATCTGCCGCGGGATCCGGACGGTCGAGGGCGAGGTAGAACTTGAAGTTCGGGAACTCCCTCTCGATTTCCGCGAAGTCCTCCAGGTAGAAGGCCTCGACGAGGGCGCGGGCTCCGTAGAAGAAGCTCACCTTCCTGCCGGTCTTCAGGGTCTTGAAGAGGTGCATGATGTGGCTGCGCAGAGGGGCCATACCGGCACCACCGCCCACGAAGATGTATTCCTGCTCCTCGGGATCATCCTTCGGAAGAAGGAACTCGCCGAACGGGCCGCTGATCATAACCTTGTCACCAGGCTTGCGGGTGAACACATAGGAAGAAGCGACACCCGGAGGAACGGGCAGCATCTTGAAGACGCCCTTAGGCTGGCTCCTGTCGAACGGAGGAGTTGCGATACGGACGTTGAGCTTGATGACGTTCTTCTCTGCAGGATACGAAGCCATGGAGTAAGCGCGGATGGTAGGAACGGTGTTCTTGGCCTTGATGCCGAAGAATCCATATTTCTCCCAGTCTGCCCTGTACTCGGGAGCGACGTCGATGTCTGCGAAGTCGATGTCGTAGGCAGGAATGTCGATCTGGATGTATTCACCGGACTTGAACTCGATGTTCTCTCCCTCGGGAAGCTTGACGGTGAATTCCTTGATGAAGGTAGCGACATTGTCGTTGCTGATGACTTCGCATTCAAGCTTCTTGACGCTGAGGGTTGAGTCGGGAACCTGGATCTTGATGTTGTCCTTGATCTTGACCTGGCAGCCGAGTCTGTAGCCGTCCTTGATCTGCTTGCGGTTGAAGAAGCCCTTCTCTGTAGGAAGGATGCTTCCGCCGCCTTCGAGGACCTGGACCTTGCACTGGCCGCAGTTGGCCTTTCCACCGCAAGCTGAGGGAAGGAATATTCCCTGGTCGGCCAGGGTGTGCATGAGGTCGCCTCCGAGGGGTACTTCAAGGTTCTTCTTGCCGCCGTTGATGTCGATGCTGACAGATCCGGACGGGGTGAGTTTCGCCTTGATCACGAGGAGGAGGGCAACCAGAATGAGAGTTACGACAACTATTGTCGCTACAGCTCCGATGATTGTGTTGAACATAGCTTGACCTCCTTCTTTAAAGTGAAATACCCATGAAAGTCATCATCGCGATAGCCATGAGGCCGACGGTGATGAATGTGATTCCGAGGCCCTTCAGAGGGGCGGGAACATTACTGTATGACATCTTCTCACGGATTGCCGCAAGGGAGACGATTGCGAGGAACCAGCCGATTCCACTGCCGAGCGCATAGACTGCGGACTCTCCGACATTCACGAAATCCCTCTGCTGCATGAACAGCGAACCTCCGAGGATTGCGCAGTTGACAGCAATAAGCGGGAGGAAGATTCCGAGGGCGGAGTACAGTGAAGGACTGAACTTCTCCACGACCATTTCAACTATCTGGACGATTGCTGCGATGACGGCGATGAAGATGATGAAGCTGAGGAAACTCAGGTCAACACCCTTGATCAGTGCATCAGGAGCAAGGACATACTTGTTGAGAAGATAGTTGATCGGGAGGGTAACGAGCAAGACGAAGATAACTGCAACACCAAGGCCGGCAGCCGTCTTCACGTTCTTCGACACTGCCAGGTATGAGCACATACCCAGGAAGTAGGCGAAGATCATGTTGTCAACGAAGATTGACTTTACGAATAAGCTGAGATATTCCATAACCTTAATGTTTAAATTATTTCTCCTGCAGGTCTTTCTGGATGCTCCTCTGGACCCACACGATGCATCCCAGGAGGATGAGGGCGAACGGAGGAAGGATCACCAGGTTGTTGGGAACGTAGCCGAGCCAGTTCAGGATGTCGACACCGAAGAGGGTGCCGCTTCCGAGAAGTTCACGGAAGAAGGCGACGATGATAAGGATCATGCCGTAGCCTGCTCCGTTAGCTACACCGTCGAGGAAGCTGGGCCAGGGCTTGTTGCCGAGGGCGAAAGCCTCGATACGTCCCATGACGATACAGTTGGTGATGATAAGTCCGATGTAGACGCTGAGCTGCTTGTCAATGGCGTAGGTTGCCTCGAAGGACTTCAGGATCTGGTCAACGAGGATAACCATCATGGCCACGACTACCAGCTGTACGATGATCCTGACGCGGCTGGGAATGGTGTTCCTGAGCAGCGAGAGGATGAGGCTCGAAATGCCGGTGACGGCGATGACGGAGAGTGCCATGACGAGGGCGCCCTTCATTGTGACCGTAACGGCCAGGGATGAGCAGATACCGAGGACAAGGACGGTAATGGGGTTGCCCTTGAATATCGGGTTGAGTATTGTTTCTTTCAATTTAGCGTCCATGATTATTCCTCCTCAGTTTTATTTGCTGCAATACCCTTGAAATAGGCTGAGTATGCTCCGAGCCAGGTGTCGATGGCGGCGTCAAGACCGTTGGATGTCATTGTGGCACCGGTGATAGCGTCGATCTTGTTGTCGATGACGGATGATCCGTCAGCATTCTTGGGAGCACCGCCCTTGACGATGTCAAAGACGTTGGCAGTGGTGAAGTCTGCCTGCTCTCCGTTGAACTCCGCCTGGAACTCAGGATCGTCCTTGATCTTCGCACCAAGGCCTGCGGTTTCGCTCTCATGGTCGAAATATGCACCCTTGATGGTATTGGAAGAGGGCTCGAAAGCGATGTAACCCCAGACGGGACCCCAGAGGCCGGCTCCGTAGACAGGAACCACGGTCACTCCGTTCTTGAAGATGAACACGGGTATTTCAGCATTGCTTCCACCCTTGATGTTGTAGTTCTGCTTCTTGAGATCCTTGGGAGAATAGACCTTGGAAAGATCGAGGTCGGAGATCTTCTTTCCATCGGCTCCGACTGTGAATGCCTGGGCGATTTCATCCGCGTACTTTGCAAGTACTGCAGTGTTGCCCATCTTCTGAAGGTCGGCCTTGGTGGCGAACTGGGCAGCTGTCATCATCTGGGAGATGGTGTCAGCCTTCTCGTTGGCCTCCTGCCTTGACTTGAGGGACTGGGACACAAAAGCCAGGACTGCCGCGACCAGAGTCACGATGACGGTCGTGTAGATTATCGTATATGTGTTACTGTTGGTATTCATATTCATTGATAATTAAGCGACAGAGACTTTTTTTGCCCTTTTCTTCGTAGCGCTGGAGGTGACGCAGTGGTCGATCAGCGGGGCGAAGGTGTTCATGAGAAGTATGGCGAGCATCATGCCCTCGGCATAGCCGGGGTTGAAGAGCCTGACGGTGATGCAGAGCGCTCCCACGAGGAATCCGTAGATCCACTTTCCGCACTCGGTCTGGGCAGAGGTGACAGGGTCGGTGGCCATGAAGACCGTACCGAATGCAAAACCACCCATGACGAGCTGCACGTAGGCGGGGACGTCTGTAGCTCCGAAAGCGGTACCGAGCCAGCCCACGAAGAGGGCGCCGGCCACTGAGGAGACCATGATCTTCCAGCTGGCAACGCCGGTCCAGATGAGGATGAACGCACCGATCAGGATAGCGATGACAGATGTCTCACCGACCGATCCGGGAATCGTACCTGCAAACATGTTCCAGAAGCTGTAGCCGGCTCCGGTGATGGAATCCATTCCCTCACCCATGTAGGAGAGGGGAGTGGCTCCGGTGATGGCGTCGGCTCCGCAGCGGCGTGCGATCCAGACCTGTGATCCTGACATCGAGCTCGGGTAGGAGAAGAACAGGAATGCACGGCAGAGGAGGGCCGGGTTGAGGAAGTTCATTCCGGTTCCGCCGAAGACCTCTTTTCCGAATATGACTGCGAATGCTACTGCAAGGGCAAGCATCCAGAGGGGAACATCCACGGGAACGATGAGCGGAATGAGCATTCCGGACACGAGGTAGCCTTCATTGACTTCCTCGCCCTTGATCTGGGCTCCGGCGAACTCGATTCCGAGACCTACGATGTATGCTACGAGATAGAGGGGAATAACTTTCCAGAGACCCCAGAAGAACTGGTTCCAGAATCCGGGAAGGTCATGCATTGCGAGATCGTGCTGGTAACCAACGTTCCACATGCCGAACAGGGCAGCGGGAATGAGGGCGATCACCACGATGATCATGACCCTCTTGATGTCGAGGGAGTCCCTGACGTGCGCACCCCTGGAGGTGACGGTTGCGGGGACACGGAGGAAGGTGTCAAAGGCATCCCATGTAGAATGCAGCCATCCTAACTTGCCGCCTTTTTCAAAAAGGCCGGGTTTTACTGTGTTTTCTTCCATAGTCATTGCCTTTTATGCCATTTCCTTGATCATGAGGTCGATACCGTCGGAGATCATGGCCTGGATGTCGTTCTTTGAAGGATCGACGAACTCACAGAGGGCCAGGTCTTCGGGAAGAACCTCGTAGATGCCGAACTGTTCCATCTTGTCGATGTCACCTGCCAGGCAGGCCTTGATAAGATAGACGGGGAATATGTCCATGGGAAGCACCTTGCCGTAGACGTCGGAGCATACGAAAGCACGCCTTCCGCCATGGGTGTTGGTGTCCATCTTGTACTTTTTCTTGGGAAGGAGCCAGGAGAAATAGGCCATTGAAGAACTGAACTGGTTGAACCTGAAAGGTTTTGCCCAACCGAAGAGCTCCCTCTCACGGCCTTCTCTGATGAGGGTCACCTGATTGTCGAAGAATCCGAGGTATCCGTCCTTGCCGATGTTCTCGCCGCTCAGGACATCTCCACTGATGAACCTGGTCTCGACATCCTTGTCGAAGCAGCCTTCGAGGGCGCAGACAGGAGTTCCGGGAAGTGCGCAGACGTAACCGGTCTTCAGAGCGGCAGGTCCGGTCACTGCGACCAGGCGGTCGAGAACGAGCTTGCCTTCAGTGAAGATCTTACCGATAGTAGCAAGGCTGGCAAGATTGAGGGTCCAGACAGTCTCTCCCTTCTTGATTGGAGAGATGTGGCTGATCTGAACGCCTACGTTGCCGGCAGGGTGCTTGGTACCGACTACGGTGTGGAGAGTGGCATCCTGGAGCTTGGCAAATACTGAACTTTCGCTGTTGACACAGACATGGACCTTGGCGATCTTGGATACAGCAGTGATCGCTGCCTGGATGGCCTGGACGTCGTCCTTGAAAGCGAACTCAGCGTCTGCGGCAAGCGGAGCCGTGCTGAAAGCGGATACGAAAATGGCCTTGGGAGTCAATGCCGGGTCGGCGATGACACCGTAAGGCCTCTGGATAATTGATGGCCACAAACCGCTTTTGAGGATTGTCTCCTTGACTTCTGCAGCTCCCAATGACTTGGGATCCTTTTTACCGAAGTCGACAGAGCCGTTGCTTCCGTCCGCCTTGATGACGACAGCGAGGAGCTTCCTCTTATCGCCCCTGGAAATTTCCTGGACAGTACCACTCACGGGAGCCGTCAGGAGGATGTCAGGGTTTTGTTTGTCTGCCAAAACAGGTGATCCCGCGAGCACCTTGTCGCCTTCCTTGACTAGGAGTCTTGGTGCGAAACCTTTGAAATCAGTGGGTTTCACAGCGACAACATCAGGCGTGACCGTCTTAATTGTTTCGAGGGCTGCCACTCCGTCGATAGGAATGTCCAAACCCTTTTTCAATACGATGTTGTTTGACATTATAAATTGTGTTGGTTGTATATGCGAATTATAACTTGCAAATGTACTCATTTTTTCGGGAAAAAATCCGTATTTTCGTGCCATTATGGAAAACATTGAGAAAGTACTCTACGAGGGGCTGAACGCGGAGCAGAGACAGGCGGTCAGCAGTATTGAAGGACCGGTGCTGATCGTCGCCGGAGCAGGGTCGGGGAAGACAAGGGTGCTGACCAGCAGGATAGCCTGTATCCTTGCCCGTGGGGGTGATCCGTCAAGGATCATGGCGCTGACTTTCACCAAGAAAGCGGCGGGTGAGATGAAGGAGAGGATAGGACTCATGGTGGGACGGAAAAACTCATGGAAGCTCTGCATGGGCACCTTCCATTCCGTATTCATCAGGTTCCTCAGGGAATATGCCGCTTCCATCGGCTATCCGGAGTCTTTCACTATCTATGACACCAGTGATTCCACCAGTGCCATCAAGGCATGTATAAAGGAGCTTCAGCTTGATGACAAGGTTTACAAGCCCAGGGATGTCCTGTCCAGGATCTCTCTCGCAAAAAACAACCTGGTGACGGCTTCTGCCTACAGGAATAATCTGCAGGCAGTGCAGAAGGATACTGCAGCCAGGAAGCCGAAGATCTGTGACATCTATTCCCTCTATGCAGCCAAGTGCCGCAATTCGGGAGTCATGGATTTCGATGACATACTCTTGAACATGAACATCCTGCTGAGGGACAACCAGGAAGCACTGAGATCCATTTCTTCAAGGTTCGACTTTATTCTGGTGGACGAGTACCAGGACACCAATTATGCCCAATATGTGATCCTTAGACGGCTTGGTGAAGCTCATGGCAACATCTGTGTGGTGGGCGATGACTCCCAGTCGATCTACGCCTTCCGCGGTGCCAGGATAGAGAACATACTTAATTTCAAGAAGGACTATCCGGATTGCAAGGTGTTCCGCCTTGAGAAGAACTACCGCTCGACGGCAAACATAGTCAATGCGGCCAACTCCCTGATAGCCAAGAATGAGGACAGGATTCCCAAGACTTGCGTCGCCGTTGGCGGGGAAGGGGAGAAGATCAGTATACTGCATTCCTTTACCGAACAGGAGGAAGCCATCAGGATAGCTTCGGAGATCATATCGCGAATGCAGGCAGACCATGCCAGGTACCAGGATTTCGCCATTCTCTATCGTACTAATTCGCAATCCAGGGCGCTCGAGGAGGCTCTTCGCAGAAGGAACCTTCCCTATGTCATATATTCAGGCAACTCATTCTTCGAGCGGTCGGAAGTGAAAGACATGATGGCATACCTGAAGCTTGCGGTCAATGTCAATGATGACGAGTCCTTCAAGCGGGTCGTGAACATGCCTGCGAGGGGGATTGGTGACACTTCACTGAATGCCCTGGCAGCGATGTCTCGCGAACTCGGTACCTCCCTTTTCAAGGCGGCATATTCAGAAAGATTCGCGGAGTTCGGTCTTAAGGCACCGGCCGTGGCCAGGATCCGTTCTTTCTGTGACATGGTCTCCGATTTCGCCGCCAAGTCTCCTTTTGCTGACGCCCAGGAACTTGCCACCGCGATTTCCTCTGCCAGCGGCCTATATGCCCATTTCAAGGCAGACACCTCCATAGAGGGCCAGTCGCGTGCTTCCAATGTCGAGGAACTCCTGAACAGTATCCTCCAGTTCAAGGAAGAGCGACAGCAGGAATACCTTGAAGATCTCCAGGCTGACGGGCGGTATGTAGAAGGGGAAGATGTCCAATATCCCTTGGTCACACTGGGTGAATTCCTTGAGAATGTCTCCTTGCTGGCGAACGTTGACATAGAGGATGGTGACGACACTAATAACAAGATCGCCTTGATGACTGCCCATTCAGCCAAGGGACTGGAATTCCCCTATGTCTTTGTCGCCGGCCTGGAGGAGAATCTCTTCCCTTCCGGCGGAATGCTGGCGTCCAAGACCGATATAGAGGAGGAGCGCAGGTTGTTCTATGTTGCCATGACAAGGGCAAAGAAAGCGGTCTGGTTGTCTTATTCCAGTTCCAGGATGCGAAACGGGAAACATGAGTCCAATTCTCCCAGCCGTTTCATAAAGGAAATCGATCCTAGATATCTCGCGAATCCACTTATGGACGACGACTTCGGATCATCGGACGACGATGACGATGATTTTGGCTTCAGGAGGCCTTTCAGAGGTTTCGGATCCAGAATGGGAACCTCCAAACCGGCGACCCGTTTCGGAATGTCGACCGGAGGAGTCCAGTATTTCCCAGGGCAGAGACAAAAGGTCGAACGCCAGCCTGCGGTGCCGACGTCTTCCGTAATCCGTGAAGCCTTGAGAAACCGACCGCTTCCTCCGAAAATTCCTGATTCCGACTTTACTCCTGTTGCAATGACAGAACTCAAAGTCGGTCATAGGATAGAACACAACCGTTTCGGAGTCGGAACGATACTGGACATCTCAGGTTCGGTGCCTGATCTTAAGGCTAAAATCGTTTTTGATGATTACGGAGAAAAGATCTTATTGCTGAAATATGCGAAAATTCGGCTTGCATAATTGAAAAATAATTGTATAAAGCGGCTGAAATGAACTTAGCATCCCTCCATAAGCATCATCATCCCCGGACCATACAGGCCTGGTAAGTGGTGATGCAATTTATTTAATAATAGAATATTACGTCGGCTTGCCAGACAAGGCGGGCCGATTTTTTGTATTTTAACCATGATCAGACTTGCAGTACAATCAAAGGGCAGGCTCAACGAAGAGAGTCTCAAGCTACTGAAAGATGCGGGAATTGAGGTCGATGATACTAAAAGGAAATTCATCGGCAAAGCTTCCGGTTTTCCGCTCGAACTTCTCTATCTCCGTGATGACGACATTCCTGGCGTTGTAGCCGACGGTTCTGCTGACATCGGAATCGTAGGATTGAATGAGATCGCTGAGACCGGAGCCGACGTGGAGGTCATCAGGAAACTTGGATTCGGAAAATGCCGGCTGTCCCTTGCCATCCCGAAGAGCATGGAATATCATGGGCTGGAATGGTTTGAAGGGAAGTCCATTGCTACTTCATATCCATCTATCCTCCATTGTTTCCTTTATTCCAAAGGGATCTCGTCAGACATCAGGGAGATCAGGGGATCGGTCGAGATAGCTCCAGCAGCCGGGATAGCAGACTCCATCTTTGACATAGTTTCGTCTGGTGGTACATTGGTATCCAACGGTCTGAAGGAAGTCGAGACAGTTTTTGAGAGCTCAGGCGTATAGGAGCAACAGAGTGGGAACTGACTTCCGCCCCTGGGAGGCTCATGGCTGCCGACAAGGTCCTCTTGCCGGGAGTCGGAGATGCTTCCGTAGCTCTTGCAAGCCTGAGATCCCTAGGACTGGATTCAGTGATTCCATCCCTGAAGTGTCCTGTGCTGGGAATCTGCGTAGGTATGCAGGTAATGTGCCGCCACAGTGAGGAGGGTGATGCCGCCGGGCTGGGAATCTTCGGGACCGATGTGGTTCGGTTCCGTTCGGACGATCCTTCGGTCAAGATTCCGGGAACAGCCTGACAGGTTTGAAATCACCTCTTTTCAAGGGATTGAGAGAGGGTTCATTCATGTATTTCGTCCATTCCTTCTATGCCGGAATCTGTGATTGTACGGTAGCTGCTTCAGAACATTCAGTAAAGTTCAGTGCGGCCCTCTGCAAGGACAATTTCTACGGTACCCAGTTCCATCCGGAAAAAAGCGGCATGGATGGGGCCGCCCTACTGAAAAATTTCCTGATTGTGACTCGGACACCTTGCTTGTCCTGGCCAGACCTGACGGACCGACCTGCCACCGCGGAACCGTGTCATGTTTTGATACACCTTCCGAGGAGGGATTCATCGGTCGTCTTGAACAAGTGATCAGGAACCGTCATGAGTTGATGCCAGAAGGGCGTGAAGAAGATCTCGCAGAAAGTAGGTGAAGAAGCTGTGGAAACGATCCTCGAGGCTGCTACAGGCGATAGGGACAGGTACATCTACGAAGCTTCAGACCTCATCTACCACCTCCTGGTGCTCAATGAGCAGATGGGCGTCAGTATGTCCGATCTGGAGAAGGAACTGCTTTCAAGACACAACGATAGTTAAAAAAAACGTCATAGTGTTTTTTATTATTAAAACTTTTTTTATTTTTGTCACGAAGTTTTTCATAGTTTAAGTTTAGGTTAAGTAGCGGGGCGATCGCAGTGACTGCGATTGCCTCGTGAATTATAGGGGTTCCTGTCGGCGGAATCTTAATTTTTTGTTTATTCCTACATCTTTTTTCGTTTCTTATCTTCATTCACAGGCAGTCTTCGTAGTTTTGCACTGGACGGCAACGGTGCCGGCCGCTAAACTTGAAACTATGAAGATTTCTCTAAAAAGCCTTTCCCGGCTTCTGGCCGGGATCATCGTCTCTGCCTGCCCGATCTGCTTTTCGTGCAACAAAGTTACCTTGGAAGATGCTCAGGGTACCCTGTGCTGGAACTTTACCCGATCGTTGCCCACTAGGTCTGTCATGGAGATCCCTGACACGGATTCTTTCATCCTCAAGGTCTCCAATTCTGCAGGTGAAATTCTTTATGAAGGAAGTTACGGCAATTCTCCTGAGTCCATGCTGGTCAATCCTGGGACCTACACAGTAAGTGCAGTTTCCAGGGAATTCTCGAAGCCCGAGTTCGAGGCACCTCAATTCGGTGATGAACAAGTGGTCGTCGTCAAGGCGGGAGCTGCTACCAAGGTCCTGCTTCAGTGTTCCCAACTTAACTGTGGCCTCAGGTTAAGGGTTTCTGATGATTTCCATGTTTCCTACCCGGAAGGAAGCCTGTATGTCTCATCAGCCGAAGGAAAACTTGACTATGGTAATTCTCCGGATAGGACTGGATTCTTCAAGCCTGGCAATCTGACAGTCTTCCTCCAGGACGGCAACACTTCCATTCAGCTTCTTACCCGTAACCTGCAGGCGAAGGACATGCTGACGTTGGGCATAGCCTGCCCTGAGGCGGGACCTTCATCAGGATCCACATCGGAAGTCTCCATCACTGTCGACACGCTGCGTACTTGGAGCGAGGATGAGTGGACGATCGGCTCATCGGATTCCGATGGAGGTGTCTCGGTAGAAACTGCCTATAGTGTCGCCCAGGCAAGGGATCATGCCGGAGAGAAGGGTGTCTGGGTCTGCGGCTACATTGTCGGAGGAGACCTTTCGTCCAACAAGAACGGAATCCGGTTCGAACCTCCATTTGAATCAAGGACATGCATAGCAATAGCTTCCCGTTCTTCAGTCAGTGAGAAGGCTTCGTGCCTGTCTGTACAACTTACAAAGGGTACGTTCCGTGACATGCTTAACCTCGTTGACCATGCTGACCTGCTCGGCAGGAAAGTTTTCCTCAAAGGTGACATCGAGGCCTCATATTACGGGATCCCCGGACTCAAGAACCTTTCCGACTGCTCCCTCAAGTGAGACATTTCATCAAACAATAGATAATCTGGACTTATGAAAGACAAACTCATCCTGATGGCGCTGTCCATCATGCTGCTGACCTCGATCCATTCTCTTGCTCAGGAGAGGATACATGCCGTCGAATTCGGCATGGGAGGTTCAGCCTTCAACCACACCCGTACCGTCCTTTCCGACTTCCATCAGACTCCGGGAGGAGACTATGTCTTTAAGCTTGAGGAAAAGCTCCTGTACGGAGGCACTGACTTCTATGCAGCTTATGAACTGAATCCGTGGTTGTTCATAGATGCCCATGGCACTCTTGGATTCGCGAGGTACCATGATTCGGGCTCACTCAAGCAGGGCTTTTCAATTCTGGCCGGACCTGGTCTTCAAATCCGGCCTGCCCTTGGAAATGAGTGGGTTCAGCCATATTTCAGGATCGGCGCAAACTATTACCACAAGAATTTTCCGACAGCTTTCTGGGGCAGCTTTGAAGGTGATGTGACCAGGGAGGGAATCTGGAAGGCTGAGGATTCATGGAACAAGGGAAGTACCTTTGACACGGACACTTACTTTCCTCTTTCAGCCGGACTTGGACTTATCGGTTGGATCAGCAACAGGGTAGGAATCCGCATCGAAGGCAACTACCTGCGATCTATCGGTTCAAAAGGTGCTAATTTCGCCCAGGGCACTGCAGGACTTGTCCTCAGGCTTGGAGGCAATGACAAACATTCTTCTTATGAAAAGCCTGTCACGATTGAGAACGTCGTAGAGAGAGAAGTTGTCAAGGAGGTAGTCAAGGAAGTCCCTGTCGAGACTGTAAGGGAAGTCTACAAGGAGATTCCTGCCGACAGGACACTTTCGAGCCTGATGGACAATGTGACCTTCGATTTCGACAAGGCTGAACTCACGGAGGGAAGCAAGGCTGTCCTGGACGAGGTCGCCGGGATCATTGCAATGTTTCCGGAAGACAGGTTCCTGATTTCCGGGCATACTGATGCACGTGGCAGCGAAACTTACAACGAGCAGCTCTCGACAGATCGGGCCAGGGCTGTCTTCGATGCCCTTGTGGAACGTGGGATTCCAGAATCACGGCTTTGCTACCGAGGCTTCGGAAAGAAGACTGCAGTTGTACCTGGAAGCGAAGCCGATGAAATCAGGCGAGGGGACAGGAAGGTCGTCCTTGAAAGGATTACCTGGGACCCTCTCTGGCAATACCTTAAAAATAATCAATAATACCTAAAAACATGAAAAACAGATTCTTATTAGTAGCATTCCTGCTCAAGACCGCATTTTTGCTTGCAGTGTCATGCAATTCCCTGGAAGTAACCCTGCCGCAAGGTCCCAAGGGAGAACAAGGTATCCAGGGCGTGGCTGGAAAGGATGGACTCTCTGCCTACGAAGTGTGGGTATCCTGCGTCAAAGATCATCAGATCAATGACTGGGACGGGGGCACCGGGATAGAAGACTATTTCAAATACCTCAAGGGAAAGGATGGCGCGGATGGCAAGTCGGCCTTTGAATTATGGCGTGAATATGTTCTCACCGGGGCTGAAGACCCTAAGAACCCCGGGGAAGAATGGGATACCGGGAGGATAAGTGAGAGGGATTTCTACTATTTCCTGTCCGGGTCGGATGGAAAGGACGGCAACACGCCTTTTATCGGGGAGAATGGCAACTGGTGGATTATAGTCGAGGGAGAACCTGAAGACTTGGGAGTCCCGGCTCAAGGCCCGCAGGGAGACCAAGGGGAGCAAGGCTGTAGCCCGTATGTCGGTGACAACGGGAATTGGTGGATTGAGGAGGAAGATACAGGAGTTCCGGCAAACGGGCTTTCAGCCTATGAACTCTGGGTTGCAGACGTGATTTCCGAGGACGGCCTTCCGAATCCCGGCAACGGAGTTTATGACATTGAGGACTATCCGATTTGGCCGGAATATGCAATTTCTATGGAAGATTTTTATGAGTACCTGTCCGGAAGCGACGGCCGTGACGGCAAGGATGGTAAGGACGGCAAAGACGGAAAAGACGGAAAAGATGGGAAAGACGGGAAAGACGGAAGGGACGGAGTTGATGCGATAGGCGGAGGTATTTCGGTTGCCGACACCCTGTACACAGAAAGGGTCGACAAGGATAAGTACAATGTCGCTCCTGTAATAGCATTGGGTTTGTCTTCCGGGACCTCCGTTTCTTATGAGTATGTCAATCCGTTCTCAGGCGGAGCAGCTTTCATAGTGACGGGACCTGGGCCGGTTATCATACCAGGATGCGAAGTGACATTTACAACAATGGACGGAGCTAGAACCTACACAAAGACTTCGGACTCTTCTGGTTACATCTATCTTTCAAGGTCTGAACTCCCGGAGTGGTACGACGGCGCACCTTCGGCCGCGGATGATCCTGAAAACATCGATTCCGGAGTGAAACCATCCAGTTTTTCATTCGGCGGGACAGTTGTTACGGAGGATGAAAAGATCGCTTCAACATGCAAGGTCCCTTATCAGGTTGGTCTGGAGATGACCCTGACTGGTGGCGCCCTTAGGAAGAGAAGCTCACTGGTAAAATACGAGATCCATAGGATAGTCGAAGGGGAAAGGGAGGAACAATCTTTTCTGGAGTGTGATCCCCGCGGTTTCGTCGATGATTATCGCGGCACCGGATTCCTGCATAATGTCCCTTCCTGCTACAAATACTACCGTAATGAGGGTGCGGCGATGCTGCTGAGGAAGATGTATGAAACCGCTTCGTCGACGTCCACGGCAATTCCTCCTTCTTCTGCTACGGATTCGGAACTTCTCGATTATTTCAGCACGCTGGCCAACCTGTTTGAAGGCGAAGTCCCTGGCTTCAGAAGGGCTGTAGGTGAAGAATACTTCGGTTCACCTTCTTTCGGTGACGGAGAGAATCCTTCGCAGATAGGGGTTTATGAGACATTTACTTATGTCAGCAAGGGTTCTCTTCTCAAGGCCAGTTACAAGCCTGATTATGGCCTGAAGGTCTTGGATGAGGTCCGTGAGGTACACATCCCGTCCATCACGCCTCTCCCTTCGACTGTACTCAAAGCTTCCTATGTCTGGAAGAGCGGACACACTACCCTGACCTTCGAACTTGACTGGGGAGCGATAGATGCACTAGAGGTGGCAGATGATTACTCCGGCCGATGGGAAGGCAGTCAGTATGTTTATGATTATTGCCGCTTCAAGGATCTTTCCTACAGGCCTTCGTCAGTCTTCTCGACATTCAGGGCGAAAGGGCGTTTCAACGGTTCCTTGATTGACTCCAAGACTGGTATTTCATGGAAGTCTCCGATAGTCTTCACTGACATCTACGATGATTTCTCTACGACGATTGATGATGTCGGTGGCAGCTACGTGTTGTTCGACGGCCTTTCAGGAACTTTCAGTTATGATTCTTCCCAGGATGATGAAAACGGCAACGGAACTGCCTACCTTTTTGGCTGTGCTATCAGCAAGACTGAGAACAAATCAGGAGAATAATCAGGAATAAATGCTTATTTTAGCGTCATGAAAAGGATGATAACCCTTCTCATGGCGCTATTTGCCATGTTGTGCAGCCCTTCTTCTTTCGGGCAGAAATATATTACCACCGCAGCTGACCGCAACTTGGCGGAGAAAGTCATGAACTCGCTTCTTGACGCTTCGTCACAAGTGAGTGACGTTAAGGTCTCCGACCTGATGGTCATGGCTGCTGAGCAACTTATGGGAACGCCCTATGTAGCAGGGACTCTGGAGGAGGATCCGCTCCACGAGCAGCTGCGCATCTATCTCACCAGGACTGATTGTATCCTGTTTGTGGAGACCTGCCTGAACTTGGCCTTGACAGTGCGTAGCGGTTCATCATCGTTCGATGACTATGCATCCAACGTGGCAAAGACAAGGTATCGCTGCAAACCTCCATATTCCTATGGCGACAGGATCCACTACACGACGGAATGGATTCGGCGACAGGAGGGTGTCCTTAAGGACATCACCCTTGACCTCGGGGGAGAAGTGAACGATCATCCGATCGGTTTCATGTCGCAGAACTACAAGAGCTATAAGCAGCTGGCAGATGCTGACAACATCCCCAGGGCTGCACTTGACCTGAAAAAAATAACAGAAGTCGAGGAAGCTTTGAACAAGGAGCCGATGACTTTCATCCCTAAATCGAAAGTCGCATCGGCATGCGGCGGAATAAAAAGCGGAGACATAATCTGTTATGTCTCCGGTGTCAAGGGGCTTGACATAGCCCATGTCGCAATCGCGTTTGTCAGGGATGGCCGAGTGGGATTCATCCATGCCTCCCAGAAAGACGGAAAGGTTGAAATCGACAGACAGACGATTGAAGAATACGTCAGCTCCCGTTCCAACCTTTCTGGGATCAAGGTCGTAAGACCCTTATAGTCCTACCTCTTCCCGAAGAGACCACCAAGCACACTGTTGATGATACCTTTGCCGATACCGGAACCTCCGACGGCAATGATGATGTCATTGATGTCCACCTTGCCGTCTCCGTTCTGATCCTTGAACACTTTGGTTACTCCTCCAAGGATGTTAGGGATGAGCTTGGTGAGGGTCGTCCCCAGGACAGCTCCGAGTCCGAGTTTCTTCAGGACGTTGGTGTTGAACAGGTTGCCTGCAAGATTAGTGATCGGGCTGCTCTCTACAGAGGTCTTGCCGCCAAAGAGATCCTTGATCATGTTGATGCCACCTGCCTTGGTAGCAGTCTGGGTAAGGCTGCCAAGGATGGATTCGGAGAGACCGCCAAGAACCTGGTTCTTGACATCGGCAGGAATCTCAATGCCACCTACGGCTGAGTTGACCTGCTGCTTGATGATGTCGTTTAATGAGAATGCCATTGTTTTATTAATTTGGTTGTTGACTATGATTCAGTTAGAGCGTACTGTACAAATTTACTATTTTCCCGGGATTTACAATGGAAATGATTGATAATTTAATTTGTATATTTGTAATATCAATCGACCACTAATCATGAGCAAAGAGAAAATGACCAATTACAGATGGGTGATCTGCGCGATGATTTTCTTCGCCACCACGGTCAACTATCTGGACCGCCAGGTACTCTCCCTGACATGGGATGAATTCATCAAGCCCGAATTCCATTGGAATGAAATCAATTACGGTAACATTGCCGCAGTCTTCGCGATAGTCTATGCATTCGCCCAGCTTTTCGCAGGAAGGATAGTGGACAAACTTGGTACCAAGAGGGGCTACACTGTCTCGATCGCTGTCTGGTCATTGGGAGCCTGCCTTCATGCAGTCTGCGGCCTCGCCACTGAGGCCCATGTCGGAGCTTCTTCGAGGATGGAACTTATCCAGGCTACCGGTGATGCTGCTTTGGCGATTTCCACGTTCAGTGTCTATATGTTCATGATAGCCAGGGCGATCCTGGCCCTTGGAGAGGGCGGTAATTTTCCGTCCGCTATCAAGGCGACTGCAGAATATTTCCCTAAGAAGGATAGGGCCTTCGCCACTTCCATTTTCAATTCCGGTTCTTCGATCGGTGCACTCATCGCCCCGCTTACCATCCCTATCATTGCGGCGAAATGTGGCTGGGAGATGGCCTTCTTGATCATAGGTGCCTTGGGCTTCATCTGGATGGGTTTCTGGATCTTTGTCTGCAAGAAGCCTTCAGAGAACAAGATGGTCAATGCTGCCGAGCTCGCCTACATCGAGCAGGATGCCGAGGCTGATGCCGAGTTCGCCAAGAAGGAGGAAAAGAGCCCTGCCAAGGAGGAAAAGATGTCCCTTGGTAAGGTCCTCAAGCACAAGGAAGCCTGGGCCTTCATCCTCGCAAGGTTCATAACCGACGGAGTCTGGTGGTTCTTCCTTTTCTGGACTCCTTCCTATCTCAACACACAGTTCGGGATCAAGACCTCCGACCCTCTGGGAATAGCCCTTATCTTTGTCCTGTACCTTATCACGATGCTCTCCATCTTCGGAGGCAAGCTTCCTACCATATTCATGAACAGGACAGGCAAGGATCCTTACACGAGCAGGACCAGGGCTATGCTCATCTTCGCCTTCATACCTCTTGTGGTCTTGTTCGCACAGCCGTTGGGGAATATATCCCCCTGGTTCCCCGTGATCTGCATAGGCCTCGCAGGAGCAGCGCACCAGAGCTGGTCTGCCAACCTTTATACCGTCGGCACTGACCTCTTTCCCAAGAAGGCTGCTGCCACAATCACAGGAGTCTGCGGAATGGCTGCAGGAATCAGCTCCTTCCTGTTCCAGAAGGTCGCCGGACACCTGTTTGTCTATGCCGGTGAGAGCAACATGCATTTCATGGGATTCGAAGGAAAGCCCGCAGGCTACTTCATCATCTTCTGCTACTGCGCAGTCGCTTACCTTATCGGTTGGGTTGTAATGAAATCGCTCGCACCGAAGTACGAGCCGATCTCAGAATAAGGAAGTATTTTTCTTTAGAGATAGAGGTCGAAATAATCCGTGACCTTGTCCATCAGATGGATCCTCCATCTGCCTCCCACGTTGTGTTCTGAGCGGGGATAGGGGAAGTAGTCAAGCTGGATGTTGTTTTCGATGCATTTCTGGACGAAACTCAGGCTGTGCTCCCAGACGACAGTGTTGTCGATCGCTCCCTGGCAGATGAGAAGCTTGCCCTTGAGGTTTGTGGCGTTCTCGATGAGGCTTGTCTGCTTGAAACCTTCTGGATTCGTCTCAGGAGTGTCCATGTAGCGCTCACCGTACATAACCTCGTACCATTTCCAGTCGATGACGGGTCCGCCTGCGACTCCTACCTTGAAGGTTTCAGGATAATGGGTCATGAGGGAGATCGTCATGAAACCGCCGTAGCTCCATCCGTGCACGCCGATCCTTTCGGAATCTACGAAGGGGAGTGACTTGAGCATGTTGATGCCGACCATCTGGTCAGCCATCTCGTTCTGGCCGCAGTGGCGGTGGATTGCCTTTTCGAATTCCTCGCCCCGGTTCTGGGTACCACGATTGTCCTGTATGTAGACTATGCAACCCTTCTGGGCCATCAGGAGTTCCCACATGCTGATTCCTCCGAGCCAGCTGTCCTTCACGAGCTGTGAGTGAGGGCCGCCGTAGACATAAAGGAGCACCGGATACTTCTTGGAGGGGTCGAAGTCGGCAGGGAAGAACAGGCGGTACCAGTTGTCGTACTTGCCGTCGGCGCTCTTTACGGTGCCAAGCATGATCTTTCCTGTCTTGAAGGCCTTGAGGGGATCTTCAGCCCTTCCGATTTCGCGGAGAAGCTTGCCGTCGGTGGTCTTTACCTGGGTTACTGAAGGTACATTGAAGCTGCTGTACCTGTCGATGAATTTCTTGCAGTCTTCACTGAGAGTGACGTTGTGCCAGCCTTCCTCCGTTGTGAGCCTTACGGGTTTGCCGAACTTGGCTTTTGCCAAGTTTTCGGCACCACGGCGTGACTTGAGCCCTGTGACGGCTATCTTGAAAAGATGGTTCTCGACAGGCGAAACTTCAGCAGAGGTGTAGAACACATTGGTACCGTCGTTGGTTACATAGGCAACGTCAGCATCTACTGATGTCAGGCGCCTGACTGTGCCGAGGGTGTCGCAAAGATAGAGATTCCTGTATCCGTCCCGGACGTTCGAGGTGTAGATGAATGAATATGAATCCTTGAGGAAGCGCACCGGGTCCGAAGGCTCCACGTAACGGTCGTCGTCTTCCGTGAAGAGTGTGCGGACGAAGGATCCGTCGGAGGCCCTGTACATGTTGAATTTCATGTGTTTCTGGGTCCTGTCCAAGACCTGGATGAACACGTATCTGTCGTCAGGTGACCAGCTTATGTTGCAAAGGTAACGGTCATAGCCGAAGTCGGTTACATTGCACCATACTGTTTCCTTGGAATCCAGGTCATATATTCCCAACTTGATCTCTTCGCTTTCCATCCCGTTCATCGGGTATTTGATGCTCTTCAGGGTTCCGGTCCTGGTAGAGATATCCAGTAGTGGGAAGTCGGTCACCCGGCTTTCGTCCTTGCGGTAGAATGCAAGCTTGCTTCCGCTGGGAGACCAGAAAATACCTCCGTTGATTCCGAACTCATTGCGGCTGACGCTCTGTCCATAGGTGATCTGGTCGCTCTCATTCTTGGCAACGCAGATTTCAGAGCCTTTGTCATTGATGAACAGGCTCTGTCCCTTGGTAAAGGCAGTGATTCCATTCTTGTTGGGAAGAGCTCCGCGCATTCCTCCACGCATGGGTCCCATGGCGGAGCGCCCTTCGGCCTTGTACTCGACCTCTTTCCCTGTAAGGGCATCGTATGCCTTCATTTCACGACCTTCCATGCATACATAGGTGTTTGCGTCTACCCACATGGCCGTAACTGTCTGGGGTCTTGTCCCGATACCCATGACGGCTTCTTCCATTGTGAGCATCCTGCCCTCGTTATTCTCGGGATGAGTCGCAACTACCCCGGTCTGCGCAAACGCTGCCATCGGCAGGGCAAGCGCAATCATTGTTAAGATATGTTTCATTATTCAGTGGATGTTACCGAGATTATCTTGTCTACAACATGCTTCTGCATGCCTCTCCACGGAAGTGCACCAAGGTATTCCTTGTAATGAAGTTCGACTATCTTGCCGCTGCACCTCATAAGTTCATTGGCAACCTCTTCGTCATCGACTGAGAAGTCGAAGATGTAGGACTGGATGGTGGCGTTGGCACCTGTCTTGGGAGCCGAACCTTTGAATCCGGCCTGGATGATCTTGCCTTCATAGGTCTTCCAGACATAGCCTTTGTAGGTAAACTGGTTAAGTTCACCTGCCTTGACTCCGTCCCCGAAGACGAAGTAGAACCTGAAGTAGATAAAGATTCCTGCAGTAAGTAACAGCCCAAGAAGGGTCCAGAGTAGGATTTTCTTACCTGTAGTCATATTCTTGTGTATTTATTTGATTTCGCTGTGAGTCATCTCCCAACCCATAATGGTCGAAATGCATGGGATGACGGTGTAGGCTATCTTGGTGTGTCCGTTGTAATTTGGATGGCCGTCTGCTCCGAGATCGCTTACCTCGTTGTGGACAATCTTTGATAGGCCAAGGAAATGGACATTCGCCAGTCCGCAGGTCTCGACCGCTTTCCTGATGTAGGTGACCTGTAGGAAGTCGTGCTTGGGTGAAATGCAGAGGATCGGGTGGTTGTCGCCGTAATTCGCCTTGATTTCTTCAAGCAGGGAAATGTAGTTCGCAACGAATTTCCTCTCAGATGGTTGCATGTTCCTTGAGAAGTCATTGGTGCCAACATAGATGACTGTGATGTCCGGTTTAACGGCACAGGCATGTGCGTCCCAGGCTATTTCCGGGTCCTTGTCGAATGTCCGGAGATAATGCTCTACGATGTTATCTTCAGTTAGCGGACCATTATAGTTCCTGCATATTCCCATGCCGGAATGGGCAAGGACAATCTGTTCGGCCCCGAAGAAACGTGCCGACTCGCAGGCATAGGTCAGATTCTGGTTTTCCGTCTCGGGAGAGAACCGCTCCTTGTTGGAAGCCTCGGTGCCGTAGCCGCAGGTGTAGGAATCTCCGATGAACTCGATCACCCTGTCTTTCGGAGCGTCCGCCTGAAGGAAAGTACCATCGGTGGAGAATTCGTGGATGGTTGTGGTCCCCTGGGATCCTTCCGTCCGTTTCTGTATGATCACCTGGTGAGGGGCACGCATTGCTTTGCGATCCTTCCCGAATCTGGCCTTGAGTTCCTCGGAACTGAACAGGATGATTGTAGAATCGCTTTCATGGACAGCGATGACCTTGTCGGCCTTTTCACTCATAGGCGAGTCGAGCCAAACGTTGTAGTAGTTCTTGTTTGAATCCGAAACTTTGAAACTCAAGGAATTGCCCTGAAACCTTACGCGGAGGTAGATTCCGGTCCAGTCAAAGGAAACACTGCCGCTCTTTACCAGCGTCCTGCCTATATATGTGATCCTGCTGTCTGAGCCAGAAATGGTTTCGCATCTGGCATCCAGGCAGAAAGCCATGGAGGCTAGAAGCAATGCGATGAGGGTCCTTTTAATCATATTTCCCAGATTGTTATATCAGTTAAAGTTAATGAAGTTTTTCGGTTCTGCAAAAAGTACTATATTTGCGTCCCCATTTATAGAAATGACACGACTGATAACCATTCTTGTGACACTGTTCCTGCCTGTCGCCCTGGCCGCTGAGGAGGACGGCCCATTCAATGTCTATGTCAACTGGCATGCTGATGCCCAGGCGGTGGTTGCACCATCTCCTTCCGCCGGACGTTTCGAGAACAAGGACCTTCGTCTCGAGATGAAGGGCAACCTCACTGATAAGCTTTTCTACCGCATCCGCCAGCAGCTTACACGGCCTATGACTCCAGGTACGCTCGACCATTTTTCCAAGGGGACGGACTTCATGATGATAGGCTGGCATGCTTCCGACAAACTGTCTTTCATGGTCGGCAAACAGTGCCAGTTCCATGGAGGTTTTGAATATGAGCTCAATCCGATCTTCGTCTATGAATATTCGGATTACCTCGAAAGGATGTCGATCTTCCAAGCGGGAATCACTATGGCCTGGCAGCCAGTTCCTACGCAGGAATTCGTGACGATGATTACCACATCGTCGAACGATCGATTCTCGGACACCTACAAGAATTATTCAGACAGTCCAGCTCCTTTCGAATATATCCTGAACTGGAACAGTTCTTTCTTTGAGGGAAAGCTTCTTGGGAGATGGAGCGTGGCAGCTGCCTCTATGGCCAAGGGTGCCTGGTCCAGGTTCATCCTTGGAGGCGAGAAACTTTGCCTTCCCAAGTTCCAGGTCTTCGCTGATTTCATGGCTTGCTGGGATGACATCGACCGGCTTGGCTATGCCACGGAGGATGGCTGGCAGTATCTTATGAACGGTTCCGGTCCCTACTTTGAGAATGTTTTCCAGAAATCCTTCGTTGTGAAGGCAGAGTGGCAGTTTGCCCCGGGATGGAACCTTTGGGCCAAGGGGATGTACGAGACTGTCACAGTCAGGGATGTCCCTGCGATGCATGATTACAGAAAGTCCGCCGGTTACATGGGCGGACTTGAGTACTATCCTTTCGATGGCCAGGACCTGAGATTCTATCTCGCCTGGATCGGGCGGCATTTCAGTTTTTCCGAGGCATCAGGGCTGCAGGCCTATGACAGGAACCGCATCGAGCTCGGACTGATGTGCAGGCTTAAACTGCGCTGATGATCAGTTTGCCAGGAGCTGGGGGAGGAAGGTGCTGAACACCAGCACGACCAGGCCTATGACCAGCACGGCAATAGTCTTCTTGGAAACTCCCTTCCACTCTTTGAGGATGATTCCCCAGACATTGGAGAATGTGACGTTGAGGGCCATGAGGATGCACCAGCTGAAGGTGATGAGGACAGGGTAGTTGGTGAGGAAGCCCTTGCCGAGGCTGAGCCCGAAGAACTGGCTGTACCAGAGCAGGCCGGCGAGGCAGCAGAAAGCGATGTTGTTCGCCCATAGATTGCCTTTCTTGTAGTCTCCCCAAGTCTTGTTCCTGCTGTTCTGGAAGAAGCAGTAGACAGCGTTGGTAAGGAAGCCTCCGAAAGTCACGAGCATGGTGGCCGGAAGGGTCTGGAATATGGGTTTGGTCCCTTGTAGGAAAAGCCCTTCTCCGAAACTGAGTCCGATGTTGAAGCAGGCGCTCATGAAACCGGCCAGCAAGGCGACGAATATTCCTTTGCCGAAATTGAAATCCTTGACGGCCTTCTTTTTCTCCTCTTCAGGAAGGGCAGCTGACTTCATTCCGCCGGCGATCCCTATGATTGCGATGCCGATCAAGGTTACGACAACTCCGATGATGACAGCGGAAGTCAGGTCGCTCGCATGTCCTGTGAATACAGGTCCGAGGATTGCTCCCAGACCAGAACAAGTGCCGAGGGCTATCGACTGCCCAAGGGCAACGCCAAGGTAACGCATTGACAATCCGAAGGTAAGGCCTCCGACGCCCCAGAGGGCTCCGAAGAGGATGGTCATCCATGCAGCCTTGGGATTGGAATTGATCATTGCGAGCAGGTCACCGAAGGTTCCGCCGGTGCCGGAAACCGAGAGAAGGGCACCGATCAGCGGGAAGACGAGCCAGGCAAACACTCCCTGGACTATCCAGTAACTTTCCCAGCTCCAATCCTTGATCTTGTTGATGGGGACATAGCTTGATGACTGACAGAAGGCGCCGATAGCGATGATAAGAAGACCGATTATCAGTTCCATGGTTACTTGATGTTTATTCGAATATGCTATATTAATGAAAAAACATGAAAAAAGAAAATGACGGGAGCAAGAGATGCTTCCGTCATTATGTCATTGGCGCCTTTCGGCACCTTAGTACTGGGTAGGAGAATCGAACTCCTATTGCAAGATTGAGAATCTTGAGTACTAACCGTTATACGAACCCAGCATTGTTCGGGATTGCAAAGATAGATAAAAAACCGAATCCTACAAAAAAAAGTCGCAACCTTGTGCGACTTTTTTTCTTTCCTTTGTCCGCGGGGTATTATTTCCTGCGGTCCTTGTATCTCTGGTAGAATTTGTCGACGCGACCGGCGGTGTCAACGAGCTTGACCTTGCCAGTGTAGAAGGGATGAGAGGTGTTGGAGATCTCAACCTTCACTACCGGGTACTCGACGCCGTCCACCATCAGAGTCTCTTTGGTCTCTGCGCAGGAACGGGTGATGAACACGGTTTCGTTTGACATATCCTTGAAAGCTACAAGGCGGTAGGTTTCGGGATGAAGTCCTTTTTTCATTGCTTTACGATTTAATTGTACAATCTTTCGCTGTAAAAAGCCTGCAAAGATAATTCTTTTCCTTCAAAAGACAAGGGCATCAGCAAAAAAACTTACTTGATCCTGTACGGCTGGTCGTCATACAAGGAGTATCTCTTTGCCTTGCGGATCCACTTCTGCTCTTCGATTTTCACATGTTCCCGTACTTCCTGGAAACTTATCTCGCCACGCAGGTAACTCATTATTCCAGGATCAGCGAGTTTCTCCGCAAAGCCTGCAACCAGTTCGAATTGTGAATATCTTTCCAGGAAATACCGCATGAGCTGGACGGTGTGAAGCAGGGAGTGGTACTCTGCACCAGGCTGGAGCATTATCTGGTAACCTTGGCAGCGCTGACCCTCATATCGGCCTGCAGAAGGGGTGAATGAGCAGGGACGCATCAGGACACCGCTCGGAGCCGGAATGACTTCCAAAGGGTTGTGCTTGATGAAAGGAGCTCCGAAATATTCATACGGCCTGGCAGTTCCGATGGCAGGAGTGATGGTCGTGTTGTTCCAGAGTCCGCCTCCAGAATACATCTGGCAGGTAAACATTCCCGGGATGTCTGAAGCGGGAGCGATCGTCCATGGAAGCAACTGACGGGTCGAGTCGTTAGCAAGAGCTGAGACCACATGAAGCGGGAAACTGGCTCCTATCTCCGTATAGTAGAGGCTGCAGAGCTCCCCGAGGGTCAGTCCGTGCCTGTGAGCCACTTTCGGTGTGTGGGGCTCCACAGGTCCTGAAGGCATGGAGCCTTCCACGATCCTTCCTGCTGGGTTGATGTGGTCGACTATGTACAGGGCGGGGGAGTTCTCCATGCTCGACAGGGTCTCCATCAGCTGGAATACGTCCTTGCTGTAATTGAAGTACCTGGCTCCTGCATCCTGGATCTCTACTACGACTGCGTCCAGACCGGTCAGGGCTTCTCTATCGAAAGAGATATGGTTGGTGCCGGGTGTGAGTTCTGCGCCCTTCGGACTGAAAACCGTCTTGAGAGTGCCGCGCTCGCTGAACAGGTCGTACATGTAACGGCCACGGGCAGTGTCCCAGCAGTTCTGTGTGCAGAAGCATCCGACCCTGCCGCTCAGCAGAGCCTTGTCAAGCTGGTCTTCCAGCGCAGTCGTCCTGAATGAAAACATCTCAGCTTCCGATTATCTTGTTTGCCAAACCTATCACTTCACCTGCAAGGGCTTCGGCTTCAGCCATTGTCGGCGCCTCGGAGTAGATTCGGATGATAGGTTCGGTGTTCGACCTGCGTAGGTGAACCCATTTCCTTTCGGCCTCGAAACTGATCTTGACTCCGTCTATGCAGTTGACGTCTTCGGATGAATATGCCTTCTTCATCTCCTCGAGGATCCTGTCGATAAGGCCCTTGTCAGAGAGTTCGATCTTGTTCTTCGCGATGTGGTACTCGGGATAGGTCTTCTTCAGCTCGCTGACCTTCATCTTCTTATGGGCAAGATTAGAAAGGAACAACGCGACTCCCACCATTGCGTCACGGCCGCTGTGAAGGGCGGGATAGATCACTCCTCCGTTGCCTTCACCGCCGATGAGAGCCTTCATTTCGTGCATCTTTGTGGTGACGTTGACTTCCCCGACAGCTGCTGCATAGTATAATCCTCCGAATTTTTCAGTCTCGTCCCTCAAGGCCCTGCTGCTGGAAAGATTCGAGCAGGAAACCGGCATGTAGGGATAGGTCACTTTCTCAAGAGGAAGCCCCTGAGCCTTTGCGATGTCTGCAGCCCTCTCGAAGAGGTAGGAGGCTACGCTGACAAGGGTATATTCCTCGACGAATGGTTCTCCGTTTTCGCAGATGAAGGCGAGGCGGTCTACGTCAGGATCGACTGAAATGCCCAGGTCTGCATGCTCTTCCGTCACTGCTGTGCAGAGATCCTTCAGGTTGGCAGGAAGAGGCTCCGGATTGTGGGCAAAGTCGCCTGTTGGTTCGCAGTTGAGCTTTACGCATTCCACGCCGAGCCTTTCCAGAAGACGAGGCATGATGATACCTCCGACAGAATTGATGGCATCCAGTACAACCTTGAATCCGGCTGCCCTGATGGCTTCGGCATCGACTGCCGGAAGGGCCAGGATTGCATCCAGGTGTTCATCGGTGTAGTCATGTTCCGAAACCTCTCCAAGGCTGTCCACTTCGGCGAAATCGAAGTCCTCGGTTTCTGCGAGGTCGAGAATGGCCTGTCCCTGCTCGGCAGTCAGGAATTCACCGCAGTCATTCAGAAGCTTGAGAGCGTTCCATTGCCGTGGGTTGTGCGAGGCCGTCAGGATTATCCCACCGTCAGCTCCTGAGAAGGTTACTGCCATTTCAGTCGTCGGAGTTGACGCAAGTCCTATCTTGATGACATCCACACCGCAGGCCATCAATGTACCGACGACAAGGTTCTCGACCATCCCGCCGGAAAGACGGGCATCTTTGCCTACGACGATCTTGTACCTCCGCCCTTCCGGCCGTGCTTTCCTGGATGGGAGGGTTGCAAAGTAGGCGTAGGTAAACTTGACGATATCAACAGGAGAAAGCCCGTCTCCGGGCTTTCCTCCAATGGTACCTCTGATACCGGAAATCGATTTGATGAGGCTCATTTCTCTTAATTAGACAGCGAGTGTGAGCATAAGCGCACCGACAAGTCCGAGGATGGCGTAGAACTCGGGAAGGGCGGCGTAGATCAGGGTGTTGGTCTGGACATCATGCCCCTGTGAGATACCCACGATACCATTGGCGCAGACCTGGCCCTGGCGGATTGCAGAAATCATGCAGACGATGCCTACACCGATACCTACTCCGAAGAGCAGGGGACCGTTTGCTGCGAAGTCAAACTTGTAGACAAGCAGCCACATGAAGAAAGCCACGAAGCCGTAGATACCCTGTGTGGCCGGGAGGGCCGAGAGAATCATGTAGCTGCTGGACTTCTCAGGTGCATTCTTCAGTGCACCTTCAGCGGCATTTCCTGCGATCGTTGTTCCGATGGCGCTTCCGACACCGGCCAGGCTGAGCATAAGCCCAAGTCCGAGATAACCGAGAATTTCGTTCATAATGATTATTGATTTTGTTTGTTTGTTATTGGCCTGTAAATCCTGCCCTTGCCGTCGTAGCCGCTGTTCTTGAAGAACTCGAGGAAGTTGAGTCGGAGCGGGTGGACGAATGCACCGAGGCAGCACATCGCCAGGTTGAGGGCATGGCCGATGAGGAAGATCAGTGCAAAGGCGATCCAGCCGATGCCGAAACCTCCGTCACCTACCGTCATTGCGGCGATGTCGTTGAAAGCCTTGCCAAGCATGCCACCGGCAAGGCCGAGAGCATAGAGGCGAAGGTAGCTGAGTACGTCACCGAGAAGACCAGTGGCGGTGTTGTAAGTCTCCCAGAGTCCGGGAGCTATGTTCTTCAGTGGATTGCGATGTATGTCGCTGAGCAGGAATATTCCGATGGCAGACACTACGCCCAGGACGATAATTATCCATTTGGTCACTGACGCACTCAGGACTCCTGTGAGGGATATTCCTCCAACTATCACTCCTCCGACGATCAGGAGGGTCCATCCCCAGGTTCCGAGCGAATTCAGGAATCCGTTCTTTTTCGTGGCGTAGATGGCCTTTAGGATGAAGGCAAGGGACAGGTGGACGATTCCTATGAGTACGGAAATCACCATGTTGGCATCAAAACCAGCGATGTTGCCTGTGACCATGCATTTCTTCAGCCAGGCGGGGACCCAGGCGGCCTGGGAGATGTCAAAGCCGAAGAAGGTGTGCATCACGATACCGATCACGAAGGTGCCGGCTCCGAGTGTGGAGACCAGGGGTGCGATGTCCTTCATGCCTTCCGACTTCCTGAGCAGGAGTCCTATGACAATAAGTGCCAGTCCGTATCCGGCATCTCCCATGCACATCGCGAAAAAGAGCAGGAAGAAGACGGAAAGGTAAGGAGTTGGATCGAATTCATCATAGTCCGGACGTCCGTACATGTCGGTAAGAACGGTGAACATGCGAGTGAATCGGTTGCCCTTCAGTTTGATAGGAGGGTTGTCCTCCTTCACGGCGTCTTCTTTCAGGTAAAGTACGCCATCCATCGAATCAAAGGCCTTGCAGAGCCTCTCTTCATCCTTTGACGGGGCGAAACCTTCGAAGGTAGTAATATGATTCTCTGCAGCTTTCCCTGAGCCTGCATCAGCCAGGTAGCGTTGGAGGGAGGCATCAGCCCTGCCCTGCCTTTTCTTCAGTACGGGAATATAATCCTTCAAGGTGTAGAGAAGTCCCTTGCATGCGATGTGTTCGCCTTCCTTGTCGGAGAGAAGGGCCTCCGCTTCCTTGAAGTCATGTTCAGGGACAGGAAGATCCTCGACAGGGAATGAATAGCCGGGGTCGTCGGAGACGGTGACGAACCAGACGTGCCGGCCGTCATCAAAAACCTCTTCGAGGGCATATTCAGAGGCCCAGGAAGGATTGTAGGTTTTCTTGGGGACTTTGTAGAACCTTATCTTGAGCCCTTGCCTTCGCAGGTCTTCGATCTTTTCGGGATCGAAATTTCCCCAGATGCGAAGCTCCTGGACTTCCTTCCACTCTGCATCGATTTCTTCGCTCAGCTGCTTTTCCTTGGCTGAGACCTCCTGGAAGAGGGCAAGGGGATCGCTTACCTCTTCTGACCTTGAGGGTTTGAACTTGGATTGATCCGGATCGGAAGCATGGTCGAGGTTTTCCAGATACTTGACGGCCTTCCTGCACTCCTCACTTTCAGCAAAAAGCTTCGATGAAGCCTCGTCCACAGGTTTCTCGGAACGGGTGATGTCGACCACCCCGAGTTCCTCGATCTTCCGGAGGAAACTGTCAGCTTCGCCGCTGAGAAGGACGAAGGAGTATTGTGTCATTTTCTCAATCATGGCTGCTTTCCTCCATTTCTTCTTCAGCTGCGTGACGTTCCTTGACGATCTTCGAAGAAGCCTTGCTCAGGTTTTCCTCGTCTTCCATGTACCGCTTTATCTTCAGGATGGCTTCCTGATAACCGGGAATCTGTACTTTCTCGTAGAGGTTGACTTTCTGGGTGGTCTTCTTCCTCTGGAAGTCGAGGATCCGGCGTTTTTCCATGTACACTTCAGACTCGATGCCAAGTCGGGTGAGTTCCTTGAGGATTGACACTCCGTCGAGGTACCACGCAGGCTTGGCGAAGGTGTTGAACGGGCGGATCTCATAGCTGATCTCTCCCAGTTCGGGGCATTTTACGCCAGCCACCTTGACAGTCTTCAGGTCTACATCCTTGATCGAGATCAGGCCTGGCTCGAACTCGTTCCACAGGCGGGCGAGATGGTCGTACTTCTTCTGTGCCTGGTCAAGCTCGAGAATAAGACGTTCGCTCTTGTCCTTCGCTTTACGCACTTCAAGCCTCAGTGCGCTCTCCTTGTTCTGAAGGGTAGGGAGAGCGCTCTGACGCATCTTGAGCTGCTTCTGCAGGTTGTTCAGAGCTGTCTTGTTGTATTGAAACTTGATCGCCATTTCGCTTTAACGGCCTTTCCAGTATTTATCGATAAGTGATTGCTTGATGCCGGTCTCAGCCTTGCTGAAGTATTTTCCGAACAGCTCCCATGCAGTGTCGAGCATCTCTGTGATGGAGATGTTGACATCGATTGACAGGAGCCTGGTTGCATATTCCTTTGCGTAGTCGAGGCAGCGGTGGTCGTAGTCGGAAAGATCGAAGCCGTTCTCCAGCTTGGTCTTAGCATTCTGGGCATCGGCATAAAGGCGGACACCTGCATTCATGACCTGGCTGTGGTCCTCGCGGGTCTTGATGTTCTGTACCCTCTGCTTGAGCCTGGAAAGGGAACGGAACGGATCGATGATGACCTTTCCGGAATCCGAGTCGGCGCGCAGGAACAACTGACCTTCAGTGATGTAACCGGTGTTGTCCGGAATAGCATGGGTGATGTCTCCGTCGTTCAGGGTCGTGACTGCGATGATAGTGATTGAACCGTCGGTAGGCAGCTGGACGGCTTTCTCGTATATCTTTGCGAGGTCCGAGTAAAGGGAACCGGGCATGGAATCCTTGGAGGGAATCTGGTCCATACGGTTGGACACTATCGAAAGGGAGTCGGCGTAGAGGGTCATGTCCGTAAGCAGGACGAGGACCTTCTCGTTTTTGTCCACTGCAAAGTACTCCGCTGCCGTCAGTGCCATGTCAGGTACCAGAAGCCGCTCCACAGGCGGATCCTCGGTAGTGTTGACGAAGCAGATTATCTTGTCCAGGGCACCGGCATCCTCGAAGGCGTGGCGGAAGAAGAGGTAGTCGTCATTCGAAAGACCCATTCCGCCCAGGATGATCTTGTCCACGTCCGCCCTCAGGGCGACATCTGCCATGACCTGGTTGTAAGGTTGGTCAGGATCGGCGAAGAACGGAATCTTCTGGCCGGATACGATGGTGTTGTTGAGGTCGATTCCTGCAATGCCCGTAGGGATAAGTTCAGAAGGCTGGCGCCTCTTGTAAGGGTTGACTGACGGACCGCCGATCTCCCTGGTCTCACCTTCCACTTCCGGACCTCCATCGATCGGCTTGCCGTAGGCGTTGAAGAAACGTCCGGAAAGTTGGTCGGATACCTTGATGGTAGGTGGTTCCCCGAGGAAAGTCACTGCTGCATCAGTAGGGATGCCTTCGGTCCCAGAGAACACCTGCAGGGTCACGAGGTCGCCCTTGGTTTTAACTACCTGTGCCAGGCGACCGCCCACGACGGCAAGTTCGTCATTGGATATTCCTTTGGCCCTGAGAGAAACGGTAGCCTTGGTTATCGCCTCCAGACGGGTGTATATTCTTTGATATGCCTTAGTTGCCATGGTTTTCTATGAGTTTATGGGTCTTTGCAGCATAGCCGTTGAACGCATCGCTCTTGAAAGGCGTGTAGTTCATCTGGCGCAGGTCGTTGATAAGTTCCTTGAAGAAGTTGCGGCACTGCTCGAAATCATCGAACTGATAGTCGACGTTGCAGAGATCGAGCACCAGGTCGAGCATGTATTTCTGCCTTTCCATAGGGCACAAGGCGTCAACATTGTCAAAGGCATCCTGCTGGAGGAACACGAAATCTATGAGTTCGGACTTCCAGAAACTTATGTGGTAGCCGATAGGGACTCCGTCGTCGCCGAGGATGTTGATCTGCTCGTTGGCTTCACGTCCGCGCCTAAGGATGTTCTTGGCCTCCAGAACCTTGGAGACCCATCCTTCTTCGACATTCTTGTTGAGGTAGGAGATGATTTCAGGATATTCCAGGTATTTCGAATAGGATTCGATCGGATTGACGGCGGGATACCTCTTCTGGTCCGCCCTGTTCTGCTCAAGCCCGTAGAAGCATCTGGCCGCCTTCTTGGTAGACTCCGTGACCGGCTCCTTGAGGTTTCCTCCGGCAGGGGAGACGGTACCGATGAAGGTGACTGCTCCAGTCTGGCCGTTGTTCAGCACGACCATGCCGGCTCTTGAATAGAAACTCGAAATGATGGCGCTCAGGTCCACGGGGAATGCATCCGCTCCCGGAAGTTCCTCCATGCGGTTGGACATCTCCCTCAAGGCCTGGGCCCAGCGGGAGGTAGAGTCTGCCAGCAGGAGGCACTTCAAGCCCATCGCCCTGTAATATTCACAGATCGTCATCGCGGTGTAGACGGATGCTTCACGTGCAGCGACAGGCATGTTGGAAGTGTTGCAGATGATGGTCGTACGTTCCATCAGGTGGCGTCCGGTGTGGGGATCGATGAGCTCTGGGAACTCGGTGAATATCTCTACTACCTCATTTGCCCTTTCGCCGCAGGCTGCCATGACTATGACGTCGGCCTCACCCTGCTTTGCGATAGCGTGCTGGAGGACGGTCTTCCCGCATCCGAACGGGCCGGGAATGAATCCGGTGCCACCTTCTGCGATAGGATTGAATGTGTCGATGCAACGTACACCTGTCTCCATGATCCTCTGGGGCCTGGGCTTTTCCTGATAGGCTTTGACGGCTACCTTGACAGGCCATCTCTGGGTCATGTCCACATACACGTCCTCACCATTCTGGTCAGTCAGGGTAGCAATCACCATGTCGATGTTGTACATGCCGGCAGGGATGATTTTCTTGACAGTGTACTCGCCCTTGAAAGAGAATGGTACCATGATCTTGTGGGGAAGCCATCCTTCCTTGACTTCTCCGAGCCAGTCTGCGGCAACGACCTTGTCGCCAGGCTTCGCAATGGGAGTGAAGTCCCAGAGCTTCTTGTGGTCAAGCGGATCCGTGTATTCACCTCTCTTGAGAAACACGCTGCCCATTGTCGCGAGGTTGTTCTGGAGTCCGTCGTAGACGCTAGAAAGCAGGCCCGGTCCGAGTGTGACCTCAAGCATCCTGCCTTCGAATTCCACGGAATCCCCGTTCTTCAGTCCTCTGGTGCTCTCGAACACCTGGACGGAAGCCTTGTCTCCATTGACCTTGATGACTTCTGCTAGCAGTGGCGTCCCGTCAAGGGTGATGTAGCAGAGCTCATTCTCCGCCACAGGGCCGTCAACCTGCACAGTCACGAGGTTTGAGACGATTCCGATAACTTTTCCTTTAGTCTTCATGTATGTTATTCAAATTTTATCTTTCCAAAAGTTCCCCTGACTTCTTCTGTCAGGCGTAGGAACATTTCCCGGCCAGTCTCTTCGTCCAAGGCCCTCCATCTGTCTATGATGTGCATCTTGGCGACGGTCCCGAGGATGGCATCCAGGTCAAAGTAGCTGAAGGTGGTGATAGCATTGATCTTGTCCCAGTACAGGGAATCGAGGCCATGCTCGCGTTCGAGCAGGTCTTCCCGGGACAGGATGCTTTCCAATGCGGCGGCTTCCTCGAATTCACCGGCAGGGAGACCTATGGTCCCGTTGTTCTCGGGAAAGCCGAAGGCCTTGTTGAGGAGGCGTGCCTTGGCGTTCCTTGCGTTCAAGTCAAAAGTGAAGAACTCCCTTATGAACCGGTTGTGGTCTTTCAACGCCGCCTCGTAAAAGGCTTCATCCAGCATGCTGTCATTGTATCCTTGGAGAAGGATGTCGAGGGTGCGGATGTCAGCTTCGGAGAGCTGGGTCTTGATCCAGTCCACAAACCCGCTGAAAGAAGTCCCTTCAGAGAACTTCCAGCCAGGTTTAAGGGCGGGCAGGCTTGCGATTATGTACTCGTAGTTTCCCATCATTCTCCGAAGAGGGCCTTGCGGGTGGCTGGCCTGAGGTACTCACTGATCAACTCTTCAAAAGCCTCGTCGGTCAGGCTTACGAAATACGAACCGTCCTTGGGACCGATGTTGAAACCTCCAGAGACCTTCTTGGAGAAATTCGCATTGAATCCGGTGCCGATGATCTTGGAGAGTTCGCTGCTGATGAAGGGTTCTATCTCTGCCTTGAGAGATTCGGGCAGGATGGCTTCGACCTCTGCAGTCTCATCCGGATTGAAATTCCTGGCCACGGCCAAGATGACCTCCTTGACGAATTCAGCGGAACTGAGCGAGGACTTTACATTTTTGGAGACCATGCCTTTAAGCATAATGTTCTCTATGTCCTTTTTCGTGGTCTGGATGCTTTGTACGGAAGCCATCTTGACATCGCCTTCAATCTTGGCGCGATAGTCTGCTGCATCTTTCTCAGCCTTCTTGATAATCTCCTTGGCCTTAGCCTGGGCAGTTTCTATTATTTCTGCCGCCTTGGTTTCAGCCTTGGCGAGCAGGGCTTCGCCTTCTTCCTTGCCTTTGGACAAACCTTCCCTGTAGAGCTTGTCAGTAAGTTCCTGAAGCTTGTTCTCCATATATCAAATGATTTGTTTCTTGTGTGACTAACAAAAATAAAAAAAAATGCGCACATCTCCAATTGGAAATGTGCGCAAAAAAGTCTATTCTATTATCCCAAAAAGCCAAGAAGAATACCGGCCGCCACAGCCGAACCGATAACTCCTGCTACATTAGGTCCCATTGCGTGCATGAGCAGGTGGTTGTTCGGATCGAATTCCCTTCCTACGATTTCCGAGACACGGGCACTGTCGGGAACGGCAGACACACCGGCATTGCCGATCAGGGGATTGATCTTGCGGTCTCCCTTGAGGAAGAGGTTCCAGAATTTCACGAACAGGACTCCGACAGTCGTGGCGATCACGAATGAAAGCAGTCCGAGGAGGAAGATCTTCAGGGAATTGCCGGTAAGGAACTTGTCTGCCTGGGTGGAGGCTCCGACGGTGAGTCCGATCAAGGTTGTAACAACGTCGATGAGCGGACCGCGGGCAGTCTCCGCAAGACGACGGGTCACTCCGCTTTCCTTCAGCAGGTTTCCGAAGAACAGCATTCCAAGCAGGGGAAGGCCTGAAGGAACGATGAAGGCGGTGAGAAGGAAACCGACGACGGGGAAAATGATCTTCTCTTTCTGGCTGACAACCCTGGGGGCCGGCATGCGTATCAGACGCTCTTTCTTGGTCGTGAGAGCGAGCATGATAGGCCTTTGGATCACCGGGACGAGGGCCATGTAGGAATATGCACTCACGGCGATTGCACCCATGAGGTCGGGGGCAAGCTTCGAGGAGAGGAAGATGGCGGTAGGACCGTCAGCTCCTCCGATGATACCGATAGCACCGGCCTGGTTGGGATCGAATCCCAGAAGGAGGGCGAGGAGGTAGGCTCCGAATATTCCTGTCTGTGCAGCAGCACCTATCAAGAGAAGCCGTGGTTGCGAGATCAAGGCGGAAAAATCCGTCATTGCTCCGATTCCAAGGAATATGAGAGGAGGATACCAACCTTGCTTGACGCCCTGATAGAGAGTGTTGAGGACGGAACCGTCTTCATAGACTCCGATATTAAGTCCGGGGAACATCGGAATGTTGCCGATGATCATTCCGAAACCGATCGGAACCAGCAGGAGGGGCTCCCAGCCTTTCTTGATTGCGATGGTGATGAAGACAATGCCAATGAAGATCATGGCAAAGTTCTGCCATGTCGCATTGGCGAATCCTGTGAAATACCAGAATTGCCTCAGGTTTTCAATGATGGTACTCATCCTAGCCGATCTTGACGATTTCAGCTCCTTCGAGGACTGAATCTCCCTTGTTCACAAGTATGGCTGTAACAGTGCCGTCTACATCGGCCTGGATCTCATTCTCCATCTTCATGGCCTCGATCACGGCGATCTTCTGGCCAGCCTTGACAGCCTGTCCTTCCTTGACTGAAACCTCGATGATGACACCGGGGAGGGGAGAGGTGACGGCCTTGCCGGCTCCGGTTGCCTTTGCGCTTGAGCTTGTCGAAGGTGCGGCCGTTGCAGGGGCGGCTGCGGGAGTGGCTGCAGGAGCCGGAGCAGCTGCGATGGGACTTGCTACGGGAGTGTCCATCTCGACTTTGTAGGAAGCACCGTTGACTGTCACGTCGGCGATGTTGCCCTCTACTGAATTGATGTCAACGTTGTACTCGTTGCCGTTGATCTTGAATTTGTAGGTCTTCATATCTTTATATTATTATTATCTAGGTAATTGTCTGAAATTCTGAGCCTTGTCTGCCCATGTGCTGCCAGGTGTCGGGTTGATGGTGATCACGAAGCTTTCCGCGTCGTGAACCCCGCCTCCCAGATAGTCGTCGAGGGCAAGTGCTATTGCAGCGTAGACTTCTCCACCAAACTCCTGTGAGAGTGCCATAGAGATAGCTGCTGCGATCTCGGGAGTCATCTCTCCGGTCTGTCCTTCTTTCTTACCTTTCCTGGTCTTTTTAACCTTGGCCTCTTTCGGAGAAGCCTGGCGTTTGTTGAAATTGCCGATCCATCCGAAGATGAAGGCAAGGATGATGAGCGCAGTGAAGACCACCATCACGGCAATCAGGGTAAGTACCCATCCGTGGGGGTCGGTCTCTTTCATGATCTGGCTCTTGGTCTTTGCATCAACGTCTCCGTTGTAGGAACCCGGAGTCGGCTTCTGGTTGATCTCAGTGACGAAATCCATGCCCTTTATCCCGGTTGGGATCCGTACTACGGAGCAGTCGGCGGGAAGGTCGGCGGGTATTTCAACCTGGTCGATGACAGTCCTTCCGTCATTGCTGACAAGGTAGACCGTAGAACCTCTGTGAAGTTTGAAATTGGTGTAGAATGTGCCCTGAGAGGCATTTCCGCTGGCATGAAAAACTATACTCTGCCTTGGGCCCAGCTTGGCTGCAAGGTCAGAAGTAGGGATATGGTACTTCTTGAGGTTTGACTTGTCATCAGAAAGGTAGCATCCTCCGAACTTGACCGTGCCGCTGGACGTGTTGAAAATCTCAATCCACCCGTTCCTCTGACCGAAATCGTCCTCCATTCCGCATGTGTTCTCGACCAGGACCTCTCCTATGAGGAGGTCGGTGAGATTCTGCGCACCAAGAGTGACCGATGCAAGCAGGGAAAGGATCGAGAGAATGAATATCCTGGAATTTCTCATCGTTCTACAGGGGAAGGTTGTCGTGTTTCTTGGCAGGCATCTGCTGCTTCTTTCCGGCGAGTTGCTCCAGGGCCCTGATCACGCGGAAACGCGTGTTCCTGGGTTCGATGACATCATCGATGTACCCCTTCTGCGCAGCCTGGTAGGGATTGTTGAAGAGATCCTCGTACTCGGCTTTCTTCTCAGCCCTGATCTTCTGCTGCTCAGCAGGATCTTCAACTGCCTTTATGTCTTTGGCGTAGAGTACGTTGACGGCTCCGTCTGCACCCATCACTGCGATCTGGGCAGAAGGCCATGCGTAGACCAGGTCGGCTCTGAGGTGCTTGCTGCTCATGACTATGTAGGATCCGCCGTAGCTCTTGCGCAGCTCTACCGTGACCTTAGGTACGGTAGCCTCGCCATAGGCGTAGAGGAGCTTGGCTCCGTTGGTGATCACGGCTCCATATTCCTGCTGGGTTCCGGGAAGGAAGCCAGGAACGTCGACCAGAGACACGATCGGGATGTTGAAGGCATCACAGAACCGGACGAAACGGGCTCCCTTGCGGGAAGCGTTGATGTCGAGTACTCCGGCGAGCATCTTGGGCTGGTTGGCAACGATGCCGACGCTGCGGCCGTTCATGTGGGCGAATCCGACGATGATGTTCTTTGCGAAGTCCTTGTGGATCTCGAAGAACTTGCCGTCATCCACGATGCTCCCGATGACCTTGTACATGTCATAAGGAGTGTTAGGATTATCGGGGATAATCTCGTTAAGGCTGTCATCCGTGCGGCTGACGGGGTCGTTGGTTGGGACCCTTGGTGCCTCCTCCATATTGTTCTGGGGAATATAGGAGAGCAGTTCCTTGATAGTATTGATTCCCTCTTCCTCGCTCTCAGCCGCGAAATGTGCCACTCCGCTCTTGGAAGCGTGTACGCTTGCTCCTCCAAGCTCCTCCTGGGAGACGTCTTCTCCGAGGACGCTCTTGACCACTGCAGGACCTGTCAGGAACATGTAGGAAGTGTTCTTGACCATGACGGTGAAATCCGTTAGGGCAGGTGAGTAGACAGCTCCGCCGGCGCAGGGACCGAATATTCCGGAAATCTGGGGGACAACTCCTGATGCCAGGATGTTCCTCTCGAAGATCTCTCCGTAGCCGGCCAGTGAGTCGACGCCTTCCTGGATCCTGGCTCCGCCGGAATCGTTGAGGCAGATAAAGGGTGCACCGTTGCGGGAAGCAAGATCCAGAACCTTGCAGATCTTTTCCGACATGGTCTTGGACAGGGATCCTCCGGAGACTGTGAAATCCTGGGCGGCAACATAGACCAAGCGGCCTCCTACGGTGCCCATGCCGGTTACGACTCCGTCACCATCGAAGTGCTGCTTTTCCATTCCGAAGTTCGTGCAGCGGTGCTGTACAAACATGTCGAACTCCTCGAAACTGCCTTCATCAAGCAGTAATGAGAGCCTTTCCCTTGCAGTCAGCTTACCTTTCTGGTGCTGTGCGTCGATCCTTTTCTGCCCTCCGCCGAGCTTAGCAGCAGCCCTGCGCTCGACCAGTTTGGCGATATTTTCCTGTTGGATGCTCATATTGTTAACGTTCTATATATGTCTTTTGCGAGAATTGCAAATTTACCATGAAAATTTATCTTTTACAAACGGATGCCCAATGTGAAATCCAGATAATCTGCCTTGAATTTGTGTGCCTTTATGCAGACGCTGATGAAAAAAGGAGACAGGAATGGAGGATAATACCTTATTCCGGCCCTTTCATATAATGGTCCGTGTTCACCTCGGATACCCATGTGCCGGTAAAGGTAGATTCCTTCCTGGACGTACAGGGCTGCATTGCGGTAGAAAACTTCCTGAACGAATCCTATTCCTGCCGAAAGGGGAGAGTAACCCTTCGATGCTTCGACCTCTTCCTCGCTGTAGAGAATCCTGTCGGCCCATTCCAGCCTTTCCGTATTTGAATTCCAGAATCCGTCCACGGTGGCTCCTAAGGCGAAACGACCTCCTGTCCTGTAGATGGCATCGAAACTGAGAGATGCCATGGGCCATTTTCGGAGCAATGACGTGGAGAGTTCATCCCTTGGAACTGTCTTTACCAAAGCCCGCCATTCGGCAGCACAGGCATGGACTCCTCCTCCGGCGTAAAGCTCGTAGCTCCATCCTTTTTCCAGGTTACGCACACCCTGGGTCTTGAACACGTTCGCACGGGGCGGCCTCGAGGATGAAAAGCGGTATCTCGCCGACAGTCCGCCACCCCAGTAGTTCAGGCCCCCGTTGGGATAGGCGAGCCTGGCGCTGGAATTGTGTTTTACCATTATCCCGGCCTCGAGGTCTAGCCGCGGTAAGACAATCCACGTAAGGTGCCCTCCACCACCGGCATATAAGAGTACGGGGGAACTGAAGAACCAGTTGGCGCTGTTGGTTTGGGCATCATAGTAGCCTGATGAATATGACAGGCCGAGCTGGATGTTGTAACCAAATCCCAGTCGCTTTGTCCTTAGAAGATCCCTGGAGATTGTCCCGTAGGCTGTGATCATGTCGGAGTAGTGGCCGTTCTTGCTCCTGAACTTCACGTCAGACAATGTGTTGTAAGTCAAGCCGACTCCGAGGATAGGGTAGCCGTAGCCGGATGCGAAACTCCCGTCACCGGTCTTCCCTCCGGTGGCGAAATCCAGTTCCAGCGAAAATGCATTGAATCCAAGGGATGTGTAGGAATCCCTGAAGGATCCGATTGTCATCCGGTCTCCTCCGGCTTTCAATGCCCAGGTGCCGGGATTGGACTGGGCTGTGGCATCATGACATGACAGACCCTGGACTGCGATGCAGACCAGGGTCAGAATGGTATTGCGGAACAACCGTGCCATCGCCTGAGGACTATTCCTCAGCTGGCTTCATCGTGTTGTAGACGGATGTGACGTCGTCGTCGTCCTCGAGAAGTCCTGTGAGTTTGTCCAGTGTCTCCCTCTGTTCGGGAGTTACGTCCTTGAGATCCACGTTGGGGATCCTTTCGAAACCTCCGGACACGAGTTCATAGCCGTTGTCCTCGATGTATTTCTGGATAGCGCCATAGGAGCTGTAAGCACCGTAGATCACAATGTTTCTGGTGACCTCTCCATCTTCGTTCTCCTGTTCCTCGGTGAATACTTCGGGATCGTCGTCGCAGTCGCAGAGTTCAAGCTGCAGCTCTTCGATGTCAAGGCCTTCCTTATCCTTGATACGGAAGACGCACTTGTGGTCGAACATGAAGCTGACGCTTCCGCTGGTTCCAAGGGAACCTCCGCACTTGGTGAAATAGCTGCGGACGTTGGCAACTGTCCTGGTGTTGTTGTCGGTGGCAGCCTCCACGAGGTAGGCGATGCCGTGAGGACCGTAGCCTTCGTAGACGATCTCCTTGAAATCTCCCTGGTCCTTCTCAAGAGCCTTCTTGATCGCCCTCTCGACATTGTCCTTGGGCATGTTCTCGCTCCTGGCCTCGGCCATGAGGGCTCTGAGCCTGGGGTTTCCGGTTACGTCCGGACCGCCCTGCTTTACAGCGATGGTGATTTCCTTTCCGATCTTGGTGAAGGTCTTGGCCATGTGGCCCCACCTCTTGAACTTCCTTTCCTTGCGGAACTCAAACGCTCTTCCCATGATTACTTCTGGCTTTCGATGCGGGTGATGTACTTGTCGATGTCGTAACCCTCGATGGACTGGGGATATTTGTCCTTGATGGTCTTGTAATAAGTCAGAGCCTTTGCGTTGTCACCGAGCTCTTCACAGACCACGCCGGCCTTGAGAAGATAGGTGGCGGCGAACATGTTGTCAGCAGTGGCGGCAGCCTTGTCGAAGCAACCGAGGGCGTCGTTGTACTTCTCAAGTCCTACATAGGCGTCTCCCATGCAGCCGATTGCGCGGGCCTTGAGGATGCTTTCCTTGCCGTTGTACTTCTTGAGGTAGTTCAGGGCTTCCTGGTAGTTGCCTAACTGGAGCTCGCAGACACCAGCGTAGAAATAAACGTCCTTGCCGGCCTTTCCGCCGAAATCGTCGATGATCTGTGAGAAGCCGAGCACATTGCCGTCACCGTTGAGTGCGAGGTCGTACTCTCCGTTACGGAAGTTGGCTTCTGCCGGGAACATCTGTGCGGCAGCTTCCTTGGTCTTGGGCTGGTAATAGAACTTGTAGAATGCAACGATACCGAGGCCGATAACCAGAAGTGCGATCAGGATGCAGTAGATGGTCTTTTTGTTGTCACGGAAGAACTGATCGGTTCTGGAGATGGTCTCGTTCACCTTCTCCTGACGCTCCTGCTGAGCGACATCTGCTTGTTTGTTTGCCATTTTTATAGTCTTTTTGTTATTATCGTCAATGACAGTCTGCAAAAATAGAAAAAATTGTTTAATCATGCAATATGATTATCTTTGCGTAGTAACTCCACTCAGCGATGCCGGTACTTGAAAAAATAGTCGTCCAGGATTTCAGGAACATATCTTTCCAGGAAATTTCCTTCTCTCCGAATGTCAATTGCATCTCGGGAAACAACGGGGAAGGGAAGACCAACCTGATGGATGCTATCTGGTACCTGTCCATGACAAAGAGTGCCTTTTCCAATTCCGACCGTTTCAATTTCCGCCATGGTACAGACTCCTTTGCTATTGCGGGGACATATTCAATTGACGGCCTGTCAGTCCGGTTTTCGGTGCAGGTGGATTCCAAGGGCGAAAAGAAAGTCCGCAGGGACGACAAGCCATATTCCCGGATCTCGGAGCATATCGGTGTCCTTCCTATCGTGATGGTCTCTCCATCCGACACTGCCCTTGTAAGCGAAAGTGGGGAAGACAGACGCCGTTTCGTCAACTCGGTTCTCTCCCAGATGGACAGGGAGTATCTCTCAGCGATGCAGCAGTACAACCGTCTGCTCTTCCAGAGGAACCGCATGCTCAAGGACGGTACCTACGATGATTCCCTCCTCGGAGTTTTCGACGAAAGGATGCAGGAATATGCTGAAAGGATCTTTACCGCCCGTGAGGAGTTCGTAAAGGACCTCGAACCTGTCGTCTACGATTACTACAGGTCTCTTTCAGGGGGGAAGGAAAGCGTCTCAATCAGTTATCAGTCCGATTTGCACAAGGCCTCCCTTGCCGATCTACTCCGCTCTTCGAGGGAGAAAGACAAGATGTTGAAGTACACGACCGCAGGAATCCAGAGAGACGATTTCCTGTTCCACATGGATGGTTATCCCATTCGCCGCTGCGGATCGCAGGGGCAGCAGAAATCTTTCCTTGTCTCTCTCAAGTTCGCACAGTATGAGATCATGAAACAGAGGTATGGTTTCCCTCCGATCCTCCTTCTTGACGACGTGTTCGACAAGTTGGACATGGGCAGGATTTCCAATCTTCTTGGTATGGTGGCCGGCAGTGACTTCGGACAGATATTCATCACGGATGGCAACAAGGTCAGGATGGCCGGGATAGTGGACAAGCTTACGGCCGACAGGGCTTATTTCGAGGCTGTCGGCGGAGAGTTCAGGGAGGTTGGTGATGCCTGATTACCGTAAGATAAAAGGTACGCCTCGCAAGGAAGCGCTCGGCATGGACCAGATCGTGCCGATGTACATCCGTGCCATGAAACTGAGTGCAGGACTCAATACCCAGCGGGTCTTTGCGGCATGGGATGCTGTTTCGGGAGTCAAGGACTTTACTCTCAGGAAGTTCTATCGTGACGGCAAACTCTATGTAACCCTGTCGTCTTCCATGGTGCGCAGTCACCTGGAGTTTCAGAAGGATGCTATCCTTATGGCAGTCAACAATTTCCTTAGCAAGGACGAATTGTTTGCCAAGGATTATGATAAAGTCGGATTCGTAAAGGAGATTATTCTCAAATAAAAAGTATGGAAGAGAAAAGGATCAAGATAATGGTGGATGCGGCGGTCCCGTTCATCCAAGGTGTTTTCGAACCCTATGCCGAAGTCGTCTACAAGGCCGGAAAGCAGATTTCCGGGGAAGATCTCGCAGATGTCGATGCCATGGTCATACGGACACGTACAATATGTAATGCGGACCTTCTCGAGGGGACGCCTGTGAAGTTCATCGCGACGGCAACCATCGGCACTGACCACATTGATTTTCCGTATTGTGAGGAGAAAGGAATAATTGTCCGCAATGCTGCCGGTTGCAATGCTGGTGGCGTTATGAATTATGTTTTCTCCGCCTTGTACGGAGTCGCGGCGCGCAAGTCGATCCGTCTGGACGGATGCAAGTTAGGAATAGTAGGTGTCGGGAATGTCGGAAAAAGGGTTGACCGCGTGGCCGGAGCTCTCGGCTTCAAGGTCCTTAAGAATGACCCACCGAGGATGGCAGCAGAAGGCCCGGAAGGGTTCTGTCAGCTGGATTACCTGCTGGAGAACTCCCAGATCGTGACTATGCATGTGCCGCTCGATGAAACCACGAGGGGGATGTGCGACGATGCCTTCTTCGCCAAGATGAAGCCTGGTACGATATTCATAAATGCATCGCGTGGAGAGGTCGTGGTCGACGATGCCCTCAAGAGGGCCATCCCCAAACTTGGCCCCGTGATCCTGGACACATGGAACAACGAACCGGACATCGACCTTGAACTTATGGGGATGGTGGATATCGCCACGCCCCACATCGCAGGTTATTCCTATCAGGGCAAGCAGAACGGTACAGCTGCTTCCGTACGTGCCCTCGCAAGGTTCTTCGGTTTCGAGAAGCTTTATGAGTTCTTCCCCAAGACCGAGCTTCTGGAACTGGAATCCATCAAGCTTGACCTTAAAGGAAAAACGCAGGGCGAGATCGCTCCCGTCCTGCAATACAATTATCCGATATTCACGGATGATTTCATGTTCCGTATGGATCCAGGCCAGTTTGAGAACCTGCGGTCCAACTATCAATACAGAAGGGAGTTCTACATCGATTGAGAACTCCCTCCTGAAATCAATTATTTAGCGGTAAAAGTTATCTCCGCCTTGTTACCGAGGCGGTTGGTTCCGCCGTGTTCGTTGCTCGGCATGTCCTGGGTACGGTTCTGCCTCATTGCGTCGGACACCCTGGCCCTGATCATCAAGGTCTTGGAACCGCTTATGGCAGGGATTTCCACGGATTCCTCGACTTCGAGGGGATCGTTGGAAGTGCTGTTCGCGGTGTAGGAGAGGGCATAGGTCCACTCCACTTCACGCGGGCTGCTGCCGTCTGCAAGAGCCTCGGTGGTCTTCCGGGTGTTGGTGAAGGAAGTCCAGTTCTCGCCGTCCGTCGACCATTCGAGGACGAAGAACTTGGGACCGGCCTGTGATGAAGACATCCTGTAGGAGATCGTGTAGGTCCCGGCAGGCTGGTCCTCCACAGGAACTGAGAAGAGCCAATAGTCCCCAGGGAACATTCCTGTGCTGAGGAGACGTACGTAGCCGCCCTCGTTCTTATAGCTGAGGGTGGATGGAGCCTTGCGCTCACCTGGACGGACGATCTCAAGCTTCGAAGCCTTGTCATCTGCCATGACGAAGGCTTCCGGCCATGCGACTGAGAAGTCGGTACCTTCGACCACGCCGTTAGCTTCGTCGCCCGGATCCAGGAAGGACCAGGTCACAGGGAATGCATTACCACCATCTGAAGGGTCAGCTCCCGATCCTTCTCCGTCAGCACCTGTGACAATGATATTGTCAAGGTACCAGCGGTTCTGGTGGCGTGCCGGATTGGTCTCGTCAGGATTGGCGTAAGTTGGCCTGATCGTGACACGGCTGTCAGCATTGAGCCCGTTAAGACGGATGGTGACATGCTGCCATTCGATAGCGCTCTCACCGTCTACAAGTGACTGTGCGGACTCGATGGGCAGGCTCTCCTTGGCTCCTGAATCATCACAGGTTCCTTCTCCGTCGATTTCCACTGACAAGGTCATGATGTCGGGCTTATATGCTCCCGTGACCTGCCATGCCCAGTCGAAGCTGAGTTCGACGTCGGCGGTCCCGGCGATATCCTTGAAGGCGGGGAGTACTATTCCTGCGCTGTAGGAGGTCTTACCGAACTTGAGGTAATTGCTCTGGAGGTAGAGGACCCTTGCGTCTCCGCTGATGTTCTCGCTGGACCAGTCGGTGCTGACCGAACTCCAGATGTAGCCGTAGCCGCGGTTCTGGTACTCCTGCAGGAATCCTTCGCAAGCTGCGGAAGTGAACACGTTGGGAGCTGTGGTCGAAGGATTGTTGGTGGCAACGGCATCGCCTGCCTTGGCTTCAGTAGCCCAAGGCGCGATCCACTCGAAGTCATCATTGAAGTATATGACCACGTCCAGACCATTGTCCTTGACGGTAGCGCCGACAACATTCACCTTCGTGGCGGAAACTGAAACCAGGTAACCGCTGAGGTCAACCTTGTGACCGGCCAGTTCGCTGAGGTCCAGGCCTTCTCCGGTGGAGACTGTAACCGACTTGGAGGCTCCTTCAACAGTGATGGAACTGCCGTCGAAAACACCGGAAACGGTTACGAATGCCGGAGCTGACGGTGCGGTCTGTGAATCCAGTGAAGGGGTGATGTCTGTAGCTGCCGGATAGACTACATCGGAGTTGGACTTGACCACGAGGTCTTCAATCTCAGCAATGCTTGGCATTCCGTCAACGGTTACCTTCTGGCCTTTCAAGGAGATCTTGTCACCGGTCTTCACGCTCTCCTTAGATGTGAGATAAGCGTTGGTGGTGCCGTCTGAGATGATGAAGCCTGAAGCATCCGTTGCAGTGACCTGCGCATCTTCAAGGACTACATAGTTGCCGTTGGAGATTCCTGCCAGGCCGGAGACGGTGACCCTGTCGGCAGTACGATACTTGTCACCAGCTTGGTAGACAATCACGTTGGAATAACTGATCAGTTTGTCTCCGTGGAACTTTACGGTGTCGCGTCTGGGGCTGCCGACCACTCCGCCTTCGATGTTGTCGGCAGCAGTGATGGTGACTCCTTCAACCGTACCTTCTCCTCCGGTGACCGAGACTGTTATCCAGTCAGGTGCGTCAACTGTCCAGACAGCATCGGCGTAGACCGTGATGGTCTTCGGGGCCGCATTCTGCTGGGCAAATTCAAGATAGGTGGAACTTGCCATGACAGCCCTGGCTATGTTGCTTTCCTCTTTTTCACACGAAGTGAAGAAGATTCCGGCCAAAGCCATCGTGGTTCCTGCTATTATTCTTGCTATTGTTTTCATGATTTATGAATTGATTGGAACTAATAGGAGAGGCCGTCATCCCATCCTGGATTCTGGGTAAGCTGCGGATTGAGCGAACGGTCGTCAATAGGAATCGGATAGAGATAATCCCTGCTCTCGTCGAATGAGATGGTGAGGTTCTGGTAGGGTTCGATGTAACCCTTGTCCCCATCGGTGAGGTAGATCGTGGAACCGATTAGCCTCAGGTAGGTGGCAACGCTCTTGTCAGGAACCGGATCTTCGGGACCGTAGATGCAGATGTCATTCTTGCCGTCTCCGTCGATGTCGTATACTCCCTTGCCAGGGAAATATATTCCTATGATCTTCTGCTCCATGCACTTGCCGGCTTTCCAACGGATGATGTCAGCCTGGCGGAGTCCTTCCTGGGCAAGCTCGACCTGGCGCTCGCGGCGGATTTCAAGGATGACGCCCTTGTTGGCACCGGAGACATTGGTGTAGCCCCATTCGGCGGATGACAGATAAGGGTCAGGGTTGGCGTTTGCCTCTGCCATGCTCATGTCGGGCATCCCCACCCTCTTGCGAAGGAGGTTGACCGAAATGTTGAGGTCGTCCTGGGTCAGGGTGCCGAGTTCAGCCTTGGCCTCTGCGTAGTTGAGATAGATTTCGCCGAGGCGGAAGACCGCAAGGTCGTTGTAGGAACGGTCGAACTTGTCATTCGAAGCGTTGTTCTCCGGCATCAGGTATTTGGCAGTCTGGTAACCGGTGAGGGTAATGTCCATGTCAGGTCCCTGGACCTTCCCTGAATAGGAATACTTCCCTCCTGATTCGGTAAGTCGGGAATAACCCGGGATCCTGATGGTCTGTGCGAGGCGCGGGTCGCGGTCCTTGACCTCATCCTTGAACTGCATGGTCTCCCAGCCTGGCTTGTCGGTGAAACGTGTACCGTCTTTCATGAGGTAGGCGTTGACAAACTTCTTGGTCAGGCTGTGGCGTCCCTGGGAGTTCATCACGCCTATTGCAGTGGCGTTGTGCATCATCTCAAGGGCTACATCGAAGTTGATCGAGAGGATGAACTCGTCGGTGTTCTCGTCGTATTCAGAGAAGAGCACCGCATAGTCCAGATCCGGGTTGCCGGTGGAATAGAGCTTGTGCGGGCTCTCGCGCATGAGCTTCAGGGAAGCATCTGCGGACTGCTGGAGGTAGAAGTTGGCGTCATGCCCGTCGAGTGATAGACCGTGATACTTACGGAAGGTACCCTCATAGAGGCAGAAGCGTGACTTGAGTGCCAGGGCAGCCCACTTGGTGACGCGGTAATTGTGACCGCTGCTGTAAGACGCGGGAAGATTCTCGTAGGCGTAGTCAATGTCTTCGATCATGTGGCTCATGATGGTCTCCCTGGAATCCCTGGGGGCGTAGAGCAGCGGATCGTCGGACTGGAGCTCGTGGTCTACCCAAGGGACGTCACCGAACCTCTTCACCTTGTCGAAATAAAAATATGCCCTGAAGAAACGGCAGATTGCAGAATATTGCTTGACTGCTTCAGGATCCTCACAGTTGGTTTCCATCCATGCGAGGGCCATGTTGAGTTTGCGCAGGTCACCCCAGGTCCAACCACCCCCTGAGTTGGGGACGATGCGGTTGGTGCCGCCACGGATGTAATCGGAAGGAGTGGTGTTGATGTACTGGTCGCTCTGCTCGTTGAAAGGAGCCTTGTCCAGCAGGTTGTTGTACAAGGAGTTCGTAAAGAGCTGGAGCTCGGTAGCACTCTTGAAATAAGTCTCCGGAGTCATCTTTGACTGGGGATACTTGTCGAGCCAGTCTTCGCAGGAAGTGAAACCCAGCAAAGCGACAGCGAGTAAAATGATATATTTTTTCATGATAGCTATCTATTAAGGTTCCGATCAGAAAGTGATGTCAACTCCGAACATGTAGGATTTCTGCCAAGGGTAGAAAGCCCTGTTGTAGCTGCTGCTCCTGGAGACCATTGCCGCTTCGGGATCGATGTAGGCTGAATGTTCCTTCAGAGGAGACCAGTAGGCGATGTTTTCGCCGGAGAAGTAAATCCTGAACTTGTCCACGCCAATCTTCTTTGTAATCTTGACGGGAATCGTGTAGCCCACCGAGAGGTTCTTCAGACGCAGGTACCTGATGTTCTGGAGATAGCGGGTGTTGGCATGATAGAGCTGACCCTTTCCATTGTAGGCCAGGTAAGCCACTGCACGGGGGAAGTAGGCGTCGGTATTGTCGTAGTCCCAGCACTGATCCAGGAAGTTCTTGGGCAGGTAGGAAGTCATAGGCTGGGAGAAAGGACCCCAGAATGCGAATGAATAAGGGGAGAAGTACCAGTAGTGGTTACCCGTTCCCTGGAAGAACACGCTGACGTCGAATCCGGCATAATCCAGACCGAGGTTAAGTCCATAGGAAAGGCTTGGCAGCGAGTTTCCTATGATCTTGCGGTCACCAGGATCATTTACTGTGTTCGCACCGATGCCGATGATGCCGTCGCCGTCGAGGTCGATGTACTTGAGGTCACCGGCCTTCCACACGCCTCCGGGGATCTTTCCGTTGACATAAGCGAGGTTGACCTGCTTGGAATACTCAGCTGCCTCTGCATCGGTCTGGAAGAGGTCATCAGCGACGAAGCCCCAGATCTCACCGATCTTCTGGCCTACGTAGTAGTCCTTTGCAAAGGTCTTGTTCTCGTTGTCGTACTTGGTGATCTCGGAACTGTAGTCGCTGAGGGTTCCCTTGATGCTGTAACCAAGGGGCCTTCCTCCAACATTGACCTGGTCCCTCCAGCCAAGTGAAAGCTCATAGCCTTTGGTGCGGAGGTCTGCGGTGTTTTCCTTTGGAGATGCAGCGCCGTAGAGGTTGGGAAGGGCGATACCGTCTGTAAGCATGTCCTTGGTGTCACGGATGTAAGTTTCTCCCGTGAACTCTAGCCTGTTGTTGAACATGGCAAGGTCGACTCCAAGGTTATACTGGATCGAGGTCTCCCATGTCAGGTTGGCGGAGTTGGGCGCCGAGGCATTGGAATATTTTGCAACGGTGGATGATTCGCCGAAACTGTAGTGTGCGAAGTCGCTTACGTTGATCGTACGGATGTAGAGGTAGTTGCTCACATTCTGGTTGCCCAGGGTACCGTAAGATGCGCGGACCTTGAGGTTGTTGACGGTCCGTTTCAGAGACTCGAAGAAGGGCTCCTCGCTGATACGCCATCCGGCAGAAGCAGACGGGAAAAGTCCCCAACGGTGACCGCGGGCGAACCTGGAAGTACCATCATAACGTCCCGATACCTCAAAGAGGTAACGGCCCTTGTAGTCGTAGTTGGCACGGCCGAAGAAGCCGAGGAGTGCATATTCGGACTGTCCTCCGGAGACCGTCATGACAGTCGATCCGTCTTCTGCTGCACCGACGAGGTCAAGGTCACTCAGATCCTCGCTGAGGAGATACTGTCCGACGGCTCCGACGCTCTTTGAATGCTGGTTCTCGAAGTTGGATCCAAGCATGACGGTGACGTGGTGTGCATCGTTGAAAGTCTCCTCGTAGGTGCCGAAGACATTGGCAGAATAGTAGTTGTAAGTAGTGATGTCTTCTGTCATCTGGTCGAGTCCCGCACCCTGTGCGTAGTACTCTATCTCTGAATCAGGGTACTGGCGATAGGGTAGTTTGACCCTCCTGTGGGTGTCGCGGTTCTGGTGAAGGCGGTAAGTGAAGTTGCCGACCAGGGTGAAAGTGCTTACAGGCTTGATCGTCAGTTCTGTCGTGTTGGCGAAGTCACTCCTGTGGCTGAAGTTTACATCCTTCCCTTCGCCGAAAGCGATATGACGACCGTTACCTACTGCATAGGATCCGTTCAGGATACCGGAGGATGGAAGATAGACCCAGCTCCCGTCGGGGTTCTTCATGGGGAAGATCGGGAGTGCATGGGCAGCACTGTAGGCAATCGCGTTCTCGGTGTTGTCTATACCTACATAATCGTAAAGGGAGTGGTAGAATGAGGTGTTGTTGCTCAGGCGCATGTACTTGTTGATGTCGAAGTCGATCTTGGACCTGAGATTGAACTTGTGGAAAACGTCCGGCCTCTGCTTGATGATACCGGTTTCGCGGTCATATCCTCCGGAGACGAAGTAACGTGTGCTCTTGTTTCCTCCGGAGAGGGAAACGTTGTGCTGCTGTACAGGATGCCTGTCATTGAACAGGGAATGCCACCAGTCGTTGTTGCCATAGTAGACCCACTGATCGCGGCCGTTGCGGTGCTCCAGTACTGTCCAGGGACGCTCGGGGTTCTCTGTCTTGTCATTGACACGGGCGAGAAGCTGCTGCATCTGGGCATCGTCATAGAGGACGTAATTCGAGCCTTCGGAAGCCATACGGAATTTGTTGATGGTGTAGACCGACCAGTAACCGGTCGTCTCATAGTCCGTGGAAGTGGTAGGCTCTTCCCATCCAAGCCTTCCGCTGTAGCGTACAGTAGCCTTGCCGTCCGTCTCGGCTCCCTTCTTGGTAGTGACAAGGATGACACCGAAGGCTGCACGGGCTCCGTAGACTGCGGCGGCTGCAGCATCCTTGATGACGGAAATGGATTCTACATCATTCGGGTTGACACGGTTGATGTCACCCACTGCGCCGTCGATCAGAACGAGGGGAGAGGCGCCGTTGATGGATGTGAATCCTCGGATGTTCAATGAACCTGTGGAACCGGGGTTACCGGCTGAGGTTGTGATGTTCAGTCCAGGAACCGATCCCTGGAGCATGTTTGACAGAGAGTGGGATGACCTGTTCTCAAGTTCCTTTGAATCTACTGCCGTGATTGCTCCGGTCAGGTTTACCTTCTTCTGTGTACCGTAGCCGATGACGACTGTTTCCTCCAGTGACATGGAGTCTTCCTCAAGGACAACGGTGACCCTGTCCTGATTCGAGGAAAGCGTAACGTCTTTAGTGACGTAACCCAGGCTGCTAACGTTTAGGATGACATTGCCTGAGGGTACCCTTAAAGAAAACGTTCCGTCGGCTCCGGTGATGGTACCGTTCGTGGTACCGTTGACGACTACTCCCACACCTATCAACGGCTGTTGATTGGTGTCGAGCACCGTTCCGGACACTGTCCTGGTCTGGGCCGATGCCGAAAGGGCAAAAGCCAGAAGGAGAACAATGGCGGTCAATGATCTTGAAAGTTTCATAAACGCTTGTTTTATTAGTGGTTTGGTATTGATTGATTATCCTTATCTTGACTTGTAGTCGCTGGTGGAAAAGACTTTTGGCCTTTCCATCTTTTCAGTCCATTCATGGCCGAAACGGTCCTTGACCTTGACTTCGACTGTCGAAGTCGCAGAAGAAGCCGTTGCCTTGAAGAAGTGGTTCCACGAAGCAGTAAGGAAACTAGGAGTGCTGGACGCATCCGCCTGGGCGAGACGCTTGGCTGAAAGTGCGGCCAGGTGAAGAGGGTCATTGGCCCACAGGGGTACCAACGGCAGTTCCTTCCCGTTTTCTGTTACTGTGACCGTCCACTCAGGATCCCAGTTCCAGACATTGACCAGGATGTCGTTGGGCTCGTACTTTGAGATCTCTTCGACATAGGGGGCGAATTTGGGATGGTCCCCGGCAAGAGACATAGTCAGTACTTTTTTCACTTCGTTCATGTCATAAGCCCTGAACTGGTAGGAGTCGGGATGACCGGTAGCCTTGTATTTCCATTCCATGTCCGCTCCGTCGAACTTGAAGATCGAATATCCTCCCGGCGAACCGTCCTGAGCGACGTGCACACCTTCAGTAAGGTGGCCGGACCACCACCAGGAAGCGCAGACTGCTCCGAGGTTATGCTCCACGTAACCTTGGTCTTCCTTTTCATAATAGTTGAAAACCCTGTGGGTGTGGCCGGAAATGAAATGGACGTCATATCCCTTCACGGCGTTGAGGAAGTCCTCTGTGTCAGCCTGTCCGGCCAGAGACTTTCCATTTAGGTTTTCCTTCCAGGTGGTTGCACCGTTCGGCATATATGCCGGCGCATGGGATGCAATGACAAGAGGGGTGCTTTTCGGTACGTATGAAAGGTCCTTTGCAAGCCATTCCATCTGTTCTGAAGTGAAATCCCTCTTGTAGTTGCCCCTGAGTTCTGATCCTGTGCCGACATCCTTGTAGTCGATATCGTCCATTACGATGAAATGGATTTTCCCGATGTTGAAGGAATAATAGTAGGGTGCGAGGTATTTGGTGTACCTGACAGACTTGTTGAAATCTCCGATTTCATTCATGTCATTATCGTGGTTCCCCATTGTATGGAAAACCTGGATGTCGTGGAAGTCCTTGTTCATCTCATTCAGGTACTGGGGGAACTCGAAGGAATTGGAGTACCAGTACAGGTCCCAGGTCATGTCACCGAGTGTCAGGGCGTATTTCTTCCCGGATGTCGAGTTCAACGAAGCGTTCATGTCCTTGGCGAACTCCGCGAATTGGCTGATGTCCCTGGTCCTGTTCGCAAGGTGCATGTCGCCGAGAACGTAAAGAGTGAACTTATCGTTGGCGCTCTTGGTGAGAGTGAAATCCCTCCTCTCAGGAGTGATGGCCGGTGCAGTCAGTATGGAATGGAATTTCGGGAGGATCCCTTCAGCAGAAACTTCATAACCGCTGGGAACCGAGATGAACACGTAGCCGTTTCTCTTCTGTGATTTGAGCTGGTAGATTCCGTCATTGTCGGTTGTCGTAACCTCGTAACCGTCGGAGACCACTACTCCGGGTACTCCTTGGCCGTCACATTCGACCGTCCCATAGACAGTCGACCCGGATGTGGGTTCCACTTTCCTAGCCGAGGTGATGTTTATGGAAGTGTTTCCGACGAAGCGCCTTGCTGCTCCCCGGAGGATGTACACCTGGTACTGTCCGGATTCGATTCCGTCAGCGAGGGTGAAGGTGAAATAGTCGCTTCCTACGGTCTTGATGTTACATGTGTAGTCTACACCATTGTCAGCCTTGAGGATGACTTTGTCTGTCTGCGACGGCCCCTTCCCGTAGTGGAACCTGAATGTAACATCGTCACCGGAAGCAACCTCAAGGCCGTTCTCGGTGACGACTCCGCTCACATCAAATACATCTTGTTCGGGAATCTCGTTATCCTCCTTATGAGTACATGCAAGAGGAACGATCATGCAGGCAAGAGCCAGCAGCAGTAGATAAAAGTAGTTTCTCACAATTCATGAATTATATGCTAAAAGTAGCAATAATAATCCAATGAATCAACCAACGATCTCGAAAAGTTATCAACTAGTCATTTTTGTGGATCACTTTTCCGTCTTTCTTGTAGTTCAAGTCTCCTGAGCCGTGGCTGGAGACGGAAATCTTTGTTGCATCGAATCCGAGAGCATCGAGATCTCCTGAGCCCACCATCGAAATGACGGCTTCAGCTGCTTTTCCTTTCAGTACGACATCTCCCGATCCGGAGGAGGATACGTTCAGGTTGACGACATTGACGATATTCAGGTCCATGTCTCCTGAGCCAAGGCTTGCCGCCTGTACGGATTCACCTTCCAGCGTTGCGGTGAAATCTCCGCTGCCTCTCGTTTCGATTGCACTGACGGCAGGGGCATAGATGCGTACAAACTCATCGTACATGATGGGGGAGTTGGTGTCTATGATCAACTTGCCGTCATTGACGTACGCTCTCACGGAGTCCCTGGTGATGTGCGTTCCGAACACGCTCACCACCGGTTCGCAGTCGGAAATGATCAGTTCCACGTCCATGTTGCCCCTTGACGAGACACTTGTGAAGGCTCCGGGATGGAAGACGACCGAGTCGGATTTCGAATAGACTTTTTTGTTGCTTTCGAGGCGGAGCTCAAGAGCGCTTTTCATCTCTTTCTTGGCCTCGTCGCTGATGCGGAAATAACATGAAGAGGCACTGAAGGCTGCCGCCGTCAGAGCGGATGCGAGAATTATGCTTTTGAATATATTCATGGCTGTCTCTATTTATTATCAAACAATTCTTTAGGGTCAAGCCCCAAGAGCTCCATTTTCCTTATCATTACAGGTAGTTCATTCTCGATGAATTCCTTTCTGGAACTCTCCAGGACAAGGTCTTTGGCCTCCTGCGAGATGAAATAACCGATGCCTCGCTTGTTGTAGATGACTCCTTCTTGCGTCAGCTTTTCATAAGTGCGCATGACTGTGTTGGGGTTCACTCCTATCGAGGCTCCATATTCCCTGACAGAGGGTATCCTGTCTTCGGGTTTGAGCTCTCCTGAAAGGATCCTTTCGCAGATCGAATCGCGTATCTGCAAGTATATGGCTTTGTTTGGATTGAATTCCATGGTGAGCTGATTAATGCTGGATGTTCTTTACCCTGAACCACGACCAGATGCCGAGGCCAACTACGATGACAGCGAGTTCGACATTGCTCCAGAAGTTGGCCCAGAAGTCAATGTTGTCGGCATAATTCAAAGCCCAGGCCTGAATCTTATCACTGAACGACTCAATGTCGATGGTGGACACGGCTAATCCGATGATGGCTGATAGGACGAGGGAGATTACAAACAATGTGAGTATGGTCTTAGCGACCTTGTTCTTCTTGAATATCAAAGCGCCGAGCAGGAACACCGAGACAATCTGAAGGACGCCGTTGGCAAGGAACCAGATTCCCTTGCCGGCAATCTTGAAACTCTTGCCATCTTCATCGTAGCTGGTCATGTCCAGACTGTTCCAGGAAGAGAAGATTGACGAACCGCAATTCTTGTCAACCAGGCAGACCAGGGCGTCGCTGATCAGGTAGGCACAGAAGAAGGCAACCGGGATGATCACCAGGCAGATCAGCATCATGGATGAGAATTTCTCCAGCCTTGAGGCAGGAAGTTGGATCCAGGCTGATCCCTTTGCCTTGTCAGTTATGAATCCGTAGGTCCTTGAAGGGAATAATATCAGGAAGATTACTGAAACCAAAGAGAACACACTGACTCTCACGGCAATGCTTGGCCTGGCCAGGGTATAGTCGGAGAAATCCATCGAAAAGCCATGGCCTACCAGGGCGAAGAACACTATCACGATGTAGGTTATGACCGGTATGAGGGCATAGGTCAGGAGGAACACCCTCTGTTCCTCCCAGACAGACTTGAGATCATAGGCGAGATACTTGCCGAATCTTTTGAAATTGAAAGTGTTGTTCATGACTGTCCCTCCTTCCTATTTGTTAAACATTCCCTTGATGAGTTCCTTGTGAGCGTGGACTGTGTTGAAAAGGGCCTCTATATTGACTTTGCTCTCTTCTCCGCCGGTATTTGGACAAACCTGGAGGAAGCCTCCGGGAAGTGCTTCACGGTAAAGGGCGTCTTCCCTTTGGGTAGTTCCGTAGTCGAAATAGAGTTTCTCCGAAATCTCTTCGATGGATGCGTTCAGGAGTACATCCTGCTTGTCGAGGATAATCACAGGGTCTATGATGTTCTCAAGGTCACGGACCTGGTGGGTGGAAATCACGATGGTGGAATCCTCTGGCGTGTACTTCATGACAGCTGCCCTGAACTGGGCCTTTGAAGGAATGTCCAGTCCGTTCGTGGGCTCATCCATGAACAGGTACCGGCTACCTGTGGCCAGCCCGAATGAAATGTAGGTCTTCTTGAGCTGTCCGGCAGACATCTGGTTCATCTTCTTCGACGGATCGTTTTCGAATTCCTTCATTATTGTCAGGAATCTTTCATGGTCGTAAAGAGGCCAGAATGCGCCACGTTCCTTTGCGAACACCTCGGCTTTCATAGCGACGGGAGCTACTTCATCCGGAAGATAGTACTGCTTTTCCAGCAGGGAAGGGGTTCTGTCGAAAGGATTCTCCCCGTCAGTGCAGATAGAACCGGAACCGGCCTTTTTCAAGCCGCACAGGAGTGTGAGCAGGGTGGTCTTTCCTACTCCGTTTTCGCCCAGGAGACCGTAGATACGGCCTTCTTCCAGGCTTGTAGTTATGCTTTTCAGGACGGGAACATTCCCGTAACTGAATGCGAGGTCTTTGATTTCGATCATATATTCGAGTGTATTAGTTTAATAGTACACCGCAAATATACGAGTAAAAAACAAATCTCCAAAAAAAGTTCGATTATTTCTTGAATTTTTTTCTCCATTCGGAGGGAGTGAGGCCCGTTACGGATTTGAACTGGTGACGGAAATTGGACTTGTCGGTTATTCCAAGAGCCCTCCCGACCTGGCTTGCCGGCATTTCCGGATGGTCCAGAAGCATTCTTTTCGCTTCTTCCATCCTGAGTTCCTTCCTCCAGCAGAGGAATGTCTTTTTCAGTCTGGTAGAACAGTAGTAGGTCAATTCGTAGGAAGTGAGGTCGAGGTCTTCCAGAATGTCGTCCATGCAATTGTATTTGACAAGATGCTTTCCTTCGGCAACCCATCGGGATAGCCTTGCCTGGACGAGCCCTGTTTCCTTTTCGGTCCTGGATCTCAGGGCTGCGTTTCTTTTTCTCCTGATGCGGATCTTCTCGATTTCCCCGAAGATGAGTGAGAAAAGAGGTTTTTCTTTGTCTTGATTCTTTTTCATAGCATTATATTTAGGTGTGGCCTGACTTACAAGTTCCTCGAAATTAGAAAAAATACCTTACATTTGCAAAGTTGTATATATTTACGGAAATGTTAAGAATTGAAGACTACGCATCTTTCAGGAGAGTAGCGACTCCTTTCTATTATTACGACATTGATCTTTTCCAGCGTACTGCTGACAAGGTCGCAAAGCTTTCCAAGGATTACTGTATACATGTCCATTATTCGCTCAAGGCCAATTCAGACATGCGCCTGAATGATATCCTGAGTTCAAGGGGTATCGGAGCTGACTGCGTGAGCGGTGACGAAATCGATTTCGCGGTGAGCTGCGGCTATGATCCCAAGAAGATATTCTTTGCTGGTGTGGCCAAGTCAGACAAGGAGATCTGCCAGGCTTTCCAGGTGGGTATAGGAGCTTTCGTCGTAGAGTCCCTTGAAGAAATCGAAATTGTCAGCGACATCGCCAGGAGGCTCGGCCGCAAGGCCCCTATGAGCCTGAGGATCAACCCCAACATCGATCCGCACACTCACCACTATATCACCACAGGTCTTTATGAAGACAAGTTCGGAATCTCAGACCGCAGTTTCGATGAAGCAGTGGCAATGGTGAAGGACAATCCCTACATAGATTTCTTCGGCCTACAGTTCCACATCGGCTCCCAGATCATGGAGGTTGCCGACGTCATCAAGCTCGAATGTGAGAAGGTCAACGACATCGTCAGGCTTTTCGAGGAGACTGGCTTGGTGGTCAAGAACATAGATCTTGGAGGTGGCCTGGGAATAGATTATGATGACCCTGACGGCAATCCTATTCCTGATTTCGAGCTTTGGTTCAAGACCATCGCTGACAATCTGGAATGCAGGCCTGACCAGGAGGTCCACATCGAGCCCGGCCGCTCCCTGGTTGCACAGTCTGGCTCCCTGATTACTGAAGTGCTTTATGTAAAGAAGGGGGAGAACAAACGTTTCCTCATGGTTGATGCCGGAATGAATGACCTTATCCGTCCTGCCCTTTACGGCGCCTACCACAAGATCGAGAATGTGACCGCCCATTATGAGGACAATGACACCCGCCAGATCCGTGTCTATGACGTAGTCGGCCCGGTGTGCGAGTCTTCAGACTGTTTCGGCAAGGAACGTTCCCTGGCCAAGAGCTGGAGAGGGGACAGGATAGCTATCCGCAGTGCAGGAGCTTACGGCCAGGTCATGGCATCACGCTACAACATGCGTCCTTTCGCCCCGTCAGTCTATTCAGACAGGATCGCAGAAGCTCCCAAAAGGAAGGATTATTTCGCAGGGGAATAAGAAATAAGATTTATCTCCTGAAAGAGCGCATGCGCTGTGCCAGGTTGCCAGTAAGTGCGCTCTTCATCATCTTACGGGTAGTCTCGAACTGCTTCAGCAGTTTGTTCACCTCGGCGACATTGGTCCCGCTGCCGTCCGCTATCCTCTTGCGGCGGCTTCCGTTGATTATCTCAGGATTGTCCCTCTCCTCGGGGGTCATGGACATGATGATCGCTTCAATACCCTTGAAGGCGGCGTCATTGTCTATGTCAATGTCTTTCATCATCTTTCCGACACCAGGTATCATTCCGGCCAGGTCCTTGATGTTTCCCATCTTCTTGACCTGCTGGATCTGGTTGTAGAAATCCATCAGGCCGAACTTGTCCTTGGCCAGTTTCTTACGGGTCTCACGGGCCTGTTTCTCGTCGAACTGTTCCTGGGCCTTCTCGACGAGGGAAACAACATCTCCCATGCCGAGGATCCTGTCAGCTATACGTTCTGGGTGGAAGATGTCGAGGGCCTCCATCTTCTCGCCGGACGAGATGAACTTGATAGGCTTTCCGGTGACATACTTGATGGAAAGGGCAGCACCACCTCTGGTGTCTCCATCCATCTTGGTGAGCACAACTCCGTCGAAATCAAGCCTCTCGTTGAAGACCTTGGCAGTCTCGACTGCATCCTGTCCGGTCATTGCATCGACTACGAACAGGGACTCGGTAGGCTGAACGGCCTTGTGGAGCGTGGAGATCTCGTCCATCAGCTCCTGGTCGACAGCGAGACGTCCGGCAGTGTCTATGATTACTACGGAATAACCTTCGGCCTTTGCCTTTGCGATAGCATTCCTTGCGATACGTATCGGATCCTTGACACCGTCTTCAGTGTAGACTTCAACACCCACCTGTTCTCCCAGGACCTTCAATTGCTCGATTGCAGCAGGACGGAAGGTGTCGCATGCGGCAAGGAGGACCTTCATGCCGCGCTTGCTCTTGATGAAGGAGGCAAGCTTCGCCGAGAATGTGGTCTTACCTGAACCGTTCAGGCCAGCCACCAGGACGATCCCAGGATTGCCCTTGATGTTGATGTCCATCGACTGGCTGCCCATGAATTCGGCGAGTTCGTCGTGGACTATCTTGACCATCATCTGCTGCGGCTTGACAGCAGTCAGGACGTTCTGGCCCATGGCTTTGACCTTGACCCTGTCGCAGAATTCCTTTGCGACCTTGTAGCTGACGTCGGCATCAAGCAGGGCCCTGCGTATGTCTTTCAACGTCTCGGCGACGTTGATTTCGGTTATCCTACCTTCGCCCTTCAGAATCTTGAAGGATCTTTCAAGTCTTTCCTGTAAGTTCTCGAACATTTCCGATACTCTCGTTTTGATAAGAAAATGCAAATATACAAAATGTCCTCGAAACCTTATCAAAGGACATTGTTGGGACGGTGCTGGCTGTGGACCAGTTCTTTCCTTCGTTCCTCCAGGACGGGCAGTTCATTCTCCGGGAATGCCCATTCCTCAAAACGGTCCCAGATGTAACCGGCAGTCTGGTCCGAAGGGTGTACCATGTCCGGAGCGTAAAACCGGTAGTCCCTCAGTTCGTCCAGGACGATCTCATAGGCAGGGAAATAGTCGACCCTGTCCGGGAATATGCTGCAGATTTCTTCGACCGCCAGCAGCAAAGTGCTTTTGCTGATCTGGTTGCCATGTGCCCCGTCAGCCATGTGGCGGATAGGGGAGACTGTGAATATGAATTCTTTGTCCGGATGCTTTTCAACCATGTTTCGGAGTAGAAGGGAGGTCTCCCTGACACCGAGGCGCTTGCGTTCGAATTCCTTCCCGTCGATCTTGAGACAGTTGGAGACAACTTCCCCGGTACGCTTATATTCGAAACACCAGGCGGTGCCGAGGGTGATTATAACCTTATTCGTGGAAGCCCATGCTGCACCAGCCTCCTGGAGACGCGAATTGGCATTGTCCAGGAATTCCCCTTCGGTTTTCCTTGCAAATGACGTGTGGTGATTGAAAGAACAGAAAAGATCCGATCCGGATCCCATCCTGACGCATTCTTCTTTCCTGAAGGGTACCCCGCTTTCCATCCTTGCGACCGAATTGCAGATGGAGACAGGATTGTAGAGAGTGCCGAAGGGATTGATGCAGACCTTCAGGCCAAGGCCTTCCATCTTTGCACCTACACTGTCTGCGAAGCAACTTCCGAGAATCATGATCCTGTCGGCAACGGACAGTCCGACCCGGCTGTGTCCGACCGCTACAGGGGTTTGAAGTTTCAGTTGTCTCATGCCGCTAAATTACGAAAAAATAGTATTTTTGTCGTTATGAAATCAAGACATCTAACTTCCATCATTGCAGCAGTCCTAATCGCGGTCTCCTGTTCGGGACCCAAAGACGGCAACTATTCGTTTACGATCCTCACAACCAATGACGTTCATGGAACCTTCTTCGATTCTACCTACGTGGGCAACAACATTAAGAAGTCCCTTTATGCCGTCAAATGGACCGTCGACAGTGTCCGTAACGCAGCCGGAGAGGAGAATGTGATCCTCATCGATGCCGGAGACATCCTCCAGGGAGACAATGCTGCATATTACTATAATTATGTGGACACCGTAACCCCGCATGTCTATCCCCGCATGGCAAAATACATGGGTTACGATGCCGTTGTCCTTGGCAACCATGACATCGAGACCGGTCACGCGGTCTATGACAGGATCGACCGTGACATGAAGGCCCTGAAGATTCCCTTCCTGGCCGGCAATGCCATCCGCAATGATAATGGGAAGGCATATTTCCAGACTTATACTATCCTAAGGAGGAACGGTCTCAAGATCGCGGTCCTCGGTTATGACAATGCCAACATCGCCGGCTGGCTGTCTGAACGCCTGTGGTCCGGGATGAAATTCGAGAACCTGATTCCACTGGTGCAACAGGATGTCGACAAGGTAATCGCAAAGGAAAAGCCGCATGTGGTGATCGTGGCCGTCCATTCAGCCACCGGCAGCGGTGACGGATCCCAGCTTGAGAGTCAGGGTCTTGACCTCATGCAGACCCTTCATGGTGTGGACTTCCTGATCTGCTCCCATGACCACCGCCCCAAGGTGATTGAAAGCGACACTCTGTGCCTTATCAATTCCGGAAGCCACTGCCGCTATGTAGGAGAGGGCAAGCTCGACCTGCAGGTCTCCAAGCACAAAGTCGCATCCAAGAAGCTTTCCGCCAGGCTGATCCAGGTCGACCGTTACAACATCGACAAGGAGATGGCTGAGAAGTTCCATGATGATTATCTTGCTGTCAAGGCATTCACTACCACGGAGGTCGGAGAACTCAAGGTAGACCTTGCCACAAGGGATGCCTACCGCGGCCAGTGCGACTACCTGAATCTGGTTCATACCCTTTCCATAACCTGCGCTCCGGCCCAGCTCTCATTTGCAGCCCCTCTTACCTACAATGGTTACGTCAAGGCCGGCAAGCTGATCTATAATGACCTATTCACCATCTATCCTTTCGAGAACCAGCTCTATGTCATCAAGATGACAGGAAAGGAGATCAAGGATTACCTTGAGGCATCTTACGACAACTGGATCAACACGGTGTCTTCTCCCTCGGACCATGTTCTCAAGATCGTGGACAGGGATGATCCAAGGACAGGCCAGAAATCATGGTCTTTTGTCGGACGTTCCTACAATTTCGATTCAGCTGCAGGCCTGTTCTACACAGTGGATGTCACGAAACCTAAGGGAGAACGGATCAATGTAGAATCCCTTGTTGGAGGGGAACCCCTGGATCCCGGAAAGACTTACAATGTCGCAGTGACCTCTTACCGCGCAAGCGGTGGCGGCGGTCTGATGGAAGCCGCAGGAATCGACACGGGCAGGATCGAGGAGAGGATAGTCGAAACCTATCCCGAAATCCGGGACATCCTCTACAACTACCTGAAGGAAAACGGTTCGATCGATCCGGCAGTGGTTGGAGACCCTCAGCGTATCGGCAGCTGGAAGTTCGTCCCTGAGAAGGTCGCAGGTCCTGCCATGGACAGGGATATGGCCCTTCTCTTCGGAAGAAGGTAGCTAAGCCTTGACTCCCTGGGTCATCTTCCGGTACTCGGCCGGGGTCTGGTCTGTCATGTGCCGGAAAGCCGTGAAGAAATAGTCATGATTGTTGTAGCCTACGTGGTAGGCTACTTCTTTTATGCTCATGGATGTGTTGGTGAGCAGTTCCTTTGCCTTGCTCATCCTGACTTCATTTATGAAGCGGGCAGGGGAGAAGCCTGTATATTCCTTGAAGGTCTTCCTGAAAGATGAGTAGCTCAGGCACAGTCTCGAGGCTATCTCTTCAGGTGAGATGTTCATGTAGTTGTCATAGATCATCACCTTCGCCTGCCCGATCTTGTTGGCGGTGTCCGATTCCTTGAACTGTGAGTTCCTGTCGTAGAAGTATGCCAGGCTGAGGAGCCTGCCGACTATCCCTGCCAGCATCTGCTGGAAACCTGATTCCTGAGCCGATGCAATGGCTATCGCTTCGTTGTAGAGGTTGACAATGTTCTCATGGATGTTGACCTTGAAGACCGGGTTCTCCTTTGAAAAGAACTTCTGCTCTACTAGATTGTCCATGAAATGACCGTTGAAACCTATCCAGTACTCCTTCCATCCGGTATTGCGATCGGGATGATAGGAATGCCATTCCCCAGGGAACAGAAGGAACATCATGCCGCTCTCAATGCTGACGGCCTTGTGCCTTCCGAGGGACTCGCAGCTGAAGCGTCCCCTGCCTTCCGTTATGTACAGAAGCTGGTATTCCTTGAGGATCCTTCCGCTTTCGGCAGTAAAGATGTACCTTGAAGGATGGTTCCTTGGCGGATAGTCCATTCCCGGGGCTATTTCCTGGAAGCCCGCGGAATTGACGGCAGTGCCCCATTTCAAATCGACTGGGTTTACCGCCAAATATTTGAGATGAACGGAATCCATGGAACGTTAATTTGCTTAGTTTCTCGGGCAAATATATGAAAAAATCTTGATCAAAAATCCAAGTTCTAATGTCAGAATCTTCAGCTTGGGACAATTTAAAAATGGGGAAATTTGTAGAAGACCAATTGACCACATTATGTATTTTCTTGCTTTTGACCTGGGAGCCACCAGCGGAAGGGCCATTCTCGGAAAGATCGAGGGCGGCATTCTTGGCTCCGAAGAGATCTACCGTTTCCCTAACTCGGTGAAGGAAGACGGCGGAAATTATTATTGGGATATATATTCCCTGTTCGACCATTTCAAGTCCGCCTTGAAGGTAGTTGCCTCCAAGGGAGTCAAGATCGAGTCGATAGGAATCGACACATGGGGAGTGGATTTCGGTTGCATCGGAGCTGACGGAGAGATCCTCGGCCTGCCGCGTGCCTATCGTGATCCCTACACCGAAGGCATACCTGAAGAGGTGTTCAAGATCATACCCAAGAAAGAACTTTACGGAGTCACCGGTACCCAGATCATGAATTTCAACACGATCTTCCAGATCTATGCCCAGCACAAGGATCCTGAATCTCCGATCCACAAGGCAGAAGAGATCCTTTTCATGCCAGACCTGATGGCCTACATGCTGACGGGCGAGAGGGTCTGTGAATATACTGACGCATCTACTTCCGGTCTTATCGACCCGAGGACGAGGGATTTCGACAGGAGCCTGCTTGCACGCCTGGGTGTCGATCCCAAGATCCTCAGGCCCATCGTCCAGCCAGGAACGAAGGTAGGTATGCTCAAGAAGGAAATCTGCGAGGAGACCGGCATGGAACCGGTTCCGGTAATCGCTGTAGCCGGCCATGACACTGCTTCCGCAATCGCGGCCGTACCTGCGCAGGACGAGCACTTCGCTTATCTCAGCAGTGGAACCTGGAGCCTTATGGGTATCGAGTCCCCCGTACCTGTCATCAGCGACAAGTCCTATGAATATAATGTCACGAATGAGGGTGGTATCGAGGGTACTACCAGGTTCCTCAAGAACATTACCGGTATGTGGCTCCTCGAGCAGAGCCGCAAGACTTGGGCAGCTGAAGGAAGGGAGTACAATTATGCCCAGATAGAGCAGATGGGACGGGATGAGATAGATTTCCCGTCCACCATCGATCCTGATGATCCTCGTTTCGCTGCTCCGAAGGACATGGATGCCGAGATCAAGGCCGCCCTTGCAGAGTCAGGTCAGAAGGTGCCTGAGAATGACGCCCAGATGATAAGCTGTATCTATCACAGCCTCACTAAAAAATACAAGGAGGTTATAAGCATGCTGCAGGGATTTGCTTCCTTTACCATTGACAAACTCCACGTGATCGGCGGAGGTTCCGCCAACAAACTGGTCAGCCAGCTTACGGCCGACACTCTCGGAATCCCCGTGATTGCCGGCCCGGTGGAAGGTACTGCGATAGGCAACATAATGATCCAGGCAAAGGTAGCTGGCCTGGTCAAGGACCGCTGGGAGATGCGCCGTATCATCGGAAACTCCATTGAGACAAAGACTTATTATCCAAACAATTAATATCCAAGAATATGAACGAGCAAAAAATCATCCAGGCCTACGAGATGGCCAAGGAGCGCTACGCTGCCATTGGTGTCGACACCGACAAGGCTATCGAGCAGCTTGAGAAGCAGCAGATTTCACTCCATTGCTGGCAGACTGACGACGTGATGGGATTCGAGAGCAACGCCGGTCTTTCAGGAGGAATCCAGACCACAGGCAACTATCCGGGACGTGCCCGCAACATCGACGAGGTCCGTGCCGACCTGGAGTTCGTGAAGACTCTTCTAGCCGGCAACCACCGCATCAACCTCCATGAGATCTATGGAGATTTCGGAGGAAAGTTCGTCGATCGTGACGAGGTCGGTGTCGAGCATTTCCAGAGTTGGATCGAGTGGGCCAAGGCCAACAATTTCAAGCTTGACTTCAACTCCACCTCTTTCGGCCATCCCAAGAGCGGGGACCTCTCTCTTGCCAATCCCGATCCTGCTATCCGCGAGTTCTGGATCGAGCACACAAAGCGCTGCCGCCGCATCGCCGACGCGATGGGTAAGGCCCAGGGTGATCCCTGTATCATGAACATCTGGGTCCATGACGGCCAGAAGGACTACACTGTCAACCGCAAAAAGTACCGTGAGATACTGGCAGACTCCCTCGACGAAATCCTGAAAGAGGACCTGCCCGGCATGAAGAGCTGCGTTGAAGCCAAACTGTTCGGTATCGGTCTTGAAAGCTACACGGTCGGTTCCATGGACTTCTTCGAGGGATACTGCGCCTCCAGGAAGGTTATCTATACCCTTGACACAGGCCATTACGAGCCCACCGAGAATGTGGCTGACAAGGTATCCTCCTTGCTTCTCTACGTTCCTGAACTGATGCTCCACGTGAGCCGTCCTGTCCGTTGGGACTCCGACCATGTGACCATCATGAACGACATGACCCTGGACTTCTTCAAGGAACTTGTCCGTGCAGAAGCCCTGCACCGCGCCCATGTCGGTCTGGACTATTTCGATGCTTCAATCAACCGTATAGGTGCCTATATCATCGGAACCCGCGCCACCCAGAAGTGCATCCTCAGCGCCCTTCTTGAGCCTCTTGCCAAGCTTCGCGAGTATGAGGCCGAAGGCAAGGGCTTCCAGAAACTAGCCCTTCTCGAAGAGGCCAAGACCCTTCCTTTCGGTGCCGTGTTCGATTATTTCAATTGCAAGAACGGAGTTCCCGTAGGCGAGGAGTTCATCCCTTGCATCGAGAAGTACGAGAAGGAAGTTACCTCCAAAAGGTAGTACTATTCGGAAAGCAAGGCTTCGATGGCCTCGATGAGGATGTGGATGACTTTGATGTGGATCTCCTGGATCCGGTCAGAATGAGGGGCATCGGGAGCCATTATGGAAACATCGGAAAGGGCGGACAGTGTCTGCCCTTTCTTTGATGTCAGGGCGATCACCTTCATCCCTGCCCGTTTCGAGGTCTGGGCTGCCTTGACTACATTGGCGGACGTTCCGCTTGTGCTGATTGCCAGAAGTACGTCGCCGCTCTTCCCGAAGGCCTGGACCCACCTGGAAAACACATCCTCAAATGAATAGTCATTGCCGGTGCAGGTAAGGTAGGACGGATCATTGATGGCCATGGCCGGCATTGGCCTGCGGTCTTCCCTGAAACGGCCGGTAAGCTCTTCTGCGAAATGAGTGGCGTCGCACAGGGAACCTCCGTTCCCGCAACTTATGATCTTGCCTCCATCATTAAGACATTCCGCCATCATGGCGGCGGCATCCTTGATCGCTGAGACTGTCCCAGGGTCTTCGATGAATGACTCAAGTTCATTCCTGGCCTCGCCCAGGCTGTGAGTTATTATTGTCTCGATATCTTTCATGGCTTCTTATTCCAAACTTGCCGCGATAGACAGGGCTGCATAGTCTCCGATGGATTCTCCAAGAGCGGCCGGAACTATCCTGCAGACCTTGTTTGCAAGTGGCAGGGCTTCCTTTTCCAGAATCTCTTCCACCAATGGCTTGAATATAACTTCGTTCCGTGCGTAGATGCTGCCGATCACTATGACTTCCGGGTTGAGGATGTCGATGACCACCGCAAGGCCTTTGCCAAGCTGCCTGGCGCTGATGCGGTAGACTTCACTTGCAAGGGAATCTCCGTCCCTGGCCGCCTGGGCGACTGTCTTTGCCGTTATCTTTTCAAGGTCACCGTCCGGACACCATGAGACACTTCCTCCCATCTGGAACCTTTCCCTGGCCATGGACTGTGCGAGCTGTCGGATTCCTCCTCCGCTGCAGAAGCCCTCGAACGAACCCGCCTTGCCGTAACCCACGGGACCATATTCATCGAGCCGGATGTGTCCAAGTTCTCCGGCATTGTCATTGGTCCCCGTGTAAAGCTTCCCGTCCAGGATCAACCCGGCCCCGAGACCGGTCCCGAAGGTCATGAAGACCATGTTCCGGCTTCCCCTTCCGGCTCCGAATTTCCATTCGGCGAGTGCGCAGGCATTTGCATCGTTGTGGACTGCTGCCTTGACATGGAACTCCTCCGACAGTATCTTGACTATTGGAATATTGTCCCAGCCGGGCAGGTTCGGTGGAGACATGATCACTCCGGTCCTGCTGTCAAGAGGACCCCCGCAACTGATTCCAATCGCTTCCATCCCGCTTTCCGGGATGCCGTTTCTTTCAAGAACGGCACGGATCGAGTCCTTTATCTCCTGGATTGTCTCCCTGACTCCGGTGGTAGGGAAGGCCAACTTGTCCTTTATTACCAAGCCTTCTCCTGAAGGTATTCCGATGGTGACCGCGCACTTCGTGCCACCGATGTCGACTCCGAGCAGTACTTTTTCTGTCATTTCTTTCTATGAATTTGACCTTGCTTTTCTGATAAATGGAATAAGGATGACCATGAACAGCCATGCGGCCGCCAGGGCTATGATTGCCGGGGCCTGCTGGCCGGAAGCGTCCGTTATCACTCCAAGCAAGGGAGTGATGACACCACCTCCACAGACTCCTACGATCAGGAGTGAAGACACTTCGTTTGTCTTCTCGGGAACCCTCAGCATCGAAGTGGAGAAAACTATCGAGAATAGATTCGAATAGCCTAGTCCGAACAGGGCTACCAGGATGAGGATAAAGACGAGGCCTTTGGCGAACACCAGGCCCACCAGGCTGGCAAGGGCCAGGACAGCGCTTCCTGTGAAAAACTTTGGGGCGGAGTATTTCATGAGTATGATGCCGCCCAGGAATGCACCGATTGTCCTTGCGAGGAAATAGACGCTGTTGCCCATCCCGGCTTTTTCAAGCGGAAGGGCGCAGCGTTCCTGGAGGAGTTTCGGGAAGGTAACTCCCATCCCGACATCGACCCCGACAAGTACCAGTATGCCGATGAAGAACATGACTATGTACTTGTCTTTCAGCAGGGAAAAAGTCCTTCCGAAAGAGATGTCGGAAGCCTTGATCTCGGGCTCCTTTATTTGGGAGAGCGCTAACCACACCATGCCCAGCAAGGTGATGGCGGCATAGGCCGGGAAGACCATCTTCCATCCGAAAATTCCTCCAGCGAAAGCTGCCGTCAAGATCGGACCGAGGAAGGAACTGATGGCCTTGATGAATTGTCCCAGGGTCATGGTCCCAGTCAGTTTGTCGGATGATACTACGCTGCTTACCAGCGGATTCAGAGCAACCTGAAGAATAGTGTTCCCAATCCCCAGCATCGTGAAGGCGATCAATACAAAGGTGAAATCGTACCTGATGGCCGGGATCAGCATGGCGGCGGCTGTCACTCCGAAACTGAGAAGGACGGTCTTTTTCCTGCCTATCTTGTTCATGAGGATCCCGGTCGGTATGGAAAGGATCAGGAACCAAAGAAAGCATGAAAGCGATATCAGTCCTGCGACCTTGTCGTTCATGCCGGAGAAATCCGCTTTTACATAATTGGTTGCAACACCTACAATGTCCACGAACCCCATTATGAAGAAACCGAACATTACAGGGAGGATGGCCTTGTTGAATCTTGAATCGGGCATGGTCTTGAGAGATATTGTTCGTTAAAAGTAACGATTATTATTCAAATAATCATTATATTGGTAAGCAAAACCACATAAGACATGTCAATTTCAAGAAGAGATTTTTTCAAGAAAAGTCTGGTCGCCGGTGCCGGTGCTGCAGCTGCGACCATGATAGGCCCGTTCGCACTCGAAGCTGAAGCCAAGAAGGGGAAAGTCAGGATCCCAAAAGCCAGGAGGGTCATTGTAATGACATTCGACGGCATACGGGTGGATGGCCTGGCGAAGGCCAGGACTCCAAATATCGACACCCTTATCGCAGAGGGTTCCGCTTCGTATCTGACACGTGATGTGATGCCTTCCATCACCCTGCCGAATTACACCAGTCACCTGACCGGGGCGGGGCCGGAGGTTCATGGAGTCGCAACAAACGGCTGGAAGGTCGATGACTATAAGCTCGCCCCGGTCCAGACGGATGCGGACGGATATTTCCCGTCAGTGTACAAGGAACTCAAGGAGAATGTTCCAGGCATAAAGACAGCCTATTACTGGAATTGGCAGCCATTGATCAATGCATTGAACCCAAAGTACATGGATGATAAGCTCCTGACCAGTGATGAAGGCTATGCCGCCCTTTTCGACAGGGCGATCACATACATTTCAGCCAACAGGAATGACAAGATGTTCATGTTCATCTACAATGGACATACCGATGAGGTCGGCCATAAGCATTCCTGGATGTCTCCTGAGTACATCCGTTCAATCGAGGAAGGGGATGTACAGGTCGGGAAGGTTATCGACTTCCTTAAAAAGGAAGGCCTTTATGAAGATAGCCATCTTATGTTCATCACTGACCATGGTGGAATCAACAAGGGTCACGGCGGTGTGAGCCCTGAAGAAATGATAGTCCCCTGGGTGATCAAAGGCCCCGGTATCAAAGAAGGGTTCACTATCGAAGAGGCCAACAACACTGTCAACACGGCTTCCACAATCCTGAAACTCTTTGGTGTTGAGCAGCCGCTTTGCTGGACCGGGGAGGTGCCGATGTCCATCTTCAAATAGATCCCCGTGCCATGAAGAAACTGATGCTTTCTCTCGCTGTCATGCTTGCCGGCCTGGTCCTTTATGCTCAGGCTCCGGAAATCCTTTCTTCAAGGCACGCGATGCTCCGGCTTGATGTCAAGGACAGGTACCTTCTGATTCCCGTGCAGGAGTCTGAGGGCATTTCGTCTGTCAAGGTCATCGTCTCAGGAGAACAGAAGCAAGCTTTCAACATCCGTCTTGCATCTTCAAAGGTCGATTATTTCGTACCTCTCGACATACAGCGCTTTGGGTCTGACAAGATAGTCCTTGATTTCTCGATAAGGAAAGAAGGACTGACCAGCGAGGCTCTCAAGGACTATGTATGCTGGTGGGAGATCCGTCAGGATGATAATTTCGACACCGCCAACAGGGAACGTTACCGTCCTGTATATCACCATACTCCCGTGTACGGTTGGATGAACGATCCTAACGGAATGTTCTACAAGGATGGATTGTATCATCTTTATTACCAGTGGAACCCGTATGGGTCCCAATGGGAGAACATGACCTGGGGACATTCTGTTTCCCATGACTTGATCCATTGGGACGCTATGCCTGCTGCGATTGAGCCTGATGCCCTTGGAACAATATTCAGTGGCTCGTGTGTGGTGGACCTCGCTAACACTTCCGGCCAAGGAAGGGGAACCGTTGCCGCCCTGTTTACATCCGCAGGAACCAACCAGACCCAGTCCCTTGCTTTTTCCGGGGATGACGGCAAGACTTTCGTAAAGTATGCATCCAATCCCGTGATTACATCAGACATCAAGGATTTTCGCGATCCCAAGGCTTTCTGGAACCAGGAGATAGGGAAGTGGAACCTGATCCTTGCTGCAGGAGACGAGATGAGGATATATTCGTCACCTGACCTTGTTTCTTGGAAATACGAAAGTTCCTTTGGCAAGGGATATGGCGAGCATTCCGGTGTCTGGGAGTGTCCGGACCTGTTCAAGCTCAATGTCCGTGGTACCGACCGCCAGTTGTGGATGCTTGTCTGCAACACCAACGGAATTCCCTCAGGAGGAAGCGGGACCCAGTATTTCATCGGCAGTTTTGACGGTCATGAGTTCAGGACCGACCAGAAAGAAACGCTCTGGATGGATTACGGAAAGGACCATTATGCAACAGTGACTTTTGACAATGCTCCGGGAGGCAGGAGGATAGCCATGGCATGGATGAGCAACTGGCAATACGCTGGCGTCGTCCCTACCATGCAGTTCCGTTCAGCCAACAGCATTCCCCGCGACCTGGACATCTTCGAGCATGACGGCCGTTACTACTGCGGAGTCACTCCGTCTACCGAGATGTCGGCTCTTCGTGGCAGGAAGGTCAAGAACCCTTCTGAAACCTGTGAGATAGTTGTCGATCTTAAGGGGAACGCCGAGATTGTCCTCTCAAATCCCAAAGGGGAAAAGATCGTCATGGAATATGATCCCAAGGCTGGTACTTTCTCGATGGACAGGACCATGAGTGGGGACACCTCCTTCCACAAGGATTTTCCTACCAAGACAGTCGCTCCCGTCCATGGAACACTTAAGCAGCTGCGCATCTTTGTCGACAAGTGCAGCATCGAAGTCTTTGATGCTGATGGCAAGATGGCTATGACAAACCTCGTGTTCCCTTCCGAACCTTATTCGACCATAAAGGCCAAAGGCGGGAGAGCAACGGTGTATTCGATCGAGCAATAAAATATTATCAATCATGTCAATTTCCAGAAGAGATTTTTTCAAGAAAAGCCTGGTTGCAGGAGCCGGTGCGGCAGCCGCAACAATGATCGGTCCCTTGGCCCTCGAGGCTGATGCCAAGAAGGCTGCGAAAAAGATCCGCAAGGCGAAAAGAGTTATAATCATGACCTTTGACGGCATCCGTGTCGATGGTCTCGCTCAGGCCAGGACTCCCAACATCGATTCGCTGATCGCTTCAGGTTCCACATCTTACACTACCAGGGACGTGATGCCTTCGATTACGCTTCCTAACTACACAAGCCACCTGACCGGCGCCGGTCCCGAGGTCCATGGAGTGGCTACCAATGGATGGAAAGTCGATGACTTCAAGCTCCAGGCCGTCGAAAGGGATGAGGACGGCTATTTCCCTTCAGTATTCAAGGTTCTGAAGGACAATGTCCCCGGGATCAAAACTGCATACTACTGGAACTGGCTTCCACTCATCAATGGGATGAATCCCAAGTACATTGATGATAAACTATCGGCAGGTGACGAAGGTTATCCAGCCTTGTATGACAGGGCGATGGAATATATCGCCGCCAACAGGAACGAAAAGATGTTCATGTTCCTCTACAACGTCCACACTGACCATGTCGGCCACACTTCGGCATGGATGTCCCCTGAGTACATTGAGTCAATCGAGGAGGGTGATGTGCAGGTAGGCCGCATGCTTGACTTCCTCAAGAGGGAAGGCCTTTATGAAGACACCCACATCCTCTGGATCACGGATCACGGCGGAATCGGTAAAGGCCATGGTGGAGTGAGCCCCGAGGAGATGATAGTACCTTGGATCATCGAAGGTCCCGGTATAAAGAAGGGATTCACCATCGAGGAGGCTAACAACACAGTCAACACAGCGTCGACTGTACTTAAGCTGTTCGGGGTGGAGCAGCCTCTTTGCTGGACCGGCGAAGTGCCGATGTCTATCTTTGAATAAGATCTCAGAACCTGCAGGGAAGAGCCTGCAGCTGGTAAAGAAGGGTACGTGCGATCCGCTCGTGCCCTTTTGCATTGGGATGAAGCAGGTCTGTCTGTGGATTGGAAAAGTACCTTGAGTGTTCTTCCAGCATAGGGTTCAGTCCACACAAAGCGTTCAGGTCAATTACCGGCACGCTCCAGACATTGGCTGTCTCCTTGATGGCTTCAACATAATCACTGATGTAAAGGCCGAGCCTGTTGGGGTAGCTTTCTTCCGGCTGGATGTTCTGCTTCCCAAAGGTGGCATAGGCCCTGTGGACCGGAGTGAGGATCACTATCTGCTTTTCCGGAAACATCTTTTTCAATGTACTGACAGCGATATTGATCCTTCCCCTCAAGGTGTTTCCATCCATGGAAGGAGTCCTTTTCATCATGAGGATTTCGGTTGCAGGATACCCAAGAGCAGTGATGACCTTCTCAGGTTTGCTGTCATACCATTCCCCGAGCGGGATGTCGGAGATGTAGTCGTTCGTCCCTATGAATATGGTTATGGCATCGAACTCCTGCCCGTGCTCTTCCTCCAGCCTGCGTGCCTGGTTGGGGATGTCATCCCATTGCCGTCCGTTTACTCCGTACACGTACGGGTGGATGCCGAGCCATTCCTGGAGGTATCCCCAGTAATGACTGTCCTTTATCCCTGTCCAGTCATTGTCCTTGGGAAGGGGGGCGGGATTCTTGGGAACCACCCGTGAGTCCGTGATGGAATCTCCGAAGAAAGCGACCCTCGCTCCCTGCCATGGATGCATGAATGGCTGCTGAGCAAAGATTGCTACAGCAGCCAACATAAGTGATATGCTTAATGCAAAACGTCTCATTGTCAGTTCTTTGCCTTGAATGCGTCAAGTCCTGACTGGAGGAAATCGACGAAGCCGTCGACGCTGAGATTGTAGCCTCGGACCGGGACCAGCAGCTCCCCGTCGGAGCCAAGCAGTGCATAGTTCGGCTGGGCGTTGACATTGAACCTTTCGCGGACTATGTAGGAGTTGACGCGCCCAATGTCTTTCAGGACCTTCCCCTCCTTGGTAGTGACCCAGTCTTCCTTGTCCAGCTTGGTCTTGTCGTCATTGTACATGAACACCATTACGTAGTCGTTCTTCATGATGTCCTGGACCTTCGGATCGCTCCAGACCCTCTGCTCCATTTCACGGCAGTTGACGCAGCCGTGTCCGGTGATGTCCACGAACACGGGTTTCCCCGTAGCTTTAGAGGCTGCAAGTCCGTCTTCGATGGTGAAGTAGCCGGTGTAACCCATGGGCATGCGCAGGCCGTACTTCTCGCCGAATCCATTGTTTTCTCCTAAAGAGGGTTGTTCCTCGGATGTTTCAGGGACTGCCATTGCGCTCCCGGCCGGGGTTTCTGCGTAGTTCCAGACCACGAAGTCCTGAGTCTCGATCGGAGGCAGGTAACCTGAAAGGGCCTTGAGGGGAGCTCCCCACATTCCGGGGATCATGTAGACCACGAAGGTGAATACGGCTATCGCCAGGGCGAGCCTGGTGACTGAAAGATGCTCCACCGGTGAGTCGTTCTTGAATCGGATCTTTCCGAGAAGGTAAAGCCCGAGGAGGCTGAACACCACTATCCAGATTGCAAGATAGATCTCACGGTCGAGGAGTCCCCAGTGATAGGTCTGGTCAGCGACGCTGAGGAATTTGAATCCCAGTGCGACCTCGATGAATCCGAGCACTACCTTGACGCTGTTCAGCCAGCCGCCGCTCTTCATCTTCTTGAGGAGGGAAGGGAACATTGCCAGGATGGTGAAGGGGAGGGCGAAGGCCACGCTGAAAGCCAGCATGGTGACCATCGGAGTCCAGAATTCACCTGAGGTGGACTTGATAAGGACGGTCCCCACAATCGGGCCGGTGCAGGAGAATGACACAAGCACGAGGGTGAGGGCCATGAAGAATATTCCTCCAAGCCCTCCCTTGCCGGACTTGGCGTCGCTCTTGTTGGCAAGGCTGGAAGGCAGTTCAATCTCGAACGCTCCGAAGAAGGAGGCGGCGAAGACCATGAACACGATGAAGAATATGATGTTCGGCAGCCAGTGTGTCGCCAGCCAGTTGAATATGTCCGCTGTCACGGCGTTTCCACCGATTAGCCACGTCAGTCCTATGATTATGGAGATCGGCACCGTGTAGAGGAGTACGATGAAGAGACCGTACATGAAGGCTTTGAAACGGCCTTCTGCTGGGGACTGGGACTGCTTCATGAAGAAGGAGATGGTCATGGGGACCATGGGGAAGACGCAGGGGGTGAGAAGCATGGCGAAGCCCCAGAGGATGGCCTCGATGATCAGCGCCCACAGACTTCGTGAATTGGAATCAGTCCCCCCGCTGGTGTCGCGGGCGGCATTGTCCTCACTAGCAGGGACCATCTGCGAGGACTTTAAAGGAATGCTGAATTCCCAGTGCTCGGGGGCGGCGCAGAACTGCTCGTTGCAGCCGCTCCAGGTGATTTCTCCCTTGACCGTAGCGTCAGGACCATCCAGTTTTACCTTTTGGGTGAAAACTGCAGAATTGAAGAAGACTTTGTCCTCTCCCGAGACCTTCGGCTCAGTGACCTGGGTCAGGGTTCCGACCGGGGAATAACCTACCGGCTCGTCGAACTCCAGCGTCGTGGGGTTGTACTTGTGGTCCGTGGTGTAGATATGCCAGCCTGGTTCGATAGTGGCGGTGAACGTCAGTTCATATTCATTGTCCGACACCGCCTTCTGGGCAACCTTCCACGTGGCTGTCGCTTCAGGTGCCTGTGCTAGCGCAACAGCTCCCCATAGGAGAGCTGCCAGCACTGCTATTCTTCTTGCTAGTTTGTTTGCCATAAGCTATTTAGCATAAGCGACCGAACGGGTCTCCCTGATCACCGTGATCTTGACCTGTCCGGGATAGGTCATTTCTTCCTGGATCTTCTGTGCTATGTCGGCGGACAGCCTTGCAGCCTGGTCGTCGCTCACCTCTTCGGCGCCGACGATGACTCTCAGTTCACGACCGGCCTGGATGGCGTAGCTCTTGGTCACTCCGGGGTAGGAAGCAGCAAGGTCTTCCATTCCCTTCAGTCTCTTGATGTAGGACTCGATGACCTCGCGACGGGCACCGGGACGGGCGCCGGAGATAGCGTCTCCGATCATCACGATAGGGGAGATGATCGATGTCATCTCGATCTCTTCGTGGTGGGCTCCGATGGCGTTGCAGACATCGGGTTTTTCCTTGTACTGCTCAGCCAGCTTCATACCAAGGAGGGCGTGCGGCAGTTCAGGCTCCTCTTCGGAAACCTTGCCTATGTCGTGCAGGAGTCCTGCCCTCTTGGCTACCTTGGGATTGAGACCAAGCTCCGAAGCCATGATCGCGCATATGTTTGCAACCTCACGGGAGTGCTGGAGGAGGTTCTGTCCGTAGGATGAACGGTACTTCATACGTCCTATCATCCTTACGAGTTCGATGTTGAGTCCGTGGATACCGAGGTCTATGCAAGTCCTCTTTCCGGTCTCCAGGATTTCGTCTTCAAGCTGTTTCTGCACTTTGGCAACGACTTCCTCGATGCGGGCAGGGTGGATCCTTCCGTCTACCACAAGCTGATGGAGGGCAAGCCTTGCGACCTCCCTGCGGACGGGATCGAAGGCGGAAAGAAGGATGGCGTCAGGGGTGTCGTCAACGACGATCTCGACACCTGTCGCAGCTTCGAGAGCCCTGATGTTACGTCCTTCGCGTCCGATGATACGTCCCTTGATCTCGTCGTTGTCGATGGGGAAGGTAGTTACCGCATTCTCGATGGCGGTTTCTGTAGCAGTCCTCTGGATGGTGTTGATGACTATCCTCTTTGCTTCCTTGGATGCATTGAGACGAGCCTCGTCCATGGTGTCGTTGATGTAGGCCTGGGCTTCAGTCCTGGCTTCAGCCTTCATGTTCTCCATGAGGATGTTCTTGGCTTCCTGGGCGCTCATCCCGGCGATGGTCTCGAGTTGCTTGTTGGCCTGGGCACTCAGTTTCTCGTATTCTTCAGCCTTCTTGGCCAGGTTTTCCTGCTGTGCGCGGAGGCTGTTGCGGGCGTTTTCTGTGTCACGGAGCTTCTTCTGGAGCTCTCCGTTCTGCTGGTTCAGGGCGTTTTCCTTCTGCTTGACCCTGCTTTCAGCTTCGCGGATCTGGTTGTTTTTTTCGTTGATGTACTGTTCGTGTTCGCTCTTGAGCTGGAGGAATTTTTCCTTGGCCTGATGGATCTTGTCGTTCTTGATACCCTCGGCCTCGATCTCGGCCTTGGCTATGATTTCATTCTTCTGCCCGTTCAGGACCAATTTCTGTACTACTATATAGACCCCGAGTGCTATAATTGCTCCAATCAGGGCACCTATAAGATAAGCTATCATATCTGGTTACTTTAAATAATTGTTGTTAAATAATTCGTTTTCAATGTTCCGGAGGAACCAAAAAACGGCCGCCGGTAAATCGGGGAACCGGTCGGTCGTCTTGGAATATTAAAAAAGCCGTTAGTCGCTTGTCAGAAACCTTGTCTCTGATAAGATTTGAGAGCCGGTACGGTTCTGAAATCCACCGTCATGTGCAGTGCACATGATCCCCGAAGGTAACCTTGGCCTGTCGTTGCCGTCCTGAGCTTACTCGGTTCCGAAGAACTTGTTGATTTGAGCACGTGGGACTAACGGCCGTCTTTTTCAATATTCTTAAGGTAGGACTCAACATCCTCCTGAAGCGTCTTTGCCTCCTCTCCTGCTTCGGAAAGTCTTTTCTGGTAGGTCAGTCTGCTGACTGTTTCATTCAACGCGACAAAAGAAAGCTTGTCTGACAGAGACTTGTTGGGGAATTTTGCATCATAGGCGGTCAATTTCTGGTTGATCGCCTCAGCGGCAAGCCTCATGAGACGCTCCATCTCCGGAGATGAAGCGACGAGAGGATATTCATTGCCCGCTATTTTTATCTTTATGCTCTGTCCCATCCTAATTCTCAAGCAGGGAGATGCACTTGTCAATCTCCTTGACAAGCTTATCTATTCTTACCTTTGCCGCGGCCTTGTCGCCACCGGCGCCGAATGCTTCTGAAAGCTGCAGGTTGTTTACCTGTTGTTCCAGATCTCCGATCTGTTTCCTGCAGGCTTCATTTTCGGCCTTGCACTGCTCTAGCAGAGACTGGAGCTTGATACGCTCCGCCTTCTCAGCCTCGTAGAGGGAAATAAGCTTTTCTATTTCTTTCCTTATACCTTCAAGCATGGCATGCAGCCGACATTTTTACCTGCAATTGCAAATGTAGCAAATAATCTTTATTTGCACAACTACTTCAAGTGTCCAATGTAACCGGAAATGTGCTAAATTTGCACGCTATGACAATAACAGTTGAAAACAGGGAAATACCGGTGCTGCTCCTGACGGGATATCTGGGAAGCGGCAAGACTACATTGCTCAACAGGATACTTTCAAACCGCAAAGGAATCAGATTCGCGGTGATAGTTAACGACATCGGGGAAATCAATATCGATGCTGACCTTATTCAGAAGGGAGGGGTTGTAGGACAGACCGACGACAGCCTTGTTCCACTGCAGAACGGCTGCATCTGCTGCACCCTGAAACTCGACCTGGTCAACCAGATCAACGACCTGTGCAAGATGAACAGGTTCGACTACATAGTCATCGAGGCGAGCGGCATATGCGAGCCCGCTCCGATCGCCCAGACCATCTGCTCCATCCCTCAGCTTGTTCCTGAATATGCCAGGACTGCGACACCGAAACTCGACGCCATCGTAACGGTCGTGGACGCCCTCAGGATGAAAGACGAATTCGGCTGTGGAGAGTCCTTGGAAAGGAAGGACCTGGAAGAGGACGATCTCGAGACACTTGTGATCCAGCAGGTAGAGTTCTGCAACATAGTCCTTCTGAACAAGGCCTCCGAGGTTTCTCCTGAAGAACTCGGCCGCCTCCGTGGAATCATCAGTGCCCTGAACCCCAAGGCCAGGATCTACGAATGCGACTATGGTGACATCGATCTGGACAGGATCGTTGGTACCGGAATGTTCGATTTCGACGAGGTCGCCACATCTGCAGCCTGGATTGCAGCCATAGAGGGAGAGGAAGACGAGGAAATCCACAACGAGGAATCCGGCGAGGCTCTCGAATACAACATCAGCACCTATGTCTACTGCCGTCGTCCCGCCCTTGACATCAATGTCTTCGACTATGTCGTCTCCAAGAAATGGCCGAAGAATATAATCCGTGCCAAGGGACTCTGCTATTTTGCGGATGAACCTGACAAATGCTATCTTTTCGAGCAGTCTGGTTCCCAGAAATCTATAAAGGAAGCCGGTCTCTGGTTCGCTACGATGCCGGACGACCAGCTGGCAGAGATGATGCGCAGGGACAAGAATCTGCGCCGTGACTGGGACCCGAAGTACGGAGACAGGATGGAGAAGATAGTCTTCATCGGGAGGGATCTGGACACCCGCCTGATTGATGAACTGATGGATTCCTGCCTGACGGAGTAAGCAAGTACTGAAATACATGTAAATTAAAAAAGGTCGTTGCCTCACGGCAATGACCTTTCCCCACTTAATACAAACCTAATTATGAATAAAACGTATGTTAAGAATCACAAACCACTTTATTGTTCTCGATATTACATATTGCATTTATCGGGCCAAAGTAGGGATTTTTAAAATTTTTCGACGAAATCCCGTTTTTTATAGTCAAAATCCCGATATTTGGATAAATCATCAAACATCGACATCATGAAAAGAATCAAGGCCCTCTCTTTGCTGCTGGTCCTGGTACTGTTCTGCCTGCCTTCAGAGGCCAGGAGGAAGCCGGTGATCGGAATAGCTCCCGGTTACAAAGGAGCAGAGTATTCCAATCTGCGTAGGACGTACACCGACGCTATCCTCCGTTCCGGAGGGATTCCTTTCATCCTGCCTCAGGTCAGTGATGCATCTTCGGCTTCCGAGATTCTCCGCCATGTCGATGGAGTGATGCTGACGGGCGGGGTGGATCTGGATCCTGCCTATTATGGCGAGGCGGTACTTAATGAAACCGTTGAAGTGGACAGTCACAGGGACACAGTTGACATCCTGTATGCCAGGGCTGCGATTGAAGGCCGTCTTCCGGTCCTTGCCATCTGCCGGGGAGAGCAACTGATGAATGTCGTTCTTGGAGGTTCGCTGTATCAGGATCTTCCGACCCAGAAGCCGAGCGGCATCATGCACCGCCAGAAAGAGGACGGGATAGTCCCTACCCATGAAATCTCTGTCGAAAGGGAATCCATGCTATACCGTATCATGGGATCTGACCGGCTCAAGGTCAACTCCTTGCATCATCAGGCCGTAAAGGATCCTTCTCCTCTCGTCACTGTCACTGCACGTGCGGATGACGGAGTGGTGGAAGCCTATGAGAGCAATGAGAAAGGGCGCTGGCTGCTTGCCGTGCAGTTCCATCCGGAGGTGCTTGTCCGGGTGGATGATTCGTGGCTGAAGCTTTTCAAGGCTTTCGTGAAAGCTGCCAGGTAGGTTCCGATGACCAGGTTTCCTTTCATCGCCGCAGTCTTCCTGTTTTTGAGCACCGGGCTTCATGCACAGTCCGGAGACCTCGCTTCTATATTCAAGGATCCTCCGCAGGAAGCCAGGCCGCAGGTATGGTGGCACTGGATGGATGGGAACGTTTCCAAGGAAGGAATACGCAAAGATCTGGAATGGATGAAACGCTCCGGAATAGGAGGTTTCCACCAATTCGATGCCGGAGGGATCAATATGCCCCGGGCGGCGAAGGTAAAGCTCCCATATCTGTCTGAAGGATGGCAGGATGCATTCCGCTATGCCCTTGATCTTGCTGATTCGATGGGCCTTGAGGCCACCATAGCCAGTGCTCCCGGTTGGAGTTCGACAGGTGGTACATGGGTTGAACCTAAGGATGCCGTCAAGAAGCTGGAATGGAGGACCGCTGACGTGGATGGCGGTAATGTGAATGTTAAACTACCTGACCTCTACACAGTCACAGGACCTTATCAGGATTTCTTCCAGGGTAACGACAGGGTAGAGATACAGCCTTACGGCGAAGACCTTTACGTCCTGGCTTTAAGGCGTTCTTTCCGCGATCTCTCGATGAAAGAGATGGATGCCCTCACTTCAGTATCGGACAGCCTTATAACCGTCACCTTCCCGAGGCCCCGGAGGATTCGTTCTTTTACCCTCAAGTCGCAGGCGATGGGCGGCCGTCCCAGGCAAGGAGAGGCAGAATGCAAGAATATTCTTGAATACAGCAAAGACGGCCGTACCTGGAAAACAGCCTGCAGGATTCTCCCGGCAAGGATTCCTTACACCACAGAGGATATCCATCCGGTAAAGGCCCGTTATTTCAGGGTAAGGGGAGAGAAACTCGAAGGGCTTGAGCTCCACTCAGTCTGCAGGGTCAATCATTCAGAGGAACTCGGAGGATTCAGCAACAATTTTGACTTCAACCGTTTCCACACCCCGAAGTGCAAGGCTCCACGGGAAGTGATAGATCTGACCGGGAAAATGGCGCCGGACGGAACGTTGGCATGTTCGCTTCCTAAAGGTCGTTGGAGAATCTACAGGTTCGGATGGTCGATAACCGGGAAGGTCAATCATCCTGCTTCACCCGAAGCAACCGGACTGGAAGTCGACAAGCTTGACAAGGATGCCTGGATGAGGTATTTCCACCACTATCTGGACCTGTACAAGAATATGTCCGGTGGGATGCTGGGTGAGAAAGGTATCAGATATCTCCTGACGGACAGCTATGAAGCAGGATCTTTCACGTGGACTCCTTCTCTGCCTGAGGAATTCAAGGCCCGGCGTCACTATGAGCTGCTGCCCTGGCTGCCTGTCCTTGCGGGGGAGGTAATAGGCAGTTCCGAGATGAGTGAAGCCTTCCTCTGGGATTGGCGGAAGACTCTCGGAGAGCTTTTCTGCGAAAACTACGAAAGGATAACCGACCTGGTTGCTAAATATGGTCTTGCGGGCAGTTATTGCGAAACTCATGAAGGGAGCAGGGCCTACGTAGGGGACGGAATGGACCCCAAGCTACATGCGACTATTCCGATGGCAGCGATCTGGATGGAAAACACACCGACAGGATCAAGCGTGCCTTCCGCCATTGCTGACATCCGTGAATCGGCATCTGCCGCCCATCTTACCGGCAAAAGAATAGTTGCGGCTGAATCCTTCTCCGTCAACGGGGACGAAGGCCGCGCTTACACTTATTGTCCGGAAAACATGAAGTACGTGGCCGACGTGGCCCTTTCCGCCGGGCTCAACCGATTCGTAATCCATGAAAGCGCTTCCCAGCCCAACGATGCCTACCTGCCTGGCCTTCAGCTTTTCCGTTACGGCCAATGGTTCCACCGTAATGAAACATGGGGGGAGTACGCCAGGGTCTTCACGGACTACCTGGCCAGGTCCTCCGCCATGCTTCAGCAAGGTTCTCCGGTTGCAGACATCCTGCTCTACTATGGCGAGGACAGCAACATCACGGCCCTCTACGGCGGAGACACCTTCGATCTGCTGCCAGACGTGCCAGCCGGCTATGAATATGATTTCATAAACCCTACGGCCTTGCTTTCCTTGGAAGTGGACTCATCCATGAGGTACAAGGTTCTCTGGCTGGACAAAAACTGTGAGACGATGTCTCTGGATGTCCTTCTAAAGATAAGGGATTTGTCCGATGCAGGAATAAGGATATGTGGGGACGAGCCTGTCCGTTGTGCAGGCCTCAAGGCCGACCAACGCATGTTCAGGCGTGTGGTCAGGGACATCTGGCACAGTGGTAGAGCCAATGTTTATGGCACTCTGGCTGAAGCCCTTGAAGAAATGGAACCGGACTGTCTTGCTTCTTTCGAAGGTGACGGCTCCGCTTCCACGACTGACTTCCGGTATGTCCACAGGGTTCTTAATGATGGGGACCATGTCTATTGGATAAGGAATTTCTCCGGCTCAGATGTCTCGGCGCTGATAAGTTTCAGGGATCATTGTGCCAATGCTGCACTCTTCAATCCTGAAAACGGAAGCATAACCCCTCTGGCGACCTCAACTGACGGGACAAGGGCAACGATTAATATTCCCATGATTTCATCGGACGCTTTTTTCGTCGTCTTCTCTGACAAACCCTTCGTCGCCGGCAGTTCGGCAGGGGTCACCGGCCGACCTGTTGGACTTGGAGGACGTGCCGATGAGGACATACTGCCACTGCGTCTGTCGAAACACTGGCGTGTCCGCTTTTCCCAGAAAGGAGGCGGGACGGCTGAAGAGACCTTCACGGACCTTCATTCGTGGACTGAGAGTCCTGATCCAGTCGTCAGGTATTTCTCCGGGACTGCTGTCTATTCAACTTCATTTGAGATTGACGGAGGGACTCTCGAGAAGTACTCCCGTCTGGCCCTGGACCTTGGTTCGGTAAAGAATATCGCAGAGGTGACCATCAACGGAAAGAATGTTGGAGTGCTGTGGAAGGCCCCTTTCATCACCGATGACATCAAGCCTCTGCTCCACATCGGTGCCAACTCTATTGAGATCAAAGTCACCAATCTTTGGCGGAACAGGATGATCGGGGATGTCCAGCCTGGGGAGAAACATCCAGTGACCGCTATACGGCGGTTCTACAAAGCCGGCGATCCGCTCCTTCCTTCCGGCCTTCTAGGCCCGATTGGGATTATTGGCCAGGCTTGCGCTCCATGATGTCCATGTGATGGATCTTCTGCACCGGAGCTACCGGACGGTTCATCATTTCCTCTCTCTTCTTCCTGGTCATGAATAGACTCCTGAAGAATTCCTTGAAAGTGTTGAACTCTCTCTGGTAGGTTACACCCACTCCGTTCCTCTGGGTATTGTCCAGATAAGTGGTGTAGTCGTCAGCGGAGTGTGAGAACAGGTTGAGCCTGACCTGCCCGGGCTTGTCCAACTTGATTTCGATGTCGAGGTCTCCGACGACGTCGGCTCCGGCAGAATAGCGGTTGTCCCTGTTTCCGACATTGCCGTTAACGATTACCCTGTTGTTGAACAACTGGGTCGACACGGCTACGTCAAAGATGTTCGTGCCGCTGTCGTTGGACTGGTAGTTCAAGCCGAAGTCAAGCGGGATGTCCAGTTTCTGCAGTATGTTGTTCAGCTGTCCTGCCATGATTTCAGCCAGGTTGGAATAGAGGACGTTGGAGTTGTTGACGACTCCAGACTGCTCATCTGGCAGGAATCCACCTGAGATCAGCAAGGCTATGAACTGCCTCTGTACCTTGTCCTCGGTGTTCAGGGCACTTTCCACCTTCGATTTGGTGGTAGGGTCGAGGTCGGGGACATCGATCGAGAAACTCAGTTGTGGTTCCCTCAGCTTTCCGGATATTCCTATGCCGCAATTGACGGTCCTTCTGGCGGAGACAGCCGACGTGTCGGCGATAAGGGTCGCAACCGAGGCTTTGGTCGAGTAGATTCCGTCAATGTCGAGATCGCTGTCCATGATGTCTCCGTTGAAACGCACGGAACTGCCGTTGGACAAATTGAAATCCCTCTTTGCAATGTCCATTGCGTTGAAATGGAAGTTTCCTGAATTGAGGGTGTAGTCTCCGTTAATGGTGAAGAGGTCCGCGCCGGGCCTGACCACTATGTCTATCGTTCCTTGCCCCCTGCCTGAAAGGACATTGCCGGCGGTACGATCTATCTCCACGTAAGCCTCAGTGTTCTGGTTGGCGGCGACACGCAGTTTGAGACCGAAGTCCTGGTCCTTCTTGCTCTCGGTGACCAGCCTGTTCATCATCACGTCGTAGGGATCCACGTAGACTTCCTTGTAGGCCTCCTTGAACGTCAGAAGGTTGCTGCTGCCCTGGCTTGAAGCGTTGTCTATCGGGATGTGGATCGATCCGTTCTTAGCTGTCCTGGCATTGATGTCGAGCTGGATAGCATTGAAAGGTCCGGTGATCTTGACGTCTCCTGTGGCGAATACGTTACCATAGAATGCCTGGCCGGATTTCTCATCCATGTTGATGGCTTCCATCCTGTCCATGGAGATCCTCGTGTCCATGTGGATATCCTTGAGATGGTTGAACAGGATACCTCCGGTGAGGGTTCCCTTGCCGTCGTACCTGTCCTTGACTGCTATGTCATTGAAGGTGACACCTGAATCACTTACGTGAAAATCTCCTGTAGCATAATATGGTACATTCGTAAATCCTACCCTTAGCATCACGTTGTCGAATCTGGTCCCCTGTCCGGCCAGGGAGATCCTGTCGGTCGTCCCGGTGAGCCTTACCTTGCCGCTCATCTTGCCTCCCATCTCACTGAAGACAGACTTGAGGGCAGGGGAGAGGTAGCCGACTTCCATTCCGTCGAAGTCTGCAGTGATGTCTAGGTTCTTGTTCCTGGTGAAGTAGTCACCTCCTATGTTGAGCGTGGTTTTGCCCTCAAGTTCGTTTCGGGCGATCAGATGCAGTTTCCCGTCTTCATCCAGGGAACTGCCCAACCGGAGAAGTCCCACTTCATTGCCTGCAACGCTGACTGAATCGCAGACCATGCTCAGCATGAGTCCAGCATTGTCCTTCCATGGAGATGTGATCCATGCACGGCCTGTCGCGTGCCCTGCTATTCCATATTCATCGCCTACGAACCTGTTGGCAAGCCCGAGGTTGAACTTGACGAGTTCGACGTTCAGGGTGTCGTTGGCTGTTGTCGAGAATCCTCCGTCGAGCCGGAGCGACTGACCGTTGGAGGCTGCGACCAGGTTGTCTACATTTATGTCCTTGCCGGACACTTCAATCGAGGTGGGAGTAATCGTCCACTCCTGGTCATTGAAGACTATGCTTGAGGGAAGGGTCTTGCCATGGATGAGGAGCACACCATCGGGGCCGCGTTCGAATTCGCCGGAAAGGAAGACCTGCCCTTTGTCAGTGACTTCAGTAAGGTTGTCATAGGTATATCCAAGCCCTACGTGGTTATCGCTGGCGAAGAGATTGATGTTGTCGTTCTTAAGGATCATCCCTGCGGCGGCCAGTTCGGTTCCGGTAATGGCTCCGTTGAGGCTTCCGTCCTTATTGTCGAAGGCGAGGTCCAGGTTCCTGATGTAGTTCTTCTTCATCGCGATCCTGTGGGACTTTACAGTAGCTTTTACATCTCCTTTCCCGGACACAGAGAGCCTTATCCTGGTGCTGTCAGCTATATAGAATCCAGGCATGGCGAATGACAGTACGTCCCTGGCGTCGTGGATGTTCAACGAGACATCATAATTGTCACCTTTCCACCTGTTAGTGGTGTCCTTGCAGACAACCGGCAATTCCCTCTGAATGGTCAGTTCCTTGAGATCCTTCAGGATGTTGGTGAAAGGTTTGGAGCCCACGAATGATCCGTCTGCGAAACTGGAATTCAGGTTGATGCGGTGGACATTGTCGTTGGAGTGGGACTTGATCCTTATGTCTCCGATGTCATTCGAGCCCTGGGAATTCTCGAGGTTGAGATCCAGGATGTCCAGGTCTCCGATTATGTCTCCGCTGTTGATGGTCATGTAGTTGGCATTGATCCTGCCCGCCACCTTTGAGACCCCGCGCTTGTCCAGGCCCAAAGCGTTGAGGTCGGCATAGCCTACATTGGCATAGAACTTATACAGCCCGTTCCGGGTCTGGTCGGATAGGGTGAATATTCCCTGGAACAGTAGGTTCAAGTTGGGGTCGTTGCAGACAAGCCTGCCGTCAAAGGCCTTGTCCGTATAGATTCCGGTCGCCACGATGTTCGAATAGTCGTAATCCATGGCGTGGAGCTTGTCGATGAACAGGGTGTCTATCTTGATGCGGGTTCCACCCTTCCCGATCGAAGCGTCCAGGATGCCTCTGAGAGTGGTTTCTCCTAGCTTGTCGATCCCAGTAAGCTTGCCGAGGTCAAGCTTGTCTGTTTTGATGCTTCCGGAGAATCTCCTGCTGCCTCCGTTCTTGATCAGGTCTTTCGTGCTGATGTCGGCTTTGACTGAACCGGAGGCTTTGCTGTCCAGCACACCGTTTATGGACAGGTCATTGAGACGGCCCTTTACCTTGCCATCGAAACCAAGAACCTCTCCTGGGGCGTATTTGGAAAGGTCTAATTTTGCGGAAGGGGCGAAGCCTTTGATGAATTTCCCGAGCCCGTCAGCTGTGAATGAAAGGTCTTCGGCATTGAAATCAAAGACAGTGGCCTCTATGTCAGGAAGCCCGCTGATCCTGCCTTCCGCCTTTCCTGACACTCCGCTTACGGTTTCCCTGAACTCGAACCTGTTGATGCCAAGGTCGCTCACTGGACCTTCGACATCGGCACGCGGTACGTTCAGGCTTATTCCCATGTCTTTCAATGCAGGAGCGAAATAGGAAAGGCTCTTGAAGTCAATCCGGCTGTTCCGGATGTCTCCTGCAAGACGAACTTCTTCGATGAAATTGCTGAACGACTTGATGTTATCGTAGGTCATCGAGAACTCGTCCATCTTTATGTCTGACCAACTGTCCACAAGGTGCAAGTCTTCGATCAAGGTCTGCCCATGCCCGACTTTGGTCCTGCCGGAAATCGATTCTATCCGGTAGCCGCTCTTTTCCGTCGCTTTCAGGTTCTCCACCGTGCCTTTCATGTAGCCTCCTGCGAGGCTCAGGTCATGGGCATCGAGTTCGTCCACCATGACGTCCATGTCCGACCAGGAGATTCCATATTCCTTGGGTAGATTGCCTTCCTTCAGGTTGACCATCCTGAACCTGAACCCGTCGACCCTTACCTTCCTGGCATCGAACAGGTTCCCCATTTCTTTCCTGACGGTGCTGTCCTTCTCTCTTGTCCCGAAGAAGCGGGTTATATTGTTGCCCAGAGAGTCTATGACAAGCGTGAACGACCCGTCATCCACTTCGACCCTTCCCAGATGCAGCCCTTCCTTCTTCAGTAGGCCTTTGAGGGAGAAAGTAGCGACAATAGAACTGGCACTTGCCAGAGTGTCATCCTCGCCGATCAGGCTGAGATCTTTGACGACCAGGGCATTGAAAGGTTTGAGATGGATCTTGGAGAACTCGATACGGCCATTGAACCTATCCTCGAGTGAGTTGGTTACCTTCTTGGCTATGAATGTCTGCACTCCTGGGAGCTGGATCAGCAACCATGCGGCGAACAGCAGGATAGCCATTGCCACGATTATTGTCCAGAATATCTTGAGTGCCTTTTTCACAATCTACAAATATACCAAATAACTTTAAAAACTTTGATTAACTTTGCAACTGCTTAAAAAAGTCTTTGAATATCATGGCGGATTATATCCTCGGAATCGAATCGAGCTGCGACGACACCTCGGCTGCAGTACTTAGGGACGGATTCCTGCTCTCAAACGTTATCGCGAGCCAGCAGGTGCACAAGGATTTCGGAGGAGTCGTCCCCGAACTGGCATCGAGGGCCCATGAACAGAACATCGTCCCTGTCGTCAGCCAGGCCTTGGACAAGGCCGGCATCAAGGCATCAGATCTTACTGCGATAGCATTCACCCGTGGTCCGGGACTTCTTGGATCCCTTCTTGTCGGTACCTCCTTCGCAAAAGCCATGGGTATAGCACTCGATATCCCGATAATCATGGTCAACCACCTTCAGGGACACATCCTCGCAGGATTCGTGGACCAGGAAGGAAAGGAGAACCACCATCCGGCCTTCCCTTATCTCTGCCTCCTTGTCTCAGGAGGCAACTCCCAGATCGTAAGGGTCGACAGCCCTCTTGAATATACCATCCTCGGCCAGACGATAGATGATGCCGTGGGTGAAGCTTTCGACAAATGTTCAAAGATGATGGGCCTCGGCTATCCCGGCGGCCCGGTCATCGACCGCCTCGCCAAAGAGGGAGATCCGAAGCGCTTCCAGTTTGCAAAACCGCATATCCCCGGCCTGGACTACAGTTTCAGCGGAGTCAAGACTTCGCTACTCTATTTCGTCAGGGATGAGATTGCGAAGGATCCGGATTTCATTGAGAAGAACAAGGAGGACCTTTGTGCAAGTTTCCAGAAGGTCCTCATAGACATCCTCATGGACAAATTGATCAAGGCTGCAAGGCAGACCGGTATCAAGGAAGTTACGATAGGCGGCGGAGTCTCAGCCAACAGCGGACTGCGCGCCAGGGTAGAAGCTGAAGGAAAGAAGAGAGGCTGGAACACCTACCTGCCGGAGTTCAAGTTCACCACTGACAACGCTGCCATGATCGCAGTCGCAGGCTGGTTCCGTTACAAGGCGGGTGAGAGAACTCCGCTTGATGTTGCTCCTGTGTCACGAATTGCTGATTATTAATTGTTTATAACATGATAGAGTTTGAGATGACAGGCCGTGTAGGCCGTGAACTGAGGTCGGACGATGTAAGGATCGTTGCCGCTAAGGAAATGAACCTGAGGGGCAATGCCGTGATTAACGTGATAGATCCCACCAAGTCCTACCAGCCTACCTTTCCAAATGCGGCTGCCACCTGCGTAATAGCCCGCCGGTCCATAGATGCAAGGAACGATGTCGTCTACCGTTACAGGATCGAAGGTTACAACCACCGTTTCGAATCTTATGTCCCTTATGAGGTTGCAGAGTACAAGAACGTTTCCGAGGCAGAACCCGTGATCATCGTGGGTGCCGGCCCAGCCGGGTTGTTCGCCGCCCTCAAGCTCCTTACCCTCGGCCTGAAGCCGGTGATCCTGGAGCGGGGCAAGAATGTCCATGACCGCAAGTTCGACATGGCCAGGCTCAGCCGGGAAGGTGTCCTGGATCCTGATTCCAATTACTGCTACGGCGAAGGCGGAGCTGGGGCTTTCTCGGACGGTAAGCTTTTCACCCGTTCTTCAAAGAGGGGAGACATCAAGGAAGTCCTCCACCAGTTCGTCTCATTCGGAGCGAACCCGCAGATCCTGATCGATGCCCATCCGCACATCGGTACCGACCGCCTTCCGAAGATCGTGGAGAACATTAGGAACACTATAGTCGAGAAGGGTGGTGAATATCATTTCGGCACCAAGGTCACCGACATAGTCCGCAAGAAAGACGGAACCCTTGAAGTCAAGGCCCTGGACAGCGAGCATCCGACCAAGACCACCGGCAAACCCAAGGCGGTAAAATATTCAGCGAAGAAGGTGATCCTTGCTTCCGGCCATTCCGCAAGGGATATCTACGAGATGCTCTCTTCGAAGGAGATTCCTCTTGAGGCGAAGGGTTTTGCCATGGGTGTCCGTGTCGAGCATTCCCAGGCCTTGATCAACGAGTCCCGCTACCACGGGCAGTGGGAGCCTGGCATGCCTGCTGCTGAATATTCCTTCGCCCATCAGATCGATGAGAGGGGAGTGTTCTCCTTCTGCATGTGCCCTGGAGGCGTACTCGTCCCGTCTGCGACCGAGCCGGAGACCATAGTTATGAACGGCATGTCCAATTCCGCCCGCAGCGGCAAGTTCGCCAATGCAGGTGTCGTCGTCCAGATCGAGCCCGAGGATATCCCAGAGGAGTATTCAGCCTCAGGAGCCTTCAAGGGCCTTGACTTCCAGAAGGCAGTCGAGAGGAAGATGTGGGAATATGCCCACACCCGTTCCGGGAACCCTATGGCCGCTCCGGCCCAGAGGATGATCGATTTCTGCAACGAAGTGGTGTCCGAGGAACTCCCTGAGACTTCCTACAAGCCGGGCGTCGTTCCCGCTCCTCTGCATGAACTCCTGCCGGGATTCATCGCCTCGAGGCTTCAGCAGGCTTTCCCGGAGATCAACAAGCGCTCCTTAAGGGGCTATTTCACCAATGACGCCCTCCTTCTTGGGGTGGAGTCAAGGACTTCCTCTCCGATCCGTATCCCTAGGAATCCGGAGACCTACGAGTCAGACGCCATGCCCGGCCTCCTGCCTTGCGGAGAAGGGGCAGGATATTCCGGGGGTATCGTTTCTTCCGCCATCGACGGAATCAACTGCGCCCTCGCCGCCTATCGCTCTCTTAGCGAACCTGTCATCCTGAGCGAAGCGAAGGATCTTTAACCTGAGGACTAGCCATGCCAGACGACAAGCCCACCGTCCATGCCGGCTTCCCGTCCCCGGCACAGGACTACATGAATACCTTCATCGACCTTAACAAGGAGCTTGTCAGGCATCCTGCAGCCACCTTCTATGCCAGGGTCGTAGGAGATTCCATGGTGGACGCAGGAGTCGAAGATGGTGATGTCCTGGTGGTGGACAAGTCCATGGAACCCCAGGAAGGTGACATGGCAGTCTGTTTCATCGACGGGGAATTCGCTCTTAAATACATCTCGTACAAGGATCCGGCCGGGGACTCGGGCAAGTCCAGGAAAGTCCCTAAACCAGGCGTTTCCTACGATATCCTGGAGCACCGGAAGATGTGGCTCCTGCCGGCGAACGAAAAATATCCTCCGATCGAAGTTACAGAGTCCAACGACTTCACGGTGTGGGGAGTCGTGACCTACGTCATAAAGAAAGTGTGTACGCGCTTGTAGACTGCAACAACTTCTTCGTCTCATGCGAAAGGGCCTTCCAGCCTGGGCTGGAGGGCAGACCCGTCGTCGTCCTCTCAAACAACGACGGCTGCGTGGTTGCCCGAAGCAACGAGAGCAAGGCCATGGGCATCAAGATGGGCACGCCTTTCTTCAAAGTCAAGTACCTCGTCGACCAAGGGAAGCTGGTCGTGCGGTCCTCCAACTATACCCTCTACGGGGACCTTTCCGCAAGGGTGATGTCCCTCCTTTCAGAAGTCGCCCCTAAACTTGAAGTCTATTCGATCGACGAGGCTTTCATGAATATGGACGGAGTCCCGGACAGCGACCTTCCGGGAATATGCAGGGAGCTGATCGTGAAGATCCGCCGTTGGACCGGGATCCCTGTCAGCATCGGGATAGCCCGGACCAAGACTCTCGGCAAGGTGGCCAACCATTTCGCCAAGAAGTACAAGGGTTACAAGGGAGTCTGTGTCATCGACACGGATGAGAAGATGCACAAGGCCCTGTCCCTTACGCCGATAGGCGATGTCTGGGGCATAGGATGGCGTGGAACTCCGAAGCTTAAGGCCCTGGGTGTGGAAACGGCCCTGGATTTCGTCTCCAGGCCCCGGGAATGGGTCCACGAAAGGATGGGTATCGTCGGGGTCAGGACATGGTCCGAACTTCAGGGCATACGCATGGTCGAAGAAGAAAAGGAAGAAAAACGGAAGAGCATCTGTACCTCCAGGTCGTTTGCTTCCATGATAGATGACCTCGACGAACTGACGCAGCGTGTATCCGATTTTGCGGGCAAATGTGCCGAGAAACTCCGCAAGGACGGGACCGCCGCCGGGACCGTGGGAGTGTTCATACACACGAACCGTTTCAGGGAGGATCTCGAACAGTATTATCCCAATGCCAGCATACACCTGGAGGTGCCTGCCAACAGCACTCCGGAGATCGTAGGGGCTGCACTCAAAGCCCTGAAATTGGTCTACAGACCTGGCTTTGAGTACAAACGTGCAGGAGTGATAGTTGCCGACATAGTCGATGCAGATTCCATTCAGCAGACACTCTTCGGCTTCGATTCATCTGCCCGCGACCGTGACGACCGCATTTCAAAGGTCATGGACATGGTCAACACTTCAGGCAAGAATGTCCTGCGTCTCGGCACCCAGCGTGGCGGTCACTATGCCGACGGCATCCGCCGCGAGTTTTGTTCGGGACTCTACACCACTTCCTGGTCCGAATTGATCGAAGTTCGGTAGATAATTGGTATATTTGTTATCATGAGAAAGATAGTCAACATTTTCTGCTGGCTCGCCATGGCATTCGCCATTCTCTCCTGCGGGCCGTCATTCGAAGTCTATGATCTTAGGTGTGAGGGCTTGGATGAGCCTCTTGGGATTGATTCTCCTGATCCTCATTTCAGCTGGAAGATCAGTTCGTCGCAGCCTATGGACCAGGTGGCCTATGAGATCCAGGTAGCTAGTTCACTGTCGGCACTCAAGGCCGGGAAAGCCGATCTTTGGTCATCCGGGAAGGTCGTTTCCAATGAGCAGGTAATGGTTCCATATTCCGGAACGGCTCTTTCTTCACGGCAGCAGTGCTGGTGGAGGATTCGGGTCTGGAAGTCCGAAAAGGAGGTCTGCAAATGGAGTTCTCCCCAGCGTTTCGGGATCGGTGTCATCGGTGCCGATGCCTTAAAGGGTGAGTATATCGGGGCTGTTCCAGGCGAATTAAGGTCTGCCATTCTCAGGAAAGATTTCACTCTTGGAAAACTGCCCAGGACGGCTGTCCTTCATGTCAATTCCCTTGGCTATCACGAGGTTTACATAAATGGCCGTCCTGTGTCAGATGCAGTTCTCATGCCTGCTGTCTCCCAACTTGACAAGAGGTCTCTTATTACGACTTATGACGTGACGGGGCTGCTTAAGAAAGGGGAGAATGAGATTGTGATCTGGACCGGATCCGGCTGGTACAAAGTCTTTCATCCGGCGTATGAAGGGGCTCTGGTAAAGGCCGAGCTGGATGAGGTTTCCCAGAGCGGGTCGGAGATGCTTCTTGCCACTGATTCTTCATGGGAAGGAACCTGGAGCGGTTACAGCGACCTTACCAATTGGCGTCATGGGGGATTCGGTGGGGAATCGATTGACGCTTCGGTTGCGCCAAAGGGGATGGACAAGGAATTGCTTGACGGAATGAAATGGTCTCCTGTGGATGTCGTTGCCGTAAATGGCATCGAGGCCACGCCGCAGATGTGCGAGCCCTGCGAGATCCAGGAGGTCCTTCCTGCATTGACAATCAAGCCGAATGGCGAGAACAGATGGGTCGTTGATTTCGGACGGATTGTCAACGGCATGCTGGACATCAGACTGCCGCAGCTTCCCGAAGGACATGTATCTACAGCTTCTTTCGCCGATTATGAAGAAAAGGACGGTACTTTCAAGCCTGTCAGCAGGAATGAATACATCTCTTCCGGTGCTTCGGAAGGGGACCGTTTCGTGAATAAGTTCAACCACCATGTGTTCAGGTATGTGATCCTGGACAGCATCCCCGTGGCTCCGAAACCGGAAGACGTCAAGGCGATGAGGATGCGTACTGATTTCGAGTCTTCATCTACTTTCAAGTCCTCTGATGAGGAAATGAACAAGATACATGACATGATCAAGTACACCATGGAAAACCTAGCCTTCGACGGCTACATGGTGGACTGTGCCAATATTGAAAGGTTGGGATACGGTGGCGATGGTAATGCGTCGACGCTGTCTTTGCAGATCATGTTCGATGTTTCTCCGCTTTACGTCAACTGGCTCCAGGCTTGGAATGATGTGATCCAGGAGGATGGCGGCCTGCCTCATACTGCTCCGGCTCCATGGAGGGCGGGCGGCGGCCCTTACTGGTGCGGCTTCATCGTACAGGCACCATGGAGGACCTGGATGAGCTACGGCGACTCCCGCCTGCTCGAAAGGTGTTATCCTACCATGAAGCATTGGCTTGAATATGTTGACGCCTACACGGTGGACGTCCTGCTGAAGCAATGGCCAAATAATGACTACCGCAACTGGTACCTTGGCGACTGGGCGGCTCCTGACGGAGTTGATGTCACTGACCCTGAGTCGATCGATCTGGTCAACAACTGCTCGCTGTGCCAGGTTTATCTTGAACTCGAGAAGATTGCCGCACTGGTCGGCCATTCTGAGGATGCAGCCGGGTTCAGGGCCAGGTATGATGCGTTGGCAAGGCGGATCAATGAAGTCCTGTATCATCCGGACAGTCAGGTCTACGCAAGTGGTTCGCAGATCGACATGACTTACCCGATGCTGGTCGGCATAGTGCCGGAGGACCTCCTGGGAACTGTCAGGAACAAGCTTAAGGAGCGCACTGCATCTGTTTACGAGGGCCATCTCAAGACCGGCCTTGTGGGAGTCCCTGTCATCACAGAATGGGCTACTCTTTCACGCGAGGTTGACTTCATGTACGGAATGCTCAAACAGCACGGTTATCCAGGTTATCTCTACATGATCGACAACGGCGCGACCGGCACCTGGGAGCATTGGAATGCCAATCGCAGCCGTCTCCACAACTGTTTCAACGGCATCGGCAGCTGGTTCTACCAGGCTCTCGGTGGCATTATCCCGGATGCCCCGGGGTACAGGCACATAATCCTTGATCCACAGGTTCCGGAGGGACTGGACAGTGTGGAAGTGACTCAGGAGACTCCGTACGGCAAGGTCACTGTGGTAAGGAACGGCAGGAAACTCCATTTTCAGCTTCCGGTCGGAATAACCGCTTCAGTTGCAGGCAAGGAGTATCAGAGCGGGAGTCATGATGTGGAACTTTGATCTAAAATTTGCACTTCCGAAAGCGAATTGCTATATTTAACTCTGGTTTGATTATTTCGAAATCATAACAATAACACTGAATAATATGCTTAACAGAAGAGATTTCCTGAAGTCCATGGCGGTAGCATCGGCCGGCGTGGCATTGACCCCTGGAGAAATCCTGGCAAAGGAGAGTTTTGTCGGAGGCCTGTCCAAGGCCAAACCGCGTGGCGAGAAGGTCAAGATCGCCTTTGTCGGAATCGGTAACCGTGGTGAGCAGATCATCAGCGAATTCACCAAGACCGGCATGATCGACGTGGTCGCCCTCTGCGACGTGGACATCGACGGACCTCAGTGCAAGAAGGTCCTCGGGATGTATCCCAAGGCCAAGAGATTCCGTGACTATCGCCAGATGTTCGACAAGTGCGGAAACGAGTTTGAAGCAGTTGCAGCTGCAATTCCGGACCATTCCCATTTCCCGATCGCGATGCTCGCCATGAGCCAGGGCAAGCACATCTACCTCGAAAAGCCGATGTGCCGCACCTTCCATGAGGCTGAGCTTATGATGGACTGTGCCAGGAGGCATCCCCAGCTGGCTACCCAGGTCGGTAACCAGGGCCATTCCGACGCCAACTACTTCCAGTTCAAGGCATGGCTCGATGCCGGCATCATAAAGGATGTCACTGCAGTCACCGCGCATATGAACAACTCCCGCCGCTGGCACAACTTCGACGCTAAGAAGATGTACAGGATGCCCGCACAGCAGTCTATACCTCGCGGAATGGACTGGGACACCTGGCTTGGAGTCACTCCTTACCATGACTATAACGAGAAGTACCACCAGGGCGACTGGAGGTGCTGGTACGATTTCGGAATGGGCTGCCTGGGAGACTGGGGCGCCCACATCCTCGACACCGTCCATGAGTTCCTCGAGCTCGGCCTTCCTTACGAGGTGAGCATGCTTTATGAGAACGGCCACAACGACTACTTCTATCCATATTCATCGACCATACTCTTCCGCTTCCCCCAGAGGAACGGCATGCCGCCCGTGGATGTGACATGGTACGACGGACTGGACAACCTTCCTCCGCTTCCGAAGGGATACGGCGGTGGCGTGTCGACTGCCGATGTTCCTGCCTCCAACCAGAATGACGGCCCCGTGGCGAAGATTTCTCCCGGAAAGATCATATATTCAAAGGACCTCATCTTCAAGGGCGGCAGCCATGGCTCCACCCTCAGCATCATTCCTGAGGAGGCAGCAAAGGACATGGCTAACAAGCTCCCCGAGGTGCCTAAGAGCCCGTCGAACCATTTCGAGAACTTCCTCCTTGCCTGCCGGGGCATCGAAAAGACAAGGTCTCCGTTTGAAATCAACGGCGTCCTCTCGCAGGTCTTCTGCCTCGGCGTTATCGCCCAGAGGCTCAATGCCAAGCTCTACTTCGATCCCAGGACCAAGCAGTTCACCAACAACGACTTCGCCAATGCAATGCTCGCAGGCCTGCCGCCTCGCAGGGGTTGGGAAGAGTTCTACAAGATGTAATATTCATGAATATGAGAAAGTTAGCATATGCCCTCATGGCTGTGGCGCTCTGCCTTTCAGCCTGTTCGTCCGATGAAAAGTCGAGCGACAACACCCTGACCCGCAAGGAAAAGAAGGATGGCTGGGCCCTGCTTTGGGACGGCAAGACCACAGAAGGCTGGAGGGGCGCAAAGCTTGACGCCTTCCCCGAGAAGGGTTGGGTAGTCGAAGACGGAGTCCTGAAGGTCCTGGCCGGCAACGGGGGAGAGTCCGCCAACGGCGGCGACATAATCACCACCCGTCTCTACAAGAATTTCATCCTCAAGGTGGACTTCAAGATCACCGAGGGAGCTAACAGCGGCATCAAGTACTTTGTGGATCCCACTCTCAACAAGGGAGCGGGATCTGCAATAGGCTGCGAATTCCAGGTCCTTGACGACCAGAGGCATCCTGATGCAAAGCTGGGTGTCAAGGGCAACAGAACTCTCGGTTCGCTCTATGACCTTATTCCTGCTCCTGAGGACAAGCCTTTCGACATCAATGCCTGGAACACTGCGATGGTCGTGGTGGAAGGCAATCATGTCGAACATTGGCTCAATGGTGTCAAACTTCTTGAATATGAGCGCAACAACCAGGAGTGGAACGCTCTCGTTGCCTACAGCAAGTACCGGGACTGGCCTAACTTCGGAAACTACGAAGAAGGCTATATCCTGCTTCAGGACCATGGCGATGAAGTCTGGTACAAGAACATCAAGATCAAGGAATTAAAGTAGATTCAAATGCAAGACAGAAGAAATTTCCTGAAGTCGGTGGCCATGGCTTCGGTAGGCGTTGCCTTGGCACCTGGTGAGATCATTGGCAAAGAGTCTGGAACTGCCGTCCCGACTGAAGGGGCTTTACCTCTCGCACCCGAAAACATCTCGGAGATGCCGGTCATCGATACTAATGATCCTGTTGCCAACAAGATCAGGCAGGCCCGTTATGTCGCTGCTCCTTCAAGGGTCAAGGCGGCTTCCCTCGGTATCCTTCACTATTCGGACATCCATGGCGATGACGTTGCGGTGAAGAGGCTTCACGAGGTCATGGATAAATACGGTCGGTACATCGATGCATCGATCAACACAGGAGATGCAGTCCTCTACTATGCAGAAGGGACAAAGGAATATCCCAAAGGCACGAGTTGGTGGCTTTCCACCGGACTGCCGGAGAGGTCCCTCTTCGTCCTTGGCAATCATGACAGTGCTCTCAAGTCCAATGATCATGGACATCTTGAGGGTTCCGCCGACTGGGACTATTTCGGAAAGCAGTGGGATTTCGACACTTATTTTGCCAAATATGCCGACAAACTTGGATATGTGCTGCCCAATGGCTATGACAAACCATCAAGCCCTTATTACAAGGCTTGTTTCTGGCATAAGGATTTTGCCGAAGCAAAGATAAGGTTGCTGGGCCTTGACTGCATGCATTTCAATGACGGCCTCCGTTATCTGACGAGCGAGCAGGAATCCTGGCTCTCTGCGAGGCTGGCTGACACCCTGGATCCTAAGAATCCAGCCTATGGTTATTCAGTAATAGTGGCCACCCATTATCCGTTGGATGACCTTGAAGGAGACAATGAAGTTTGGGATGAATCCAAGCACCGTTTCGTTTACAACCAGAGTCCCAAAGGTGGCAGGGTCATGAATCACAGGACCGGAGATGCAAGCGTATTCCACACTCCTGTCACAGTCTCCTATGTCGCCAACAAGCGTTTCTCTTTGAGGACGAGGGTTGCTGCCCCGACTGAGCAGTATGGCTATGTCTCCGGTCCCAGGAATCCTCTTGCCGACATTGTCCAGTCCTGGGTTGACAAGGGAGTGAAGTTCGTGGTCTGGCTGACCGGTCATTGCCACAACGACATGCTGTATTATCCTGCAAAGTATCCCGGGCTTCTGTGCATTTCTGTGGACCAGGCCGGAAACATCAGAGGTAATTCCATTACCGAGCGTGAAGAAGATATGGAATCACGCTTCTGTGCCAACTACTACAGTATAGACACCCAGAACGGTCTCTTCAAGATTGTCCGTCTCGGTCTCTCGATGAGCCGCTTCATGGTCCGCAAGGACGTACTCTGCTACGATTACATCAACAAGAAGGTTATCTTCGAGTAGGATAACTCCTTTCCGCTATGAAAAACAGGAAGAAACAGAAGAAGCTCCGGATCACTGAGGCTGACTTCATTTTAGCGAACCGCCGTGCTGCCCGTCTTGAGGAGATCGAGCAGCACGGCCGTCCGATTACCTTCAGGAAGGCGATCCACAAGTCCAGGAAAGTCTACGACAGGAAGCGGAGCAAGAAGATAGAAATCGGAGAATAAGCAGACTATGAGTTCCCATAAGAAGAAACCCAATCCATACAAACAGGCCAACGAGGATTTCCTTGAGGCGAAAGCCAAGGAAGAAGGTGTGGTCGTCCTTGAAAATGGAGTGATGTACCGTGTGCTGGAGAAAGGCCATGGTACCAGGAAGCCCACGCCCAGGGGCATCGTGTACGTCCATTACACCGGCAAGCTTATCGATGGGACTGTTTTCGACTCGACAGAAGGCCAGCAGCTTCCAGCTCTGTTCATGGTCGGGGGACCTCATAATGGGCTGGCAGATAGCCCTGGTCAGGATGCATGAGGGCGACAAGTGGGAAGTCTACATCCCCGCCAAGTGGGGTTACGGCTCCATGAAGATGGACGGCATCCCCGCCCACAGCACCCTCATCTTCACTATCCACCTGGTCAAGATTGAGAGGGTGTAGATAAAATGTGCCAGACCCCGTCAAAAATGCAGGGGTCTGGCACAGTCCTTATTACTATTTTATTAATAATCAGCCATTTGCAAAAGCTGCACGTGGCAGGTGTATTCGGCATGGCTGTAGGTTATACGGCTGTAAGTCTGTAGGAAGACTTATTTCTTCTCTTTGCCGCCGAGGAGCTCGCGGACGAGGAGAGGCTCGTTGGTGGTGATGCAGTCGACGCCGAGGTCGATCATTTTCTGGATGTCTTCCTTCTTGTTGACGGTCCAGACGTTGACGCTCATCTTGTTCTTGTGAGCCTGGCCGACCCACTCAGGATGCTCGACGAATGCGCTCTGATGGTAGTCGATTCCGTTGATACCCTTGGCGATGACCTCGTCAGGAGTAAGATCCTTCTCAAGGTACTGATTGGTGAAGCCGGGGCAGAGGGCTGCGATCCTTTCGCAGATGTTGCGGCTGAAGGAGATGAAGATCACCTTCTTGGGATCGAAGAGGCCATGGGCCTTGAGGGCCTCGATGCTCTTGTCGACCATGTAGTCCTCATGGGCCTTGTCGATCTGCTTCTTGAGCTCGAAGACGAGGACGGTGCCGCCCTTTTCTCCCTGGGTCAGATATTCATCGAGGGTGGGGAGCTTCTCTCCGTTCTTCAGGCGGTAGTCCTTGAAGTCGGCATAGTCATGGGTGTGGATGCTCTTGCCCTTGATGGTGGCGTCGTGGTGGACGACCAGCACGAGGTCGGAGGTGATGTGTACGTCGAACTCGCTGCCCCAGAAGTGGTTCTTCTGGGCAAGTTCAAGAGACTTGATGGAGTTCTCGGCATAGCCGGCTTCTTCACAGTTCCAGTAGCCACGGTGGGCGGTGATTGCGACCTTGGGAGAGCATGAGGCGGCCAATGTCAATAAAGCGGCGGCTGCCGCGATCTTTACAATACTTCTCATATCGGATGTTGTTAATAAGTTACTGAGTTTCTCACAAATTTAATAATATTCTTGATATAATCCTGCCTGTAGTCCTCGACATTCTCCTTCCACCAATCTTTGTATGGCTCCGGGATGGACGCTGACCAATGGTTGCGGTAAGGGCTGCTTATCACCTTTACCTCACCGGCAACGCCGTTCACTCCTGAGAAAACCTCTGATGGAGGACAGGTGGTGTCCACGAGGCCGATCTCGACGAGGAAACGGGCCTTGGATCCTCTCATGAGCATGGCACCGTCGAAGTATGGAGCCACTTTCTTTGCTTTCCGGGCGTTCCTGGGGGTAAGATTGCCTGTGTCAACTTCATCCAGTCTCGGGGAAGTGGGCGTGTCGACTCCGTTATGTTCCATGGGCCAGGGCCAGGCGTCGTTCCTGCCCAGAAGGTAACCGCCGTTCCCGATCATCGCCGGTACATTTATCACCACATCCGTGACACGGTCGTCAAGTCCCGACAGGGCTGACGCCTGCGCCCCGCCCTGGCTTTCTCCCAGCAGGATGATGGTTTTCCCGTCCCAAGCCGGATCCTTGGTGATGTAGTCCAATGCCCGGATTGCCCGGAGGAACATTCCCCTGAAGTAATATGATTTCCTGGAAGTGATCGGGCGGTAACTGTAGTTCTTCAACGGACCTTCTTCAAGCGCTTTGTAATAAGCGTCATCGGCATCATTCAACATTCCGTGCGCGTTGAAATCGAAGGCGATGGCACCGATCCGGGCCATGTCGGCCGCAGCCTGTGCATGAGCCTTGCACCAGTCGCCGGATACCCCGGCGGCATGAAGCTGGATGATTATGGGCAGAGACCTTTCCAGGGCGTTTTTCGGCTTGGCTACGTAGCCTCTGACAGGGACTGTGTCCAAGGCGCTGACTTCAACGTCGAAGCACTCTATTCCATCGCCACGGACTGTGACTGGCTTTGACTTCACCGTCATCTTCTTGGCCCTGAGACGGCGTATCTGGCGTTCCCAGTATCGTTTAAGATCTTTAGGAGGTTGAAAACCGGGCTCGAATGCAGATCCGTTAATAACGTAACCGATCCTTATCGCCTCATCGGAGGAATCTAGGTTCATCCGTATCCTCTCAGGAAAGGTTCCCTCTGGCCTGAACTCCAAAATGACGGCGACAGGTCCGGTTCGGACATCGGTGAACACTATCCGCGGACCGGTGACTGCCCCGATTTTCTCAATGCGGGTCATAACACCGTTTTCGAAAACAGCTACTTCAATGGGGGCGGGATAGTCTTCGACGGGTTCGGCGCTCACTATAACCGTGTCTGACGAGGCGTACTGACCGTCAGGATGGTTGAGCTTGAATCTAAGGCTGGACACGATCCCGGCGCCCTGGCAAGGGAAAAGGGAAAGGAAGAGCAAGATCGAAGCAAACGGGACGAATCTGGAAAACTTGAGCATATTGGTGGATTTATGGTTTTACTTGCGTGTGGATTGTAAATATAGGCATATTCTTACTGAATAATTGCCGGAAATTGGTTATTTTTGTCAGATAAGTGTTTTGAGACAAATAATTCTAATGATATGGTAAAAGTTAATTTGGGAGGTTGCAGCTCCTTCGTCAAAGATGCAGATTACAAGGAATATGTCGCAAAGGCTTTCAAGGCCCTGGAGGTCTTGAACACTGGTAGTGGAGCAGGAAATGATTTCCTGGGATGGAAGCACCTTCCTTCAGAGACTCCTGAATCATTGATCGCAGAGTGCGAGGCAGTACGCGACTGCTGGAAGGAAAAGGGCGTTGACCTTGTGGTCGTGATCGGCATCGGAGGCTCTTATCTCGGAGCCCGCTGTGCCATCGAGGCCCTTTCACACAATTTCGCAAAGCAGCTCTCCGGAAAGAAGGCTGCTCCTGAGGTGGTCTTCGCCGGCAACAACCTTTCCGAGGAATATATTGCCGAACTGATGGATCTCGTGGCCGAAAGGAACACCGCCACCGTCGTCATCTCGAAGTCCGGCACCACCACCGAGCCTGCAGTGGCTTTCAGGGTGATCAAGGAACATATTGAAAAGACCTACAAGGATGCTTCTGAGAGGATAGTGGCCATCACCGATGCCAAGAAGGGCGCTCTCAAGACCCTCGCCACCCAGGAAGGCTACAAGACCTTCGTCGTTCCCGACAATGTGGGCGGACGTTATTCTGTCCTGACCCCTGTCGGCCTTCTGCCCATCGTCCTTGCCGGCTTTGACGTCCGCGAGATGCTTGCCGGAGCGAAGGAGATGGAGGATGCCTGCTCTGCCATGACTGAGGACAATCCTGCCCTCCAGTATGCTGCAATGAGGAATCTCCTCTACAGCGAGTTCGGCAAGAAGGTCGAAATCCTGGTCGCCTACAACCCCAAGCTCCAGTACCTTGGAGAATGGTGGAAGCAGCTCTTCGGCGAGTCCGAGGGCAAGGAGCTCAAGGGAATATTCCCGGCCTCCGTCAACTTTACGACCGACCTTCACTCCATGGGCCAGTTCATCCAGGAGGGTGAGAGGATCATGTTCGAGACCGTAGTGAATGTCGAAAAGAGCAGCCGCAGCGTCGTGATCGGCAGCGATCCTCAGAACCTCGACCAGCTCAACTACCTTGCAGGCCAGCATGTTGAGCATTGCAACGCGATGGCCCAGCTCGGTACCAAGCTTGCCCACATCGATGGTGGAGTTCCCCAGCTTGAGGTCAGCATCGAGAGCATCAGCGCATTCAATCTCGGAGGTCTCTTCCAATTCTTCGAGTATGCCTGCGGAATCAGTGCTTACGTCCTGGGCATCAATCCTTTCAACCAGCCCGGAGTGGAGGCCTACAAGAAGAACATGTTCGCCCTGCTCGAGAAGCCTGGCTACGAGGAGCAGACCAAGGCCATAAAGGCAAGGCTGTAGGATCATGACCTGCGAGCAGAAATTCAGGGATACGTACAGAAGGGAGCCTGAGGGGCTCTCCTTCTGTCCTTATCGTGTCTGTCCGATAGGCGCCCATGTGGATCACCAGCTGGGCAAGATCACCGGCTTTGCGATAGACAAAGGCATCCACATAGCTTATTCTCCGAAGCAGAACGGGGTGATCGAGCTCTCCTCCCTCCAGTTCGGAAAGCGGGCTCAATGGCATGTGCGTGCCGTCCCTGAAGAAAAGCAGAATGACTGGGCGGACTATCTTCGCGGCGCGACCAAGGAGCTCTACCAGGCCTATCCTCTGCGGATCGGCCTCAGCGGAGTGATCGAGGGCTCCCTCCCGATCGGTGGGCTTTCCTCTTCTGCTGCAGTGATCATATCCTTCATGAAGGCCCTTTGCCAGGTCAATGGTCTGCACCTTGAAGACCATGAGCTGATCATGATGGCGAAGTCGGCTGAGAACAATTACGTCGGAGTCTCCTGCGGAAAACTGGACCAGAGTTGTGAGGTTTATTCCCAGAAGGACCATCTCCTCTATCTGGACACAATGGATGACAGCTATGAGCTGATCCCCACCGATCCTTCGATGAAGCCTTACGAGATCGCTGTCTTTTTCAGCGGAGTGGAGCGTACCCTTGCCGGCAGCAAGTTCAACATGAGGGTGGACGAGTGCAGGAGCGCTGCCTACGCCCTGAAGGCTTATGCCGGCATGGAATACGGCAAATTCGGCGAAACCCATCTGCGCGAGGTACCTTACGATGTCTTCCTCGAGTTCAAGGACCGTCTTCCGGAAAACTGGCGGAAGAGGGCGGAACACTGGTACGGAGAGTTCGACCGCGTGCAGAAAGGTGCCGAGGCGTGGAGGAGGGGAGACCTCGAGGAATATGGCAGGCTCAGCTTTGAAAGCGGTCACTCTTCGATTGTGTCTTGGGAGACAGGTTCGCCGGAGCTGAAGAAGATCTACGAGATCATGACCCGCACTGACGGAATCTACGGCGGCCGTTTCAGCGGTGCCGGTTTCAAGGGCTGCTGCATGGCCTTGATCGATCCCTCCTACGAGGAAGAGATATTCAAAAAAGTTGAAGATGAATATCTTGCCGAGTTCCCTGCTTTGCGGGGCAAGTACTCGGCTTATGTCTGCCACAGTGCTGACGGAGTGAAAATCTGACGATATCATGAAATGCCTCATCCTGGCGGCCGGGTATGCGACCAGGCTGCGTCCCTTGACGGACAACTTCCCGAAACCCCTGCTCAAAGTCGGAGGCAGGACGATAGTCGACTGGCTTGTCGACGACCTGTCCGCTGAAGGCAAGGTGGACGGTTTCGTGGTCGTGACCAACCACAGGTTTGCCGGCTTCTTCGAAGAATGGGCATCCGGGAGGAAGGAGGACGTCACTGTCGTGGATGACGGCACTTCCACCAACGAGACGCGTCTCGGGGCCGTGAAGGACATCCAGTTTGCGGTGGATTCCATCGGACTCGATGACGACCTTCTGGTCATAGCAGGGGACAACCTTCTGGATTTCAGTCTGAACCGTTTCGTGGACTATTCACTTTCCAAGGGAACTTCCTGCGTGATGAGGTTTTACGAGCCTTCCGATGACAGGCTCAGGAAATGTGGTGTCCTGGTGATCGGTGAGGACGGACTGATCCTGGGCATGGAAGAAAAACCTTCAGAGCCGAAATCCCACTGGTGTTGCCCTCCTTTCTATTTCTATAGGAGAGAGGATTTGGGTCGGATTCCTGAAGCCATTGCTTCCGGATGCGGGACGGATGCTCCTGGAAGCCTTGTGGCCTGGCTGTCTTCCAAGGTCCCTGTCCATGCAATGGAGATGCCCGGAAAGCGTTATGACATAGGCGACCTTGAGAGCTACAGGTCGGTCTGCGAAATCTTTGAATCAACAAAAGCCAATCAGATATGAAAAGGTTCCTTTCACTTGTCGCCGTCCTCTGGGCGGCAATAGGATCGGCCCAGACGACCGTTTCCTTCGAGAAGATATTCCATGAGACTCACAGCCGTGAGCAGAAATACGGCATCCAGGGAGCCTCGGTCGCTGAAGGCACACTCTTCCAGCTTCATGACGGCAACAAGCCGATAGTCATGTACAACCTGGCCGACGGTTCTTTTCTGGGTGAGATAGCGGTGGAGCCGCTGAAGACCTGGCATAACAACACGGCTTCCTTCTCCAACATCTGGTTCGATAAGAAAGATCCTTATCCACTTTTGTATGCCAGTCAGGAGAACGTTAATGAACACAAGGCGGTAGTATATCGCTTCAGGAAGGAACATGACGGAAGGATTACCGCTTCAATTGTCCAAACCATTGTCTTCCCTGAGCCACGGGCGATGGGCATTTATTATCCCAACCTTGCTCTTGACCTTGACGCCGGCTTCCTGTACCTCACTGGTTTTTCTTGGGAAAGCTGGAAGGATCCCAGTCATGGGAACTCCGTACAGATTCTCCGTTTCCGGCTTCCTTCTCCTAAAGAGGGAAAGGTGGTGGAACTCACTACAAAAGATATCCAGAAGAGGTTTTGCACTGATTTCAAATTGGCTACCCAGGGGGCCACTGTCTCCGGGGGAAAACTCTATCAGGTCTTCGGGCTGCCCGGGAACAGCTGCCTGGTGGTCGTTGATCTCGAGACCGGGAAGGAGTTACTTCGCACAGATATCGGGGGAGTTCCCGGTGAGCCTGAAGGGCTTGGGATCTCGGATGGGCATCTTATCCTCTCTTGCGGAGACGGCGATGTTTTCAGGAGTGTTCTCCCGGTGCAGTCCGATGTATTCTCAGGCAAGGCCAGTGATCGCGCTCACGTCTGCGCCTATGTCTGGCCTTCCTGTCATGACGACCAGCTCGGACACAAGTGGCTCTGGGAAGAAGGAATAGGGGAGTGGGAGGTGATCAAGCAGGGAGACAAGCGTTTCCCCGATCATTACCAGCCCCGCCAGCCGCTTTGGGGCTACGAGATGGACAACGATCCTGTCGTGGTCGAGAAGTGGATCCAGACAGCCCTCAAGTATGGAGTCAACACCTTCATCTACGACTGGTACTGGTACAACGATCCTGACGGCTACAGCGGACCCTATCTTGAGAGTGCACTGAACGACGGCTTCCTGAAGGCTCCAAGCCATGGCAAGATGAATTTCTACATCATGTGGGCCAACCATGACGTGAAGTACAACTACTGGAACTATCACAAGTGGGGAGACAACGAAGAGCGCCTGTTCAATCCGGACGTTGACTGGGACCAGTTCAAGAAGGTAGTGGCAAGGGTCATCGACCAGTACTTCAAGCTTCCTGAATATGTCAAGATCGACGGGTGCCCGGTTTTCGCCATCTTCTCGATCGGCAATTTCGTGAGAAGTTTCGGCTCGCTTGAAGAGGCTGCGAAAGCGATGGAATACTTCAGGGCTGAGGTTAAGAAGGCAGGTTTCCCCGACCTTCATCTCCAGGAGATCCAGGGGGGCGGTTCTAGGATGAACGAATCCAGGATTGCTGCCATGAAGAAGAACATCGACGCCCTCGGAATCAACAGCGAGGCACTTTACAACATGGGCGGTTTCAATCCTGACTACCTTGTCCAGGGCAACGAGGCCATCGAGATCCGCAAGCAGATGGACGAGGTTTTCGATATCCCGGTCTTCCCCTGTGTTTCAATAGGATGGGATGACACTCCCAGGTTCCCTGCCAAGGGGCCTGATGATGTGACCCGCTTCCACAACACTCCCCAGAGCTTCGCCACCTTCCTCGCCAAGGCCAAGGAATATATGGACGGCCACACGGACCAGCCTCGTTTCATGATGATCAATGCATGGAACGAATGGGTCGAGGGCAGTTACCTCCTTCCTGACCGTCTGAATGGTTTCGGCTATCTTGAAGCTGTCCGTGACGTCCTTGACGGAAAGTACGACTGATCCTCAGGAGATGAGATTATTGTTGGTCCAGAGTTCCCCTGTCTGGGGAAATCCGGCGGAGAGCCGCTCGGAGATAGACAGGATGCTGTCAGGCAACGACAGTGTCGATCTGATAGTCCTTCCGGAAATGTTCTCGACAGGTTTCGTGACAAAGCCTGAGGGGATAGCTGAGAATGATGGCGGTGATTCGCTTAATTGGATGAAGGAACTGGCCGCCAGGTATTCCTGCGCCGTGGCCGGAAGTCTCTCTGTCCGTACCGACGGTTCATATCGGAACCGGTTTTATTTCGTCTTCCCTGACGGCTCCGAGTTACATTACGACAAGCACCACTTGTTCTCCTATTCCGGAGAAGGACGTACCTACACACCCGGGCAGGAACGCGTAATTGTCAGCTATAAGGGATTCAGGATCCTGTTGCAGGTCTGTTATGACCTGCGTTTTCCAGTCTTCTCCAGGAACCGTCTTTCAGGTGGAACCCCGGAATATGACATGATCCTTTACGTCGCAAGCTGGCCGGAGGCTAGGATCGAGGCTTGGGACGCCCTGCTAAAGGCAAGGGCTATCGAGAACGCCTGTTATGTGGCCGGAGTCAACCGCGTCGGCTCGGATCCGGCGAATGAGTATCCCGGACATACTTCTTTGGTAGGCCCGCGGGGTGAATTGCTTTCGATTTGTAAGCAAAATTCGCCCGACATCCTGATTCATGAAGTTTTTAAGGCAGAACTCGTGGCTTACCGAAAAGCTTTCCCGGTACTGAATGATGCTGATTAAAAACGATTTTTATAAAATTTTCCTTGTTTTTTCGATCCTGATTTCATTCCTTTGCATTAGCTTACAATTTAAAACAACATGAGTTTTTATTCAGTTCTCGCCCTTTCCCTTCTTATCCTCGCCCTTCCATAGGCGCGGACTGAAAGGTGTGGCTATAACTGTAAAAAACAATATTCCTACCCCTTCCGGTCCGAGACTGAGAAGGGGTTTCTTTTATTCTGTGGTATATGGACGGACAAGTATTCATTTTTGACACCACGCTGCGGGACGGAGAGCAGGTCCCCGGATGCCAGCTCAACACCGTGGAGAAGATTCAGGTGGCCAAGGCTCTTGAACAGCTGGGCGTGGATGTCATCGAGGCTGGATTCCCCATCTCCAGCCCGGGGGATTTCAATTCGGTAGTTGAAATATCGAAGGCTGTGACATGGCCTGTGATCTGTGCTCTATCAAGGGCAGTTGAAAAAGACATAGACATGGCAGCGGAAGCTTTGGTGCATGCCAAAAGGAAGAGGATCCACACCGGGATCGGCACTTCCGATGAGCACATCCGTTATAAGTTCAATTCCAACCGTGAGGAAATCCTGGAAAGGGCGGTCCGTGCCGTCAAATATGCCAAGAAATACGTCGAAGATGTGGAGTTCTATGCCGAGGATGCCGGGCGTACGGACAATGAGTATCTTGCCCGTGTTGTGGAGGCAGTTATCAAGGCTGGGGCCACCGTGGTGAATATTCCTGACACCACCGGTTACTGTCTTCCTGAAGAGTACGGCGCCAAGATCCGGTACCTGGTGGAGCATGTGGACGGGATTGACAAGGCCGTGATATCGACTCATTGCCATAATGACCTAGGCATGGCCACGGCGAACACTATGGCAGGTCTCTTGAACGGAGCAAGGCAATGCGAGGTGACTGTGAACGGTATCGGGGAAAGAGCAGGAAACACGGCTCTCGAAGAAATCGTGATGATCCTTAAAGCTCACAAGGGGATCTCCCTGGAGACCAACATAAACACCAAGCGGATCTATCCTGCGAGCCGGATGGTCTCTTCACTCATGAACATGCCTGTCCAGCCCAACAAGGCGATAGTGGGCAAGAACGCTTTCGCCCATTCGTCCGGAATACATCAGGACGGAGTGCTGAAGAATGCCGGTACCTATGAGATAATCGATCCCAATGACGTAGGCATCGACACCAACTCGATAGTCCTGACTGCAAGGAGCGGCAGGGCAGCCTTGAAGTACCGGCTCGAGGTGAACGGTGTCCATCTTGATGATTCCAAGTTGGATGAGGTCTACAAGGCTTTCCTCAGGCTGGCCGACAGCAAGAAAGAAATCCATGATGATGACATCCTTATGCTTGCCGGAGCGGATAGGGCCCATGGTCGCAGGATCAAGGTGGATTGGCTTCAGGCTACCAGCGGAATAGGGATGAAGCCGGTGGCCTCAATCGGGCTTGACATCGCGGGGGAAAAATTCGAGGCGGCTGCCACCGGAAACGGCCCGGTGGATGCCTCCATCAATGCTCTCCGCCAGATCGTCCACCGCCCCATGACCATCAATGAATTCACTATCCAGGGTATCACAAAAGGTTCTGATGACTCATGTAAAGTCCACATGCAGGTCGAGAGCGAGGGCCGGGTCTATTATGGTTTCGGAGCCAGTACCGACATAGTGTCGGCTTCAGTGGAGGCTTATGTTGATTGCGTAAACAAGATCTGAGATGAACACACTCTTTGACAAGATCTGGGACTCCCATGTGGTCCAGAGGATCGACGGAGGGTTGGACCAACTCTACATCGACAGGCTTTACTGTCATGAGGTGACCAGTCCCCAGGCCTTCGACGGACTCCGTTCCCGTGGGATACGCTGCCTGAGACCCGAGAGGATCTTCTGCATGCCTGACCATAACATTCCCACCCTCGGACAGGAATCTCCGATTCAGGATCCGGTCTCGCGGAAACAGGTGGAGGCGCTCAGCGCCAATGCTGCAGAGTTCGGCCTGACGCATTTAGGTGTAATGCACAAGGACAACGGAATCGTCCATGTCACCGGTCCGGAAAAGGGCCTCTCGTTGCCTGGAATGACCATCGTCTGCGGGGATTCGCACACCTCGACCCATGGTGCGGTCGGAGCCGTGGCTTTCGGTATAGGTACCAGCGAGGTCGAGATGGTTCTGGCCTCACAATGTGTCCTTCAGCAGAAGCCGAAGTCGATGCGGGTAAGCATAGAAGGTACCCTTGGAAAGGGCGTCATGGCAAAGGATGTGGCGCTTTTCCTTATTAGCAGGCTGACTACGAGCGGGGCGACAGGTTATTTTGTGGAATATTCTGGCTCTGCAGTTAAGGGGCTTTCAATGGAAGGCCGTCTCACCCTATGCAACCTTTCGATAGAGATGGGGGCCAGGGGAGGCTTCGTGGCACCTGATGAGACCACTTTCGAATACCTGAAGGGTAGGGAATATGCCCCAAAGGGAGAAGCCTGGGATAAGGCGGTCGCTCAATGGAAAAACCTGAAGAGCGACGAAGATGCCATATTCGATAAGGAATATGTCTTCGACGCCGCTGAAATCGAGCCTATGGTCACCTACGGGACCAATCCGGGGGAAGGGATGCCGGTCACGGGGACCATACCCTTCTCTTCAACTGACAAACCTTTGTCATACATGGGGTTCCATAAAGGTGAGAGGATGATCGGGAAGAAGGTGGATTACGTCTTCCTCGGAGCTTGCACCAACGGCAGGATCGAGGATTTCAGGGCCTTCTCTGCCATAGTTGCAGGCAGGCATAAGGCTCCCGGAGTGGTAGCTTGGCTCGTCCCTGGTTCATGGAATGTTCGAAGGCAGATCGAAGCAGAAGGGCTCGACCGTATCCTGCAGGAGGCTGGTTTCGAGATACGCCAGCCTGGCTGCTCCGCTTGCCTGGCAATGAATGAAGACAGGATCCCTGAAGGGAAATACTGCGTGTCCACAAGCAACAGGAATTTCGAAGGCCGGCAGGGACCGGGCTCGCGAACCATCCTTGCTAGTCCTCTTACGGCAGCTGCAGCCGCAGTGACAGGAGTGATAACAGATCCGAGGGAATTGCTATGAAACAGAGATTCTATATAGTGGAGAGCTCATGCGTGCCTCTCCCTGTCGAGAACATCGACACCGACCAGATCATCCCCGCACGCTTCCTCAAAGCAACTACGAGGGATGAGAGGTTTTTCGGCAAGAACCTGTTCAGGGACTGGCGCTTTAGGCCGGACGGATCAGCCGATCCAAGTTTTCCGCTCAACAATCCGCTCTATCAAGGTGAGATACTCCTTGCTGGTGACAACTTCGGATGCGGTTCGAGCAGGGAACATGCAGCCTGGGCTCTTGCCGGTTACGGATTCAAGGTGGTGATCTCAAGCTCTTTTGCGGACATCCATAAGATCAACGAACTCAACAACTTCGTCCTTCCGGTCCAAGTCTCCCGGGACTTTCTCTCTGAATTGTTCGAGACTGTACGGAGAAATCCCAGGGCGAAGGTCAGGGTCGATGTGCCCAGGCAGACGGTTACGGACATGGAAACCGGGAGGACAGAAGATTTCGAACTCAACCAGTACAAGAAGTATTGCCTGATGAACGCTCTTGACGACATCGATTTCCTCCTGCTTCAGAAAGACAAGATCGAGACATTTGAAAACACCAGAAATATATGAGACTATCAATCGCTAAACTCCCTGGGGACGGTATAGGTCCGGAGGTGGTGGAACAGGCCGTGAAGGCCGTTGAGGCCGTCTGCTCCAGGTTCGGCCATGAGGTTGTCTTCAGATTCGGCTACATGGGTGCTGCGGCCATCGACCATTTCGGTGACCCATACCCTGAAGAAACCCACAGGCTTTGCCTGGACAGCGACGCCGTTCTTTTCGGTGCAGTCGGTGACCCGAAATATGACAATGATCCTGCCTCCAAGGTCCGTCCGGAGCAAGGGCTTCTGGCCATCAGGAAGAGGCTCGGACTTTATGCAAATCTCCGTCCGGTCGAGACATTCAAGTCGCTTGCCTGCAAATCGCCGTTGAAGACGGAACTCGTCGATGGTGCGGATTTCCTTTGCGTCAGGGAATTGACCGGGGGAATGTATTTCGGCGAAAAAGGAAGGAGGGACGGAGGCGACACGGCTTACGACACCTGTGTGTACAGCCGTTTCGAGGTCGAGCGTATCCTGCGTCTGGCTTTCGGCTATGCCGTAAGGAGGCGTAAGCACCTGACGGTGGTCGACAAAGCCAATGTCATGGAGACATCGCGGCTCTGGCGTGCCGTAGCCCAGGAAATGGAACCGGAATTTCAGGAAGTTGCGGTGGATTACATGTTCGTGGACAATGCGGCCATGCAACTCATCCGCTGCCCGAAGTCCTTCGATGTGATCGTTACTGAGAACACTTTCGGTGACATCCTTACCGACGAGGCGAGCTGCATTTCGGGGTCGATGGGGCTTCTCGCATCCGCCTCTGTCGGAGAACATACATCATTGTTCGAGCCGATACACGGTTCTTATCCTCAGGCGGCTGGAAAGAACATAGCCAATCCGGTGGCGTCGATCCTGTCCGCTGCCATGATGTTTGAATATTCATTCGGGCTGATGGAGGAAGGAAGGACCATCCGTGAAGCGGTGGCCGCCTCCATTGAGGCCGGGATAGTTACCGAGGATCTCGGAGGAAACAAGTCCACCTCCGAGGCAGGTGATTGGATTGCAGACAAAATCATCAAGATATGACACAGATAGATTGGAAAAACCTGGGCTTTGATGCCTATCGCACCCGGACGGTGGTACGCTCCTATTACAGGGATGGAAAATGGGGATCTCCTGAGGCGACGGAAGAATTCTCTCTGACCTTCGATCCTTTTTCACAGGTCCTTCATTATGCGATCTCCTGCTTCGAAGGATTGAAGGCTTTCCGTCGCAGGGACGGAAGCGTGGCCTTGTTCCGTCCGGACAGGAACGCTTCACGGATGGGGATGACAGCTGGCTTTCTCGGCATTCCATGCCCGGATGAGGACATGTTCATAAAGATGTGCGAGGATTGTGTAAGGCGGAACATCGAGTTCCTTCCGCCATACGGTTACGGAGCCTCGATGTACGTCCGCCCGCTCCTGATCGGGATCCATCCTCAGATGCAGCTGGTCCCGTATCCTGAAGCCTTGTTCGCTGTGATGTGCGCTCCTGTGGGCTCATACTATGGTGAAAGCATGAGATCCTGTGCGGCGGTGATACCCGGAAACTATGACCGGGCGGCTCCCAAGGGTTCCGGGAAGTACAAGATCGGAGCCAATTACGCCGCCACTTTCATGCCCTACAAGATTGCCCATGAGCAGGGTTACACTGAGTTACTGTACTTGAATTCATCCACCAGAGAGTATATCGACGAGTTCGGTTCCTCCAACTTCTTTGCCATCCAGGGGGACAAATACATCACTCCTCTCTCCGACAGCGTCCTGCCTTCAATAACCAACCTGACTCTCCAGGAGGTAGCGGCAGACCTGGGAATGACAGTGGAGAAGAGACCTGTCCGCGTTGAAGAACTAGCTTCCTTCGAAGAGGCAGCAGGCTGCGGGACGGCAGTTGTAATCACACCGCTCTCCCATATTGACATAAAGCCGGTCCTTGAAGAACCGGCTGTCGAGAAATCCTTCCGTTTCTTCCCTGATGGAGAAGTAGGTCCGGTCTCACGCAAGCTTTACGAGCGGATAACGTCCATCCAGAACGGAGAGGCTGAGGACATCCATGGCTGGTGCCATTATGTCCAGGACTGAAAGGGCTGCTAGATTTCCGAAGGCCTGATGAAGTGAGTCATGACCGCACTGATAATGTACAGGGCGGCGAGCACCCAGGCTATTCCTGAATAACCGATAGGCTTTTCAAGCAACCTTACGAGAGCGGGTCCGACGAATGCGGCGAGGCCCGCTCCTAAGTTAAGTACGGACACTGCTGCACCCTTGTCGGTCTTGACGAGGGAGGGAACGAGTGCGGAGAGGGGAACGTAACCTGCCAGCATGATGCACCAGAGCGATCCGCAGAGGAGGATGAACCAGTAGCTGTTGAGGATCTGGGGAGAGTAGTAGAAGAGCAGTACGGTGACAGCGCAGCCGACTCCGCCGAACCATGTGACCGTCTTGTTCCATCCGATCTTGTCTCCTACGATTCCGAACACCAGGTTGAAGATTATATTCATCAGGAACACGGTTCCCCAGATCGAGGCCCACTGGCCGTCGGACATTCCGAAGGATGCCATGTACAGTGGCATGAACACCACGAAGGCGAACTGGGAAGTCGTGTTGATGACTCGGACGATGCCTCCCATCAGCACCTTGGGCTCGCGTTTCATGATCCCGAGGCCCTTGATGAGTTCTTTGATCTTTGAACTACCTTCAGCCTGACCAGGTTCCGCGAACAGGTTGCTGCTGTCAGCCTTGTTCACGAAGAGGGCGAAGAATGCTCCGGCGAGTGCGAAGATAACAGCTGTCCAGAGAGTGGGGATAACTCCGAAATGACGGACGGCAAAGACTCCATAGTACGCTCCGAGGACGTTCAGTCCGCCTGTGAACACGAACCAGAACCATCCCTGGGCAGAGCTGAGGACTTTCTTCTCAACCCTGTAAGTGATCCAGACCATGAAGGTGTAGGCGAACAACGGATAACCGAGGCCCTTTACGGCGTAGGTGAGGAGCAGGACAGGATAGTTCATCTGGGCTATCCCGATTCCTGCGAATCCGGCGACGCCGATCAGGTACATGATCAAACCTGCCAGCATCGTTTTCTTCACACCGAAGGTCTCTGCTATGACTCCCGAGAGCCATGAGGAGATCGCTACGGTGATGCCGTAGACGGAGAACAGTTCTGCTGAGTTGAAACCTGCTTCCGTGATGTAACGGCTGAGCCATGTCTGCTCGATGCCGTCTCCCATCATGAAGATGAGTACTCCGAGGAAACCCCACGTAAGTTGGCGGGGGAGTCCGGTCTTTTCGTAAAAGTTCGCCATTTGTCAGATATTCTTAGAAAGAGTAATTCATTCCTATGTTGATCCACATAGGATCTCCGAGGTTCTCGTTGAAGTTGTGGGCAAGCTCGACAGAGACGATGAAGTTCTGGTTCCAGGCGAGCTTGAGTCCTGCACCTGCGGTGTAGAGGAATTCGGAGGCCTTGTCGCGGATGTACTGGGCGGTGTCGGTGTAGCCTGCCTTATTTGCGGCTTGCTGCATCTTGGGCAGCCTGGTCATAAGGTCGACCCTCGTAGGCTTGGTGATCATTCCGCAGTCGAAGAACGGGTTCGTCGCGAGATAGAAATACTGACCGAACATCGTGAACTTCACGAGTTTGACCCTGATCTCGAAATTACCCCAGGCGTAGCCGTCGGCGATGATCCTGTTGGCATAGGTACCGCGGATGGTGTTCGAGCTTCCGAAGCCTTCGGACACCATGGTGTTCATGTTGAGGAGGGCGATGTTCTGCTTCATGTAGAAGGGAGTCTCGCCGAAAAGGGTGCCCTGGTAGGCAAGATGGTAGGCGAAGACAGGATCTCCGGCCTTGAATATGTGGATGGGCATGGTTATGTACTGCCTCCAGCGGGCGCAGAACTGGGTGTAGCCATATTCATCCCCGAAGACATCGGGAGATGCGTTGACATAGGCCTCGGACCAGATTCCCTTGTTGGGAGCGGCTTCTATGTCCCTGCTGTCGAACACTATACCACCCTTGATCTCAAGGCGGTTGCCGCCCTTGTACTCGTGTGAGCCGATCACACCGTAATTGATATATTCATTGTAGGCGGTGAAGTCGGTATTGTAGCCGTATTTCTCGTTGAACCTGTCTGCGTTGAAGTGCCAGAAGCTGACTCCGCCTCCCCAGTGCAGATGCTCTGTGATCCTTCCTCTCATGTCCACCTGCAGGCGGGCCATGTCGCGGCGCATGTTGTAGAACGCTACTCCTCCAGGGACGCTACCAATGCCACCATTATAATCCTTGTTATAGTTGAGATTGGGATCGAAGGGATAGGCCGGAGCATTGAATCCATAGAAGTTGTACAGAGGATCCATGATGTAGGTGGCCGAGGCCGTGAGCCTCATCTTCGGGATGAGGTACTTCGAATCGTAGGCGAGGTAGAAACGGGTCCTTCCCTTGGTGAAATGTGAAACCTCCCAGCTGATCTTGTGGAGGGGATCGGGATAGGTGTTTCCGTCTCCGTAGTTATAGATGTCTCCGAAGGCTCCGTACTGGAAACCCATGTCGCTTGAATAGGTCGCGCAAGGGAGGGCGCTGAGCGTCCAACCGGTCTTCATTTCCCTTTCCTGGGCCTGGGATGCCTCCTGTGCGAAGGAGACTGCAGATAGTGTCAGGAAGATGCTGACACACAGTAATTTCATCTTGTCGGTCATCAGTCGTGATCTTTTTCTTTTATAATGTTTTGGCTTTTTCCAGGAACGCCTTCACATGGGCGGTGTATTCTGCAGGATGATCCTTGAAGGCCATCGCATGCTCTGAACCTGGTGCTATCCAAAGTTCCTTGTAACCTTTGGTCTTAGCCTCATAGTTCTTGTAGACATGTTCGGTTGGCACGAAATCATCCTTGTCTCCATGGATGAACAGAACCGGTTTCTCGCATTTTGCCAGCTGGTCCACCGAAGACGCTTCCTTGAATCCCCAGCCGTAGCGGTGCTTGCAGACTATGCTGGCACTGTTAAGCACAGGGAAAGGAGGAAGGTGGAAAGTGTCCTTCAGGTTATGGGCAAACTGGTCCCAGACAGAAGAATAGCCGCAGTCATCGACAAAGGCCCTGATGTAGGGCGGCAGGTCATCGTCGCCGCTGAGCATCATGGTAGTCGCTCCGCCCATAGAGACTCCGTGCACGACCATGAAGTCGTCGTGCCAGATGTCATGGGCCATCTCTGCAAATTTTTTTACGTCGAACCTGTCGAACCATCCCATCTGTACAGCCTTCCCTTCGGACAGTCCATGATAATGGAGATCAGGAACCATCACATTGTAGTTGAGGTCGTCCCTGTACATCCTGACGAGGTTCAGGAAGCAGATATGGTTGTCGGTGTAGCCGTGGACTACGACAGCGGTTCCCTGGGCCGTAGCCGGTTTGGATGCGGGAGCATAGACTCCGTGAAGCTTGTATCCGCCCTCTCCGACTAGGGTCGTGTCGCGGAAGACGCCATTGTCATGAAGTGTATCGTACCATTTGATTATTCCCGGGTAACGTGATTCGGTCTTGGCCCTGTCGCCTTCGAAATCATTTCCATGCTCTTCCGGGAGAAGGGCATAGTTGCACATGTAACGTCCGGCCAGACAGCCTGTCATAGTCATTGCTACGACCGCCATGGAGGCCAGATAAAGAATTCTTTTCATCATTTATTGGTTATTGGATTATTTCTTGTTTTCTACTGCAGCTCTTTCCACCGGAAGACAGTCCGTATATTCCTTGAACCAGGCATTGAATCCGGCTATGTCTTCCTCGGTCGGTCTTATCTCGGTACCAGTGTTCCCTGCGAAGACCCTGTTGTCCAGATAATCAGCCAGTGACATTCCTTCGGCCTTATCTGCGCAGTAGGATGCGAGGAGGGCCATTCCCCATGGGCCGCCTTCCCCCGCAGTCTCCATTACTGAGATAGGTGTGCCCAGGGCTGCCGCAAGGATTCTCTGACCGACGACAGGGGTCTTGAACAGACCGCCGTGGGCCGTTATCCTGTCCACCTGCACATCCTCTTCCTTGAACAGGATTTCATTCCCGGTCTTGAGAACTCCGACCGTGGCGTACAGCTGTGAGAGCATGAAATTGGCAAGGTTGAACTTGCTGGATGCAGAACGGACGAACAGGGGACGCCCCTCAGTGAAGCCGGTGACGTGTTCTCCGGCTATGTAGTTGTAGTTCAAAAGTCCTCCGCAGTCCAGGTCGCCTTCGAGGGCGTGGGTGAACAATTTCTCGTAGATTTCACCCTTGTCGGCTTTGATCCCAAGAAGATTTTGATATTCAATGAACAAGCTGACCCAGGCGTTGAGGTCGGTCGTGCAGTTGTTGCAATGTGTCATCGCAACCGGAGATCCGTCTGGAGTAGTGATTATGTCGATTACGTCATGGGAACGTTTCAAGTCCTTTTCCAGAACTATCATCGAAAAGGATGAAGTTCCGGCTGAGACATTCCCGGTCCTGGGCCTGACGGCGTTCGTGGCCACCATTCCGGTCCCTGCATCTCCTTCAGGCGGGCAGAGAGGGATTCCGGCCTTCAAATGTCCACTTGGGTCGAGCTTACGTGCACCTTCTTCGGTGAGTGCCCCGGCATTCTCTCCAGCCTTCAGGACATCGGGAAGGATACCGCGGAGCTTCCAGGGGTATCCTTCCGGCTCAACCAAACTGTCGAATGCGGCAATCCGCTTTTCATCGAAATCACATGTCTCAGGGTCTATGGGCATCATTCCGGAAGCGTCTCCAACCCCGAGGACCTTCCTTCCTGTCAGGGTCCAGTGGATGTAGCCTGACAGGGTGGTCAGGAAATCTATGTCACCGACATGCTCTTCCTTGTCAAGGATACACTGGTAGAGGAGGGAGAGACTCCACCTGAGAGGCATGTTGAAATTGAACAGGTCGGAGAGGACCTTTGCGGAAGCACCGGTGTTGGTGTTCCTCCATGTCCGGAAAGGTGCAAGCAAAATGCCTTCGGAATCGAATGCCAGATAGCCATGCATCATGGCACTTATTCCTATGGAAGCAAGTGATTCGATCTCGGTCCCATAGCGCTGCATTACGTCCTTGCGCAAGTTCGCATAACAATCCTGGAGTCCATTCCAGATCGCCTCGACACTATAGGTCCATAGCCCGTCTACCAGCTGGTTCTCCCATTCGTGGTCTCCTTGTGCAATAGGTTTATGATCCCTGTCGATCAGGACAGCCTTGATCCTTGTTGAACCTAATTCCAGGCCCATGACAGCCTGCCCAGTCTCTATGGTTTTCTTTGCATCCATCTTACTTGAGTGCCTTGTTCAGCATGTAATAAACTTCGTTGATGCGCATTTCGCGCTTGAAGTTCTCAGTAGTGGTGTTCTCGTCGATGTGCAGCATCTCGATGCCTGCAATCTCGGCATAATCCTCCCAGTATTCGGGAGTTATGTCGTAAGAGAATATGCTGTGGTGTGTTCCTCCTGCCATTATCCAAGCACCGGCACCTACTTCGAAGTTGGGCATCGGAATCCAGAGGGCGGAAGCCACAGGCAGTTTGGGCAGCGGTTTCGGCTTGATGCACTCCACGTCACCAACAATCAACCTGAACCGGTTGCCCATGTCGACTACGGTGGCAGTGACTCCACGTCCTACCTTCGATGTGAACACAAGCCTTGCGGTCAAGGTCTTACGTATGCCTATTCCCAGGTAATGAACCTCGAGCTTGGGCTTGGCGTCGGCTATGAGAGGACAGACCTCCAGCATGTGGGCCTGGAGGATCGAAGAACGGTCTCCTGCAAAGTTGAGGGTGTAGTCCTCAAGGAAGGAGCACCCTTCGGGAAGTCCTTGTGTCATGAACCAGACAGTGCGGTAAAGAGCTGCGGATTTCCAATCTCCTTCAGCGCCGAAGCCGTAGCCTTCTGCCATGAGTCTCTGTGATGCAAGTCCGGGGATCTGGTCGAATCCCATTCCGGAGATCTTGACGTCCACGTCACCAAGATCATCGAAATTGGTCGTGAACCCCTTGGCTCCCTTGTCTTCGAGCAGGGCACGAAGTGTCAGCTCAGCTTTAGCGGCGTTCCATATGCTCTTCCGGCCGTCTTCATAGAGAACCTGTGAAGTGTCGTAGATGCTGTTGTATTTTGCTACAAGGGCATCCACGTCAGAATCCTGTATTCTCTTGAAGTATTGGAGAACATCACTGAAAGGGACGTAATCAACATGGTATCCCAGGCGCATTTCTGCTTCGACCTTGTCACCGTCAGTGACGGCCACATTGTTCATCTGGTCTCCGATCCTCAGGATCCTCATGTCCTGGGCATCGGCCCATGCGGCAGCAACACGCTGCCAGACAGCTATATGGCCAAGGGTCTTAGGATCCTTCCAGTAGCCGACCACGGTCTTGTGATTCTTGCGCATGCGCGCCAGGATGTGACCATATTCCCTGTCTCCATGGGCGCTCTGGTTGAGGTTCATGAAATCCATGTCCATGGTTTCCCAAGGAATCTCCTCGTTGAACTGCGTGTGGAGGTGGAGGAGTGGCTTGGTCAGCTTCTGCATGCCGTGGATCCACATCTTGGCAGGGGAGAAGGTGTGCATCCATGCGATGACACCTACGCATCTGGGTTCAGCTTCCGCCTTGCTCATCACATCCAGCACTTCCGCTGATGAGTTTGCCGTACCTTTGTAGACTACTTTCAAAGGAAGGATGCCTGAGGCATTCATTCCTGCAACCATCTCGTTGGAGTGTCCGTCGACCTGAACGACAGCGTCACCTCCGTAGAGGAGCTGGGCGCCTGTGACGAACCAGACTTCAAAATCGTTGTATTCTTTTATCATGATCTAATTGATTATTATTCAGATTTCTTGCTTTGACCATAGTAAGCCCCGGGTCCATGCTTGCGGCTATAGTGCTTCTCGATCAGATGCTTGTTCATTGACGGCACATGTTCGATAACATCCAGCGTTGGCAGTTGGAGGGTGGATGAGATGAAAGCCATCTTGGCTACCTCTTCGAGGACGACGGCATTATGGACGGCATTCAGGACGTCCGTTCCCCATGTAAAAGGCCCGTGGTTCCGGACAAGGACGCCCGGCGTGTCATTGGGATCGATATTCCTGAAACGCTCTACGATCACGTTGCCGGTTTCTTTCTCATATTCTCCGAACACCTCCGCCTTCCGCATGTCACGGGTGCAGGGAATGTCATCATGGAAATAGTCGGCGTGTGTCGTGCCTATGTTGGGAATATTCCTTCCTGCCTGGGCCCATGCCGTAGCGTATGTTGAATGCGTGTGCACGACTCCTCCTATTCCAGGGAAGGCCTTGTAAAGGACGACGTGGGTGGGTGTGTCGGACGAGGGCCTGAGATTCCCTTCTACCACCTTCCCTTCGAGGTCGACGACGACCATGTCCGAGGGTTTCATGTCATCATAAGAGACTCCACTGGGTTTGATTACTACCAGGCCGCTGGGACGGTCGATCGCCGAAGCATTACCCCATGTGAACAGCACGAGGCCGTGACGGACCAGTTCCAAGTTGGCCTTGCAGACTTTTTCTTTCAATTCTTCGAGCATATATTACCAGAAATAAATGTAGAAAGCGACTGTCACTGCAAGTATGATTGCAGAATGGATGATGTCCCATGCTCCCCATGAGGCCCTTGTCTCCTTTTTCTGTTCGGGGGTTGCGGTTCCGAAGCAAAGGCCTTGCACCTGCTCTTCGCTTGCCTTCGGGGTGAATAAGCTCACTGCTATCGCCAGGACCACGCAGAAGAGAAACATCCAGACTCCGTAGGCGTAGACATTCATCTCGTTGAAGACGTAGGTGAACCAGTTATGGCTTTCCGGATTGATGATCATCACGATCAGCCTTGTGAATCCGAGCACCAGGCCGGCTATGAGAGTCCACATTCCTGCCTTGGGAGTGGTCTTCTTCCAACATATTCCAAGGAGGAAGACAGCTGCGATGGCAGGAGCGAGGAGGCTCTGGATGCTCTGGATGTAGTCGTAGAGGCTCTTTCCCATTGCCTGGATGACGAATATCCAAAGAACTCCGAAAATCACTACTGCGGCAGTGGCTATCCTGCCGATCTTGACGAGTTCCTTCTCATCGGTCTCGGGATGGCGGCGCTTGTAGATGTCTATTGTGTAGAGCATTGCCGAGGAGTTGTAGAGGGATGCAAGGGAACTCATCAGCGCTGCAAGGATACCGCAGATCACGACTCCCTTCAATCCGACGGGGAGGAGGGTGTTGACTAGCATCGGGAATGCGAGATCCGGATTCTGAAGGGCGCCTGTGGCTGCGTCAGGAAGAAGGGCTGCCGCCAGTTGCGCCCCTACTGCGGAATCGGGTTTCTTTGTCAGTGCGAAGGCAATCATGCCCGGTATGAGGAAGAGGAACACGGGAAGGAGTTTCAGGTAGGCTCCGAATATGGTTCCCCTGCGGGATTCTTTCTGGTCCTTTCCCGAAAGGACCCGCTGGACTATGAACTGGTCGGTACACCAGTACCAGAAACCTATTATCATGGAACCGAACAGGGCTCCGTACCATGGGAAGGCCTTGTCCTGTCCGCTTCTCATCAAAGTTGTCATTGAATCACCGTAGTCATTGACAGGTTGAGAGTTGCATATATCCATCATGGCATTCCAGCCGCCGACTTCCTTTAGACCCAGGCACAGGATCACCAGGGAACCAAGCAGGAGGATAGGGGTCTGGAGTACGGAAGTCTTTAGTACAGACTCCATCCCGCCGATTATGGTGTAGATTGCGGTGATGATCACAAGAGCAAGGGCCGCCACCCAGAAATTGATTCCGAGCAAGGTGTTCAATGCAAGGCCGCCGGCAAGGACGGTGACTGAGACTTTTGTCAGGACATAACTTGCCAGCGAGAGATAGGTGAGTATGCCGCGGCTCTGCTTGTTGTACCTCTTCTCCAGGAATTCAGGCATGGTGTAGACCATGCTCCTTGCATAGAAAGGAACGAAGACCCAGCCGAGGACGAGGATCATCCAGCCCTGGATCTCCCAATGGGCCTGGGCCATTCCTGATGTCGCACCTGCACCGGCGAGTCCTATCAGGTGCTCGCTGCCGATGTTTGATGCAAAGATCGAGGCTCCTATGGCAATCCAGGTGGCTGTGCGGCCATCTAGAAAATAATCACCGGAGGTCTCTTTCTTCTTCTTTGTGGCTTCGATGACTATCCAGACCATCGCCAGGAAGAAGAACGCGATGACTATCCAGTCCCATGATGCAAGCGAGATGCGGTTGAGGTCCATTGACAAATCTTATGTTTTAGTGTTTAAGGCTATAAAGATAATCATTCTTGTTTATATATTTGTTGAAAAATGTCTCCTAACCATGTTAAAACACTTCATTTTATCAGCAGTATCCTTCATGCTGGCGGCATCCGTGGCCGTTGCCCAGTCATTCGTAATGGACATCGACCTTAAGAAGCAGGGACCGGCCATCCAGGCGACCCAATACGGCATATTCTTCGAGGACATCAACTTCGCGGCCGATGGCGGCCTCTATGCGGAGTTGGTCAAGAACCGTTCTTTTGAATATCCAGACGACCATCTTCAGGGATGGAAGGCTTTCGGAAAGGTGACAGTAAAGGACGACGGCCCCTTTGAAAGGAATCCCCATTACGTCCGCATCGCCGATCCTGGCCATCCCCACAAGTGGTCGGGCCTCGAGAATGAGGGCTATTTCGGAATAGGTGTCCGCGAAGGGGAGGAGTACCGTTTCAGCGTCTGGGCCAGGGTGCCCGGAGGCGGATCGTCGGAACTCCGCGCTGAACTGGTAAACACTGCTTCGATTACTGAGACCCAGACTTTGTGCCAGGAGAAACTGGCAGTCTCCGGTGATGCCTGGAAACAGTATGAAGTCATCCTCAAGCCTGGGAGCACTTTCGACAAAGCTGCTTTGAGGATATTCCTGGTCGGGGAACGTGTCACTGTTGACCTTGAGCATGTCTCGCTGTTCCCAGTGGACACCTGGAAGGGGCATCGGAACGGACTGAGGAAGGATTTGGCCCAGGCCCTTTACGATCTCCATCCGGGAGTATTCCGTTTTCCCGGAGGTTGCATCGTCGAAGGGACAGACCTTGCCACCCGCTATAATTGGAAAAACACGGTGGGCCCTGTCGAAAACAGGCCCTTAAATGAAAACCGTTGGGAGTACACCTTCACTCACCGTTTCTTCCCTGATTACTACCAGAGCTGCGGGCTTGGTTTCTTTGAGTTTTTCCTACTTTCCGAGGAGATAGGAAGCGAACCTCTGCCTATTCTGAGCTGCGGTCTTGCCTGCCAGTTCCAGAATGATGACAAGAATGCCCACGTGCCTGTTGATGGACTCCAGCCTTACATCCAGGACGCACTGGACCTGATCGAATTTGCAAACGGTCCTGTAGATTCAGAGTGGGGGAGGCTGCGTGCGGAAATGGGGCATCCTGCTCCGTTCAACCTGAAATATATTGGCATAGGCAACGAGCAGTGGGGATCATTGTACACGGAACGTCTTGAACCTTTTGTCAAAGCAATACGTGCCGCCCATCCAGAGATCAGGATAGTAGGTTCCAGCGGACCGAACTCTGAAGGGGAGCAGTTCGATTATCTCTGGCCTGAAATGAGGAGGATAGGCGTTGATTTGGTAGATGAACATTTCTATCGCCCCTATAACTGGTTCCTCTCCCAGGGCGCCCGTTATGACAATTATGACCGCAAGGGGCCGAAGGTCTTTGCTGGTGAATATGCCTGCCATGCCAGGGGAGCGAAATGGAACCATGCTTACGCTTCACTTTTGGAAGCAGCCTTCATGACCGGCATAGAGCGCAACGCTGATGTGGTGCACATGGCTACCTATGCCCCGCTCTTCGCCCATGTGGAGGGATGGCAGTGGAGGCCTGACTTGATCTGGTTCGATAATCTTCGTTCATTCAGGACTGCCAGCTGGCATGTGCAGGAATTGTACGGACGTTTCAAGGGAACGAATATGCTGGCTTTGAAGATGTCTGGAGCGAATGTCACTGGGGCGGAAGGACAGGGAGGACTGTTCGCAAGCGCTGTTTCAGACGGGAACAGGATTTATGTAAAAGTTGCGAATACATCCGAAGAGTCTCGGGACATTTCGTTCAACTTCACTGGTTTGAAGAAGAAAGATGTGGTCAGGGCAGTTGAAGGTGTGCGCCTTGATTGCAGCGACCGCCTGGCCGAGAATACGCTCGAAGATCCTTTCAAGGTCGTCCCTGAAGGGTTTCGTTTCGATGGAGAAGGACGTCAAATCGATGCTTCCGTTCCTCCGCTCTCCTTCTCGGTCTTCGTCCTGACCGTTCAGTAACCGGAGGTGACCGAAAAGCAAGTATATGGCCTTAATCCTTCCCTTATGACCACCTCAGGTGACCAAATGGTAAGGATTTGCGTGATAACCTTCCCTTTCGACAACCTATGATAAATGTATTTGGAGCCGAAGGCGACCGGGGGAGTTTGAGGGCTATATGTCAAATCGTAGGATGAAATCACTGTAATGGATTTATATCCATATATTTGCAGAGATTATCATTGAAATGACAAAAAAAATGCTTTTTCTGCGGGTCTTCAAATGTGGTCAGGAATGGCCTCAGAGGCCGCAAACAGTTGTATAAATGCAAGGCCTGTGGAAGGCAGTTTGTGGGAGGCCGTCGCCTCGATAAGAATCAGATCATAACGGATTATATTGAGGGCAAGCAGACCATTGCCCAACTTGAGAGGAAGTATGGTGTTAGCCATAGTACTATATGCCGTGCGCTCAAGGGTATGCGTTATGTCCAGAAGATATCCAAAGACAAGCATGTGGTCATTCAACTCGATACGACATACTGGGGTCGAGGCTTTGGTCTGATGGTCATCAAGGACGCGATGCGTCCGAAGATCCTGTGGCGCAAGTATGTCACGCACGAGACCATAGCCGACTATCTTGAAGGTGTTCAGTGGCTGCGGGATAACGGCTTCAAGATATATGGCGTCGTATGTGATGGTATTATGGGGTTAATCAAGTCTCTTTCGATAAGATATCCTGTTCAAATGTGCCAGTTCCATCTGGTAATGATCGTGAGGAGATATCTTACGCAAGATCCGGATCTTGATGCCGCCAAGGATCTTCTTCGGATTGTAAACAACATAGTTCAGATGGATAAAGAAAGCTTTATCGGAGCCTTTAATGACTGGTATGCCCAGTACAAAGATGTCCTTAACGAACGCACCACTGATAGACGATATAAAACGCCACCCTATATGCGCCCAAGGCTACGGAGTGCATACCTAAGCGTCAAGAGATATATGCCATGGTTATGGACATGGTACAACTATACAGATCGATATATCCCGAACACGAATAACGGAGTCGAAGGTGTATTCTCGGATTTGAAATCTAAAGCGCGGGTCCATAGTGGTATGAGGAAGGAGCAACGCAAGAAACTCCTCGACGAATATATGTCCCGCCATTACTGAAATGGCACCGCCGCCGGAATATACGATCTCCGGCGGCTGGGCGCTGCGGGGAGCTCGCCCGAAGGGCTCTCCTCGCGCGCCTGCCATCATACTTTTTGACATATTGGGAAAATCTACAGGGAATCCATCATACTTTTTGACACATTGGCCGAGTTTGAGGGGAACGCCCTTCAATGGATGATAGGGCGCATCGCGTCGCCAAACGAAAAAAGCAGAGCCATAAGACTCTGCTTTTTTCGTTTGGCGGTGCGGAAGGGGCTCGAACCCTCGACCTCCGGCGTGACAGGCCGGCATTCTAACCAAGCTGAACTACCGCACCAGACTTGTAAAACATCCGCGCTTTGTTCAAACGCGGATGCAAAGATAGTCAAAAATGCTGGCTGTGCAAATTTTTTTTATTTAATTTCGATGATTTTGTTGGCCTGGGGCACGACCTTCGGCTCAAGCTTAGGGATGTTGACCAGCAGGACTCCGTTCTCAACAGTCGCACTAATCTTCTCCTTGTCAGCGTCATCCGGAAGCAGCATTGTCTGCTGGAACTTGGCGTAGGAGAACTCACGCCTCAGATAGCGGCCGCGCTTCTTTTCGTCCTTAGCCTCTTCTTTCTTCTCCATGTTGATCACGAGGTCTCCCTCGTCGTCCAGGCTGACCTTGAAATCATTCTTGGTCATTCCAGGGGCTGCCAGCTCAAGCTCGTAGCCATGCTCGTTTTCTAAGACGTTGATTGCAGGTGCTGTTGCGCCAGTCCTTTCAATCCAGTTGTTATCGAAGAAATCATTGAAAATGCTCGGCAACCAGTTCTGGTTGTATCTTCTTGAAACAGGTAACATGATTAAAACCTCCTATAATTATTAATTCTTTCTTTTTACTTACCCCCGTCCTTTCGGGCGGACATCTTTCCAAATGTCAATTCCCGTACCAATGCCAAAACGGCCGAAAAAGTGGACATTTTGACATAACTAACTGACTATTTGGCGATTATATCTGACAAAATGTCTACTTTCCCCTCTGTGGTGGTCTTATCTATTCCCGCTTGGGCAGTACCGGAACGTCAGGGTGGCCTTCGCTTGGTTAAAAATTAAATAATTTATGAAAAACATTAAGAAATATTTGGAAATTAGAAATTAATTATCGTATATTTGTGACGTAAGACATATACGATTAATACAAACCTAATTTTGAATATCATGGATAAGTTTAAGCTTAACATTCTTATCATTGCCCTTATGATGAATGTCGCAGCGATGGCGCAGACTACAGTGAAGGGGACACTCCTTGACTCTCTTAGCAGGGCGCCTGAGACTGGGGCCGTGGTCCAGTTCCTCAAAACAGGACAGGAGAGCCCGGTCGCATATTCAGTTACAGACTCGACCGGCCGTTTCGAACGGACGGTTTCCGGACAGGGTGATTACATTCTTTTACTGCAGAATATGGGAAGGAAAACCGTCAGCAGAGGATTCAAACTGGAAGGCCAGAGTGAACTTGACTTTGGCGAGATCCTGGTCCAGGATGATGCCGAGGCTCTTGAGGGCGCTTCCGTGAGAGCGATGAAGACCCTCGTCAAGCTGGATGTGAACAAGCTGACCTACAAGGTGGAAGCAGATCCGGATTCCAAGACAGGGACAGTCCTGGACATGCTTCGCAAAGTCCCTATGGTCACTGTCGACGGTCAGGACAACATCACGGTCAACGGGAGCTCCAATTTCAAGGTCTATGTGGACGGAAAACCGAACCAGATGCTCAGCAGCAATCCATCACAGATACTGAAGGTGATGCCTGCAAGTTCCGTCAAGGACATCGAAGTGATCACGAATCCAGGAGCAAAATATGATGCTGAAGGAGCCGGTGGAGTGCTCAACCTTGTCACCGGCATGGCTGCAGGGGCTTCAAATGCCGTTTCAGACGGAGTGTATGGCTCTGTGAACCTTGGAGTGACGACGAAAGGGGAGAACGGAAGCCTCTTCCTCAGTACCAAGAAAGGTAAGTTTACCGTGGGAATCAATTCTGCCGTGGGTGAACAGAAACTTGGTGGGATAACATACTCTTCAAAACAGGAGAACCTCTCCGGCGGCCCGACCATGTCCACTGAAAGCGAACTCAAGCAGAGGTCTCCGTTCGCTTTCGCGGATATAAATGCCAGTTACGAGTTGACCTCCAGGGACCTGGTCTCCGGTTCGTTCGGACTCACGGGCTTTTACCAAACGGCAACGGGCATGTCCACTATAACCGTCGGGGACAGCGGAGCCGCCGGCTTCAGCTACGGCAATGGCTCTGACACGAAATACAGGACACGGAGTATGAACGGAAGCCTTGACTACCAGCATACTAGCGAGGCTGTTCCAGGACGTGCCCTAACCGTTTCGTACAGATATTCAGGAAGCCCTCTTGATGTCGAGTCCATCAATACTTTCAACGGCATGCCCGGTTACGGAGGCTTCCTCCAGGACGACCGCAAGTCAGTCGGTGACGACAACAGCAACGAGAATACCTTCCAGCTGGATTACACTACCCCCATCGGGCAGGGCCATTCCCTGAGCTCTGGCCTCAAGTACATAAGCAGGCACAATTCCGCCGATGATAAACTATACCTTCAGGATGCCGGTGCATGGGCTTACAATCGCGAAGGCAGCATGCTCTACGACCACTTCAACAGTATCGGGGCGGCATATTCAGAATATACCGGCACCTTCGGGAAAGTCACGGCCGTGGCAGGCTTGAGGTATGAATATACCTGGCAGAGAGTGGAATACGGCGAGGGCTACGGTCATGACTTCAACACCAGCTTCGGCGACCTGGTCCCCAATGCCAGTCTCCAGTACAATATTTCCGCTATGCAGAACATCGGTATCACCTATAACAGGAGGATCCAAAGACCTGGAATCACCTATCTCAATCCTTATGTGGACAGGTCGTCTTCGACATCGATTTCTTATGGCAACAGCGACCTTACCAGCGTAAGGGTGGACAATCTCAGTCTCGTCTACAACTTCTACAATCCAAAGTGGGTAGTCAGCCTCACAGGCCGTTACAGCCACAGCGGAAGCGGGATCTCATCCTACAGCTTTTTCCGTGATGACATCCTGAACACGACTTACGGCAACATAGTCACAGAAAACAATACCGGCCTTACCGCCTTTGTCAACTGGACGGCAGGCCCCAAGACCAGGGTCTACACCAACAGTTCCTTCGGTTACAGCCACTTCGCAAGCGATGAACTGGACCAGACCAACACCGGCTGGAACTGGAATGTCATGCTTGGCCTACAGCAGACGCTTCCTGCAGACATCCTCCTGAGTGCCAACATTATTGAAGGAGGAAGGACCTGGAATCTACAGGGCTGGAGCGGTGGTTTCGGAATGGCCGTATTCGGTCTGTCCAAAGGCTTCTTTGCCGACAAACTTAAGGTCAACGCCCAGGTGATGTCTAACCTTAACAAGGGCGGAATGAAGATTGAATCATTCTCACAGGGAAAGGACTACCGTCTTGAGAACGTAGTGGAGGTGCCTATCCGTCAGGTCGGAATCGGTCTGACCTACACCTTCGGCAAGCAAGGATTCCAAGTCAAGAAAACCCGCAAGTCAATTACCAACGATGATGTGATCAACAACACAAACGGTCAGGCTCCGGGAACCGGAGCGGGTCAGATCAACATGTAAGTTAAGGACCTTTACCTTATAATATGAAGTGAACTTTTTCGTATATTTGTGAAATTGTTCACTTTTTTATTATGTCCAAGAAATTGTCACTCATATTCCTGACCCTTCTGGTCTTCCTGCGCCTCGGAGCACAGGATCAGTTTGTCAACTATCCTCTTCCCCAGAATCCCGACACCTTGAGGATCCTGGCTGTTGGTAACAGTTTCTCCGATGACGGGACAGAGTACCTGCCTGCGCTTCTGGAAGGTGCTGGAATCCACAACGTGATCGTCGGCCGCCTCTATATTGGTGGCTGTTCGCTCGAAAGGCATTGTAAGGAATATGCGGAAGGGACCAAGAATTATGTTTATTACAAGTCTACCGAGAACAGATGGACAACAGTCAGCAAGAACGCTGGAATCTTGGACGGAATCAAAGATGAGCCTTGGGACATCATCACAATCCAGGAAGTTTCCAATCATTCGGGAACTTACGACACCTATCAGGCCTGGGCACCTAAATTGATCTCGATCATCCGCAAGGAAGCCCTGAATCCCCAGGCTTCCATCGTCTGGCACATGACATGGGCCTACGCTTCTAATTCAAACCACGTCGCCTTCCCGCTCTATGACCGGGACCAGGACAAGATGTACAATGCAATCCTCGACTGTGTGAAGCGCTCAAGGACGGATTTCAACGTTCCGATCGTGATTCCTTCCGGTTATGCCGTTCAGATTGCCAGGGGTACCCGCCTCAATAATGAAGACAGGGTCCCTGCATATTCAGCCGTTTACCAACTGACTCGTGACGGCTTCCATCTAAGCCGCCAGTACGGTCGCTATATTGCTGCCTGTACTTGGTTCGAAGCCCTGATAAGGCCGGTCCTTGGAAAGTCTGTCAAAGGCAATCCTTACCTCCTGGAAGACACGGAATTCACGATTACCAAGAAGGACGCGAAGCTCTGTCAGAAGTGCGCAATCGAGGCTGTGTCAAATTTCCATAAACTGTAAGCCATGGATCCGAGAGCTGAACGAATCTACAATGCAGCGGCATACATCAAGGATGTCCTGTCCACGACGGGCTATAGTCCCGAGGTGGGTATAGTGTTAGGAAGCGGTCTCGGTCGCTTGAGTGACGATATTGAGGATCCGGTACAGATCCCTTATAAAAGCATTCCTGGTTTCCCGGTCTCTACGGCGATCGGCCACAAGGGCAATTTCATTGTAGGAAAGCTTGGCGGGAAGACGGTTATCGCCATGCAGGGCCGCATCCATTATTACGAAGGTTATAGCATGGACGCAGTCACCCTTCCCATCAGGGTGATGAAAGTCCTTGACATTGAATATCTTTTCGTGTCAAATGCAGCAGGAGGAGTCAACCCCTCTTTCAATATTGGCGACCTGATGATAATTACGGACCACATCAACCTGATTCCCAATCCTCTCATCGGCCCTAACCTTGATGATTTCGGTCCACGTTTCCCTGACATGACCCGTCCATACGATCATCGTATCATATCAATAGCCGAGGAGACTGGCTCTCAGATGGGCCTTGAATTGAAAAAAGGTGTATATCTCGGATGCACGGGGCCTACCTTCGAAACTCCGGCTGAGTACAAGTACATGAGGAAGATCGGTGCGGATGCAGTCGGCATGTCCACTACTCCTGAAGTCATCGTTGCCCGTCATTCGGAAATCCCGGTGTTCGGAATGTCGGTCATAACCGATGTTGCCCGCGAGGCCGATGATCCCGACTATGTTACGGATGGAGAAGAGATTGTCCGTCAGGCAGATGCTGCTGCCGTCAGGATGACAGCACTCTTCAAGGCTATCATAGCGAAAATCTGAGCATGCCGGAAGAGGGGAAGATCATAATAAGAGGGGCCAAGGTCAATAACCTCAAGGATATTACCGTAGAAATACCACGGAACAAGTTCGTGGTAGTGACAGGTATTTCCGGCTCCGGAAAGTCTTCCCTTGCGTTCGACACCCTTTTTGCTGAGGGCCAGAGACGGTTCGCCGAGAGTCTCAGTTCCTATGCGCGCCAGTTCCTGGGGCGCATGAGCAAGCCTGACGTCGAGTCCATCGAGGGCATCCCTCCAGCAATAGCCATCGAGCAGAAAGTCAACACCAGGAATCCTCGTTCGACTGTTGCCACCACTACGGAAATCTATGATTATCTGAGAATCATCTTCGCAAGGATAGGCCGTACCTACTCTCCTGTGAGCGGGCGGGAAGTCAAGTGCCACAGCCAGAGGGACGTGATGGCCAGTATCCTGAAAGGCGATTCCAAGACTGTCTACATCCTTGCGGATCTTGGTTGGGAGACAAGGGAGGACAAGGTTGAACTCATGCTCCGCCTGAAAGAGGAAGGTTATTCCCGTTTTTACGGTGACGGGGGTGTGATCCGTATCGAGGACATAATGGTGATGGCTGACAAGGGGGAGTATCCGAAGGAGCTTTACCTTTTGGTCGACCGTCTCAAGTTGCCTGTCTTCAAGGGCTGCCTTCCTTATTTCGAAGATGGAACTCCTTGGCCGCAGCAGGACTGGGAGGACCTTCAGACCAGGCTCCGTTCCTCGATAGACAATGCCTTCCGTGAAGGCAGGGGGAATCTCTTCCTTCAGAAAGACGGAGGCAGGGAGGAGTATTCCAATCGTTTCGAAATGGACGGGATGACATTCAAGGAACCCGACGAATATCTCTTCTCGTTCAACAGCCCTCTTGGAGCGTGTCCAGTCTGTGGAGGTCTTGGAAAGATCATCGGAGTCAGCGAAGATCTGGTTGTACCGGACAAGACCAAGAGCATCTATGACGGCGCCATCGCCTGCTGGCGTGGGGAGAAGATGGGATGGTTCAAGGACCATCTGGTCAGCGTCGCCGAAAGATACCATATTCCCATATTCGAGCCATATTGCAATCTTTCCAAGGAAGTCAAGGATGTTATCTGGAACGGACATAGCGTAGAGGGAGATGAGAACTCGATAATAGGAATAAATGAGTTTTTCCAGTGGGTCGAGGCCAACCGCTACAAGATCCAGTACAAATACATGCTCAGCCGTTTTTCGGGTCGTACGACATGCCATGCCTGCCATGGCAGCAGGCTGCGTCCCGAAGCCCTGTACGTAAAGGTGGGGGGAAAGAACATTGCCGAACTCCTGGACATGAACGTGGATGAACTCCTGGCGTTCTTTGCCGGTCTCAAGCTCACTGAGTATGAGCAGGGTGTCGTGCGCAAAGCAGTAGAAGAGATAGTCTCCAGGCTTAAGTACATCAGTGACGTTGGCCTGTCGTATCTTACCCTCAGCAGGAATTGCAACACCCTTTCGGGAGGCGAAAGCCAGAGGATCAACCTTGTGACCGCCCTTGGGAGTTCGCTTGTAGGTTCGATGTACATACTCGACGAACCGAGCATAGGCCTGCACCCCAGGGATACCGACAGGCTGATTTCAGTTCTCAGGAGGCTCCGTGACCTGGGCAACACGGTTGTTGTCGTGGAGCATGACGAGGAGATCATAAGGGCGGCCGACATGCTGATCGACATGGGACCTAAGGCCGGGGTGGACGGAGGAAGGATAGTTTTCCAGGGCAGGATGTCCGACAAGTTATCCAAGTCTGCCTTGGGCAAGTCCATGACACTTCAGTACCTTACAGGCGCCAGGAAGAGATATCAAAGGGAAAAGCATCAGTGGACATATTCAATCACCGTGGAGGGGGCGATGGAGCACAACCTCAAGGATGTTGATGTAAGGTTCCCACTGGGAGTCCTGACGGCGGTTTCGGGAGTCAGCGGCTCAGGTAAGTCTTCCTTGGTGGGTGACATCCTCTATCCCGCCCTCTACCGGAGGATCAACCAGACCGGCGACCTTCCAGGAGTGTTCCGGAAACTCTCCGGCAACCTGGACCGCATCACCAGAGTTGAATATGTGGACCAGAATCCTATCGGTAAGAGCTCCCGTTCCAATGCCGTCACCTACCTCAAGGTTTACGACGACATACGCAAGCTTCTTTCCGACCAGCAATATGCCAGGATAAACGGTTACACGCCCTCATTCTTCTCATTCAACCAGGAGGGTGGACGGTGTCCTGAATGCCAGGGTGACGGCTTTGTACGCATCCCGATGCAGTTCATGGCGGATGTTACCATGGTGTGCGAGGCATGTGGAGGAAAGAGGTTCAAGCCGGACATCCTGGAAGTCCGTTACAAAGGCAGGAATATAGATGACATCCTCGGAATGAGCGTGGAAGAAGCTATCGCTTTCTTCGGCTCCCAGGAGGAAGATATAGCAAGGCAGATTGCCAGGCGGCTTCAGCCTCTCGTGGATGTAGGTTTGTCATACATCAAGCTTGGCCAGAGTTCATCTACTCTTTCAGGAGGTGAAAGCCAGAGGATCAAACTGGCCTATTTCCTTTCCATGAGCGAAGAATCCGCGACGGTCAGGAGGGAGAGGATCCTGTTCCTGTTCGACGAACCTACGACCGGCCTCCATTTCTACGATGTTGAGAAGCTTCTCAAAGCATTCGATGTCCTGATAGCCAAGGGACACACCGTGATAGTCGTGGAGCACAACCTGGACGTGATCAGGGCGGCCGACTGGGTCATCGACCTGGGTCCGGATGCAGGAGACAGGGGAGGCGAGGTCGTCTTTGCAGGCACACCTGAGGAGCTTATCGCCTCCGGACACACGTTTACGGCAGATTATCTTAGACAAGAAAGGACCTGATGAAAAAGTTCGTTTCCAATCTGAGACGCGGTCTCGAAGAGATCACCCTTCCTGTCTGGACTTCATTCAGGAAGAGTGCTCAGCCAGCCCCTCTTTCCGGAAAAGACGGGATCGTGGTTTCGCTCACGACTTTCCCTGCCAGGATCGGCAAGCTTTGGATCGTCATGGATTCCCTCTTCCGACAGACTGTGCGTCCGGACAAGATCGTCCTCGTCCTGTCTGAAGAAGAGTTTCCTGAAAGGATGAATGGCATTCCTGATTCGCTTGAAGCCTATATGCATGCAGGCCTGGAGATAGTCTTCGTCCCATGGAACATGAGATGCCACAACAAGTATCTTTATTCCCTTCAGGCTTTCAAGGATTCGATCGTGGTCACGGTTGACGACGACTGTTATTACAGGAAAGACACCCTGGAGCGCCTATTGGAGCTTCACTCAAAATACCCTGATGCTGTCTGCTGCAACATAGTAGCCATCATCGACCCTCTTCATTTCCATGAATATTCATTCTGGAAAAAGTCAGAGCGTGAGCTGCCCCCGGGCCGACTTAATCTTGCCCTCGGCTTTGCCGGTGTGCTTTATCCTTCATCCATGCCCCAACCCATTTTCAACATGGATCTTGCGAGGCGCCTGGCTCCTACGGCTGATGATCTCTGGCTGAAGGCGGTTGAACTTACGGAAGGAATCCCTGTCGCCTGCGGCACTTTCTTCCCTAAGCCGATCACTATCAAGAGTTCCCAGAAGGTTTCCCTGAGGAGCCTCAACAAGGGATCTTTGAACAGGAATGACCTTCAGTGGAAAGCTCTTGACGAATATTTTGCTTTGGAGGAAAAGATCTGAGAAAATGGATGCCGTCATAACATACGTCAACGGGCTCGACCCTGTCTGGCAGGCTGAATATGCCGCTTCCGTCGGTGGTGAGATCCTCACGAAGCGTTACCGCGACTGGGGAACCTTGAAGTACCTTCTCCGTGGAATCGAGAGGCACATCCCCTCGGTAGACCATGTCATCCTTCTCGTTTCCGGAACCACCCAGGTGCCTTCCTGGATAAACCAGCATGAAGTAAGGATCGTATTACACAAGGATATTATCCCGGAAGAGTTCCTGCCTACATTCAACAGCACGACGATTGAGATGTTCATGCACAGGATTCCTGGCCTTTCACAGGAGTTCCTGTACTTCAACGACGACATGTTCCCGGTGATGGATTGCCAGAAAGAAGATTTCTTCCGTGACGGCAAGGCGGTCATCGGCTTTGCACACCATCTGTTTGCCGGAGGAAAATACAAGAAAAGGGTGCGTAATTCAGACCATCAGGCCAGGGCAGCACTTGGAATGAGGCCAGGACTGACTTTCGTGCGTCCCCAGCACACATGTTCCCCGATGCTGAAAAGTGAGAGCGAAGCAGTTTACGACTTCTCTGAAGACATCATCTTCAAAGTCGTTTCACGCCTGCGTACTACCAGGAACTTCAACCAGTACCTTTTCCTTGATTACCTTTACTACAAGGGTTTGACAGTCCCCGGAAAGATTTCCAACAAGCACCTTTCTCCTGCTGTGAACAGTCCTGAGACTATTGCCTCCAATATCCTCTCTCCTTCGACCAAACTGTTGTGTATCAATGACGTGCATCTGAAAGACGAGGATTTTAAAAAGTATAGGGATGCAGTCCTTGATGCATTCGATAGACATTTTACAGAACCTTCACGATTTGAAATCTGATACTCCTTATTTGCAATGAGTCTTTATAAGAAAATAATGATGCTCCTCAGAGGAGGGAAGCATGAATATGTTCCCATCCTGGTCCGCCAGACAGACTACCTTTGCAAGACGACCACCCTTCTTGCTGAGGTTTTCGGAACTTCGGATCCTGAGGTCTGGTTGAGAAATGAAAAGGAAATAAAATCTTGCGAGGTCCAGGGGGACGCCCTTCTTACGGAGTTCCATGAAATGCTTTCCGGAAGCCTTATGGTCCAAGTCAACAAACTGGACCTTCAGTCTGTGTCGATGGCCATGGATGACTGTCTGGACGCTATCAAGGACACTTCCAAGGCAGTCCTGATCTACCGCCCGGCCCAGATTGATTACCAGCTTGAAGAACTGGCCCGTATTGCGGAATCACAATCACAGGCGTTGAGGGACATGATACCTCTTCTGGGAGAGATCAAGAAGAATGTATCTGCCATCTCGTTGTGCTGCGAGAGGGTTACTGAACTTGAACATGCAGCTGATGAGGATTATGAAGACTACATCGGTTACATTTTTACGAATGTGTCGGACGTACGTGAGCTGATAAAGTACAAGAATCTGGCTGAAATGCTTGAAAATGTCACTGATGCCCACAAGAAGATTTCTGACATGGTCCGCAATCTTCTCCTCAACTACCTGTCCGATTGATTCCTGATAAAATTTAACCGCCGGACCTTCACAGGCGCGACGGTATGGGCAAAATTTAATACTTGTCTTTTTGTGAACTTTGTCACTCATAGGTTAGTGCTGCAAAGGTAGACACTAACTATGTAATTGGCTAATTTATTGACGGTTACTTTGTCTTTGCTGAAGAGAAAGATTGTCCCGTGCCTTATTTTCCGTTCCTGTACTGGAGTGGGGTGATTCCGAAACGTTTCTTGAAAAGGAGATGGAAATTCCTTGTGTTTGAGAATCCGGATGCATCAGCAACCTCATTGACAGTGTATTCGGGATGTTCGGAAATGACTTCTAGGGCGTGGTTCAGTCTTTTCCCATTGATGTAGGAGGGTAGACTCAGGTCGCCGCCTATGTCCTGGAACATTTTCCCCAGCCGGTTTTTCCCGATCCCAAGAAGTTCGAGTATGTCTGCCCTGGTCAGGCTTTTGTTCAGGTAGATCTTGTCTTTGTCCATGGCATCTTCAAGCTTCAGGAACAGTTGCCAGCTGTCTGCCTCACTGGATCTTTCCTGGACGGTTCCCTTTGGATCCAGTTCCCGTATGCGTGCCTGGGCGGACTGTAGCAGGCGGATGTATTTCTCTGTGTCCGAACGTCCCATTTCGATGAGCCTGTTCTTATCCAGGATATCCTTCGTTTTTATATAGTAGAGGAAGAACCCCAGGGTGGTAAGGACACTGACGGAAAGAATCACTAAAAGGTACAGGATGTACCTGGCTTCGCGGGTTTCCGCCTCCTGCGCTTTCATTTCCGCTTCGTGTGTCCTGTACATGGCCGAAACCTTGAGGGCTCTTTCCTTGTCTGTCTTCCTGCCGAGACTGTCCGAGATTGCTCCGGCTCTTTTCAGGTAAGAATAAGCCTTGCCTGTCTCGCCAAGTCCACGTAATGCCTCAGCCTTCATCTTCAGATAATAGCCGCCGTCGAAAGAGACAGTGTCGCCGGGAGAGGGGAAGTCATCCTCTCCTAAAACATGTAGCGCCTCGACATAGTTCCCGCTTTCCAGAAGGTATTCAAGGATCCTCAACTTTCCGATTGAGTCACCTGAATACTTCGTTCCATAGAACTTTGCTGCATATTCATCTGCCATTTTCCTGTAGCCTGTCTTCATGAGCAGGAAGGCCATCTTACTGTAGTGGTAGCCGAATTGCTGGTCCAGATAATCAGTAGTTCCGAACCTGGAAGCTATCCCTTCCAGAAGTTCCTCCCTTTCAAACCCTTTCTCAACTGCTTCCTGGAACTTGCCATCCTCGATCATGAAATTCATCTCTTCTCCAAGGAAGTGGCTGAGTGTCGACTTTGCGTGCAGCCCTTCTTCGTTGGAGAGGGCTGCAATCCCATATTCCATGTTGGCGTATGCAGATGAGTACTGCCCCAATTTCATCTGACACTCCCCGGTGAGGAAGCGGAATTCACCCTGTGCTGCAAGAGAGTCGAAAGCCACTGCGACTTTTTCCCCTTCAATAGCGGCTTTGAGGCTCTCCTCGTATTGTCCCGAAAGATAGAAACTGTTGCCCAACAGCCTCAACAACACGATCTGATTGTGTTCTTTGAGCTCTTCCGTGTCCATCCCGAGTGCGTCCTTTGCGCATTCGATTACCATTGAGTCATTCTGGAGTGGGTTGAAGTAGATTTTCGCCCTGGCTTCCTGGGCCTTGAAACGGCTGATGGCCCTTGTGGATTCCAAACTGTCCAACATGACCAGTGCTCTCTGTGGATTGCAGACAGCAAGTCCCTGGATCTTCATGATATCGACATCACTCTCCGGGTTCTCTCGGAGGATTGTACGTGACGCTGGTCCGGAACAGGAGCACAGCATAAGCAGGTGGAAGGTTAAAACGCAGAATACAGCGGATGATCTGATCATAGTAAAGTCTGTTTAAGTGGACAAGTACGCATTCAAGCGGTGCAGATTTAAGAAATAGTTTGACTCCTGTCTACAGCCTATTCGTGGTAGGTACATTTTTTCTGTCATGAGGGACAAAATCACTTTCTCCCTGTGACATAATAACTGCCAGATGTTTACTCTCTTATCAGTCTTAATGTCCAACTTTGCACTGTGATTCTAACCTGAAACTTTTCAGTTTCCGCATGGTATGAACAAATTGAACTTAAAAAATGAATAAAAAGGATTTTTATCTGGCACCCTCGACCATCGTCGTGATGATGAGCGACGAACCTTTGATGTCTCTCTCGGCCAAGACCGGGAAACATGTTTATGATGAAGGTCTGGACACAGAAGATGGCTGGACCGACGATGATGATTTCTAAACTATCCATGAACGCATGAAACGAATCCTAATCTATTGTGTAGTCGCTGCGATGGCCGCAGCCGTGTCCTGTGACGACAGAAACCTTGACGAAGAAATGGTTCCATCTGCTTCCGGCAGGTACAGGATAGAGTTGAAGGGGGATCCTAACGCTCCTGGCACCAGGATCACGGAGGCCGAGGATGCTTCCGCCGGATTGAAAACTTCGTGGGTTCCAGGAGAAATGATAAATGTCATGTATTTCAAGGATGGCACAGCCTCTCTTGCCGAACTTACGTCTCCTTCAGGCGATGACGTGTTCTCAGGTGAGGTGGAGTCAGGAGAGGACGTGCAGGCATTCCGTACCAGCGACCTCTATTGTGTGAGTTCTTCAGACCGTATCCATACGAGGGTTTCGGGAACAGATGCAGAATGTACCGTAGATTTCTCCGGTCAGGACGGATCGCTGGGCAATGTGGCTGCCTACGAACTTATGTATGTTAAGGGTAAGGCTTCGGAAAAGCTTCATTTCGAGCACATGACGTCGGTGATGAAATTGACGTTCTCAGGCCTTTCTGGAACTGAAGTTTCAGCCGTCCATCTGACATTCACGCCGTCGGATAATCTTTCAGGCCAGGCTATGTTCGCATCGCAGGCTGTTTACACTTTCGGCCCAGGAGGGACCCAGGTGGTCCCTGACGATGACATATTCTATGACATGCCCGAAACTCACCTCCCTGTCAGCGGAGGCAAGGCCACGGTCTATCTGGTTATTCCTGCGAGAGGAAAACTGACAGGGGAGTTGTCTGTCAGCCTGACTTGCGGAAGCCACACATTTAGACGCTATGTCAAACTTGCTGGCAAATCATTCAAGGCATGTAATGTCGTAGCAAGGGGCGAAACCCTTACAGACGACGACCTGGTCCCGGACATCGGGGACTATGTCTACAGCGACGGTTCATGGGGACCTTTGGCCTATCACGAGGATAAATGGCCTCAGGCAGTGATATTCAGCAATTACACAAGTCCTGAAGATCGTGCTGCCGGCTACAAGCATGGTTATGCGATGGCGCTCAGGGATGCGGCGTGGCCGACAGCTTGGGCTCCTGAGTCCGAGGTCTCTGAAAACCCGGACTATCCCGAGACCGAAAATGTGTTCGAGACCCTCTCTGAATCCGCGCCTCTTATGATGATGGAGAATCTGGCAGGACTCACGACATGTACAATCCTTAATGGGATATATTTGAGCGACTATGCCCAGGGCAACTATTATGGTTTTCCTGGTTTTACACCGACAGGGGCCAGGGCTGCAATCCCGTGCGCCATGAGATACGGCAAGGAGGACTGGGTCTTTGCTTATGGCAATACTGAGAATATATCAGCATTTGAGGCTCCTCAAGGCACAAGCGGCTGGTTCCTTCCGAGTGTAGGACAATGGTATCTCTGCCTTGCCAATCTTGCCGGGATAGACCCGAATGACTTGGAGTTGACTTTGTCGGGCAACCAGGTTACCGAGTTGGCATGGAGATTCGGTTCGTCATCAGAAAGACAGGGGTATCTGGATAACTTCTCAAGGTATTTCAGCAGTTACACCAACCAGGTCCTCGGGCGTTATGTCCAGTCTGGTCGGATGGTCTCAACCTTGTTCTACCTTCCTAACAACGGGCAGCTGGACTGGTACTTGTGGGCTTGTGATGAGGCTACCTCTGATGGCACGGCTGCAGTCGTTTACCTGAACTCGACAGACATCGTGTTCAAGTACATGCCTAAACAGACCGGAGAGTATACCAATAATGGTTACGCCGCCCGGTCTATACTGGCTTTCTGATAGATTGTCAGTTGGTTACGACAGTGCCCATATAGCTGATGGGCTCGCGGTTCCGGCTCCGCAGGTCGATGTTGGCCCTGCCGTTCGTGAAAATCTCGAAAGTGTAGACAAGAAGGTCCTCGCCGTTGTTGGTTGAAAGGGTTATCACCCTTCTGTCCGGCTTCGGATAAGTCTCGATGTAGTCGCTGATCTTTGCCTCGAAGCTGAGACCCTTGCCTCCTCCGTAGGGAAGGTTCCAAGCCTGTCCGACATAGGGGAGATGTGAGATAATCTTGTCTCCGTCGATCTTTACTGAGTAATTGGTCACTGCCTTGGTCATTCCACGGCGAGGATTCATCTGGTCGACATCAATTTCAAAGGTCCTGTTGTCAAGATTGGCTTGGACCTGTTCTGCGATCCGGGCCTTCTCTTCAGGAGTAACCTTGAGGGCTGCGCAGCTGCCCAGTAGTAGCAGCGAGGCTGCAAGGGTTATTACGATTGATTTTTTCATGGCCTATTTGTCGTTTGGAATCAATACTTTATAGGTATGACCTGATTTGTTTTCAAGTTTAGTGCCACGAAGCCAGAGGTTGGCCTCCTTCAATTGCATGTAGCTGCATCCGTGCTGCTCTGCGAAGTCTACAAGACTCTCGATCGGACCGCTTACCGTCACTATGTCCTTGGGGGAGTAGAAGGGGTATTTCTCAAATCTGTCGACTTTGAAGCCAAAGGCTTCGGGTTTCTCGAAAAACATCTTGGCCACCAGGATCCTGAACATGTACCTGGAAGTCTCTTCAACCAGCAGGAGATCTAGGGCGGATTTCTGATGCTGGTCGGCGAGTCTCTTGGAGATTCCTCCCTGGCCGGCATTGTAACTGGCTGCGACTGTCATCCAGTCTCCGTATTTAGAATATGCTTTATTGAGGTACTGGCATGCCGCAATGGTCTCCTTTTCGATATTGTACCTCTCGTCGACTTCCGCATCCACGATTAGGCCGTATTCCTTGGCCGTCGTCTTTGTAAACTGCCACAGGCCTGCAGCACCGGCAGTCGACAACGCCTTGGGACTCAGATTGCTTTCAATTGCCATCAGGTACTTCAGGTCATCCGGGATTCCGTAAAGCTTAAGGATCGGTTCGATCTGAGGGAAATACCTGTCGGATCGCTTCAGCATCAGGATGGAGTTGATGTGGGAATATGTGAAAGTGATCAGTTCCCGATCCATCCTCTCGTATAGGTCGCTCCTGTTGAAACGTACCGTATCTCCTGCAAACACTACATACTGAGGCACAGATGGTGCTTGAAACTGAAGCTCACCAGAGCCAAAGCGCTGGCCCCACATGGCAGTGGAGCATATCATGAGTAGCAGTAAAGATATGGCGAAACGTTTCATCGATAATAAGTTAAATACTGAATCTCTTGGCTTGTTCAGCGATCAGCGCGCTGTCGTTGAAATAGTCAATCTGCATCGATTTCTTTACCTCGTCGAGCGTTGCCTGCGCAGCAGCTTCAGCTACTTCGCTTCCTTTCTTCAGGATGTCATAGACTGCAGGAATATCCTTCTCATATTCTTTCCTGCGGGCTCTGATGGGCTCGAGTTCCTCGTTGAGTATCTTCTCGAGGAATCTCTTGCACTTGACGTCACCTAGTCCGCCTTTCTGGTAATGGGCTTTCAGCTCATCCAAGTTGGCATAGTCGGGCCAATAGAGTCCGAAATGTTCGTCTCGGCAGAAGGCATCCAGGTACGTGAACACAGTGTTGCCCTCAATGTGACCAGGGTCGCTGACATTGATGTGAAGGGGATCGGTGTACATGGACATGACCTTCTTGTGCATCTCGTCTGCCGATTCTGCGAGGTATATGCAGTTTCCGAGCGATTTGCTCATCTTAGCCTTGCCGTCAGTGCCTGGAAGCCTAAGGCAAGCAGCGTTCGAAGGAAGTACAGCCTTTGGCTCGACAAGGGTCTCGCCGTATATCCTGTTGAAGCTGCGGACGATTTCGACCGTCTGCTCAATCATCGGTTTCTGGTCTTCTCCGACAGGGACATCCGTAGCCTTGAAAGCCGTAATGTCAGCTGCCTGCGAGATAGGATAGCAGAAGAATCCAACCGGCAGTCCACTGCCGAATGCCTGCTCTTCGCCTTCTGCGTTGAAGCCACGCATGGCGATTTCGGTCTTTACTGTAGGGTTCCTTTGAAGCCTGGCAACCGTTACCAGATTCATGTAATAGAAAGTCAGCTCGGTCAGCTGAGGGATCTGGCTTTGGATGAAGAGGGTTACCTTTGATGGATCCAGACCGACGGACAGGTAGTCGAGAGCAACCTCGATAATGTTCTGGCGAACCTTTTCAGGGTTGTCGAAATTGTCTGTGAGGGCCTGGGCGTCGGCAATGAATATAAACATCTTGTCATAGCCGCCAGCATTCTGGATCGCCACCCTGTTGCGAAGCGATCCAACGTAGTGCCCGATGTGAAGGCGCCCGGTAGGGCGGTCGCCTGTCAGTATGATTTTGTTAGGCATGTTCAGAATTATTGTTTTATAAGGTTTAGGAATTCATTTCTCGTCCTTGCAGAACTCAGGAATATTCCAGAGAAGGCAGAAGTGGTAGTGATGGCGTTTGATTTCTGCACTCCGCGAAGGGACATGCAGGTGTGCATGGCTTCGATTACTACTGCTACTCCGAGTGGCTGCAGGGCATCCACGATGCAGTCCCTGATCTGGACAGTAAGCCTCTCCTGGACCTGCAGGCGCCGGGCATAGGTTTCCACGACCCTTGCTATCTTGCTCAGTCCGGTGATTTTGCCGTTTGGTATATATGCCACATGGCACTTCCCGATAAAGGGAAGCATGTGGTGCTCGCACACCGAATATAACTCGATGTCCTTGACAAGCACCATCTGCTGATACTTCTCTTCGAATATTGCGGACTGGATGATCTGCTGCCCGTTCTGGCCGTATCCTTGGGTTAGGAACTGGAGGGATTTCGCCACTCTTTCCGGGGTTTTCAGGAGCCCTTCACGCTCAGGATCTTCACCTAGAAGGGCAAGGATTTCCTTAACTCTGGCAGAAATCTCTGCAGTTGTCTTTTCGTCGTATTTCTCAATCTTTTCGAATGCCATTTCGTGGTATGATTGTTGAATAGCACAGCTTGTCCTACAAAATTAGGCAAAAAAAGTTATAGATTAATATTTTTACATATCTTTGCAGCAAATAACATCATTATGTATTGGACTCTTGAACTTGCCAGCAGCCTGGACGATGCTCCATGGCCGGCATCAAAGGAAGAACTGATCGATTATGCTAACCGTTCTGGTGCTCCGGAAGAAGTTATCGAGAACCTCACTGAATTGGAGGATGACGGCGAGATCTACGAATCCATAGAAGACATCTGGCCCGACTATCCAACCAAGGAAGATTTCTTCTTTAACGAGGAAGAATATTAAAAAACATGATTTATACCGCCCTTCGGGGCGGTTTTTAGTTTGGAACGTAACTGATCTGTATATGAATCACTTTTACAAACTATTCATCCTGGCTGCTGCTACATTTGCAGCGGTCTCTTGCGGAAACGGGGCCAAGGACACTCCTATCCGTTTTGCCAATTACAACATGCGGGTAATAACGTCCGCTGATTCCCTTGACAGAACCTTTGAAAACAGGAAGCCCAACATCCTGAAACGTATTTCCGACTATGATTTCGACATCATCGGTGCACAGGAAGTCAATGACGATATGAAAGCTGCTTTGATGCAGGATCTCTCAGACACATATTCAGTCTTCGGCGAAGGCAGGAAGGCGACCCGCAAGGGTGAGGGAACTCCGATCTTCTACAAGACAGAGCGTTTCGAACTCATGGAAAGCGGCAATTTCTGGCTGTCAGAGACACCCGAAGTCCCCGGCAGCAAGAGTTGGGACGCTTCCGTCGAAAGGATAGCGACCTGGGGCAAGTTCCTCGACAAAAAGACCAGGAAGAAATTCTTCTATATCAACACCCATTTCGACCATAAGGGCCCTCAGTCCAGGACCATGGCAGCAAAGATACTGCTGGACAAGGCCCGTGAACTCCACGAAGGTCTGCCCGTGTTCTTTACAGGAGACCTGAATACATCCTCGACCACCGAGGCCATTGCAATCCTGTCAGACAATGAATTGGTAAAGGACAGCTACACATCAAGTGAAACTGTCCCTACCGGGCGCAAGAGCCCTTATTATGGTTTCAACTTCGACCGTCCAGACAGTGACAGGGGTGACTACATCTTTGTCCCAAAGGATTCCAGAGTGCTTTCCTACCGTTGCATCGATGATGACATCACGAATCGTGAGTATTCATCCGACCATTGCCCGGTCCTGGTCGAAGTGATCCTTTAATATCTATTTTGAAATACTGCGCAGAAGGTCTTTGGACTCGTTCACCAATGCGATGATCTCTGAGTCGGAGACCTTCTCCCAGTCTATATCCCTGAACTTCATGAGTTGGGCGTCGAGCTGGGCGGCCTTCTTGCCATCCAGGCCTTCGCGGATGATGCGGATCTTCTCGAAATCCTGGATACCTTCGATCAGACGCTCGGAACGGATGCTAGGCCCGTCAGGATAGACAAGGTAGCAGTCTCCGGCCCTCCAGGTGCGGAACCTGGCATCCACGCAAGGATCCTTGACCCAGCTGTTGTAGGCCCAGCGGAGATAGCCGCTGTAACCGGCTGAGGCTACGAACCATCCCAGGAATGCCGACTCGGCAGGGTTGGAGTTGATGAACGTGTTGGGACGGGCTGGTGAGCAGCAGGTGTAAACCGTGATCTTGTTACCCTTGCCGATGTGGTAGCTGACCTGTTCCTCGGGAAGGATAGGATGAGTGAACATGAAACTTATGTCATACATCCTTTCAGCCACCTCGGGACCGAAATAGTTGACGGCGCCTTCGATCTTGAAATCCTTGTCGGCCTTGTAGATGATCTTGTAGGCATGCTCGAGGAGGTTCTTGGGGCGTTCGTCCATCGCAATGCAGGTCTTGTCAAACCATCCCTTTGCCCTTAGATGCTTTGCGAAATCGGTGAGGAAGGGGAGGAGGTAGTCCTCATATTCCTTCGAACCGGGTTCCATCTTCCTGGCAACGGTGCAATTCATCGTCTCGTCGTAATATTCGAAGGTGAGATGCCAGGGAAGGATCGAGTAGCAGTCGATCTGGCCTGTGATGCCGCAGCTCATCATGAACTCGACCCATCTGTCAAAGACAGAATAGTCGTATTTCCATGTGCCGTCTCCTGCCCTGAACTTCCCGATCATGCTCTCGAAGGGATCTTCAGTCTGGCTGTTCCAGGGGTGCTGGATGATGCTCGTGGTGATGACCTTCTCACCTGCAGAGGCCAGATATTCCATGATAGGGCGCATGTGGTCGAAATGCTCCTTACTCCAGAGCGGGACGTTGAAGTACCTCGCCACTGAATATGGATTCTGCCAGAGGTCGAGGTGGAACTTCCAATCCTTGGGTTCAGGTAGCACCCTCTTGCCAACCTCGAGTGTGAACGGAATGGCCATTTCAATCCCGTCGCAATCAGCTGTCAGGCTGCCCTTGTATTTGCCGGGGACGGCGTCTTTCGGGATTGAAATCGTAAGCCAGACCGGACGCACCGTCTTCGCAGGCACTGAAATGGATTCTTCTTCCACAAGGCGGTCCGGGCAGAGTACGATTTCGCCTCCCTGTTCTTTGACTTCACCCATCACATAAGTCTCGAAATATCTCTTGACAGCGCTTGACGGGATGGAGTTCTTCCCTGACTTCAAGTCGCTTACCTTGAATTTGAATGAAGAGACAGCCTCCGGAGCCACCAGAACTGCCTGGGCGAACACCCTTTCTCCTCTCCAACCCGATAGCGATAGGGACTTGGAAAGGACTGGCACGTCGTCAATCTTGTACTTCGTGTCCACTGTGCCCCATCCGAAAGATGCGGTCTTGACATTGTTCCAAACCGCCACGGGGGTGGGGTGAGGATCAGGCATTTCTTTGACAGGAGCCTGGGCTTGTGCGCCAATGCATGCAAACAGGATGCATGCTGAGATGAAGAACCTTGTTTTCATGAATCTATTTGAAAAGTAATCTTGCGAATGTGTTGAGGTAATGCCTCCAGTTGGACCATGTGTGTCCGCCGTCGGACACGAAGAAAGTGTGGTCGAGTCCCTGCTCTGTCAGGGTCTTGTCGAGTGCCTTGGACCCTTCGAAGAGGAAATCACTGTCTCCGCAGGCCAGGAAGTAGAGCTTGACTCCTGCCTTCTTGAGATTGGCGATCTGCTCGGGTGTAGCCTGTCCTGCTGCAGAGAGAGGGCAGATGTAGTCGAAGAGCTGAGGGTAGAGGATGGATGCGGAGATCGTGTGACCGCCACCCATCGAGAGACCGGCGATTGCCCTTGATTCAGGTTTTGCGATTACCCTGAAATTCTTTTCGATGAAGGGAACTATTTCTGTGCAGAGGCTGTTGACGTAAGCGTTGCGGAACTCCTCTGAACGCCAGTTTATGCTCTTTTCTGGAAGGTTAAGGGTCCTGGCTGCCTGCTGACCGGGGTTGCCGTTAGGCATCACGACGATCATCGGTTCGGCGAGACCTTTCTCGATGAGGTTGTCCATGATCTGTGCCGTACGTCCCATCGAGATCCATGCTTCCTCGTCACCGCCTGCTCCGTGAAGGAGATATAGGACGGGGTACTTCTTTTTGGGGTTGGATTCGTAGCCGTAGGGTGTGTAGACAGTCAGGCGGCGGCTGTAACCGAGTATCTTGCTGTCATACCAAGGATGGCTGACTGTACCGTGTCTGGTCGCCTCGACATAGTTTTCGGAACGCTCGCCGGGAACGAACAGCATCGGCAGATAGCGCGTTCCGTCGCGCTGGACAAGTACGTTCTGAGGGTCGTTGACTGCGACTCCGTCCACGACGAAATTGTAGGTGTAGATCTCGGGGGCGGGAAGAGGAAGCTTGACTGACCAGATGTTGTTCTCTCCACGAGCCATGTCGACTGTGCCGCCATAAGGGTTGGCCATCCATGAACCGCTGAGTTTAACTACTGTGGCATAGTCTGCCTTGAGACGGAAAGTTACGCTGTCTCCCTGGATTTCAGGGGAGATGACGGGCCGGGAGCCCCTGGAAGCAAAATTGGAAAGTTCCTGCGCTTGCAGGCTTCCTGCGATTGCAAGAACTGCGATCGCGAGTGATAACTTTTTCATCTTATGGGATATATTGTGTTTTTAGCGTTTTGTGGCTATATTTGATGTTACTTTGTAAATATACTTAAATTTTTTGACCATGAAGAATTATTTCGATTTAAAAGGACAGGTTGCTCTCGTAACAGGTTGTTCGGGAGGCCTTGGAGTGCAGATGGCGCGGGCCCTTGCATCTGCAGGTTGCAACATAGTTCCAATCGCCCGCCGTATGGAGAAACTCGAGGAAGTCGCTGCTTCTCTCGAATCGGAGTTTGGTGTGGAGGCATTTCCGGTTCGCTGTGACATCACTTCGACCGAACAGGTGGAAGGGACGGTAGCGAAAGCTATCGAAAAATTCGGCAGGATCGACATCGTAATCAACAATGCAGGAACCGGTGCCGTCGCTCCCGCCGAGGATATCACTGATGCCCAGTTCGAGAATGAGATGCAGATCGATCTTTTCGGTTCTTTCCGTGTGGCCAGGGCCGTGGCCAAGTTGGCCATGATTCCAGCTCATTACGGCCGCGTGATCAACATCGCCTCGATGTACGGCCTGGTCGGCAACAAGATAGCTCCTTGTTCTCCATACCATGCCGCCAAGGGAGGAGTCGTGAACCTCACCCGCGGACTTGCAGCGGAATGGGGAAAGTATGGGATCACTGTCAACACCATCTGTCCGGGTTATTTCTACACTCCTCTGACAGTCGAGACGCTTAATTCCGAGTATTTCCAGAATTACGCCAAGCAAGTCATCCCTCTTGAACGCTATGGCAATGAAGGTGAACTGGATACGGCAGTCCTGTTCCTTTCTTCCCCGGCATCCGGCTATGTCACAGGTGCTGCAATTCCTGTTGACGGGGGCTATACCTGTGTGTAAAAGATAAGATTATTGATTATCTTTGCACGAACGACTTGACAAGATATAGGATCTATGGGAGCATTCTTCGGAACGATTTCAAAAAGTGAATGTGGAGCCGACCTATTCTACGGCACCGACTACAACAGCCATCTGGGTACGCGCCGAGCAGGCTTGGCAACTTACGACGAGAAACGCGGTTTCCTTCGTGGCATCCACAGCTTGGAAAACAACTATTTCAGGAATTGTTTTGAAGATGAGCTTGATAAATTCACCGGAAAGTCGGGAATAGGGATAATCAGCGATACCGATGCCCAGCCAATGCTGGTCAATTCACATCTGGGACGTTTTGCACTTGTCACTGTTGCCAGGATTAACAATGCAGAGGCTCTTGCCAAGAAACTCCTGGATGAAGGAATGTATCTTACCGAATTCAGCAGTGGCAAGATCAATGTCACCGAACTGGTCAGCCTGCTTATCGTCAAGGGGAAGGACTTCGTGGAAGGAATCGAGAATGTCTACCGTGAAGTCAAGGGCTCTTGTTCGATGCTCATCCTTACCGAAGATGGGATAATCGCTGCCAGGGACACCTGGGGACGAACCCCCATCGCAATCGGACAGAGAGATGGAGCTATGGCGGTGAGCAGCGAAAGCACGGCATTTGCCAATCTTGGCTTCAAGACTTGCGGTTTCGTAGGCCCTGGTGAGATATTGCGTCTCAAGGCAGACGGCATCGAACAATTAAGGAAGCCGAACCCTCGCAAGCAGGTCTGTTCCTTCCTTTGGATCTACTATGGTTTCCCTACTTCCTGCTATGATGGCAGGAATGTCGAAGAATCCCGTTTTGCATGCGGAAAGGCAATGGCTAAGGCAGATGCCGCCTCAGGCGGAGTCGATGCAGACTGTGTTTGTGGAATTCCGGACAGCGGGATAGGAATGGCCGTAGGCTATGCTGCCGGCAGCAATGTCCCTTATATGAGGACGATCGCTAAGTACACTCCCACATGGTCCCGTTCTTTCATGCCTTCCAGTCAGACGACCAGGAACCTCGTAGCCAAGATGAAACTTATCGACAACGAGGATATGCTCCGTGGTAAGAGCATACTTTTCTGTGACGACAGCATAGTCCGTGGGACCCAGCTTAGGGACAACACGCGCCAGCTGCATGAAAACGGAGCCAAGGAGGTTCACATGCGGATCGCCTGTCCTCCCTTGGTTTTCGGCTGTCCCTTCCTTAATTTCTCTGCCAGCAAGACTGAGTATGAGCTAATAACAAGGAGGATTATCAAGGACTTCGAGGGAGAGGATTGCCAGGACGTGTCCAAGTACACGGATTCCAAAACTCCTGAATATTCCAGGATGACCGGGGAGATCGCCCGTCAGCTCTGTCTTGATTCGTTGAAGTTCAACACGATAGAAGACCTTGTCGAGAGCATAGGCATTCCGAGGGAAGAGCTCTGCCTCCATTGCTTCGATGGATCTTCGGCCTTTACCCTGGAAGAAGAAAACAAATAGGGATATATCCCTTCCACATCAGCCGACAAGGTAGCGGCTTCCGGGGATGAGGGATATGATCTTGGTTGTAACGGCGCTGCACAGGAATGTGAGCGCCGCTATTGCTGGTATGGCGAGTCCCACTGGGATCGACGGATTGGCTACATCACCTGCTATGATCCATCTGGCGATTGGGCCCAGGAAGAAAAGATGCACAAGGTACATTCCGAAGGACAGTTTGGACAAGCCTGTTATCAGGCCAGGTGCGCCCTGTATGCATGAGAACAGAAGGAAGGCTCCGAAAGTGGCGAGAAGTATGTTTGGCGTACAGAACTCCCAGGACCATTCCAGCATAGGTGTTTCGATGACCTGGCCGGGGACTCCCTTCCACCAGAAACTCCAGGCTGTGAAAGTGGCTCCGGCAAGGAAGCATACCGACCCGACGATAAGCTTCTTCTTCCTGTCCCAGTCCAGGTGATTCCTTATGAAATGGGCAAGAACCAGATAACCCAGATAGCCGGAACAGTACCACAAGGCTGAGAAACCGTTCCAGAAACACTCTCCCCAGAGTTCGGCCGACACAAACCTGTGCAGCCATGGAATGAAGGTGGAAATCAGGAAGAGCCCCAGGAAGACCAGTTCTTCCTTTGCCGTTGCCTTTTCGAGCCATGGCGACACTACCGGAATGATAAGGTAGAGACTGATAAGCGGATACATGAACCACAGGTGGCCGGCCATGGAAGGGAAATTGAAGGGCAGCATTTTTAGGTCGGCGAGCGACTGCTCCCAGGTCATCCCTCCCCAGAGAAGGGGCAGGAAGGTGTAGAGCAGCATGAAGCAGATGAAAGGAGGAAGGATGCGCCCGAAACGTCTCTTGTAAAAACCTGTCATGGTCTGTCCTGGTTTCAGTGGTACAAGCAGGAAGGCCGAAACAATCATGAACAGCGGTACTGCCACCCGGCTGACGAAACCGTCGTAAAAAGCAACCCAGAAACGGTTGCTCTCGTTGGCCAGCATGGACACGTTCCCGGCAAGTCCGGAAGAGTCGGCGGCATAGAAATTCTCGCTTGCATGGACCAGCATGACCATAAAGCAGGCTACGACGCGGATCCAGTCTATGAATGCAATTCTTTTCATTGAATAAATTTGATGCAGACAGGTTTGGGCACATTTATGTCATCGGCAGCTTTTTCAAGGCGGCCGTCTTCCTCCCCGATGGAGTAGACTTCTATCCTGTTCGAATCACGACAGGCCACCAGCAGGAATCGGCCGTCAGGGGAGACGCAGATGTTCCTCGGGTGGATGCCCGTTGGCGTGTAGGAGGTTTGCTCCAAGGTCCCGTCCCCATTGACCCTGAACACAGCGACACCGTCATTCTCAAGCCTGTTGCTGGCAAAGAGGAAACGGCAGTCTGGTGTCATGCGGATGTCAGCGCTGCCCCTTGCATGGACCGGGTCGCAATCTATTACCTGTTTGGGAATAAGGATACCTTCTGAATAGTCAAGGACGGTGATCTTTCCAGAGAGTTCACCGATCACATAGGCAGTCTTTCCATCGCGGAAAATAATATGGCGAGGTCCATAATCGTTCTCAAGCCTGACGTCGGAATATTCCTTAAGGCTGTCTCCGTCAACCGAGTAGCAGATGATCCTGTCGGCGCTGAAATCACTCGCAAGCAGATAATCCCCATCGGGGGTGAAAACTGTACAGTGCTCATGCGGAGCACTTTGCCTGGTTTGGTCCGGGCCTCCTACAGTCCCATGCAGCACTTGTAACGGAAGAGCATCTTCCAGCCCACCGTCCTCATCCAGCCGGAACACCGAGACTGACCCTCCGCTGTAGTTTGCAGTGACCGCTATCCTGCCGTTTGTCTCCACGAAACATGGGTCTTCTCCGAGGGTGGGGGATATTCCCAGGAGGCCGAATGACAATTCCTTCGGATCAAAGCTGAATGCAGCCAGGGCTGCTGTGCTGTCAGGACGTTCGCTGACCGCATAAATCCTGCTACCATCGTTTGAAGTAGTCAGATAAGATGCATCCCTTAGGTCGGCATGCCCCTGGACCCCGCTGATGACTTTCCCTGTGCGCTGGTCGAACCGGAAGGCATAGATGCCGCCACCATCATCCGATGAATATGTTCCTACCAGCATCGTAACCAAGTCCGGGGCAGGGCTGCACGACAAAAGGAGTGAAGCAGCAACCAGACAAAGGATCTTTCCTGCTAATCTCATAATGACTCCAGTGCTTTCTCCAGTTTGTCGAGTACGACGGTTCCGAAAACAACCTTCCCGTCAGGATCGACCAGATACATCGACGGAATCCAGTTGACCTTGTAGTCCTGTGACACCTGGCTCTCCTTCCACTTGACCATGGGACTGACGTGGATCCAATCCATCCCGTTCTCTTCGATGAATCCCTTCCATTTGTCGATCTCCGTATCGAAAGATATTCCTAAGAAAGCTATGCGCTCGGAAGAATACTTCTCCTTAAGCTCCTTCATCTTCGGCACATCCTTTCGGCAGTCCGGACACCAGGAAGCCCAGAAGTCGATGACAACGTATTTCCCTTTCAGGTCACTCAATGAGACTTCCTTGCCCTGGGGGTCTTTCAGGGTGAATGCGGGTGCAACCTCACCCTTCTTGAGAAGGTCGGCTGCGTACTTGAGATCCAGGTCTTCTTCGGCTGCCGCCTCAGTTGCTGCAGGTTCTTCTGCCTGGGCGGCTTTCTTTGTGGACTGCTTGCATGACAGGCAGAGGCAGATCGGGAGCAGCAATGAAGCTGCGATCAAGACAAATCTCTTGTTCATGACTATGTCGTTTAATTTAAAAAGGCCGGCACGATGGCCGGCCTTGTCAGGCTGGTTCAAAGTCTATTTTTCGTCCTTTGCAGGAGCGAGTGCGCACCATACGATTGCACTCAGTGCACCACCGCAGAGAGGGGCTACGATAAACACCCAGAGGTCCTTGAGGGCCTGGCCGCCGGCGAAGAGGGCGGGTCCGATGGAACGGGCGGGGTTGACGGAAGTTCCGGTAAGGTTGATGCACACGAGGTGGATGAGGATAAGGCTGAGACCGATTGCTAGACCGGCGAAATTGCCTGCTCCAACCTTGCTGTCAGTGGTACCGAGGACCACGAGGACGAACAGCAAGGTGGCGTCGACCTCGACAAGGAATGCACCACCGACACCACCGGCTCCGGCAACACCGTTGCAACCAAGACCGGCAGGATTTGCACCGACGAATTCGGCTGAAGGAGTCATCACGTTGGCGAAGAGGAGGAGGAGAGCACCGGCGATGATGGCACCGATGATCTGTCCGCACCAGTAGCCGCAGGCATCCTTCCAGCTCATGCGGCCTGAAAGGGCGACACCGAGGGTGATGGCAGGATTGATGTGGCAACCGGAGATGCCTCCAATGGTGTAAGCCATGGCTACGACGGATAGACCGAAGGCAGCAGCCGTGGCGAACAGGCCAGCTGTAGTGCCGCATCCCACGAACATTGCCGTGGCGCAGCCGAGGAATGTCAGAACGAATGTTCCGATGCATTCAGCGATGTACTTTTTCATGATCTTCAATTATTAAGTTATTAAAGAGTATTATCCAATACATTGCCAATTTACGAAATATTCTGTTTAAATCCATCATTTTTCCCTAATTTTACGAACAGAAACTGAAACAGAAATCTTATGGACACACACGTAGTCATAATGGCCGGCGGAGTCGGCAGCAGGCTGTGGCCGGTCAGTACACCTCAGAAGCCTAAGCAGTTCATAGACATCCTTGGAATTGGGAAGACGCTTATCCAGATGACCGTCGACAGATTCCTTCCGGTCTGCAACATTTCCAATTTCTGGGTCGTGACCTCGGAGGCTTATGTGGACATCGTAAGGGAACAGCTTCCCTTGATTCCTGAGGATCATATCCTTGCCGAGCCTGAGCCGAGGAACACCGCCCCATGCATCGCCTATGCTTCATGGAAGATCGCAGCAGTGAATCCTAATGCCAATATAGTCGTAACTCCTGCCGACGCCCTTGTGATAAATGTCCACAAGTTTGCAGCGGCAATCCGCAAGGCCTTGAACTTTACTGATGGTACGGATAGGATCGTGACTGTCGGAATCGAACCGTCCAGGCCAGAGACAGGCTACGGTTACATCTGTGCAGAGGAGAAGAATCCGGATGAAGTGGTGAAAGTCCGTGAGTTCAAGGAGAAACCCGATCTCCGCACGGCTGAGGAATATCTTGCCGCAGGCAATTATTTCTGGAATGCGGGCATATTCATCTGGAACTGCCGTACCATTGTCTCAGAGATCCATTCCCATGCTCCTCAAATCGCCTCCGTGATGGACAGGATTGCGGCCTCTTTCGGATCATGGAAGGAAGAAGAAGTGCTTCATGAGCTCTTCCCCACATGCGAAAAGATCTCGATAGACTATGCTGTAATGGAAAAGTCTGCTGAAATATATGTCATATCAAGTGACCTTGGGTGGTCTGATCTCGGAAGTTACAGTTCGATCAAGGAAAATGTCCCCATGCCTGACGATGACCCCTTACCTGACGGTGGGGCTGCCAAGGCAGTGGAAGGAGACAACAAGGTAATCGGCCGTGACATCAGGTTGTTCGGATGTGAAGGATGCATGGTTCATGCAGAAGGAACCAGGACTGTGGTAGTTTCGGGGCTGAAGGATTATGTGGTTGCAGTGAACGGTGCGGATGTGCTTGTCTGCCCTCTTTCCGAAGAGCAGAAAATCAAGGAATATTCTGGCCCGCAAGTAAATTGACATCCATGGACCGGGTTCATTACAAGACCGTCGTCATCTCTGACGTCCACATGGGTACTCCTTTCTCGAAGATAGGGGAGGTGACCCGTTTCCTTGGCCGGCTTTCATGCGAGAGGCTTGTGCTTGCCGGCGACATCATCGACGGCTGGCAGCTCAAGCAGGTGGATGACAAATGGACGGTTCAGGAGTCCGCCTTTTTCAGCGTGATCATGAAGATGCTTGAAAAGGACCAGACCGAAGTTGTCTATGTTACCGGCAACCATGACGATTTCCTGGATAACATCACTCCATGCCAGCTCTTCTTCATCTCTTTCGTGAATGAGTATTTGATAGAAGATTTCGGGAAAAGATATGTAGTGATCCATGGACATGCCTTCGACAGCATTACGACCCAGTTCAGATGGATTGCCAAATTGGGAGGCCTGGCCTACAATGGCCTCCTGAGATTCAACAACCTATGGAACAAGGCCCGGGAGAAGAACGGCAAGGAGAAATATTCATTCTCCAAGGCCATAAAGCATGGTGTCAAACGGGCGGTGAACCTGATTTCTGGCTTCGAATCCGATTTGGCCGAGTTCGCCCGTTCCAGGAAGTGCGACGGGATCATCTGCGGCCATATCCATCATCCGGAAGACAAGATCCTGAAATATGGCATCCGCTACCTGAACTGCGGCGACTGGGTAGAAAGTCTTTCTGCTTTGGCGGAGGATGACTCCGGTGAATGGAAGCTTCTAAGATACAGTGATTTGGTGACTGAATAATGCGTTATCTCTTCATAATACAAGGCGAGGGAAGGGGGCATCTGACGCAGGCCATGACGATGGAGCGCCTCCTCCATGAAGCGGGACATGAAGTAGTTGGGATGCTCGTAGGAAAAAGTCCTGCGAGGGTCCTGCCACAGTTCTTCAAGGATGGTGTTTCGGCCCCGGTTGAGCAGTTCGAGAGCGTCAATTTCGTGGCATCCTCCGATAACCGCAAGCCTGATTATGCGAAGACGGGCCTTTACAATTTGATGAACCTTTCGGCCTATCTGCCATCGATGGTATTCATCATCAAGCGGATAAAGACACTCCGTCCGGACGTGATAGTCAATTTCTACGATGTCCTTGGCACAAATGCCTATAACCTTTCCCTGACTGACGCTCCAATGGTCTGCTTGGGACACCAGTTCCTTTTCAAGCATGGCGGTTTCAAGTTCCCTACTTTCGGTTATGAAGGACATGTCGCACTCAACATGTTCACGGACATGATCTCGTTGAGGGCAGCCAGGATCCTGGCCTTGAGTTTCAGGAATATGCCCCCTGACGGCAAGATACATGTCGTGCCTCCGCTTCTTCGTCCAGAGGTCAGGACCGTCCGGCAACCTGAGTCTGTCGAAGGGGGGAGCGCCCCCATCCACGGTTACCTCCTCAATGCTGGTTTTGCCCATGACGTAAGGGAGTGGCATTCCAGGCATCCTGAAGTCCCTTTGAGTTTCTTCTGGGACCGCCCCGACGAGTATGTGGACGAGACGCTTTCTTTCCACAGTCTGGACGACAAGGCCTTCCTTGAGGGTTTGGCTGGATGCCGTGCTTATGCATCCACCGCAGGTTTCGAGTCTGTCTGCGAGGCCATGTATCTTGGGAAACCCTTACTTATGGTCCCTTCGCACATCGAGCAGAAATGCAATGCCTTCGACGCAACCAACTATGGCAGGCCACTGGATGGCAGCCGGACCGACGGCCCAAGGCCAGCCTGCACCTCTGACCATTTCGACCTGGACCTTTTGACAGAATTCGCAGCAAATCAATATGAACCGGATCCGGATTTCAGGCCGTGGGTGGATTCTGCGGATCGGATATTCCTTGAAGAGCTGACCTCATTCTAAAAAAGAGTCAAAAAAACTTTAAAAAATTTGTTTTTTTCACCCGAAGAGTATAACTTTGCAATCCCGATTCGGAGATATACCGAAGCGATTGGAAAGAATCGTTAGCTCAGTTGGTAGAGCACAACACTTTTAATGTTGGGGTCTCGGGTTCGAGCCCCGAACGGTTCACAAAGGAGCAGGTTCTTTAAGTTCTTTTTAATGCTTTGTTAGCTCAGTTGGTAGAGCAACTGACTCTTAATCAGTGGGTCTAGGGTTCGAGTCCCTAACAGAGCACGGAAACCGCCTTCAGAGAGCATCTGGAGGCGGTTTTTCTGTATTTTTTGTGCGGCAGGTATTGTTTCTCGTGCATAATTTGCTATCTTTGAATATGTTCGAGAAAACCGTATCCACAATCAACAATGTGATCTGGAGTCCGGCCCTTGTAGTCTTGCTGGTCGGCGCCGGTCTTTATTTCACCCTGAGAACCCGTTTCGTACAGCTCAGGCGCATTGGGTTGATGACACGTCTGCTTTTCCGCAAGCGCGAGAAAGGGGCGGAGAAAAAAGGTGTATCCTCATTCGAGGCTTTCTGCATAGCCTTGTCAGGACGTGTCGGTACCGGAAACATCGTAGGTGTGGCGACTGCCATTGCCCTTGGGGGACCTGGTGCGGTGTTCTGGATGTGGATAATAGCATTTTTCGGAGCGTCCACCGCCTATGTGGAATCCACCCTGGCCCAGATATTCAAGTTCTCCCATTCAAGCGGATTCAGGGGAGGCCCTGCCTGCTACATTGAAAGGGGACTCAAGGCAAAATGGCTTGCAGTGGTTTTTGCCCTTGTCACGATCATTGCCTGCGGCATGCTGCTGCCTACGGTGCAGGCCAACGGGATGGCCACGGCTGCGATGAATTCTTTCGGAATCAATCCTCTGTATTCTGGTCTCTTCCTGGCATTCCTGATAGGCCTTGTGGTCGTTGGAGGAGTACGCAGGATAGCAAAGGCGGCATCGATTGTCACTCCTTTCATGGCCGTCGTCTATGTAGTGATCTCGCTGTTCATCCTTGCGCTTAACTGGAGGGCGGTACCCGGCCTCCTCGGCTGCATAGTACAGAATGCGTTCGGCATCAATCCTGTCTGCGGAGGAATCCTGGGAAGTACTATCATGATGGGTGTGAAACGCGGATTGTTTTCCAACGAAGCCGGGCAGGGGACCGGGGCGATACCTTCAGCTTCTGCAGATGTCAAGCATCCCGCCGAGCAAGGTCTTGTCCAGGCCTTTTCGGTCTATGTTGACACCCTCCTTGTCTGTACGGCGACAGCTCTGATGATCCTGTCAGCAGGGACGTTCAACATCCTCGATTCCAAGACTGGTGAGATGCTGGTTTCAAATGTCCCTGAACTTGGCGCCAACTATGTCGGATTCACCCAGGCTGCAGTGGATTCCGTTGTGGGAGGTTTCGGAGGTACGTTCGTGAGCATCGCCCTGGCCTTCTTCGTGTTCACCACGGTGATGGCCTATTACTTCTATTCAGAATCCAGCATAATGTACCTCTGCAGTCTCGGGAAGAAGTTCTCTCCCAAGGTTGAGAACCTTCTTATCAGGATCCTCCAAGTCCTGATTCTCTCCGCCATCGTCTTCGGTGCGGTGAAGGAGGCCAACCTGGTCTGGACTCTCGGAGACATCGGAGTCGGAATCATGGCCTGGGTCAATGTCATAGCCATAATCCTTCTTTCCCCGAAGGCCTTCTCAGCCCTCAAGGAATACGAAAACAAGTAGAATCCTGAATCAAAGGTTCCTGGAACCGGAGTTCCAGCCTTCAAAGAATATATTCAAGTTTACTCCGGCATTCTCGCCGGGGGTGATGATGATTGTTCTGGACGAATGCGGCATCAGGGTGACGAAGTTGTCCGAATACATGGTCCCATGGATGGGAGCACCATCTGGATCCCTTAGCTGCAACCTGTTGAAAAAAGCTATTTTGCCTGATGTGTTCTTCAGAGTTACTTCAATCTTTCCGTCGGGCAGGTTCCGCTTTGTGAGGCGGACTTTTGCTGCCGGCATCTCCTGAAGGGATTCGAAGCCAGAGGTACACGGACCGGTGACTGTCTGAGGACCGTCGTAGGAATCCGTCGAGCGCCAGTAGATGTTCTCAGAGACGACTTTCCCCGACTTGTCGGTCAGTGCCAGCCTGATGAAGTGAACCTTCGAGATTCCTTCGGGGAATTCCAGGGTGAGGACATCGTTCAAGGCCTTGTCAGCCGGTATGTCAGCCGAGGCTTCCCAAGTGCGGATGCGCCGGCTGTCAAGATCGTATAGTTCCGCCTTCAGCCTGAGTCCCTCAAAAGGCTCGGCATAGTCGTTGACTATGCTTACTGTGTTCTTCAAGTAATCAAACTGGACATGCAGAGGCTCAAGTGAATGCATTGTGTGATACAATGAAGCTGTGGGCTCCAGGTACCAGTCCCACATCCTAGCGCACACCTGCACGTTGGGGCTGTTGTGGTACCAGAACAGGAGGCCGGAACAGAAGCGGTCGCCGTCATCCAGCCGGTTGTAGTTCCAGACTTCCCAGATGCTCTTTGAGTTCATAGCTCCGACGAGCTGGCCTTTCCGGGCATAATCCTCGATGTCCCTGGGAGTGCCGTAGCACTTAACCATGTCGTCATACAAAGTGCTCATCAGATGGAAGCCATTCCCGTCAAGATAATCCCAGGTCGTCTTGTCCAGGGGCCAGAGCTTCTCCGCAGGCATCATATTCCTTAGGCTTTCGATGACAGGGAGGGTAGGGGCACCATATTCAGGATTGAAGCCGTCCACACGGCTTCCGCGGTCTGAAGCGGTGTTGGTGTAGTGGCGCATCGGATTGACTTGCTTGTATGGGCTTCCGTCATGGATACCGTCGCATTCAGACTGCATCTGGTAGGGTCGTGTACCGTCAAGGGCGTCGAGCAGTTCCGGAGTCCCGCTGACTTCCGTACTCTCATTGGAGGCTACATAGAATATGATAGAAGGGTGGTTGCGGATCCTCTTCACCGTCGAGGCCACGTTATTGAAGTATATGGACTTGTCATGCGGATGGCGGGTGTCACCTGTCATCCAGAATTCCTGCCAGACCATGATTCCGTATTCATCACACAACTGGTAGAACAAGTCGCTTTCGGCAATGCCGCCTCCCCAAAGCCGGAGGAAGTTGATGCCGGACTGGTCGGTGTAGGCCATCTCGGTGCGCATGCGTTCATCGTCGGTGCGGAGCATCGCTTCCGGTATCCAGTTGCTGCCCCGGATGAACATCCTTTTACCGTTGACAATGAACACCTTCGACCTATCGGGAGTGTCGGTTGTTACTTGGATGTCACGGATCCCGAAGGGGACGACCGCCGAGTCGGAAACCTTGCCATCAACGAGTACTTCCAGATTCAGCTTGTAGAGATTCTGGGGACCTTTGTTCTTTGGCCACCAGAGACGGGGATTCCTGATCTTGAGCTGGGGATAATCTTCAGGTGTGAAGGTCACTTCGGCTTCTTCTCCACGGATTAGGGTGGCTTCCTTCCGGAATGTTATTCCTGTCCCTTCGATTTCACCTTTCACGACGCATTTGACGGGCTCGTTGTTGGTGAATCCACTGGCAGGATTGATTATCTCGACCGACACGGTCTGGGCTGATTCCTCCATTCCTGGCATCGAAAGGGATGATTTGATGAATGGGCTTCTTAGCGCGACAGGGCCGGTAGTGAATATCCTTACAGACTTCCAGATACCGGTGTTGCGGTCGCGGATGCCGTCATCATACGAGAAGTCCCAGCCGACCGTCATGAGTTGAGTGGTGTTCCAACCGATGTCTCCGTCACCTCCGTTGCGATTCTCTCCGGGGGCTCCCCATGGCTTCGGCATGGTGGTACCGGGCACGTCGACAGGCTTGACGAGGACTGCAAGGGCATTCCGTCCGTCTTTCGCCACGAAATCGGTGATGTCGATCCTGTCTTCGTTGAACATTCCTGCCATGACGCTGACCAGGTGGCCGTTGAGCCACCATTCAGCCCTGTAGTTGATACCTTCTGGATTGAGCCAGATACGTCCTCCTTCTTCCACTGAGGGGGTGTTGAACTCGGTGCGGAACCAGTAAGTGTAGAACTCCCTTCCGGCATCGATGATGTCGGGGATCTTCTTTTCAGAAATCTTGTTGTTGGTTCCGTAATATGGTTCCGGATAGACTCCGTTCTCGACAAGGGAGGTCAGGACTGTACCTGGAACTATGGCGCTCATCCAGCTGCTGTCGTCGTATCCGGCGGCAGACAGTTCCCTTGCAGCGGACCTGACCTCGTCGGCCCTGCACATCTTCCATTCGTACTGACCGCCATGCCCCAGCCTCGAATCCAGCACCTGCCCCTGTGCATTAGCCTGCAGCATCGCCACCACCGTCAGTAGTCCGATCAAAACCAACCTCATCTTGCTTCGTACCATAATATGTTAATAATAATTATTGTCAGGTCATGGTCATCCCCTCGGAGCCACGTCGACTGGACTACTCACATCGGCCGTGCTCGACGGCTCGCTAACTCGGGCCTATAAGGCCCTCAGACAGACGCTCGCTTTTCGTCGGCCCGGCTCTCGTTCGCTACGTCCATTCTCCTAGTGCTCCTCGGGGACGCCATGGCCTGACGAATTCTATTTATCGGGTTAGCCATTCCGTCCCGGAACCGATAGCTATTAATTGAAGTTCCGAGATTCTGGCTAATTAAAATTGCTCCGAACTTAGTGAGTTCAGGGAGTCTGAGGGGAACGACCCTCAGTCCCCCTAGGGGTGCAGGGGGGTAGATGATGCACCAAGTTGGAAGCATTTGCTTCCTACTTCGTGCCGAAAATGCGGTCGCCGGCATCGCCGAGGCCGGGAACGATGTAGGCATTCTCGTTGAGGCAGTCATCTACCGCCGCGGTATAGATGTCCACGTCAGGGTGCTCGTTCTGGACCTTCTTGATACCTTCCGGAACACTTACAAGGCACATCAGCCTGATGTTCCTGCAACCCTTCTTTTTCAGCATGCTGATCGCATCACAGGCACTGCCGCCTGTCGCAAGCATCGGATCGGTGACTATGACCAGACGGTCCTGGATGTCCTCCGGAAGCTTGCAGTAATATTCCACCGGCTCATGGGTCTCCTCGTTGCGGTACAATCCTATATGTCCAACCTTGGCTACAGGGACAAGGGTATGCAGTCCTTCGACCATCCCAAGACCTGCACGGAGGATCGGCACTATCGCGAGCTTGCGACCGGAAACTTCTCTGGCGGTCATCTTGCAGATTGGAGTCTCAATTTCCACGTCTTCGAGAGGAATGTCCCTGGTGACTTCATAGCCCATGAGAAGCGAGATCTCGTTCAGGAGTTCCCTGAAATCCTTTGAACCAGTGTTCTTGTCCCTCATGATGGTCAGCTTGTGCTGTACCATCGGGTGGTTGATTACATGCAGTAAACTCATAGCAGTGTATTGTGAATTAAAAAGTTATCAATGGAATTCTATGTCCGGGGACTGCTTCAGCCCAATCTGTTTCTGGAACTTCGTCAGTGCCTTGATACGCTTCTTGACGAGCTGTTCGCGGTATTTCTCTATCACGGCTTCCGTAGCGTGTGGATAACGCTTCTGGAGGGATTTGAGATTGTTCTTGATGAAAGCGTCCATGTGACGCTCTTTCTTGTCAGCATACATCTCGTCGAAGCAGATGAGGATGCCGGTTTCGATGGCGTCTCCAAGTTCGTCGTTGATGCATGACCCCAGCATCTTCATCGTTGAGGAGATGTTAATGTAGGAATTGACCAGAGGGGGAATGTTCGTACCAAGCTTCCTGACAACGTCCTTCAGTATCCTGTAGTCTTTCTTCAAGTCATCTTCAACCAGGATCAGGTCGATCAGTCTCTCGTTGTCTGTCACGCCGATCTCTTGCTTTGGCTTGATGAGATGCTGGGGATCATTGAAATGCTTGTTGAGGAAATGTATGATAAGGTTCCTTGCAGTCTCATCATAGGAAGGGTAGATGGTCATCTTCCCCAGGAAATACCAAGTGTCTGGATGGTGCAGGATGACAGTCGCAATCCCGTCCCACAAGTTGTCCATCGTGAACAGGGACTTGGCACCTGCCTTGGAACTCTGGTATTCGGGAGCAACGAAGGAACGGCCAAGCTCCATCACATGGGGGAGATAATCCTTGATGAACAGGTCGGAGAAGTGGAACAGATGCGATGATGTAATATTGGGCTGGCCATCTTCCTTGAACTTGACATTTGTTCCAAGGATGTACCTGTAGCCCCCGATAATGGCCTTGGCATCCGGATCCCAGACAATGATCTGGCGGTACGGCTCTTCCATGGTGTCATATTCATCTAGGTCCATTGCCTTGCCGGAACTTGCTCCGGCATCACGGTACGAAATCTCACGTAACCTGCCGATCTCGCGTACCGTGTTGGGAGAATTGTGCCAGGTTACTACATAGAGTTCATTCCCACCTTTGTTGGTGTCTCCAAGTTTTTTCTCAGGGGTCAGTTCGGCCTCGATCAAACTCACGTCAACTGGATCGATGATCTGTTCCATATTCATTGAAGATTATACACTTCTTCCCTTATAACCTGCGCCCATTGCAGGGGAGACTTCGACGAGTCGAAGCGGGAAGGTGGAATAGGTTTTCCGAAAACGATGCTGTATTCCTGTCCTTTGGCCCTGTGCAATTCATCAGGCAGGAACAACATAGGTACATTGAATTTGATTCCCAATGCCTTGCAGAAGGAATCGACACGATAGAAATGGTTGGAATTGCGGCCGATAAAATGGATGGGTACTATCCATCTTCCGTTATCTATGCTCTTGGTTATGAAGGTCTTTTTCCACTGGGGATCCTGTATGACTCCGTCGATCTTTCTGGAACACTTACCGGAGGGGAACATGATTATGTCGGCTTCGCTGGAGAATATCCCGTCCACATGGGTCGAAAGGTTCTTTGACTGGCCACCAAGTTTATTGACAGGGACGCACATCGGAGCCAGGCCCTTGACATTCATCAGGAAGTCATTGACCATGAGCTTTAAAGGACGCTTCATAGTACTGCCTATCAACCCGATCAGGGCAATCCCGTCGGCTCCTCCCAAAGGATGGTTGGAAGCATAGGTCAATTTCACCCCATCCGGAATCTCGAGTTCATCCAACCCTTTTACATGCAAGGTGATGCCGAGGTACTTAATGCACTCGGTGCAAAACTCTACTCCTTGGTAGCCTTGTGAGAGATAGCCATTGATAAAGTCCTGGTGGATGAATCGTTCCATCATACCTGCCAGGAACCTGGGAATTTTCTTCCCGGTCCTTTCACTGATGATTCTGGCAATATCTATGGTTTGTCCAGCGTCCTGTGGCATCTCAAAAACTACCCCGTTATTGCAAATATACAAAATCTGGAGTAATGTTATACCCCATCGGCACTACATTAGTTTCTTGTACTTGAATCGTTTTGGTTCTACGTTTCCGAGTCGTGCCTTCTTGTTCTCTTCGTACTCAGAATAGTTTCCGTCGAAGAACACTACCTTCCCGTCTCCTTCGAACGCCAGCATGTGGGTGGCGATCCTGTCGAGGAACCATCGGTCATGGCTGACCACTACGGCGCAGCCGGCAAAGTTCTCGAGACCATCCTCCAGGGCGCGGATGGTGTTTACATCCACGTCGTTAGTCGGCTCGTCCAGAAGCAGTACATTGCCTTCGTCCTTGAGAGTCAGGGCCAGATGCAGCCTGTTCCTTTCGCCTCCGGAAAGAACTCCGCAGAGTTTCTCCTGGTCGGCTCCGCTGAAATTGAATCGCGAGACCCATGCGCGCGCATTGATGTCGCGGTTCCCAAGACGCACCCATTCGGAGTTACCGGCTATGTTTTCGTAGACCGTCTTGTCTGGATCTATGCTTTTGTGCTGCTGGTCTACGTAGGAGATCTTGACAGTCTCTCCGATGTCGATCGTACCTGAATCAGGCTCATCTATGCCCATGATGAGGCGGAACAGGGTGGTCTTTCCGGCCCCGTTGGGACCGATGACACCGACTATGCCTGCAGGTGGAAGCGAGAAGCTCAGGTTTTCGAAGAGGACCTTGTCACCGAATGACTTTGAGACATCCTTGAACTCGATTACCTTGTTGCCGAGGCGCGGACCGTTCGGGATATAGATCTCAAGGTTCTGCTCCTTTTCCTTTGTGTCGGCTGCCGCAAGTTTCTCGTAAGCTCCAAGACGTGCCTTCTGTTTGGCCTGGCGGGCTTTCGGAGCCATCCTGACCCACTCTAGTTCATGTTCGAGGGTCTTGCGGCGGCGGCTCTCCTGCTTTTCTTCGAGGGCGAGACGCTTGGTTTTCTGGTCCAGCCATGAAGAATAGTTGCCCTTCCATGGAATACCTTCGCCCCTGTCAAGTTCGAGGATCCATCCGGCAACGTTATCGAGGAAGTAACGGTCGTGCGTAACTGCTATGACAGTGCCTTTGTACTGTCTCAGGTGTGCTTCAAGCCACTGGATGCTCTCTGCGTCGAGATGGTTGGTAGGCTCGTCGAGAAGGAGTACGTCAGGCTCCTGAAGCAGGAGACGGCACAAAGCAACCCTCCTTCTCTCTCCTCCCGAGAGGTTGGCGACCATGGCTTCCGACGGAGGACAGTTCAATGCGTCCATGGCCCTTTCGAGTTTTGAGTCTATGTCCCAGCCTCCGAGGTGGTCGATCGTCTCAGAAAGCTCTCCTTGACGTTCGATCAGCTTGTTCATCTGGTCATCGTCCATGGGCTCCATGAACTTCAGGGAGATTTCATTGTACTCATTCAAGGCATCCATCACTTCCTGGACTCCCTCCTGGACAACTTCCAGAACGGTTTTTGAAGGGTCCATCTGTGGCTCCTGTTCTAGATAACCCACAGAGTAGCCAGGTGACCAGACTACTTCGCCCTTGTAGGACTGCTCGACACCTGCGATGATCTTGAGGAGGGTTGACTTTCCGGACCCGTTCAAGCCGATGATACCGATCTTCGCTCCGTAGAAGAAAGACAGGTAGATGTCCTTAAGAATCACCTTGTTATTGTTGGGGAGGGTCTTTCCCACTCCGCACATTGAGAAAATGATGGTTTCGTCTGCCATGAAGGTTTGTGTTTGTGGTTTACACAAAAATAATCAATAAATCAGAAAATAATCGTAAATTGTGGGTTGAAACTGAATAATCAATTAACAGATACATTCATGAGAAAGTCATTATCATTCGCCATCATTGCAACGGCCGTCATTTCACTGTCCTTTGCCGCCCCTGTCAAGGCCCAGCTCGTGTCCGGTCCTCACGGATCAGAGGACATGAAGATCGGTGTGGCAGGGTATTCCTACCGTAATTTCAGCATCGACGAAACCCTTGCAATGCTCCAAAGCATGGATGTCAAGTACCTATCCATCAAGGACTGGTGGCTGCCTCTGGATTCCACGAAGGAACAGATGGATGCATTCAAGAAGAAATGTGCAAGCTATGGAGTCGACGGCTACATCCTCGGTCCTATCTACATGCATTCCCAAGCTGAGGTTGACCGGGCATTCGCCTACACCGAGCGTTATGGTATCAAGATGTTCATCGGTGTCCCTGACTATGACCTCATCGACTACGTTATCGCCAAGGTCAAGGAGACTGGCATCAAGGTGGCTATCCACACCCACGGCCCTGACGGCGCTGCCTTCCCGAGCATCTATAAGATCATGGAACTTGTCAAGGATCCTTCCCTCGGGGTTGGATGCTGCCTTGACATGGGTCATTCCGTCCGTAGCGGGGAAGACATAGCACAGATAGTAAAGAAGTACCACAAATGGATCTATGATGTCCACATCAAGGACGAGACCGCCCCTTCAAAGGCCGGGCAGACCTGGGAGATGGGCAGGGGAGTCATCGACTTCAGGCCTATAGTGAAAGCCCTCCGCAAGGTTGGCTACAAGGGCGTCCTGTCAATCGAATTCGAGAAGAGCGGTGACAATCCTCATCCTGGAATAGCAGAATCCGTCGGATACCTTCGCGGAATCCTCGACGCTACAAAGTAGTCTCCCTCCTGCTTCAAGCACATGGCTAAGAAACCGTCTAAACTGGCACCGGGGATGCTTGTCACCCTGGTGCTTTGTTACTTCACTGAAGGCTTTGTGGACATAGTGGGCGTAGTCAGCAACATGGTCCAGAAAGACTTGGGCCAGACCCACACCCAGGCCAGCCTGATGCCTTCGATGGTCTTCATCTGGTTCCTTATCCTTTCGGTACCTGCCGGCCTCCTTACCAACCGTATAGGGAGGAGGAAAATGGTCCTGGGAAGCATATTCCTGAGCGTGCTGGCCCTCGTCCTGCCTCTTCTTGGGTACAGTTATCCGGTCATACTGCTGGCTATGATGCTCGTAGGAATCGGTCATGTGGCGCTTCAAGTCTCGCTGAAGCCATTGGTTTCTACCATGGTGCCAGGTGATGACCTTGCCGGAATAATGAGTTTCGGGCAGTTTACCAAGGCCATAGCCTCCTTAACCGCCCCTATCATCGCTTCTTTGGGCGCGATCTGGTTCGCCGGAGGAATCGGCTGGCGTCTGCTCCTGCCTGTTTTCATGGTGATAGGCTGCCTTGCCTTTGCCTCGCTGAGCCTGAGCAAGGTACATGAGCCGTCCATGGAAGACAACCAGAACCTTGGCGTGAAAGAAGGCTTCCAGGACTGCCTCAAACTGCTTGGATCATCCCTCGTCCTTCTGACCTTCGTCGCCATTCTCTGTCACGTCGGAGTAAATGTGGGCATGAACATCTCATCGCCTAAGATCCTTATGGAGCGCTGCGGCCTTCCCTTGGAAAAGGCTGCGCTGGCGTCGACGGCATATTTCCTGTCGAGGACAGTCAGCAGTTTCTGCACTCCCTTCATCCTCAGGCTGGTCCGTAGCAGGAAGTATCTGACTGTCTGCCTGTCGCTTATGACGTTGGGACTCCTTGCCATGGCTTTCGGTCGCAATGCCGTCCTTCTCTATTCAGGAATATGCCTGGTAGGTTTCGGGGGAGTCAACGTCTATCCGCTCATCTTCTCCAATGCCATACTGAAGGTTGAGGATAAGAAACGTAATGTCTTCTCCAGCCTTATGGCGATGGCATTCATCGGGGGCGCTATATTCCCGACCCTCATGGGTGTTGCCGGTGACCGTTTCGGTCAGATAGGAGCCGTAGCCATGATGGCTGTCGGCTTGGCTTACCTGTGGTTCTATTCCCGCTCTGAAGCCAGAAACTGAAAAAGTCTTATATTTGTATATGGTCAAGATATTCTGCAAGAACACCGGTACTTCCAAGGAGTTCGAGGAAGGAACTTCACTGGGCGTAATTTCAAGGGAATTCGATTTTGACAAGCCCTACGACATCCTCGCAGCAAAGGTCAACAATGTCGCACATGGCTTGAAATTCAATGCTTATCACAGCCTGGACGTGGAATTCCTGGATTACAGGACGTACATTGGCCGCAATTTCTATTGCCGCTCGCTGTGTTTCCTCCTGTACAAGGGGGTGAAGGATCTATTCCCTGGATCTGCACTGACGATCCGCCGCCCGATCTCCAAAGGGTATTTCTGTGCGGTCGACAAGGGAGACGGCACCGGTTTGACAGAGGCTGACGTGGATGCCATCAGGGCGAGGATGATGGCCTTGGTGGACCAGGACCTGGTCTTCCGCCGACATGAGGTACGTGTCGACGAGGCTATAAAGAAATTCACCGAATCAGGCGACCTGGACAAGGTCAAGCTCCTGAAGACCTGTGGTGAGGTCTATGTGTATTACTATACGCTTGGCGGCACTCCTGACTATTATTGCGCAGGTCTTGTGCCGAGTACAGGGTATCTGCGTACATGGAGCGTCAGTCCCTACCATGGCGGAATCCTTCTCCGTGTTCCCGACCGCCACCATCCGGAGAACCTTGCTCCCTTTATTGAACAGCCTAAGACCTTCGAGGTCTTTGCGGAATCCCGGAAGTGGAATTCGATCATGGACCTTGACAATGTTGGAGATGTGAATGAAGCGATCCTGAAGGGCAATGCGTCCGACCTTATCCAGATTGCTGAAGCCCTCCAGGAAAAGAAGATCGTGCAGATTGCCGAAGAGATCGAAAGGCGCCATAACGATCCTGACTTTCCTGTCAGGCTTGTACTGATCACCGGACCGACCAGCAGCGGTAAGAGCACTTTCTGCAAGAGACTCAGCATACAGTTGAAAGCCTGCGGACTGCATCCTATCTCATTCTCTACGGATGATTACTTCGTCAACCGCCTGGACACTCCGAAACTTCCTGACGGATCCTTCGATTTTGACAATTTCGAGACTGTCGACCATGACTATCTCCAGAAAGACCTGCTTAAGCTCCTCTCAGGGGAGGAGGTTGAAGTGCCTGAGTTCAATTTCGTGACTGGCCTGAGGGAGTATAGCGGGAAAAAACTGAAACTGGGAGAAAGGTCTGTCCTCCTTATCGAAGGAATCCACGCCCTTAATCCAAGGCTTTCCGACCAAGTCCCCGAATCAGAGAAATTCAGGATATTCATAAACACGATAACCTCCATATCCCTTGACTCTCATAACTGCATCCCGACCAGTGACAACCGTCTTCTGAGACGCATCGTACGGGATTTCCTCAAGGGAGCATTTTCTGCCCGGGAGACAATCTCCAACTGGCCGAACGTCCGGCGTTCAGAGGTCAAATGGATTTATCCCTTCCAGGAGGATGCAGACGTACTCTTCAATTCAGCCTACCTTGTGGAGTTCGCTGTGTTGAGGACCCAGGCGGAAAGGATACTCGCCACGGTGCCAAAGAACTGCCAGGAGTACTGCGAAGCCAACAGGCTGCTGCAGTTCCTTCATTATTTCGTTCCGGTCTCAGACAAGGAAATTCCTCCTACATCCTTGCTCCGCGGTTTTATCGGAGGAGGAAGTTTTTGAAACTTAAAAGATAAGCTATGAACAGGATCAAAGTAATCTTTATTGCGGCTGCCTTCCTTTTGACCTCACCTGCCTTTTCACAGAAGGGGAGCGTAGCCGTGAAAGACGTTTTGGAGCCCCTGCCTGGCGGTAATGCCAAGATGGAGGGCTATTTCGACGATGACATCCTCCTTGTCCAGGAAAACTGGGCGAAAGGAGTGATGCCGTACGATGAAGTCATAGAGTTCTTCCGGTCCGGAAGGACAAAGTTCGCCCTCGGTGAGATGCCGGGGAAGAGCATCCGAACCAATTCCCTTTTGTGGCGCTACACCAGGGATCCGCAGCTCAAGGCCCTTACCAAGGGAGTGGTCTATTCTCTTATTGCTACGACTAAGGAGAACGGATCGATCAGTTGCACGCCGGTTGACAAACAGCCTGGTGAACATGACGGCGACATCTGGGAGAGAAAATACGTCCTGCTCGGACTGAGCCAGTACTATCTTGATGTAGAAAAGGATCCTCTGGTGCTGGAGGCAATGGAGAAGGAAGCCCGTTCCGTAATGGACCAGGTCGGTCCGGCACCTAAGAAGAGCATTACTGAACTGGGATGGAGCTCTACCAATATCGAGTCCTCTTCCATCCTGGAACCTTTCATGAGGCTGTACTTCATTACTGGCAAGAAGGAATATCTTGACTTCGCAACCTACATCATCGAGGCCGGTGGATGCAAGGGAAGCAATATATTCACCCAGATCCACGACGAAGTCCCGATGACCGAAGTCGGTGCCCCTTATCCCAAGGCTTACGAGATGACCTCGATCTGGGAGGGCCTTGTAGAATACTACAGGGCGACCGGAGACCCGAAGTGGCTTCGTTGTATCCGGAACTTCTTCGAAGAAGTGAAGGACAATGAGATCAGCATTATCGGCAACGGAGGTGCAGATGTCTACTGGCCTAAATTGATGGGCGAGGGCTGGAGCAACACAGCCGTGGAGCAGTCCAACCCTGACATCAGGAGGATGATGGAGACCTGTGTCGGCGTGACCTGGATCAAGTTCTGTTCTCAGTACCTGCGCCTGACCGGTGATCCGGCCGCCGTCGACTGCATTGAGAAATATGTCTACAACGGCCTTCTCGGAGCCATGCGGCCGGATGGTAAAGGTTTCAGCTACGTGAACCTGCTGAATGGTCCCAAGGTTACTAACAGTGGCTGGGGTATGGTTATCGACGGTCTTCCAGTTACCTGCTGCAACCTTAGCGGCCCCACAGGCCTGGCTTATATTCCCTATGTAGCTGTCATGCAGGGAGAGGAAGGTCCGGTGGTGAATCTTTACAACCGAGGAGTCTTCAAGTCAAAGACTTCCGATGGCCGATACGTTTCTCTGGGCATCGACACCGAATTTCCCAGGGAAGGAGACGTGAAGATCGCCGTCTTCCCATCAGGAGAGGGAGAGTTCAGCATAAGGCTGCATATTCCTTCATGGAGCGAATCAACCACAGTCAATGTGAACGGGAAGCCCGTCAAAGACGTTATCAGCGGGACTTATCTTGAAATCAAACGTGACTGGAAACCCGGCGACGAGATCCACCTGAGTTTCGACATGAAGGCCAGGATTATCCCTGCAAGGGATGGGAGGAATCCTGCAGGGAAGAATTTCCAGGCTCTGCAGTGGGGACCTCTGGTGCTTGCCCGTGACGAGAACATCGACCCTTCCTACAACGAGCCTGTGGGAATAGTAGCCGGCGAGGATGGGGTAGTGGATGTCACACGCGTAAAACCTCAGCGCAAGGGCACGAGGGTCCAGTTCATGGTGCCTACTACTGACGGCCCTATTCCTATGGTTGACTATTCATCAGTCGACTGCTGGGAAGGGAAGCACGTCCAGACATGGCTTCCTATCAAATGAAATCTTATTGTTAAAAGAATATGAGTGATTATACAGGAAACAACAACGAATCCCTGGTCTATTTTACCAGGGAACTCAGCGCAGAGGGTCTGATCAAGGCCTATGCAAAGGTCTGCGGGAACATCTCCGGCAAGGTCGGAGTCAAGGTGCACACCGGTGAACCGCATGGCCCCAACATCATCCCCCGGGAGTGGATCAAGGCCCTGATGGGAAGATGCATTCCCGAAGGCAGGATCATTGAGACGAACACCTATTACGACGGTGACCGCTACACCACCCAGCAGCATCGTGAGACCCTGAAGGTCAACGGTTGGGACTTCTGTCCTGTGGACATCCTCGATGAAGAGGGTACTGCTGAACTTCCCGTCGTTGGAGGAAAATGGTTTGACAGGATGTCTGTCGGAGGACATATACTCAATTATGATTCGATGGTGGCCCTGACACATTTCAAGGGACACACCCAGGGAGGATTCGGCGGCAGCAACAAGAACATCGGCATCGGCTGTGCAGACGGGCGTATAGGGAAGGCATGGATCCACACAACTCCAGGCCAACCCGACCAGTGGGACATCGCCAAGGAGGAGTTCATGGAGAGGATGACCGAATCCACCAAGGCTACGATCGACCATTTCGGAAAGCATGTGACCTATGTCAATGTGATGAGGAACATGTCAGTGTCTTGCGACTGTGAGGGTATCGAGGCTGAACCGGTTGTCACTCCCGATGTCGGAATCCTGTCCTCTACGGACATCCTTGCAGTGGACCAGGCCTGCATCGATATCATCTATGCCATGAAGGAAGAGGAGCATCACGCCATGGTCGAGCGCATCGAGTCACGACATGGACTGAGGCAGCTCTCCTACATGAAAGAACTAGGCATGGGAAACGACCATTATGTACTCATCGACCTTGACAACGGTGGCCGGAGGATGACTGTCCAGGATGCCGTCAGGGACCTTAAGCCTTTTACTGCAGGCTGACGATCCTTACCTGACCGAGGAGACCTGAAGGAAGCAGGGGCTCTTCGGCTGTGAAGAAATCAATGGGGGTGTAGGTAATCTTTTCCCTTACCCCAGGCTGCATGTCACCAACGATCCGGTTATGCCAGACGTTGGTGACTTCTATTTCTACCTCGTTGCTGCCTCTGCGAAGGGCTCCGGTGATCTCAACCTTGAAAGGATGGGTGAAGACGGTCCCTATCTCGGTCCCGTTAACCTTCACGCTGGCGATATCCTTCACCTCGCCGAGGTCCAGAAACATCCTTCCCTTCCTGAGATCCTTCTTCCTGATGGAGAATGATTTTGAATATGTTGCCTTGCCGGAGAAATACTTGATTCCGGGATCATTACTGAGTGAGAGCGATTTCAGTTCTTCGACAACTGCCGTTCCGGGAGCACCTCGACCTTCCTGGAATGATACTTCCCATGGGCCTTCGAGGATTGCGATCGTTTCCGGTTCATTGACGGGAAGTGCCAGGCTCCCATCAGAAGTGTCTTCCGTGAACATTACGAACACGCTTTGGCAGCGGTCCAAATCAAGGCTTATAGAGGTCCGGCCTTCTTCAATCCTGAACCCTGCGGGCTCCTCAGAACCGTCCTCGGCATGCCAGATGACAGGTTTCTTGCCCCAGACCCTGAACTTGGCCTCGATCCTGGCGGCCTCGTCCTTCAGGTTGGCAATCCAGTAGATTTCTCCGCCTTCAAGCTCTCTGTGAACGAACTTGATGCCTTCCGCTCCAGAATATTCAAAGTCAGGCATTATGCCCTGGCCGGCAAGCACCTTTGCTGCAGGCACTCCGCAGGTGACATTCTTCCTGCCGCTTCCCCAGATACTCCTGACCAGTGTGTCGAATTCCTCCTGTGTTCCGGAGTTCCCAGCCATGACCTCCGGCTTTGACCCGCATATCACTATCCCTGCGTCAGAGAGTTCTTTGAGCTTCCTTAGAACATTGATTGACATGTACCTTACATTGGGGCCAAGCATCAGGACTCTGTACCGCATTCCTGATGGAACCGTTATCAAGCCATCATCGGCCTTGGCGAGGTCAAGCAGTACGGATGGGCTGAAAAAGTCATAGTTGTAGCCAGCTGGGACCTCAGGCGAACTGTACATGAAGAGGCCGGTCGCATTATTGTCTTCCCCGTAGTAATAAGCGACGTCTGCCACGAACCGGCCTTGCTGGAGGAGGTAGCAGCTCCTGGAAAGGTAGTCCGTCCAAGTCCTTGCCTTGTCAGCCCATGTCTGGTGCCTGTTGAACCACTGGCCGTAGGGGCCGAGTCCGAGACCAGGGACCTTGTCGTCCACAGGCTGATGGACTGAAGTGTGGATCACGAAGCGGTTGAGCCCGGAAGCCATGGCTGCGTCAGCCGTGGGCTTAAGTACGGCAGGGGAGAAGACCCAGGCACCGTCACGCGAGCCGTGGGAGGTGAAAGACTCTGCAGCCGCTATGTTCTGGCCATAGATATGGGCTACGGATGCCGACTCGCGGATGTCAGCCTCGAACCTGCTGTTGAAAGTCTGCCCCTGATTGTACTGCATCCAGAAGGCAGACATCGGCACTTCCGCATATCTCTTGCAGTCCATTCCGTCGGTGAGGTTCGATCTCCATGATTCGTGACTTTCTGTATAGCGCTTCATCCCGTAGGGCTTCAGCACCTCGTTCTGTAGGTCGTAATGGTATTCACTCATCATATCCCCGATCGTCCTTCTCCAGTCGAAGAGGAAACGTTCGGTCGCTGCAGTATTGTCCAGGATCATTCCTGTCAGCGCAGGAAGCCACCTGTGGAGGTCGTAACCTTTCCTCATAAGGAACTCCTCGAACATGCGTCCTGTCCAAGTCTGTGATCCGGCTTCGTAACTGTCGGTCAGCAGGTACTGGATGCCTTTTCCTCCGAGCCGGCCTCCGCTGGCTTCGCTGTAGGTAGCAAGATATGCCTCTAGATAGTCCCTTACGGCCTTCGGATCAAGTTTGTCGACTTCAAGTCCCGTGGCCTCGGGACTGGCGGGATGATTGGTCTTCCCAGTCAGGCTGTATCCGAACCTGAATATCCTCCATCGGCCCTCAGGTACGTCCCAGTTCAGGACACCGTCCTTGAATCTGTCTGTCAGGTCTATCACATCTTCCAGCCTTGCCGCCACATCAGTCTCAGGCGTGGTCTCATGTTGGAGAAGGCGGTAGAACATGTTCCCGGCCTTGTCACCGGCATCCTGTATCCTCGTGACAGAGGAAAGGATGAACTGTGAGACGCCGAAAGGGCTTCCCTGACCTTCCTCGGTATCTTGGAACCTTATCCGGAAATATCTTGCCGTAACAGGAGAGAATGAATATGTTTTCTGCTGGGTAGCCTGGTATTCGAGTTTGGAAATGGTACGGAAGTTTATTCCGTCATCGCTGCACTGCAGTTCCCTGGTCAAGGCAGTCTCCGTCCCATTGACCTTCTTTTCTGTGACTATGACGGACCTGACCGTCTGGGGCTCATTGAAGGCGTACTGCACCCAGCTCCAGCCATCCTTCGGCTTGACGTTGATGAAATCGCCAACAGTGTCCGAGTTGAGCTGCTGCAGAATCTCGTTGCCGGAAAGAGACTCTTCTGTTCCGCTGGTAGTCACGACCGGCGCCAGTGCAGCCAGATCCAGATCCCTGTCACTTAGCCGGACGGCTACGACAGCGATGTCCTTGTAGAAACGGATGCTGCTGAATTTTGATTCCAGCCCTTTGAGGGCCATCGGCAGGTCTTGGAACTTTCCTGTCACATTAAAGCCTTCCGGAAGGAGTATTTCTGTCGGTCTCTTGGACTGTCGAATGGACGGTCCCGTCACATCAACCTGTCTCCAGACCAGTTTTTTCATCGCATTCTCTTCTATCACCCAGGGACCACCGGTTTCGCTCCAGCCAGGAGAGGCCGCAATCGTGACCTCCATGTCCAGGCTGTCGGAAAGGTCAAGGGCATAGTTGAAGCATTCCTTCCATTCCGGACTCATGTAGGGAATCCGTTTATCTACGATCTGTGGGGTCTCCAATCCTGCATCGAAATTGTGGTAGCCCACGATGCCGGTTTCCTTCATCCAGAGCAGGTCCTTGCGGATCCCGTCCTTGGTGATGTTCCCGTTCATCCAATGCCACCAGACCCTTGGCCTGGCTTCCTTGGGTGGGGCTTGGAAACCTTCATGCAGCGTACTGCCGACGTTCTGAGCGAGGGATGGACTTGAATATGCCAACGCAAGGGTAAAGGAGAGGATTGCAGGAAGCAGTGATTTCATGAGTGGAGTTTTGATGTACACAAAATTAAGCATTATTTAAAAAATCTGTAAATTTGTACAGAACAACTTAAAGAGACGATGAAACAGATCATTACACCTAATGCCCCGGCCGCCATAGGGCCGTATAGCCAGGCCATCGAGCACGGCGGATTCATATTCGTATCAGGTCAGCTTCCTATCGATCCTGCCACCGGCAGTTTTCCCGAAGGGGGAGTGGAGGCCCAGACCAGGCAGTCCCTGTCAAATCTCAAGGCTATCCTGGAAGAGGCAGGATCCGGCCTCGACAGGGTCGTGAAGACCACCGTCTTCCTTGCTGACATGGGTGATTTCGGTGCAATGAACGGGGTCTACTCGGAGTTTTTCTCAGTCCCTTATCCGGCTCGTTGCGCCTTTGCCGTCAAGACCCTTCCCAAGGGGGCTCTTGTCGAGATAGAATGCATTGCAACCAATGGTTAGGACCCTTCTCAAGCAGGTCAAGCAGTACAAGACAGCAGCCCTGCTGACCCCGGTCTGGACAACAGCCGAGGTCATCATGGGCGTGCTGATTCCGTATGTGACAGCTTCGCTCATCGATAAAGGTATCAACGCCGGAAACATGTCAGAAGTCTTCCGGTATGGAGGCATTATGCTCTTGATGGCCTTTTTCAGTACGCTTTTCGGCATTCTGTCGGCCCGCTTCGGAGCATATTCATCAACCGGCCTTGCCGCCAACCTTCGCGAGGCCATGTACAGGAACATCCAGAGGTTCTCCTTCTCGGACATAGACAAGTACTCTACAGCCGGCCTTGTCACAAGGATGACGACTGATGTAAGCAACATCCAGGGAGCGTTCCAGATGCTCCTGAGAATCAGCTTCAGGGCTCCGCTGAACTTGATATTCAGCCTTTTCATGTGCTTCTTCATCAATCCGAAGCTTAGCCTGGTCTTCCTGATCGCCATGCTCATCTTGAGTGCTTGCCTGTTTTTCCTGATCCGCAGGGCAGCCAGGCTTTTCGTGCAGATCTTCGAGAAGTACGACAAGCTCAACGGTGTCATCCAGGAGAATGTTTCAGGTATCAGGGTGGTCAAGGCCTTTGTACGCGAGGAGCATGAATTGAGCAAGTTCGATAAGGCCGCTCTCTCCCTCTACAACCTTAACGTCAAGGCTGAAAGCCTTATGGCGCTGAACCATCCCGTGATGAACCTGGTAGTGTTCGGGAGTATCATATCGCTCTCGTGGTTCGGGGCTCATTTTATTGTAGGAGGCTCACTTACGACCGGTCAATTGACTTCTCTCTTTACGTATATCATGACAGTTATGTCATCCCTCATGATGCTGTCCATGATCTTCGTGCAGTTGACCCAGAGCGCAGCCAGCGGCAAGAGGATAGCCGATGTGATCGACGAAGAGCCTGACATGTTCGATCCTGATGAACCTCTGCAATTAGTGAAAGATGGAAGCATCGATTTCGAGAATGTCTCCTTCGCTTATAGTAAAGGTGGAGATTATGCTTTGGAAGGTGTTAATATTCATATAAATTCAGGTGAAACTATTGGTCTGATAGGAGGTACTGGAAGCGGTAAGTCCAGTCTTGTTTTCCTGATCCCACGCCTTTACGACACTTCAGAGGGAACGGTCAAGGTAGGTGGCATTGATGTTCGTAAGTATGGTATGGAAGCCTTGCGTGGACAGGTGGCCATGGTACTTCAGAAGAGTACACTGTTTTCAGGTACCATACTGGAAAACCTGAGGTGGGGGCGGGAAGATGCCACAGATGAGGAATGCATCGAAGCCTGTCGCCAGGCATGTGCCGATGAATTCATCGAGCAGATGCCTGATGGGTACAACACCTATATTGAGCAGGGCGGAACCAATGTTTCCGGTGGTCAGCGCCAGAGGATCTGCATAGCCAGGGCTCTATTGAAGAAACCCAAGGTGCTGATCCTGGATGATTCCACTTCAGCTGTAGACACGGCCACAGACGCTCACATCAGGCAGGCGATATCTTCCCGTGTCGAAGGCCTGACGAAGATTATCATCTCCCAGAGGATCCTCAGCATCAAGGATGCTGACAGGATAATCGTAATGGATGACGGAAAGGTCGTGGCTTTTGATTCGCACGAGAACCTCCTTGAGTCATGCTCTATCTATAAGGACATCTATGAGATGCAGACTTCGGGCGCCGAAGCCGATTTTGACAAAAAGGAGGTGGCCGCATGAGCGCGCAGCAGAGAATGGGCGGCAGGCCCCGCGGTGGAGTCCGCGAGCCTCACATGTCAAGGGAAGAACTCAAGTCGAGTCTCGGCAAGGGTTCCACCGTTTGGCGCCTTTTCAGTTTCATATTCAGGAATTATAAGATAAGGATAGGAATAGTCCTGGTGTGCATCGTGGTTTCAGCCCTGGCTACCCTGGCTTCTTCGCTCTTCACCAAGACCCTGATCGACGATTACATTACCCCTATGCTTTCCATGGCGGCGCCGGATTATTCTCCTCTGGCCGTCTCCCTGTTCAAGCTGGGAGCTGTGCTGCTTGTCGGAGTCGTGGCTTCATATTCCTACCACCTGATCATGATCTTCGTCGGGCAGGGGACGATGCTTCGATTGAGGGAGAACCTGTTCTCCCACATGGAGGACCTTCCTCTTTCGTATTTCGACTCGAATTCCCATGGAGACATAATGTCGGTCTACACGAATGACGTTGACACCCTGCGCCAGGTAATAGGAAGTACCCTTCCAAATCTCTTCCAGTCGCTTATTACCCTGGTCTCTACCTTTGTCTCCATGATAGTCCTGTCAGTTCCGCTGACCCTTGTGTCAATCCTCATGGCTGTCCTAACTGTGAGAGTAACTACAGCCTTGGGAAAAATCTCGAAAGGCTATTTCGTGGAAAGGCAGAAGAACCTGGGCAAGGTCAACGGTTTTATCGAAGAAATGGTTTCCGGCCAGAGGGTGGTGAAGGTCTACTGCCATGAGAAAAAGGCTGTGGAGGATTTCACCGTCCTGAACGAGCAACTCCGCTCCAGTGCCTACAATGCCAACAAGGTAGGAAGCATGGTGATGCCGATCAACGGCAACATCGGCAATCTTGGTTACGTCCTTACTGCTGTGGTGGGTGCAACGATCGCCCTCGGCGGTTTCACAGCCTGGTACCTATGCGGAATCGGCGGTGCGAGCCTGACTTTGGGTACTCTCGTCGCCTTCCTTTCGTTGCAGAAGAATTTCACCAGGCCGATCTCGAGCATCTCCAATGAGATCAACTCGATTGCCATGGCTTCGGCCGGTACAGACCGTGTCTATGGACTGCTCGATGAGCCCAAAGAGGTCGATAACGGAAATGTTACACTTGTTAACACAAGTGTTTCCGAGTTTGGTAATATTGAAGTTAGTGAAAAGCGTACCGGTTCATGGGCTTGGTCCTCGCCATATATAGTGCCTTCGGAGCCAAGCGACTCAGGGAGTCTGAGGGGAACGCCCCTCAGTCCCCCTCGGGCTCGGGGGTGCAGGGGGGTGGATGGCTATGAAGCCTCGAAGAGGCTTGTGCCTCTCCGAGGCCAGGTCAGTCTCCAGGATGTGGATTTCGGCTATGTAGAAGGGAAGCAAGTCCTCTTTGACATCAGCCTTACTGCCTATCCCGGACAGAAAATCGCTTTCGTCGGAGGCACCGGTGCCGGCAAGACCACGATCACCAACCTGATCAACCGTTTCTACGAAATCCAGGAAGGAACCATCACCTACGATGGCTTTGATGTTCGAACCATCGAAAAGGACTCCTTGAGACGAAGCCTCGGTATGGTCCTTCAGGAGACTCATCTCTTCTCCGCTTCCGTGCTTGACAACATCCGCTACGGACGCCTCGATGCGACAGATGAAGAGTGCAAGGAGGCAGCCAGGCTGGTTTATGCCGACTCTTTCATCCGCCGTCTGCCTCAAGGCTATGACACCGTCCTGGCAGCCGACGGAGGAAACCTCTCCCAGGGAGAGCGCCAGCTTCTGGCTATTGCACGGGCGGCAGTTGCCAATCCTCCTGTCCTGATCCTGGATGAGGCAACCTCATCGATTGACACCAGGACCGAGAAACTGATCCAGAAAGGCATGGATTCCCTGATGAAGGGACGTACGACCTTTGTCATCGCCCACAGGCTCTCGACCGTCCAGAACGCCAACTATATCATGGTGCTGGACCATGGCCGGATCATCGAGCGTGGAAGGCATGACGAACTCCTCGACCTCAAAGGCAAGTACTACGAGCTCTACACCGGTAACCAGATCACACAGTAGGGCAAACCACATAAACGTGTGGTGTTTTTGACCGGGATATGCCCTTTCTTTGCCTAAAACTGAATAGTATGAAAAAGATAGCTATCCTCGTGTCTGCCCTCGTCCTTGCCAGTGGCTTGGCGTCGGCTCAAGGTACATTGTCCCGCCTGAAGGAACGCGCCAAGAACGCGGTCGAGAACAACATCGGCAACAAGATCGAGAAAGGAATCAACGACGCACTCGACGGAAAGAAGAAGGACAAAGACAATTCCGGAAAGAATGCCGGTGAAGGAGCGGTCAGCGGCGACGAAATCGCGGACGCTGATGCTCAGAACCAGAAGAACGACTTCGTCCGCGGAGGAGAGATCCTCTTCGTAGATAGTTTCGATGGTGAGCAAATGGGAGAATTCCCCTCCAAGTGGGATCTCAATGAGGGCGGTGCTGAAGTCGCCACCATCGACGGCAAGAAGTATCTGAGCTTTACTGATGATTACAACTTTGTGGCTCCATTGATGACGAATATGGAATCATATCTGCCTGACGTGTTTACACTCGAGTGGGATATGTTCTGCAGCAAGGGCGGAGAATTCGGCGGTTCTGAACTTGAAGTGATTTTCATGAAACAAGGATCCTGGAATGACCGGGCAGGCAGTGTCAGCTTTACCTACAGGTCGGATAATCCTGATGCCTATGGAAGCTATAGGTTCGAGAAAGCCAATGGGGCCAACGGCGAAGCAAATGGCGTTTTCGAATGGAATCAAATTAAAAAGTTCGTCAAGATCGGCCAGTGGAATCACTTTGCAGTGTCTTTTAACCAACGTGCGTTCAAATACTACATAAATGGTAACCGTGTCATCAATCTGCCGAATGCAAAAGCTCCTGAGCGTTTATTGATTTGGTGCGGTGGCAACTATAAGTACAAGGGCATCACCAATGTCGTACTCGCCGCCGGTGCCAAGGACCTGTATGAGAGACAGGCTACGGACCTCTCTGAAGAAGTGAAGTCGGCCCCTTCCGCATCTGAGGTTTCTGCCGTCGAGAAGGCCATAGCCGAGACGGGTAAGTTCGTGACGAACAACATCCTCTTCGACACGGGGAAGGCAACGCTGAAGCAGGAGTCGATGATCGAGATCATGCGGGTAGCCCAGTACATGAAGAACAATCCCACAGCCCGCTTCGAGGTGCAGGGACACACCGACAACCAGGGCTCCGACAAGATCAACGACCCTCTCAGCCAGCAGCGTGCCGAGGCTATCGTCAAGGCACTCGAGGGCCTGGGAGTTGACGGCTTCAATCTAAAGGCTGTGGGCAAGGGATCCCATGAGCCTGTGGCCGACAATGGAACCGAAGAAGGCCGGGCTAAGAACCGCAGGGTAGAGTTCATAAAGAAATAGTCCTTTCAGAATAATTGCTAATTTTGCAATTATGAAGAAGTTATTCTTAATCCTCGCGGTCCTGTTGCCCGTTTCGGCGGCAGGTTACGGGGATCATCGCGGGCATAATCTGGACTCGCTCGAAAGGATCACTTCACGTTTCACTCCCGGGAAGCTGGCTTCTGCTTCTCGTGATGAAATAATAGAATATTCCCAGGCTTGCCGCCAGCTTGCCTGGGGATATCTCAATCTGGACGGTCCGAAGTGTACATATTATGCTCACCAGGCCATCGCAGTTGCTGAAGACCTTGGTGGACAGAACACAATCTTCGATATGTCCATCCTGATCGGCCAGTGTTTCTGGGCCAAGGAAGAATACGATAGTGCAAGGGTTTACTACGGCAGGGCAGGAGATGTCCTGTCAGAGATTGTCGCAAATGGAATAGAAACAGATCCACATGAGATAGAGGCCATGCAGTCCAGGCTCTGGGGAACTCTCGGCAACTTCTACGCAGCCCAGGACTCTGTGGAACAATTCGTCTATTACTACGGCAAGGCAGGGGAACTGTTCGAGAAGTGGGGATGGCTGGAGGATTGCTCGACCCTTCACTGCAACATCGCGGAGGTATATTCAGACTACGGCGACTTCAAGTCCGCGGGGCCTGAATATGAAAGGGCCCTTGACCTCGCCCGTCAGTCCGGTGATTCCCTGATCATCGCCCGGGCGATGTACGGGATTGGCCGCTACTACAAGGAAACCGGAAAGGTCGCCAAGGCGTTGAAATACCTGGCGGATGCCTATGAATATTTTGGGAATCATCCGAGGGAAGAGGTGAACAACAGGGCTGACACCTTGGAAGCCATGAAGGATAGCTACAGGCTTCTATACCGCAACACCCGCCTCCTTGCGTTGGGTTCGATAATCCTTCTCCTGCTGGTCGGAGTGATCCTTCTCATCTTGAGGCGGTTCAAGCGGACTTCCGAAGAACTGTCAGCGGCTGAAGAGGCCTTGGATGAGACTGTCAAGGAATTAAGGCCCGGCAGCGACAGGGAAGACGAAATCGTCCTTACTGACCGTGAACTCAGGATTGTTCACCTCCTTGTAGAAGGAAAGAGCACCAAGGAAATAGCCGATGAAATCCACCTCGGCACCAACACGGTTCTCTGGTACCGGAAACGTATTTACTCAAAATTTGATGTGCATAGCGTTGCCGCCCTGACTGCAGAAGCGCTCCGCCGTGGAATATGATTTCCTGACAGGCCCTTACAAACTGTAGGCTGTGAGTGAGGCCAGGGCGTGACGGTAGTCACGCTCGGCTTCGAGGGTGGCTTCCAGGGCTTCGTAATACAGGTCGATCTCAACCAGGTAGTCTATCATCGAGATTTCTCCCTTGGAAAGGGCGGATAGGAGGAATTCACGGCTGTCCGTGTCTTTCAGGGATATCCGCATCATCTCGGAGTTCTCTTTCATCGAATATGCCTTCGCATACTGGTTCCTCAGGTCGAAGAGGAACTCCTGTTCAGCGGCATTCCGTCTTTCCTTGGCTGCAGTCAGCCTTGCCCGTGACTGACGGATCTTGTTCCCCGCACTCCACAGAGGAATATTGACCCCTACGGTCACTCCGCGGAACTTCTCCTGGGTCCTGATTTCACTCATGTAGCCGACCGCCAGCTCCGGAAGGCGGGAAGCCTTGTCTATCGCGAGCTGCCGGTCCTCAAGCTCAACTTGCTTTCTGACATAGGCAAGCAGCGGACTTCTCTGGGAGGCATCGTCAAACCAAGTCTCGAAATCTCCCGGGATGGAATCCTCAAGGTCATAGGAGAGGGCTTCGAAATCAATCTCCTTTCCTCCGTTGAGTGAACGCAGGGTCGACAGGAGGGTCTGCCTTTCAACTTCCGTCCTGTTGGCCTCTCCTTGAACCGCTGTAAGGTGGATCCTGGCCTTGTTCAGGTCCAGCACGGTCGACTCTCCGGCCTTCATCCTCTTCTCATAGGAACTGACCAGGGTGTTTGATTGCGTCAGATGTGTTTTGAGTTCAGACAGGATGGCATTGCAGTAGATGAGGTCTATACAGGCCTGTTTTGCTTCCAGGAGTACTGCCTGGCGTTCAGTCTTGTACTTGAGTGAGGCGAGTTCTCCTATTCTTTCAGCCTTGCCGGCTTTCATTCCGGTGAGCGTCGGGATGTCGAAAGTCTGGCTGACCCTCAGGTCATGGCGGCCTCCTATGTTCTCAACTCCCCAGAGATAGTTGAATTCGACCTCAGGATTGGCAAGGATTGTCTCGGCCTTCCCGGCAAGTCGCTCCGCTTCTACCTCTGCTGCAGCAGCCTTCAGCCCAGGATTGTTCTGTTCAATCTGGCGCAGCACCTGACTGACCGTACTTTGACCGAAACTACAGATAGATGCTTGTACTGCTATTACTATTAGTAAAATATGTTTCATAATAATTAAGGTATGATTATTATTCGATGACAGACATTTGACAAAGCGGACATGGCCGCCCTCGGCCAAAGAGAGGGAGGGGCCCGCTTGCAAAGCAAGTGGGAGGGGTGAGCGAAGCGAACCGTCCGCGGAGGCAAATGTCTGTCATCATGATCATTTCTTTCTAGTGATAAGGTACATGACGGGGATGACGAAACCATTCAAGAGTGTGGAGGAGAGGAGGCCGCCGAGGATGACTTTTGCCATTGGCGACTGTATCTCGTTGCCAGGCAGGCTTCCTCCAAGTGCCAGCGGCAGGAGGGCTAAGGCTGAGGTCACCGCAGTCATGATGATTGGATTGAGCCTGTCAAGGGAACCGGTCATGACTGTCTCGACAGGGGAGTAACCCTGTGAAGCAAGGACATTGTAGCGGTCGATTAAGAGCATGCCGTTTCTCGTGGCTATCCCGAAAAGGGAAATGAAACCGATGATGGAAGGGATGCTCATGACCCCTCCGGTGAAGAAGATGGTTACAACACCGCCGATGAGAGCCAAAGGCAGGTTCAGAAGCACGATGAGGCTCTGGCCTGCATTCTTGAACTCTCCGAAAAGCAGCATGAAGATTATGAATATGCTTAATATGCTCACGAGCGCTATCGTCCTCGATGCCCTTTCCTCGCTCTCGAACTGTCCTCCGAATTCAACCCTGTACCCTTCAGGCAGGGTGACATGCTCATCGATCTCTTCCTTTATTGAGGCTACTGCCTTTGCCAGTTCTCCGCCCGTGGCATTGCAGGAAACAACGAGCTTGCGGCTCAGGTTCTCTCGGTTGATGGTGTTGGGACCGGCAGAAGAGACCACGTCAGCCACATAGCTGAGCGGAACCTTGGCTCCCGAAGGAGTGTCCAGCATAAGATCCTGGACCCTTTCCATCGTGGAACGGGCGTCGTCCTTGACTTTGAGGGTAAGGTCGAAGGAGCGGTTGCCTTCGTAGACGGAGGAGACCCTCTCTCCTTCGAGCATGACCTTCACGAATTCGGCAAACTCCGGTAGCGTGATTCCATAGCGCGCAAGCATCTCCCTTTTCGGGACTATGTTGAGCTCCGGCCTCTCGACCTGCTGCTCGACATTGATGTCCGCAATACCTTCTACTTCTGAAATGGCAGCCTTGATCTCCTGGCCGATTGAATGCATCTTGTTGAGATCCGTCCCGAAGACCTTGATGGCAATATTCGACTGTGTTCCTGACAGCATTGCATCGATCCTGTGTGAGATAGGGCCACCTATTTCAATATTCACTCCAGGTAAAACCGAGAGTTTTTCGCGTACCTCTTCAGTGAGTGCGTGCTTGCTTCTTCCCTTTAGTTCAAAGGGGCACTCGAACTCAGAACAGTTCACTCCGAACGCATGTTCATCGAGTTCCGCACGGCCGGTTTTACGGCCGACTGTAATAATCTCCGGGATACTCATGAGGATCTCTTCAGCCTGGAGTCCGAGCTTGTCGGATTCTTCAAGTGATATTCCTGGAACCGAGCTCATGGCGATGGTGAAAGACCCTTCGTTGAAAGCAGGGAGGAAACTCCGGCCGAGGGAGAAGAACATGACCAGTGCTGCGACCAGCAGGCAGGCGAATGTGCCTATGACGGCCTTCCGGTGCCTAAGTGCCCAGTCCAGCGCCTTGGCATAGTGCTTCTTAAGCCAGGACGCCACCGGCGCCTCTTTCTCGTCACGACCGTTTTGCTGGTCTGCCTGGAGGTTTTGGCCGTACTCAGCCGCAGCGGAGCGAGGATGGACTCGGCCAAGGCCTCGCTGGCGACCGGCATCTGCCTCGTGAGCAAGCAAGTATGAACTCAGGACCGGAGTTACGGTGAGTGCAACCAGGGTGGAAGTGACCAGGGAGATGATGAAGGTAATGCCGAGAGGCTTCAGCATCCGCCCTTCCATGCCTGACAGAAAGAACAACGGCAGGAAACTCGTGATGATGATCAAGGTCGAATTGAGCATCGGCATCCTCACCTCCTTCGAAGCTTCGTAGACCACTTGGAGGACGCTCCTTCCACGGGACTGCCGTAGACGTTTGAATACATTCTCCACATCGACTATGGAATCATCCACAAGGGAACCGATGGCGATAGCTATTCCTCCGAGGCTCATGGTGTTGATGGTAAGTCCCAGGAACCTCATGCCAAGGAGGGTAATCACAATCGAAAGTGGGATTGAAACAAGTGAAATCAGGGTGGTCCTCCAGTTCATAAGGAATATGAACAGGACCAGGACTACGAAGATACCACCCTCGACGAGAGACTTCTTGACATTGTTGATCGACCCATCGATGAAGCGGGACTGCCGGAAGATCTCCGAATTGACCTTGACGTCCGAAGGAAGCCTTGTGCTAATGTCATCAAGGGCCTTGTCAAGGTTTCTAGTGAGTTCCAGGCTGTTGGTCGCAGGTTGCTTCGTGACGGTCAGGATGACGGCCTGCCTGCCATCGTTCGAGGCAAGTCCAAGGACGGGAGTCTTTGGGCCGATCTTCACGTCTGCAATCGCTTCCAAGGTGACCGGACTTCCGTTTTTCGAGGTTTTGACGACGGCCTTCTTCATCTCTTCTATATCAGAGGTAGAAAGAACCCCTCGGACTATGTATTCGTTGCCATATTCATACAAAGTACCTCCGGCGGCATTCTGGTTCATGCCTTTGACGGCATAGATGACCTCGTCCATGGTCACCCCGTAATGGCGCATGCGTCCTGGATCCATGAGGATCTGGTATTCCTTTATGTCCCCTCCGGTGACTGCGACCTGGGCAACACCCCCGGTCGAGAGGAGTCTCGGCCTGATCGTCCAGTCCGCCAGTGTCCTGAGATCCTCCATAGAGGTGGTATCTGCAGTAAGGCCTATTATCATCAGTTCACCGAGGATTGATGCCTGTGGGCCGAGGGTCGGCCTGCCCACATTCCTGGGGAATTCGTCGCCGACCATTGCGATCTTCTCGCTCACGATCTGGCGTGCCCTGTAGATGTCGGTACCCCAGTCGAATTCCACGTTCACGATGGAAAAACCGGTACTGGATGATGAACGTACCCGGCGGACGTTGGTCGCTCCGTTGATTGCAGTCTCGATAGGGAAGGTTACCAGCCTTTCGACCTCTTCCGGGGCCATTCCTTCTGCTTCCGTCATTACAACTACCGTCGGAGCATTGAGGTCAGGGAAAACATCCACTTCAGTGTGGATTGTTGAATATATTCCCGCGACAAGGCAAATGAAGGCAATCACGAGTACAGCCACCCTGTTGTTAAGCGAGAAACGTATGATCCCGTTCAGGAGACCATTTTCATGCTGGATCTGTTCCATGGCCTAATGATTATGGGTGTGACCGGCAGGAACAGACGCGACGCCGGCAAGTTTCACATGTACAGCACCTTCCACTACGATTGTCTCTCCTTCTTCAAGTCCCTTGAGGACAGGAATCCTGACCCCGTCAGATGTCCCCAGGGCAACTTCGCGACGTAAGAAATCGCCGTCGTCATCCTTGACGAACACATAGTTCACTCCCTGGTCTTCGACCACCGCTTTGACTGGAACAGTGATGCAGGGCTCGGATCCGGAAGACAGGAGGAAGACTTCGACGTAGGATCCTGGGACAAAGTCTCCCTTGTTGTCGAACTCGAAGGTCACGGGGATGAAGAAATCTCCGTCGGAAGCCCTTCCATAGCTGGTAAGGCGTCCTCCAAGATCCTTGAGGCTGTAGACCTTGTCACTGTAAGAAGTTACGAAGTTTGCATCACGTATCTGGCCGAGCTCCCCGAAATACTTCTCTGAGAGGTCCGCCCTGAGCCTCAGTCTCCTGTTCTGGCTGACCGTCGCCATCGGAGCCCCGGTTTCGACAAAGTCTCCGCTCCTTACATTCAGGCTCTTTATGAAACCTGAGAGAGGGGAGGTGACCACGATCGATCCTGAAGCCCCGGAACCGGCCGTGAGTGCCTCGTATTCTGCCTTGGCGTACTCGTATTCCAATCTGCTCTGGTCCAGGTGACTCTCGCTGACAATGTTGTCCTTGCTGAGCTGCAGGTCACGTTCGTATTCCTTCTTGGCGGTTTCATAAGTGATCCTTGCCTTTGCGAGCCTGTCTCCGGAACCGATGTCCCTGGATGAAATGGAGGCTATCCGGCCTCCTTTTACGACAGGTGATCCTTCACTCAATCCGGCCAGGTTCACAATACCTTCGCTCTTGGCTACGACTGTCATTTCGTCGCCGGTTGAAGAAGCGATCTGTCCGCTGGTACGGATGACCTCGCTGAATTCTGTCCTGGCCACAGTGTCAGTTATTATACCGAGAGCTGCCTGGCGTTCCGGGCTTATCTTTACCGCGTCGTCGTGAACATGCTCCTCGCTTTCGTGTTCGTGATCATGTTCGTGCTCATGCCCGTGATTATGCTGCCCGCATCCATTCAGGATGGTGCAGACTGCCATTATAATGAAAAGGTTTCGTGTCATATGAATTGTTGGTTATCAATTGAATACGTCAATAATACCCCCCCCTCTTCCCAAAGGGAGTACTGATAGGTAATCAAATGATGATCAACAATTTATCCGCCACGCTAGGATAGGTGGGGAAGACGATGCTGCCAGATAAGTCTGGGAATGCAAGCTGGAGAAAGAAATAGTTTTGTAGGCCACGGGAATCCTGATGACAGGAGCGGTCATGGCGAAGAAATCAATCCTGACGTCATCCGAAGGGACATACTTCTCGTGAGAGACGCAATGATTCTCTTCTTCTTCCTGGTTGGGGTCGGAATGCATGGTGTGCTCGTCATCGCAGCATCCGTCCAGGACACAGACTTCGTGCACCAGGCAGATCATGGCCTGGTGATGATGATGCGGGACAGCCATGGTGAACAGGACTGTCAGCATCGCCATCATTGTCGGAATTATTGCGATTTTTCTTAGCATCCCTACAAAAATAGCAAAAAAAACGCGAGAAGGGATAGCTATTTATTGCTATTTGTTCTGTATGCCATTTTATCTATATTTGTTGCGAACTTAGAAAACAACATAAAGACATGTCATTATTCTCTAAACCATGGAAACTGACCTCGGGCTTCATCTTCGGAGGAGTGTTCGTGGTTGCAGGTTTCCTGCTTCAAATCCTATCCGGACCTGTCCGATGGGGCTTGTTGGCTTCTCCGGTCAACCTTATCCTGCTGGCCGTGTTCATCGCATTCATAATCATCGCTTATGCCATGAAGGGCAAGGTGGCTTTCTTTGCCTGGCTCGGTTCTTCGGCTGCCGCCGTTCCATCCATCGCCTGTACCCTGCTGATGACCATGATCATGGGTCTTACGGCCCAAATTCCAGAAAGGGGATGGCTTGGTAACATGATCACCTTCTGGCCTTTCGTGCTATGCTATGTCTGGATGACTGCGGTCGTAGGCTTGGTGGCTGTCAATCACATCTGCCGCCTGTCTCGTTCGTGGAAGGAAATCCCCGCCGTCCTGAACCATCTCGGCCTTTTAGTCACCCTTGTCTGCGCTACCCTTGGAAGTGCTGACAAGCAGGATCTTGAAATTATGCTCAGGGAAGGTGGGACCCAGACGGTCGCTTCCCGCGAAGATGGAACAACCGTTCAGACCGGGCTCTCCGTACGTCTGGACGATTTCACCATGGAAACCTATCCCAGCGGCATGCCCAAGCGTTTTGCCTCCGATGTCGTCGTCACCTCAAAGTCCGGGAAGGAGATTCCCGGAGTGATCGAGGTCAACAAACCTATGGAGGTCGACGGATGGAAGATGTACCAGTACGGTTACGATGAAGAAGCCGGTACCGAAAGTACTGTCAGTATCCTTCAGCTTGTCAAGGATCCCTGGCTTCCATTTGTCTATGCAGGAATATTCATGATGCTTGCCGGAGCTTTCCTTATGATGATCGTTGGTTTTAAAAGGGAGGAAACAAAATGAGTTGGGATTCTTTCATATGGTTCGCCGCAGTATCGGTGATTCTTTGGGCGGTAGGTTCCATCCTGGCATGGACCGGTAACAAGAGGACGGCAGCGATGTCCATCTACGGACTTGGAATCGCAGTGTTCTTCGCCTTCATCCTTGCAATGTGGATATCCCTCGAGCGTCCCCCGCTCCGTACGATGGGGGAGACAAGGCTCTGGTACTCCTTCTTCCTTGCAGTGGCAGGCATGATAGTCTACAGCCGCTGGAAGTACAAGTGGATCCTTTCTTTCAGCACCATAATGGCCCTGGTCTTCATCATTGTGAACCTCATGAAGCCGGAGATCCATTCAAAGGCCCTTATGCCTGCACTTCAGAGTCCATGGTTCGCTCCCCACGTGATCGTGTACATGTTCTCATATGGTGTGCTTGGAGCCGCTACTCTAATGGCTCTGTACATCCTGATATTCAAGAAAGGACAGGAGACGTCCGATGACATGGTCACCACTGACAACCTGGTTGCCACCGGCATGGCTTTCCTCACCTTCGGCATGCTCTTCGGAGCACTCTGGGCACAGGAGGCATGGGGAACCTATTGGGGGTGGGATCCCAAGGAGACCTGGGCTGCCATCACCTGGATGGCCTATCTGCTCTATATCCATTTCAGGATTGCACGACCCAAGGACCATCAGACCGCAATGTGGATCCTCCTGCTGGCTTTCATCTGCCTGCAGATCTGCTGGTGGGGAATAAACTACCTTCCTTCAGCACACGCCACCTCGGTACATGTCTATTAGGGGTGTCAGAATCCCATTCCGAACTGCATCCAGTACTTGTTCTCCAGGACTTTCCAGAACTTCACCGCTTCATTGTAAATGTAAGCGGTGTAGGAGTTGAGTACTGCAGGGGAGGCTTCGCCTGAGGGCAGTCCTTCGAAGGCGAGGTCTTCCAGTCTCATGACTTCCTTGTTGAAACCTTCCTTGGTGGCCTGCCATGACAGAGTGGCGAGTTTGTTGGCCCTCCTGAAACTCCAAAGGGCGCTGTTTTCTTCATAGCTGTTCTGTCCGCAGGTCCAGAAGCCTTCCGGCAGTACGGTCGTGCCGCAGAAGACCGGGATCCTGGGGCTCTGGGCTGGATTGTCGACTGAGAGCCAGCAGATTCCGCCGACAGAATCAGGAAGCCAGGAACGGAGCTGGGTGACATGCGAATAGGCGCACCAGGCCACTGCTACGGTCCTCTTGAAATCGATGGTTCCGGGAGCTATTGTGTTGAGGGTGTTCCTCATGGTAGTGGTGAGCCAGGGGTTTGCGACAGGGCTGACCACGGTATCGGCCTCATGATCCCTTCCTGCGGGCCTTGCAAGCTTCCAGTTCCTGGTCATGTCGAATTCCGTACCCTCGTAGGTTTCACGGAAGAGTGCCGTGACCTCACGGATGTCCACCTTCTTTTCTGGTTTGACAGAGAAGGGCAGTTCATCAGAATCGAAGCGGAGCTTCAAGGAAGGAGCAAAGTGATTCAGGATGAAGTACTCCCTCTCCTTGAAGTTCTTTCCCTTCTCCGGATCCGAGTTGAAGGCTTTCCAGAACAGGAACTTGCCTTTCCCGTCCCAAAGACCGTTGTCCTTGGCGACCTGCTCCACATTGTCGGAGGCCATCATGTCCTTGTCTTTCCTGTCGATCCTGCCTATTCTGGGAATATTGGCGGAGACGGCCACATGGTCGTCAGGAACCCGCTTGGCGACCCATGCGGCGCCGATCTTGTCCTTGCCGACTCCGACGATCTCGAATTGCCAGACCTCCATCTTGTCTGCAATCGTAAGGCACTCCCCGCTGTCTCCATAGCCATATTTCTCTGCCAAAGAGCCCATCAGCTTTATGGCATCCCTGGCATTGTCGCACCTCTGGAGAGCAACCCTTTCCAGTTCTTCGATGGTGAACCAGCCGGCAGGATTGATCAGAACCCTCGGGCCGCTGAAAGTGGTCTCGCCGATGGCAAGCTGCTTTTCGTTCAGACAGGGATAGGCTGTGTTGAGGTAGGCATATGTGTGGGCCGCCTCCGGGATTTCTCCCATGACTTTCACTCGTGTGGTGTCTCCATGGAAAGAAGTGTGCATAGTGCCCCTGAGGACCTGATGCATGGTCCCGGGGTCATGATCTGCAGCAGGCTCCATGTAGGCCCATGTGCGGTAGCGCCCGTCGCAGGTGTGGGAAGTAATGACTGAACCGTCGGCCGAAGCAAGCCTGCCGACCATGATGCTGGTGCAACTCTCTCCTTCATAATACTCCTGTCCCAGGACGGGAAATGCGAAGGCCAGCAAAGCGAGGATAAAAGAGATCTTTTTCATTTATTGGATGTTATCCTGGTCTTCGGGTCTGCCGGACCAGTCGTGGTTTATATCATAACCGTTTGAGCGTATGCTCGTTCCTGAACCTACATACTCATTCTCGGCTGCTTCCTGGAGGATGCGTTGGCGTGTCTTCTTGAACAGCCAGAAACAGAAGGCTATCAGGACCAGGGTGATTGCGAAAGAAAGCGCCTCATTCAACTCACTGAAGAAGCAGAGGGTGTCGTAAACCCCGTGGAGGATGACAGGGTACAGCCACATCTTGAGTCCTGCTCCGGCCCTGTCCTTGCCACGGAAATGGTACTGTGAATAATAGTAGCCCATGGTGACCGCGAAGGCGAAATGCCCGGGGACAGCGAACAGGGCTCTTGTGAATGCTACATCCACCCAGTTGGCTCCGGCACTGATCACGTACATTATATTCTCAAAGGCCGCGAATCCGAGTCCGATGGTGGTCGCATAGACTATTCCGTCGTAGCGCTCGTCAAATTCCTGGCAGTTTCGGAGCAGCAGCCAGAGCATCAGCAGCTTGGCAGTCTCTTCCGGGACGGCAGCACCGAAGAATGCTATCTTCACAGCTTCCTGCCAGGTGGCAGGCTCGGTGGTGTAGAATCCCATGTTAAGCAGTGGACCGGAGATGAAGGTCGACAGCAGGGCAGAGATTCCACCAAAACAGAAGCCTTTGAATATAAGTCTTGTAGGCTCAGGCTGCGTGTCCTTGTTGTAAACGTACCAAAGCAGGATCAACGCCGGCGCTATCGCGGCGAATGTGAGCATCAGCATATTACTTAGACTTTAGGTATTCATCTATTGCCTTGGCTGCCTTCCTTCCGGCACCCATGGCAAGGATAACGGTTGCGGCACCTGTCACGGCATCTCCGCCTGCGAATATTCCTTCGCGGGTGGTGCGGCCTTCATCATCTGCAACGAGGCCTCCGCGGCGGGTAGCTTCGAGTCCCTTCGTGGTATTGACGATAAGCGGGTTGGGAGCCGTTCCAAGGGCCATGATGACGGTCTCGGTCGGTATTTCGAATTCAGATCCCGGAATAGGGACAGGGGAGCGGCGTCCGCTCTCGTCCGGCTCGCCGAGTTCCATCCTGATGCACCTGAGGGCTTTCACCCAGCCGTTCTCGTCTCCGATGATCTCGACGGGATTGGTCAGCATCTTGAAGTCGATTCCTTCCTCCTTGGCGTGATGGACCTCTTCCTTCCTGGCCGGAAGTTCGACTTCCGTGCGCCTGTAGACGATGGATGTGTCAGCTCCCAGCCTCAGTGCTGTCCTGGCCGCGTCCATGGCGACATTGCCACCGCCCACTACACAGCATTTCCTGCCTGCGTGGATAGGGGTCATGTAGTCGTCCCTGAAGGCCTTCATAAGGTTGTTGCGGGTCAGGAACTCATTGGCTGAGAAGACTCCGTTGAGGTTCTCTCCCGGGATGCCCATGAACTTCGGAAGTCCTGCTCCGGTGCCCACGAAGACTGCCTCGAAACCTTCTTCGTCCATTAGGCTGTCGATGGTAACTGTCCTGCCGATGATCACGTCGGTCTCGATCTTGACACCGAGTGCCTTGACCTCGTCGATTTCACGCTTGAGAACCTTCTCTTTGGGAAGGCGGAATTCAGGAATGCCGTATTCAAGGACTCCGCCGGCCTTGTGCAGGGCTTCGAATATGGTGACGTCGTACCCCCACTTCGCAAGGTCGGAAGCGCAGGCGAGTCCGGCCGGTCCGGAACCTATTATCGCCACTTTGCAGCCCGAGGGAGGAACACTACCCCCAGAAGGACGTGCCACCCGCGGCACGGAAGCGGGGGGACCGCCGGCATAGCCGGTGGTGGGGTCGGCGCAGCCGACTCCTGAAGGGGGTAGTGTTCCCTCCTCGGATGTGTGGTCAGCGACGAAGCGCTCGAGCTTGCCGATGGCCACCGGCTCACCCTTCACTCCGAGTATGCAGCTGCCCTCGCACTGCGTCTCCTGCGGACACACGCGCCCGCAGACTGCAGGCAGCGAAGAGTCCTCGGCTATGACAGCTGCAGCGCCGTTGATGTCTCCTTCCTTCACCTTCGCGATGAACTCCGGGATCTTGATGCTGACAGGGCAGGCGCCCACGCAGCGCGGATTCTTGCAGTGTAGGCAGCGGGAAGCCTCAGTCATCGCTTCCTCGAGGTTGTAGCCGTAGCAGACCTCGTCGAAATTATGTGCACGTACCTTGGGATCCTGCTCCCTTACCGGTACCCTAGGGATTCTCTCTGCCATATCACTTCACGTATTTAGCCTTTTCCTCGGCCTCTTCAGCCTTGTACTGTCCGAGACGTCTCATAGCCTCGTCGAAATCAACGTCGTAGCCGTTGAACTCGGGGCCGTCCACGCAGGCGAACCTTGTCTTGCCGGCAACAGTTACCCTGCAGGCTCCGCACATTCCTGTGCCGTCGACCATAAGCATGTTCAGGCTGACGTCGATCGGGATCTGGAGTTTCTTGCAGGTGAGGGTGGCGAACTTCATCATGATCATTGGACCGATGGCAACTGCCTGGGTGTATTCCTTGCCTTCAGAAACGAGTTTCTCAAGACAGGCGGTTCCGACTCCGTGGAAGCCTGCGCTTCCGTCGTCGGTGCAGAGATAGAGATTGTCGCAGGCGGAACCGAGTTCCTCAGTGTAGATGAGGAGGTCCTTGGTTCTGGCACCGATGATCACATCGACGGCCACGCCCCTGTCATGGAGCCACTTGGCCTGAGGGTATACGGGAGCTGTCCCGAGTCCGCCGGCGATGAAGATGTAGCGCTGTCCTTTCAATGCTTCTTCATCCATGTGGACGAAGGCAGAAGGGTTGCCCAGCGGGCCGACTACATCGCGGAAGAATTCTCCTTCTTCTTTTGCTATGATGGCCGCGGAAGAAGCTCCTACGAGCTGGGTGACGATCGTCACTGTACCTTCTTCACGGTCATAATCACTGATCGTGAGCGGAATCCGTTCTCCTTCCTCTCCGGGAAGGACAATGAGGAACTGACCAGGCAAGGCTGCCTTGGCAATCCTCGGTGCTGACACCACCATCTTGCAGATGTTAGGTGTCAGCATATCTCGTTTCAGGATCTTGAACATTTCTTTGGTGTCCTTGTCAGACTTTGTTTAGTTTTAGTAAACAAAGCTAACAATTTCAATTCAATTATCCTAATACGGCAGTCCGCCTGAGAATCAGAGCAAATGGCCGAGGAAGCGGGCCTTCTCTTCCTGTGACATCCCGCGGCGGGCGGCATATTCATCGATTGCAGTGTCAGGGAGTCTCCTGATCTCGGGGTAGGAAGCTTCGGGATGTATGAATATGAGTCCGCAGATGCTTGCATCAGGGATCATCGCGCAGCTTTCGAGAAGGGTGATACCGAGTTTGTACGCATCTGGAAGGAGGGAAAGGATGTCGCGCTTGAGGGTATGGTCGGGGCAGCTCGAATAGCCGGCCGCCGGCTTTATTATCTTCGCCCCACATCCTTGCGGAAGCTTGGATTCCAGTTGATGGCTGAGCCATTCCGAGGCGGCTTCGGCCAGGGTCAACCTTACGGAGCGGGAAAGCATCTCGTCCGGGTCCAACCCTTCGGCCCCATTGCCTGCGGCAGTCTGGTGGACGCTTACTGCGAACATGCCCATCTGGGCTGTGAAACCATATTCCCAGGGCGGGACGAAATCGCAGAGCGAGCGCCCTCCTTTCTGGCGCATCATCGGCAATGAATATGATCCCGTGACTATTGTGTCATCCTTGGAGCAGGCCTGGTCGAAGCGTGCAGCTATCGTTATCTTGACTCCGCCTTCTGCTTTTAGGAGGTCAAGTTCCCTGGCAGCATCTGCTCTTAACTTCCTGCGTTCCAGCATTCCCTTGCCGGCTTTCAGTCCCCAGATGGCGTAGAAGAGATTCCAGTCGAAGTAGGGCTCGACATCGCTGATGCCAAGTTCGCGGGCAGGGATATTCATGAAGACATCGCCCTTTATGAAACTATCAGCCGGGAACGGGGAGACAACCTTTTCGCCCGAGGACTTCTTTTTTGATTCTTCGTGCAGACTGCGGAGTTTCTCCTGCTGGCCATGAAGCTTTTTTTCAGTGGCCGTCCGGTCATTCATAAGTTCCCTGGCGAGGACGGCGGAAGACGATGCATCAGCACCATAGAAGACGTGCCCATAGAGAGGGGCGAGCTTGACGGCAGTGTGCAGTGCAGATGCGGCGGCTCCTCCGACCAGGAGGGGAGTGGTCAGCTTCCTTGATGTCATCTCCTTGCAGAGTTCCTCCATCTGATAGAGGGACGGAGTGATGAGACCGCTGACTCCGATCAGGTCGGCCCTGCATTCTTCCGCCCTCTGAAGGATCGTCTCCTTGGGTACCATCACTCCCAGGTCAATGACCTCGAAACCATTGCAGCTCAGTACTATACCGGTTATGTTCTTCCCGATGTCGTGGACGTCTCCCTTAACGGTCGCCATCAAGATCCTTGGTCGGTTCTTGCCGCTCTCCATGCCATCTGACATGTAAGGCTGGAGTATGTCGACGGCATTCTTCATTACCTTGGCTGACTTTACGACCTGTGGCAGGAACATCTTTCCGGCGCCGAACAATTCACCGACCCTTTCCATTCCCTTCATGAGCGGACCGTCGATCACGTCAACCGGCCTGCCCAGATCCTTGAGGCACTCCAGGATGTCAGTTTCCAGCGTCCTGGATTCGCCCTTCACGAGTGACCGGGTGAGCCTTTCACCTGCCGGGAGTTTATCTTCAGGTTCTGTTCTCGAAGAATCCGTGGCTTGCTGCTGGCTGCTTTTGTTATCAGATGAGGCCTCCATCAGCGATGATGCAAAGCTTATAAGCCTTTCCGTAGCTCCTGGATCCTTTGCCAGTATGACGTCCTCGACATGCTTGAGCAGGACAGGATCGATGTCATCATAGACTTTCAGCATGCCAGGATTGACGATTCCCATGTCCAGGCCTGCGTTGACTGCGTGGTAGAGGAAGACCGAGTGCATGGCTTCCCTCACAATATTGTTACCCCTGAATGAGAACGAGAGGTTGGATATTCCTCCTGAGGTCCTGCAGCCTGGCAGGTTATTTTTGATCCACCGGACCGCCTCGATGAAGTCGATGCCGTAGCGTTCATGCTCCGGGATGCCTGTACCTACTGGTAGGACGTTGACGTCGAAGATTATGTCTTCGGGACGGATGCCTGCCTTATCGGTCAGTAGTGAGTAGGCCCTTTGGCAGATTTCAATCTTCCTTGAATATGTGGTCGCCTGGCCTTGCTCATCAAAGGCAATGACGATTATCGCACCGCCCAACGCTCTGATTTCCTTGGCTTTCTGGATGAATAATTCTTCTCCTTCCTTAAGTGAGATTGAGTTGACTATGCATTTGCCTTGGGCGTTCTTCAGGCCGGTTAGTATGGTCTCCCAGTGGGAGGAATCTATCATGATTGCTGCCTTTGCCACAGACGGTTCGCCGCTGATATGCCGGAGGAAGGTCTCCATCTCCTTAGCAGAGTCCAGCATGGCGTCGTCCATGTTGATGTCTATGACCGATGCCCCGTTGGCGATCTGGTCGGAGGCTACCTGCAGTGCCGTTTCATAGTCCTGCGATGCGATGAGCCTGGCGAACTTGCGTGAGCCGGCCACATTGGTCCTTTCGCCTACGTTGGTGAAGTTGTTCCTAAGGTCGATTTCGACGCTCTCCAACCCACTGACATACAACGGGCGGTTAAGAGTTCTATCAACTGAAACGATGCGGGAAGGAAGGCCCTTGAGTGCAGTGGCGATTGCACGGATGTGCTCCGGAGTGGTACCGCAGCAGCCTCCGGCGATGTTCAGGTAGCCATTGATGGCCATCTGTCGTATCGCGGCTGCAGTCTCCTCCGGAGATTCACTGTAATTGCCCATCTCGTCCGGAAGCCCGGCATTCGGATGGCAGCTGACAGCGCATTCAGCGAAACCGGAGACTTCGCCGATGGCAGGAATCAGTTCAGATGCTCCTAGGGAACAGTTCAGACCGAATGAAAGGGGATGGCAGTGTGTGATGGATCTGTAGAAGGCTTCAATGGTCTGGCCAGTAAGGGTTCTGCCCGAACGGTCTCCAAGGGAAACCGATACCATCACCTCAGGAGTTCCTTCTGAACCCGGTATACGGCCGTCCAGAATCTTGTTGAGGGCATAGATGGCAGCCTTTGTGTTCAGGGCATCGAAGCAGGTTTCAAGGAGTATGATATCCACCCCTCCACGCAATAGAGCCCGGATCTGTTCCTCGAAAGCTTCGGCCATCTGGTCGAATGAATATGGCCTGAAAGCGGGATTGCCGATGTCCTGGGCCAGGGAAAGGGACTTCCCGGTCGGGCCTACGCTTCCTGCTACCCAGACTTTCCTTCCAGCCCTTTCGGCGGCCGCGCGTGCGATCCTGGCAGAGGCTTCCGCCATGTCGGCAGCCTGGTTGGCATGGCCAAGTTCTGCTTGCGATATCCTGCTGGCACCGAATGAGTTGGTTGTGATTATATCAGCTCCGGCTTCAATATATTCATCATGTATCTTCCCGATCTCGGAAGGAGCACTCAGGTTAAATGCTTCCGAGTTACCCTGAAGTCCGCGGCGCTGGAGCATGGTGCCCATCGCCCCGTCCAGTATGAGGATCCTTTCCTTCAGAGCCTGTCTGATTCCTTCCATATTCCTAGAAACATTCCTTGAGGATGCCGATCACGTTGGCGGATTTTCCCATCGTGTAGAAATGGACCCCTTCGACTCCGTTTGCTATAAGGTCGGCGCACTGGGCTGCGGCCCATTCCTGTCCGGCAGCGTAGACCGCCTCCTTGTCGTCCTTGAACTGTACGATCTTCCTGGTCAGGGCGGCCGGAATGTCTATGGAAAATGTTTCCGGAAGGAGACGTATCTGCCTGGCGGTAGAAAGGGGTTTCAGCGCTGGAATCACAGGGACTTCGATCCCAGCTTTCCGGCAGCGCTCCACGAACCTGTAGTACACGCTGTTGTCAAAAAACATCTGCGTGATGATGTAGTCGGCTCCGGCATCAACTTTCCTTTTCAGGTTGGTGATGTCGTCGTCCATGTTGGCGGCTTCGAAATGCTTTTCAGGATAACCTCCGACGCCGATCCTGAAGAAACCTTCGCAGCCGTTCTCACGTTCGAAGCGGCGGATGGCTTCCACAAGCTGGTTGGCATGGTCTTAGCCTCCGGGAGTAGAAGTGAAGCGCCTTTCTCCGGCCAGGCTGTCACCCCTCAGTGCCATGACGTTCCTTATGCCCATGAACTTGAAGTCGTGCAGCAGGAAATCTATCTGCTCAGCTGTGTTGCCGCCGCAAATAAGGTGGGGAACCACTTCCGCTTTGAACTCTGACTGTATGGCTCCGCAGACGGCCGTTTCGCTCACGCGTTTCCTGACGAGGCGCTTTACGAAGGTGCCGTCAGACTGCTCCTGAAACTCGATTTCGTCTCTGTGGCAGGTGACATTTATGTACTTGGGATTAAACGGGATGAACTGCCTGATGTCATCAAGCAGTTCAACTTTGGTCATACCCTTAAGCGGGGGTACTATTTCCAATGAGACATACGGTCTTTTCATATTGCTTCGAAAGCCTGTCTGAGGTCTTCTATAATGTCATCTATGTGTTCAACTCCGATCGAGAGCCTTACCGTAGTCGGCGTTATGTGCTGTTGGGTAAGCTCCTCAGGAGTCATCTGCGAATGGGTCGTGGTCGCCGGATGGATAACCAGACTCTTAACGTCCGCGACGTTGGCCAGGAGGGAGAACACCTTCAGGCTGTCGATGAATTTCCATGCATCTTCCTGGCTGCCCTTGATCTCGAAGGTGAAGATAGATCCGCCTCCATCGGGGAAATACTTCCGGTACAGGTCATGGTCCGGATGTGATTGGATGGCTGGGTGGTTGACCTTTGCTACCTTGGGATGCTCCTGCAGGAATTCCACGACCTTGAGAGCGTTCTGCACATGGCGTTCTATCCTTAGGGGAAGGGACTCGACTCCCTGGAGGAGGATCCATGCAGAGATCGGGCTGATGCAGGCTCCGGTGTCGCGCAGGATGACGGCCCTTATCCTGGTGACGAATGCGGCTGCCCCGGCTACGTCTGCGAAGACGGCACCGTGATAGCTGGGATCCGGTTTGGCGAGGGTGGGGTAGCGGTCTGCGTTCTTCTTCCAGTCAAAGGCCCCGCTGTCCACGATCACGCCGCCGAGTGTGGTCCCATGGCCACCGATGAACTTCGTAGCGGAATGAACCACTATGTCGACTCCGTGCTCGATGGGCCTTATGAGGATGGGAGCGAATGTGTTGTCGACAATGAACACTAACCCGTGCCTGTGGGCTACCTCGGCAATCCCTTCCAGGTCCGTGACGTCCGAGTTGGGGTTCCCGAAGGTCTCGGCATATATGACCTTGGTGTTCGGCCTGATGGCTGCCTCCAGGGCTTCAAGGTCGTTGACATTAAGGATGGTGTTGCTGATTCCCTGGCTCGCGAGGGTGTGGGTGATGAGGTTGAAGGATCCGCCGTAAAGATTGTCAGCGGCTATGATATGGTCGCCTGCCTGGGCGACGTTCTGCAGGGCATAAGTCACTGCCGCTGCTCCCGACGACACGGCCAGGGCTGCGACGCCTCCCTCGATTGCGGCTATCCTTTGCTCGAATACATCCTGTGTCGAGTTTGTCAGGCGTCCGTAGATGTTGCCGGGATCCCTGAGGCCGAACCTGTCGGCTGCGTGGGCACTGTTATGGAACACGTAGGAAGTCGTCTGGTAGATGGGAACTGCGCGGGCGTCGCTTACCGGATCCGGAGTCTCCTGGCCTGCATGGATCGCCAGGGTTTCGATGTGGAGTTTGAAACTGCTCATGGTTTTGGGGTGATGATAAGTTCGCTTTCTTTTCTGTTGCAAAGTTATTCCCTCTGAGTTATTTTTCCAATAATTTTTGCAAAAATAGATAAAATAACTAAATTTGAATTTTTCGCAGGTAAAATCGTACTAAAGTTTAGGGATTTGACGACAATTAAAGTATTTTTCTCTTATGAATGGTTTGGATGAAAAGGATGCCGAGATACTTAGGGCTTTGCAGGATGATGCTGATGTCACGAACAAGGAACTGGCTGTCAAGGTGCACCTCTCCCCGACACCGGTATTCGAACGGGTGAAAAGGCTCCGCGAGCAAGGGTACATAAAAAAGCTTGCAGCCGTGTTGGATGCTGACAGGCTGGACTGCTCCTTTATCGCCTTTTGTTTCATCAAGCTCAAGCAGCATACTTTCGAGAATGCCAGGCGCTTCATGGATTCCGTCCAGGACATTGAGGAAGTAGGGGAATGCTATAACATCTCCGGTGATTATGATTTCATGATGAAGGTCTATGTGTCAAGCATGAAGGAATACCAGCGTTTCGTCCTGAGGATAATGGGCGACCTAGATTGCATCGGCGGCCTGAACAGCTTCTTCGTGATGGGAGAGGTTAAGAATAATTTCGGTATTCCTGTACGTCCGTCGAGGTAGGCTGATTCTCGCTGCGAATTGCTATATTTGTATTATGAGGCAATAAAGATTCAGTAATATGGACTCATTCAAGGAACTTTGCAGGCAGCGCCGCAGCCATAGGAAATTCTCTCCGGAACCTGTTTCGGACGAGCAGTTGAAGACCATCCTCTCAGGGGCGCTCATGTGCCCTACGTCCAAGGGCCTTCGGAAATGGCGCTTCATAGTGACCCGCGACCCCGAAAGGATCTCCGGACTCGGAGGAATCAGGCCGAACGGCTCCGCCTTCATCTCCGGAGCCGCCGCTGTCGTTGCCGTGCTAGGCGAGCCGGCCGCGCAGGAAATGTGGATCGAGGACGGGGCGATTGCTGCAGTCACAATGCAGTACATGGCCGAGGACATCGGCCTGGGATCCTGCTGGTGCCAGGTTCGCGGGCGCGAGAGCTGTGATGAGGGAGTGACAGCTGAGGAAAAGGTCAAACTTATCCTTGGGATAAAGGATGAATATTCAGTCCTCTGCCTGGTGGGCATAGGCCATCCTATAGATGAAAGGAAGCCTCAGGACGAGAGCGCGCTCAAATGGGAGCAGGTGGAATGGAAATAAAGCCCATAGCCCGTTTCAGGTCTCCTTTTCCTACGAAGTTCGGTATTCCCCGGCAGGCAGGACTTGCTTCCGGCCTTCGTGGAAGGATAGTTTTCGAACCTGAATTCCGCTCGGCTGAAGCCGTACGCGGCCTTGAAGGCTTTGACTACCTTTGGCTGATCTGGGAATTCTCTGAAGCCCAGGTGGATGAAAAGGTGTTCAAGGCGACAGTACGTCCTCCCAGGCTAGGGGGCAACGAAAGGGTAGGAGTCTTTGCCAGCCGGTCCCCGTTCCGGCCGAACCGCCTCGGTCTTTCCTCGGTCAGGATCCTTTCCATCGACCTGGAAGCAAAGGGAGCGGACGGGAAGCCATCAGGACCTGTGATTGAAGTCTCCGGGGCCGATCTGATGGACGGAACACCTATCTACGACATCAAACCTTATATTGAATATGCCGACTCCCATCCGGGTGTCCGCTCCGGATTCACGGATTCGACCGGCTGGACGGTTCTGGATGTGGTCATGCCAGAGAGCCTTCAGGCTTCGGGCCTCGACCTGGATGCCCTCCGCCAGGTCCTGTCCCTCGATCCCCGACCTGCTTACCATGATGATCCAGCCAAAGTCTACACGATAGCTTTCGAAGGATGTGAAATCCGCTTCAAAGTCGAAGGGTCGGTCCTCACTGTACTTGGTGCGGAACGCTCTTAAGTGTCAATTTGATCCTTTGGATTATTAAAATGTTATAAATTTTGACTTGACAGTTGAAATTGTTAAAAAAATGTAATATATTTATTGGCGTTATACAATAAATATATTGGAGGGATAGACAGAATGCAAGAAACAGACACCCAGAAGGGCAATATCCTGATCATCAACACTGGTTCCACCACTACCAAGCTAGGGTACTATTCCGATGGTGTCAGGGTTTTCGATGAGAAGCTTGAACACACCGCAGAAGACGTCGCCAAATACAAGTCCGTCATGGACCAGAGCGATATGCGCCGTCAGGCCATCAAGGATTTCATGAGATCGAGGGGGATTCCCCTGGAGGACGTTGACATCGTCATGGCAAGGGGCGGACTCTTCGTACCGGTGATCACAGGTGTCTACAATGTCAACCAGGACATGAGGGACGTCCTTCTGAGCTGCCGCGACGGCAACCATGCCTGCAACCTCAGCGCTATCCTCGCTGATGACATTGCAAAGGAGATCAACGAGATACGCGACTCCAAGGGGCTTGAACCCCGCTTCGGGAAGACTACGGCCTATGTCGCCGATCCGCCTATGGCAGACGAGATGCTTCCTGAATGCAGGATGGGAGGTATCCCGGAATTCACCCGCAAGACCCTTTTCCATGCCTTGAATTCCAGGGCAATAGTAAGAAGATACTTGCGCGAGCACGGCCATGCGACCAACGACGTCACCGTCGTAGTCGCCCACATGGGTGGTGGTGCTACCATCTCGCTCCATCGCAACGGCAGGGTGCTCGACGTGAACCATGGTCTCGGAGGAGACGGCCCCATCACCCCTGAGCGGGCTGGCTGCTGCCCTCCTTTCGAACTTATCGACATGTGTTTCAGCGGTAAGTACACCAAGGAAGAAATCAAGAAGAAACTTGTCGGAAGGGGAGGAGCCGTAGCCTATTTCGGAACCAACAGCATGATCGATGTCGAGAACATGGCTGACGCAGGCAACGAATTGGCGATAACTTTCCTGAAGGCTTATGTCCTGAACATCTGCAAATACATCGCTGCCATGTCAGCTACTGCGGATGGTAAGGTTGATGCCATCCTCCTGACTGGCGGGATAGCCCATAGCAAGAAACTGATGGAAGCAATAAAGGCCAAGATCGGATTCATTGCACCTGTGGAAGTCTTCCCCGGTGAAGACGAAATAAACAGCCTTGCCGAGAACGGTTACATCATCCTTTCCGGAAAGACGAAGATCCACACCTACAACAAGGATCATCTGATTGAAGATTGAACTCTCTAAAACTACAGATATGGTTAATTTAGATTGGAGCAAGCTGTCTTTCAGCTATACTCAGACCAAGACACTTATATACAGCCGTTGCATTGACGGCAAGTGGGAAGAACCGGTTGAAACAGAGGATTTCAATATTCCCCTGAGTTCGTTCGCCGGAGTCTTCCATTATGCCCCCGCATGTTTCGAAGGCTTGAAGGCTTTCAGGGGAGTGGACGGGAAGATCAGGCTCTTCCGCCCGGACATGAATGCCAAGAGGATGGCGGACAGCGCCGCTTATCTTGACATGCCCGCACCTTCAGTCGAAATGTTCATCGACATGTGCGTGCGATGCGTCAAGGCGAATCTGGAATACCTCCCTCCCTATGAGGCTTCAGGGGCATCCCTTTACCTCAGGCCCACCTTGTTCGGAATCAATCCCCAGCTCGGAATCCATTCTGCCAAGGACGTGATGTGTGCCGTCATGTGCTCACCCGTTGGAACATATTCAGGTGACAAGAGCCTGACACCAGGAACAGCCGTCCTTTCAAGGAATTACGACCGTGCTTCCACATTCGGCTCAGGCTGCTACAAGTTGGGCGCCAACTATGCCCAGTCCCTCCATGCTTACAATATCGCCCATGGTCAGGGTTATCGCGAACTCCTCTTCCTGGATTCTGCAACGAAGACAACCATCGAAGAGTTCGGTTCCTCCAACTTCTTCGCCATCAAGGGGGATACCTATGTCACCCCGCTCTCGCACAGCGTCCTTCCTTCGATCACCAACGCAAGCCTGCGTACCGTTGCAGAAGACATGGGACTCAAGGTTGAGATGCGCCCTATCCACGTGGAGGAACTCGCAGAGTTTGACGAAGTGAATTCATGCGGTACTGCTGTTGTCATCACTCCGATCTGCGCTATAGACGACAAACCGACTCTTGAAGGGGAGGAGGTTTCCCGCCGCTACAACATCGGTTCTCCGGACAAGTGCGGTCCAATCAGCGAAAAGCTTTATTGGAAGATAATTGGCATCCAGAAGGGATTGGAAGAGGATCCTCGCGGCTGGTGCCTGTTCATTGACGAATAGTCCATGCCAAGTTTAGATGAGATAGAAGTCATCCTCCAGGATGGAAGGATCGAAGAGGCGATCAGGCTGCTTGATGAATATATTTCCGCAGCTGTCGTTCCTTCTGACAGGGCTTACTATCTCATGGGCAATGCCCACAGGAAGCTTGGGGACTGGCAGGGTGCCATCAACAATTATCTTGAGGCCATGGAGATTAATCCGGAAAGCCCGGCCCGGAATGCCTACAGCATTGCCAACGACATTCTGGACTTCTACAACAAGGATATGTACAATCAATAATTTATATAAGGAATTATGGCTAAAATGAAAGGAGCGACCGTCGTCGACACCGAGAGATGCAAGGGGTGCAATCTCTGTGTTGTCGCCTGTCCGCTTGACGTCCTTGCTCTGACCACCAAGGAAGTGAACCGTAAGGGCTACAACTTCGCCCATGAGGTTCTTGCAGACACCTGCACCGGTTGCGCTTCCTGCGCGACAGTGTGCCCGGATGGCTGCATTACTGTTTACCGTCTTAAAACTGAATAAGCTATGGCAGATCAGGAAATCACATTGATGAAGGGCAATGAGGCCATTGCCCATGCAGCGATCCGCTGTGGTTGCGACGGCTATTTCGGCTATCCCATCACCCCTCAGTCCGAAGTGCTCGAGACCCTTGCCGCAGAGAAGCCCTGGGAGACGACCGGTATGGTAGTACTCCAGGCTGAAAGCGAAGTATCCTCAATCAACATGGTCTACGGCGGTGCAAGCACCGGAAAGAAGGTCATGACTTCTTCCTCAAGTCCCGGCATCAGCCTGATGCAGGAGGGTATCTCCTACATGGCAGGAGCCGAACTTCCAGCCCTTATCGTGGACGTCATGCGTGGCGGACCTGGTCTCGGCACTATCCAGCCCAGCCAGTCAGACTATTTCCAGGCCTGCAAGGGTGGTGGACATGGAGACTATCACCTGATCGTCCTTGCCCCTGCGTCAGTCCAGGAAATGGCTGATTTCGTGGATCTTGCCTTTACCCTCGCATTCCGTTACCGCAATCCTGCCATGATTCTTGCCGACGGTGCCATCGGGCAGATGATGGAGAAGGTCGTCCTTCCTCCTTTCAAACCCCGCCGCACAGAGGAAGAAATCATCAAGGAATGCCCCTGGGCCACGACCGGCCGTGTAGGCGGAAGGAAGCCCAACATCATTACTTCCCTCGAGCTCCGTTCCGAGGAGATGGAAGTGATCAACCTTCGCATCCAGGCTAAGTACCGCGAGATAGAAGAGAAGGAAGTCCGTTTCGAAGAGTTCATGCTAGACGATGCCGACTACGCGATAGTCGCTTTCGGATCCGCAGCCCGTATTGCCAAGAAGAGCATAGAGATTGCCCGTTCACAGGGCATCAAGGTCGGTCTTCTCCGTCCTATCACCCTGTGGCCTTTCCCTACGAAGGAAGTCCAGAAACTTGCCGAAAGAGTGAAAGGCATCCTGTCACTCGAGATCAACGCAGGACAGATGGTTGAAGACATCCGTCTCGCTGTCGAAGGTAAGGTGCCCGTGCGTCATTTCGGCCGTCTCGGTGGTATCATCCCTGATCCGGATGAGGTTGTCGATGCCCTTAAACGTTCATTCTAAACCTTGAAGCCATGACAAGAGAAGAAATAATAGAGAAAGGACAGGTAGTCTATCACAAGCCTACCCTGTTGAATGACACTCCGATGCATTACTGCCCCGGCTGCAGCCACGGTGTAGTGCATAAACTCGTGTCTGAGGTCATCGAGGAAATGGGGATGACGGAAAAGACGATCGCGATCTCGCCCGTCGGATGTGCGGTTTTCGCCTACAAGTACATTGATGTCGACTGGCAGGAGGCTGCCCACGGAAGGGCTCCGGCACTCGCCAGTGCGACCAAGAGGCTCTGGCCGGACAGGCTGGTCTTCACCTACCAGGGAGACGGTGACCTTGCCTGCATCGGAACTGCGGAGACCATACATGCTCTCAACCGCGCAGAGAACATCACCATCATCTTCATCAACAATGCCATCTACGGAATGACCGGCGGCCAGATGGCCCCGACAACCCTTCTCGGCATGAAGACGGCGACCTGCCCTTACGGCAGGGAAGTGAGTCTCCACGGTTACCCTTTGAAAGTCACTGAGATCGCGGCTACCCTGGACGGAACATGCTATGTGACTCGCCAGGCAGTCCACACTGTCGCTGCCATCAATCGTGCGAAGAAAGCGATCAGGAAGGCCTTTGAATATTCCATGCAGGGCAAGGGATCCAATCTCGTCGAGATCGTTTCCACCTGCAACTCAGGATGGAAGATGAGTCCAGAGAAAGCCAATAAGTGGATGGAAGAGAACATGTTTGAGTTCTATCATCTTGGAGACCTCAAGGATGCAGGTGCAGACAAATAAATCGTAAAGGCCATGACAGAAGAAATTATAATTGCAGGATTCGGAGGACAGGGTGTCCTCTCGATGGGTAAGATCCTGGCTTATGCAGGTCTTATGGAAGGCAAGGAAGTTACATGGATGCCGGCTTATGGTCCGGAACAGCGTGGCGGAACTGCCAACGTTACGGTCATCGTCAGCGACGATCCGGTTTCTTCACCGATCCTATCCAGCTACGACACGGCCATAGTGCTGAACCAGCCATCCCTTGAGAAGTTTGAGCCCAAGGTCAAGCCGGGAGGAACCATCATCTACGACGGTTACGGCATCAGTGAACCTCCGACAAGGCCAGACATCAACATCTACAGGATCGATGCCATGGATGCCGCGGCCGAGATGAATCTCATAAAGACTTTCAACATGATCGTTCTGGGCGGACTCCTCAAAATCCACCCGGTCGTTAAGATTGAAAGCGTACTTGCCGCTCTGCGCAAGACCCTTCCCGAGCGCCATCACCACCTCATTCCAAAGAATGAGGAGGCCATCAGGAAAGGAATGGAGATCATCAAAAAACTCTAGAGTAACTGACCGAAGGAATAATCGGCAGGATACATACCTTTTTCAGGGAACCCGGACCGTCTTCTTCTCCCGAAGTGTAAAGGACGATGTTCGGGTTCTTCCTGTTATAGACGTTGTATATTCCGAAATTCCAGGTTCCCTTGCCTTTGGCATGCCTTATCCCTACATCCATCCTGTGACTTGGAGGTAGCCGGTAATTACCTCTCTCCGGGATGCTCCCGTCATCGGAGGGAAGTGTCATTGCGCCTCCGCTCGTATATGTCCATGAGATCGTTGCGCTCCATTTATCCCTGAATCTGTGATCAAGTACGGCCGTTATCGCATGCCGGCTGTCATAACGGCATGGGTACCAGTGTCCTCCGCTGATGGATCCGTCGGGGAATCTTCTTTCGCTTCGGGAAAGAGTGTAGCCGATCCATCCTGTTGTATTTCCCGTGTGTTTCCTGGCCAGTAATTCCAGACCAGCCGAACGTCCGATCCCACTGCTGACCTGGTCTTCCCAGGTGTCGAAGTCTTCGATGAATACGATCCCGTCATTGTATTCTACGACATTAGCCATCGCTTTCAGGTAGCCTTCGACAGAAAGGCTCCAGGCTGTCTTTCCTTCCAGTACCACTCCGGCATTTAACTGGTCCGTACGGACTGGCCTGATTTTCTTTGTGACTGGGACCCAGATGTCTACCGGAAGAGTCGTAAGGGTGGGAGAGAGCAGATGGATGTATTGGGACATCCTGGAATATGCGACCTTCATCTGCATAACACCTGATGGGGCCCATGAAAAACTCACCCTCGGTTCCGGTGAAAGGAAGACTTTTCCGGAAGAAATAAAGGTGGAGGTCCTCAGCCCAACATTTAATTTCAGTGACTTCCTTAAGTCCATTTCATCTTCTGCATAAAGTGAGAACTCAACACCGGACCCTTTCGGAAGGAATCTATGCCTAGTGATTCCTGCACCGGAAGAGAACTCATGACTGTCATGGTGACCGACTGTCACGTCGGTTCTTACTACCAGATCTTTCATTCCTGTGCGGTACTTCTCCGAAGTCGAGTCCCTTGACAGGAAACCGGTGTCCATTGCGTAGTCGCTTGTCCCGGCGGTAAACTCACATTCCAGACCGTTGCCGGTGATTCTCTTCCATTTTATGTAGCCTGCCTTGTTCCCCCAGCTGATGTCGGTCCTGTCTCCATCCTCTTTATAGTACAGGTGGTCCTTGCCTGTGAAATAGCCGCATGTTATGAGGTCCCTTTCGCCTATGCGGTGCGTGACCTTGGCATCCAGGTCATCAAAATAGTAATTGGCGGGAAAACTGACTGCTTTCAGGAGACCGTCTGTCAGAAGAGTGTGCATTCCACGTCCGCTGACCGAGAATGCGGATCTTCCCTTCAAGACCGGACCGTCTATATGAAACTTGTCGCTCAGCACCCCGATTCCGATGCTTCCTTTGATCCTTTTCATGTTCCCTTCAGCAGATCTCACATCAATCACCCCGGACACCCTTCCTCCATAACGAGCAGGAAATGATCCTTTGTAGAGAATGGCTTTTTCGACCGCTTCGTCCTGGAACACGGAAAACAAACCCAGCATGTGCCCCGGGCTCATGAGAGGTATGCCGTCGAGCAGGATCAGGTTCTCGTCCGGGCTTCCTCCGCGGATGTATATTCCAGAGAATCCTTCCGTACCGCTTTGAACCCCGGGTAAAAGCTGCAAAGTTTTCATAAGGTCCGGTTCACCCAGCAATGCAGGTGTCCCCTTGACCATTGCTTCAGGAATTTCGATGACACCTGTCCCAGCCTTCGGGATCCTTGATGTCCGGATGTCGGAAATGACGGATTCCTTGATCACCAGTGTCGTGTCTTTCTTGGATTGGGCTGCGGCATTCAGTGAGAGAGCCAGGAGGAATGCTGTGACTATCGGTCGGTAGTTTTTCATGATTCTTGTAGGTTTGCCGCTAAGTTGGGAGTTTTTTTGCCTTCTTCCTTCGACTTGGAAGGGGTTTTTATTAAATTTGCGTTTATGGCAAAGAAGATTCTTGAATATCTTTTTGTTTCTTTCATCCTTGCCGCCGTATCCATCCTTCCCGGTTGCAGAAACAGGGAGGTACCTCCTGTCGTGGAAGAGGATATTCCCATCCTTCCACCTGAGGGCTTCCAATCAGATTCTTTGGATGTGGTGGAGGGAAAGGTCAGGGAAGGTGAGACATTCACTGCCTTGATGACCCGCCTCGGGATGGACCAGGGGCAGGCGCTGATGCTTGCAAATGCTTGTGACACTGTCTTCGATGTCAGGAAGATGCGAGCAGGCAACACTGTCAAAGCCTACTATGGCTCTTCCCTTGAATATGTCATCTACGAACACGACATGATTCACCGGACGGTTTTCAAGACTGCTGATTCGCTGTCCGTATGGAACTATACCAAACCTGTCGAGACTACCAGGGAATATGCTGATGTCACTATCACCTCATCCCTCTGGAATGACATGACCGCAGCGGGGGCACCGACTCTTTTGATTGTCTCTCTTGCGGACATCTATGCGTGGTCAGTTGATTTCTTTGCCCTGCAGACCGGAGACAGGTTCAAGGTCCTGTACGGGCAAACTACCTGCGACGGAGAGGTAATAGCCGTTGACTCAGTCTTCTATGCCGAATTTATCAGCGGGGACGACGTTGTGCCTGCTATCCTTTACGATCAGGGAGACGGTGGCAACATGTACTGGAAGCAGGATGGTGAGAGTCTGAGGAAGGCTTTCCTAAAGGCCCCTCTCAAGTTCACGAGGATAAGTTCCGGTTTCTCTTACAATCGCCGGCATCCTGTCACTGGCAAGGTACGCCCCCACACTGCAGTTGATTATGCCGCTCCTACAGGGACTCCGGTCATGACTATCGGAGATGGAACCGTGCTTAGTGCAGGTTGGACGAACGGAGGTGGCAAGACAGTGAAGATCCGTCACAATTCTTCCTACACAACGTCTTACATGCACCTTTCCGGCTATGCCAAAGGGATAAAGGAGGGCGCTCATGTCCATCAGGGAGATGTTATCGGTTATGTCGGCGCCACCGGTGTGGCTACCGGCCCTCATCTGGATTTCAGGGTCTGGAAAGACGGTACGCCTGTGAATCCTCTCAAACTTGATTCTCCTTCTGCCGATCCTATCCGTCCCGAGAACCTGGCAGCCCTGGATTCTGCATACATCCGATATAAACATATAATAGATTCATTGACTGTTAGATAGGAATATGTTCAAAAAAAGAAAAATACTGCCCTTCCTTCTCATGGTTTCCCTTCTGTTCATCCCGGTGAACAGTTCGTGGGCCGTCTTCAATGAGAAAGACCTTGCCCAGACCCTCAGGGTCCTCAGGTACGAATTGGGGAAAGCCTTCAATGAGATGGAAATGAGCCAGCTTGCCTTCGAAAAACAGGATGAGGGCCAGCATGAGGAACTGATAAACCTTGTCAACAGCTGCAATGAGCTTTCGCTCATGCTATATTCGCAGAAACAGGACTTCACCTTCGACCTTACCTACGCTTTGAGGCAGGTGACGGACCAGTACAGGACCTTCACCCAGAGGCGGATGCCCTATGACAACATCATTTCCTACTTCGATGTGGAAATAGATCGTTATGACCGTCTGGTAAAGGCTTTGAAGGCCATACCTCCTGAACTTGAGGAACGTCCGGACAGCCTCGGGCCTTCATTGGTAGACGTCCTGGCGCTGACTTTCCATGTGAACCTGCTTCCCAATCTTTCCTATGCGGCCTCCCATGACAACGATCCTGACCATTCCGGGCACCTTCATGCTGAGGCGGTCCATGAGCACATAGATTTCCAGCTTGACAGCCTTTCCAGGATTGACAGGGACAGTTGTGTCTTCTTTGCTTCCAAACTCCTGAAGATGTTCACTGACATAAGGGACCACATGGTCGAAGACAGCGGACATTACGAAGTTACCGACCAGCGTCTCAAAGAAGCTTATGACTACGCCCAGGAGCGATACAAGCTTGTCCAGAAGAAGATTTTCGTAGAAGGGCAGAGAAACTACTGGTACATCCTGACCCATCTCGGCCAGTCCTCCAGGAGGGCGTTCCGGGATTTCAATGACAAGTATTCCCGCGACTATTTCAATGAGACTGTCAAGAGTGAGTGGAGGGGACCGATTGTACTGGGATTCTCATTCATCATCCTGGTCTACCTCGCAATTGCAGCCCTCTTGAGCTATCTGGTCATAACGTCCCTTAAGAAGCGGGTGGGCAGGTTCAAGACCCAAGGCTTCATCAGCCGCCAGTTCGCTTTCATCCTTCTGGCAGCTGTTATCCTCTTTGTCCTGATCATTGTCGTGGCAGGTCTTTCGCCTAAGATCGGTACGCATTTCTACCTGATGGCGTCGACTCTGCTGGTGGAATTCTCCTTGTTGCTGATTGCAGTGCTGACTTCCATGCTGATCAGGTTCACAGGTGCCCAGATCGACAACGGTCTTAAGTTGTACACCCCTGTCATGATGCTTGGCCTCCTTGTCATCGCCTTCAGGATAATATTCATTCCGAACAGCTTGATTACGTTGGTCTTCCCTCCGGTCCTCCTGCTTTTCGGCCTGTGGCAGACTTCTGTTTTCCACAAGTATTCCGACAATGTCCCGGGGACGGACAGGTCCCTTGCAATCGCATCGATTGTGGTGACAGTCATCACTTTCATCCTGTCTGTACTGGGTTACGTGCTTATGGGGCTCCAGCTTTATATCTGGTGGATATTCCAGCTCACTGTCCTGCACCTTATCCTTGCGGTGAAGGAACTTGTCCGCAAGTACCGCCGCAAGGTAGTTGACAAGAGGGTCAGGGCCTACAGGATCAACCACATGGCTGAAGTCGGCAATGACAAAGGCTCCTTCTTCCTCGTAACCTGGATCTACGATCTTTTCGACATGGTGCTGATCCCTCTTCTGATCCTGGTCTCTATTCCCGGCTGCCTCTTCTTTGCTTCCAGGGTTTTCGACCTCACAGAGATCTGCAAGACTGCCCTTCTCTATCCTTTCCTGGACACTGATTTCATCACCCTGTCGATGTACAAGGTCCTTCTGGCTGTCGGGCTGTTCTTTGTCTTCCGTTACATTGAATATGCTGCCCGCTCACTGTATCGTATCTTCAGGGTACGCGGAGCAATAGCCAAGTCTGGAACCGGTCTGCTAAGGGATAATGAAGTCAACCTGACTCTGGCCAACAATGTGATCTGGCTCCTTGTCTGGGGCATGTACGTTATCGTGACGATTGGATTGCTCAAGATCCCCACGAAGTCACTTAACATGGTCATAACCGGTCTGGCTGCCGGACTTGGATTCGCGATGAAGGACATCCTGAACAATTTCTTCTACGGTGTCCAGCTCATGTCTGGAAGGTTGAGGGTAGGAGATACCCTTGAATGTGACGGAATCCGCGGAACCGTTGACAACATCAGCTACCAGACCACAACCATCAAGGCAATTGACGGCAGCCTTATTGCCTTCCCTAACAGTACCCTCTTCTCCAAGACCTTCAAGAACCTCACCAAGAGCGATTCCTATGAATATGTCGCCCTACCGGTGGGTGTTGCTTACGGTACGGATGTGGATAAGGCACGCAAGGTACTTCTCAAAGCCTTGAAGCCTCTCTGCCGGCCCGATAAGTTCGGCAGGGACACTGTGAAGCCAAGCTACGGAATCCAGGTGACGGTCAACGGATTCGGCGACAGCAGCGTGGATCTCATGGTAAAACAGTACGTCCTGGTCGACCTGCGCTATGCCTATGTGGCCAAGGCTAATGAACTTATCTATAAGTCATTGGCGGAGAATGGAATAGAAATACCTTTCCCTCAGAGGGATGTACACATAAAGGAATAATACTATGGTGAACATGGCTATCTTTGTCTCAGGTGGCGGGACAAATTGCGAAAACATAATAAAGTACTTCGATGGATCCGAGGTAGCACGTCCGGTACTTGTGATCAGCAACAAGGCCGGAGTCGGTGCCATCGAGAAGGCCGAAAGGCTCGGAGTACCGGTCAAGGTCGTTCCTAAGTCGGGCCTCAACGATCCTGATGTGATCCTTCCGCTCCTGAAGGAATATTCAGTGGACTTTATCGTCCTTGCCGGCTTCCTGCTGGTCATCCCTGGCTTTCTTATCGATGAATATGAACACCGCATGATCAACCTGCATCCGGCCCTGCTTCCCAAGTTCGGCGGAATCGGGATGTACGGCCATCACGTCCATGAGGCGGTCAAGGCGGCAAGGGAGAAGGAGACCGGTATGACGGTCCACTGGGTGAGCAGGGAAGTGGATGGAGGCGACATCATCGCCCAGTTCAGTACGCCGATTTCCCAGGGAGATACTCCTGATGATATCGCTGCCAAGGAACACGTCCTTGAGATGGAACACTTCCCGCAGGTGATCGAGGAACTGCTTATTTCGGAAGGAGGGAAGATCCGGCCAAGGCAGTGAACAGGACTTCCTGATAGGTCTCACCAATAGGAATCCTGTCTTTCCCTATGATTATGTGACTCCTTTCTATCGCCTCGATCTTCTGGATCTGGACGATGTAGGATTTCTGCACGCGTACGAACCTGTCGGCAGGCAGCTGCTCTTCAAGGGCTTTCATGCGCATCAACGATAGCACGGGGGCTGAGCCGTCTGCGAGATGGATCCTGACGTAGTCCTTGAAACCTTCGATGAAGGTGATGTTGTCCAGTTCTATCTGCTGCAGCCGGTACTCCGTCTTCACGAATATACTCCTTGGCGCAGCCGCCGTTGAGATGTTGAGGACTTTATAGGCGTGGTTGGCGGAGGCGAGGAAATCGTCGTAGGAGATTGGCTTCAGGAGATAGTCCAGGGCATGGACCTTGAAGCCTTCTATGGCATACTGGCTGAAAGCCGTCGTGAATATGACCTTGGTAGTCTCAGGCAGCATCTTCGAAAGATCCATGCCGCTCAGCCCCGGCATCTGGATGTCGCAGAACAGAAGATCCACGGGGTTGTCATGGATGAAAGAAAATGCGGAGCTGCCGCTTGTAAAAGACCCTTTCAAGTCGAGGAACGGGGTCTTTTGAACGTAAGACTCCATCAACTTTACTGCCAGCGGCTCATCGTCTATTATTATGCAGCTTATCGTGTTCATGTCTTCGAAGTATCTGGATTGGTTGTATTGATCCTGAGCAGGCAACGGTAGACATCCTGCGCCGTACCATATTCAAATGAATGGTTTCCCGGATAAAGCATCTCAAGGCGACGGCATAGGTTCTGGATTCCGATGCCGGAACCGCTTCTGTCCCTGTCATCCTTAGGATGGTTGCTGTTCTCAACCAGGCATGACACAAAACCGCCCTCCTCATGAAGATCGACCTTTATGAAGGATTCCTCACCGTCAGCTATGCCGTGTTTGAAAGCGTTTTCGACCAAAGGGAGGAAAAGCATCGGCGCGATCTGTATGTCGGACGGCGTCTCCGGAAGATTTATTTCGAGCCGTACGTCTGGAGAACAACGCATGCTCATCAGTTTGATGTAGTCTTGAAGGAAGGCAGTCTCGCTGGCAAGGGGCACTGTCGGCCTCTCGCTCTCATAAAGGACATGCCGCATCAGCCCGCTGAGATCGTGGACAGCTTCCTGGGCCTTGTCCTGGTCGATCTGTATCAGGGAATAGATGTTATTCAGCGTGTTGAAAAGGAAGTGAGGGTTGACCTGGCTCTTGAGGGCGGCAAGCTCCGCTTCTGCAGTAGCTTTCTCCATTTCCTTCCTTTTGTTTTCATCCTTGTACCACCTTTCCGTCATCTTCAATGCAATAGCGACTGACACGATCCCTATGTAGATCAGGGTATTGCGTCCGAGATGGCCAATCTTGTCGAAGATTTCCTTGTGAGGCATTTGCAGTTCAGGGGGCCTTGGTCCGTGCCCGGGTCCTGAACGTGGCCCCGGCCCTTGAATTGATCCGGGAGGCATCTGACCTTCCGGGCCCATGGGGACGAAGAACTTGAATGAAAGATGGACCAGCAGGCTGACCACTGCTATCAGAAGGATGTTCCACAGGATGAACAGCCCGAAGTCTTTCTTGTAGAGGTACTTCTTGATCAGAAATAGATAGTTTGCGTAGAATATTACCAGGAAGGAGATGAATGTAGGAATGAAACGTGCGTAGTCCACCCCTCCATGAAGCGGATGTCCCGGTCTTGGGGAAAACAGAGGGGTACTGAAAATCACTGCCCAGATCGCTATGTGAATCAACCAGGTGAAGTCCCTGGAGCCATTCTTCTTGCTCATCATGGCAAAGTTAATCATTTTTAAAATGTTCCTGCCTCCGTGGAGGGAAATGTTGTTGGCTTCGAGTGACGATGCAGTCCTGCGGCGTTCTCGTAATAGTTGGCCTGGAAGGGGCCACTCCTGTTTTGAGACAGGAACAGTAATGAATCTTTGTGAAGATAAGAGTATCCTTCGTTCCGTAGTACTTTATTCGACATAATGACGGAAAGTGTCGACAAAAACCATGGAATTCATTAACTTTGAGAATATGAAGCTTCTGAAATACTTATTCCTCGTTCCGGCGGCACTGAACCTGTCCGGTCAGCTGCTAGGCAGCAACGTCATGACCGATTTGTCAAAACCATTGCTGATGCCCTTGCTGGCACTCTCCGTCTGGCTTCTCATGAAAGACCATGGAGTCAGGGGACCACGGGTGAAGACCATTATCCTTGCCCTCCTTTTCGGTGCCATTGGCGACGTTCTGCTGTTGGTAGGAGGCACAGGATGGTTCCTTGCGGGTATGCTGGCATTCCTGATTGGTCACGTATTCTATTTCTGCTCAATACCTGCGCCCTGGAAAGTCAAGGGTATTTCAGGAAAGATATTCTCATTGCTTCTGCTCGCATGCCTTATTGCAGGTGTGGTTTCCCTCGCAGGAAAGTTCCCGGTGGAAGGATTCATGAAGACAGCCGTGACGCTCTATGCCTGTGCTTTTGCCTTCCTGATCCATGCATGCATAGTGGCAGCCGTGGACAGGAAGTGTCCGCTATACTTTCTCGTCGCCTTAGGCTTTGCAGTATTTGCATTCTCTGACACCTTTGTTGCAATCGGGGCTTTTACGGATCTGAGGGTGCCTCAGCGTGGGTTCATAGTGATGTCTACCTACATCCTTGCCCAGGCAGTCGTTGCATTTACCCTCGCTTTCGAGGAGGTAAGGGAATTTGAGAAGACTGAATATGGTGTCAGGGTCCGCAGGCTCTATGCCCTTCAAGATGGTCTTAAATCTCATGAAGATGAATTCGTGGAAGCCTTTGACAAGGATTTCGGCAAGGGAGCGTTCGAAGCCTACACAACCGAGATAGGCTACGTCTATACCGGCATCGGGTACATCCTTTCCCATCTGCGTGACTGGATGCAGCCAAAAGCGGTACCTACGCCTTTCGTCCTGTGGCCAGGCAGGAGCAGGATCATATTCGAACCTTATGGGAAGGTGCTTATAGTCGGACCTTTCAATTATCCGCTCAACCTCGTTGTCGCCCCGCTTGCAATAGCATTGGCAGCAGGCAATACAGCTGTAGTGAAGCCCTCCCGCCAGACGCCGAATGTCTCGCGGGTCCTTGGAAACATGCTCCGTGCTGTGTTCTCCTCCGAAGTGGTCGAGGTGCTGGAGGACTCTGTCTCCAATGAGGAAATGCTTTCCGGAAGATACGATTACATATTCTTCACCGGCAGCCCGAGAGTTGGAAAGATAGTGATGGAAGCAGCTTCGAAGCACCTTACTCCGGTCACCCTCGAACTTGGAGGCAAAAGTCCGGCTATAGTCTGTGAGAGCGCTCCGGTCCGCCTGGCATGTGAAAGGATCGCCAAAGGCAAGTTCCTGAATGCGGGCCAGACCTGTGTCGCTCCCGATTATGTCCTTGTCCATGAAAGTGTCCATCAGGAGTTCATATCCAACATGAAGGAAGTTATTCATGACTACTTCGGAGACATCTCTTCCAGGCCTTTTGAAATGACTCTCATGGCCACCAGGCGCCATTTCGACCGAGTTGCCTCTCTCATTCCTGAAGGCCGTCCTGTCATTGGCGGCTACACTGATGCGTCGATCAACTATATTTCCCCGACGGTAATTGACGACTGCAGCTGGGACGACCCTTCCATGCAGGAAGAGATATTCGGACCCGTGCTACCGGTCATCGTCTTCAAGGATTTGCAGTCCGAAGTGATCGATAAGGTAAAGGCAGGGGAGAAACCCCTCTCATTGTACATATTCTCAAGGAATCGCGGGGATGTCAGGAAAGTCCTGTCGCAGGTATCCTTTGGAGGAGGCTGCGTCAATGAGACCATTATGCACCTCGGCAATGAGAACCTCCCGTTCGGAGGAGTGGGAAACTCCGGGATGGGTGACTATCATGGAAAGACGGGCTTCGATACATTCTCGCATCAGAAGTCCGTCCTTTACAAGTCTTCCTGGTTCAACTTCGATCTTCTCAAGCCTCCATACGGAGAGAAACTCAAGTTGATAAGGAAAGTCTACAAATAAGATTCTCTCTAGGAAAGAAGTCTTTTAACGACCGTGGAGATCGTCCTGCCGTCAGAAAGGCCTGCCAGGGCCTTGTTGGCGACACCCATCACCTTACCCATGTCTTTGATCGAACTGGCTCCGACCTGGGCGATTATCTCTTTGACCTTTTCTTCGACTTCGGCTTCGCTCAGCTGTTTGGGAAGGTATTTCTCCATCACGGCAGCCTCAGCCAGCTCATTGTCTGCAAGTTCCTGGCGACTTGCCGCCACAAACTGTTCTGCGGCTTCCTTGCGCTGCTTGACGAGCTTCTGAATCATCTTGAGGATGTCCCCGTCAGTGACGTCCTTCGTGCCTCCTTCTGAAGTCTTGAATAGGAGAATCTCACCTTTTATCGCCCTTGTGGCTGCAAGGGCTACGGCATCCTTTGTCTTCATCGCGACCTTGATGTCTTCCTGGATCTGTTGTTCGAGTGCCATGATAGTGTTGTTATTATCTAAGACAAATATACAAAAAAATCAAGGCTGTCCGACAGTCGGGCAGCCTTGGGTTCGTTTATCTATTCCAGAAAAAGCCTAGAGCTGGGGACCAGCCTTTACGAGGGCCTTTCCAGCGCGGTTGGACTCGTACTTGTGGAAGTTCTTGATGAACCTTCCTGCGAGATCCTTGGCCTTCTCCTCCCACTGTGCGGGATCTGCATAGGTGTCGCGAGGATCGAGGATGCCGGTGTCAACTCCTTCGAGCTTGGTAGGGACGGTGAAGTTGAAGAACGGGATCTTCTTGGTCGGGGCGGCGTCGATGCTGTGGTTGAGGATGGCGTCGATGATACCACGGGTGTCGCGGATCGAGATCCTCTTGCCGGTACCATTCCAGCCGGTGTTCACGAGGTAAGCCTTTGCACCGCTCTTCTTCATCCTCTTGACGAGTTCCTCGGCGTACTTGGTCGGGTGGAGCTCAAGGAAGGCCTGGCCGAAGCAGGCGGAGAAGGTAGGAGTGGGCTCGGTGATACCGCGCTCTGTTCCTGCGAGCTTGGCGGTGAAGCCGGAGAGGAAGTAGTACTTCGTCTGCTCGGAATCAAGGATTGAGACCGGAGGAAGGACACCGAAAGCGTCGGCTGACAGGAAGATGACCTGCTTTGCTGCGGGACCGTGGCTGTCGGGACGTACGATGTTGTTGATGTGGTAGATCGGATAGCTTACGCGGGTGTTCTCGGTGACACTCTTGTCATTGAAGTCGATCTTGCCTTCAGCATCTACGGTGACGTTCTCGAGGAGGGCGTCACGACGGATGGCGTTGTAGATATCAGGTTCGGACTCCTTGTCGAGCTTGATGACCTTGGCGTAGCAGCCGCCTTCGAAATTGAAGACACCCTTGTTGTCCCAACCGTGCTCGTCATCGCCGATGAGCTTGCGCTTAGGATCGGTGGAGAGGGTGGTCTTGCCGGTTCCGGAGAGACCGAAGAAGATGGCGGTGTTCTCACCGTTCATGTCAGTGTTGGCGGAGCAGTGCATTGCAGCGATGCCCTTGAGAGGAAGGTAGTAGTTCATCATGGAGAACATACCCTTCTTCATCTCACCACCGTACCAGGTGTTGAGGATGACCTGCTCACGGGAAGTAACGTTGAATGCAACGCAGGTGTCGCTGCGGAGGCCGAGCTCCTTGTAGTTGTCGACCTTTGCCTTTGAAGCGCAGTAGACGACGAAGTCAGGATCCTGGTCAAACTCAGCCTGGTTCTTGGGACGGATGAACATGTTGGTCACGAAATGGGCCTGCCATGCAACCTCCATGATGAAACGGACCTTCATCCTGGTGTCCTTGTGGGTACCGCAGAAACCATCGACAACGAAAAGCCTCTTACCGGAGAGCTGGTCCTGAGCGAGCTTCTTGACCTCTTTCCACACAGCCTGGGACATCTCGTGGTTGTCGTTGGGATATTCAGGAGTGTTCCACCATACGGTGTCCTTGGAGTTCTTGTCCATGACGATGTACTTGTCCTTGGGGGAACGTCCGGTGAACACGCCAGTCATAACGTTGATTGCGCCAAGTTCGGTAACCTGTCCCTTCTCGTAGCCGGTGAGTTCGGGCTTGGTCTCCTCGTTGTAGAGAACTTCATAGGTAGGATTGTAAAGGACTTCCTTTACTTTCTTGATACCGTACTTGCGTAAATCCATCTTTGACATAATTGAATAAATTTAAAAAATTATTGAGTTAAACTTGCTTTCTTTAATGCGCGGCAAATTTACGTAAAAATATGGTATTTTTCGTACATTTGTTAAAGCTTTGTTTCTCACTGCAAATTATTTGCCATGCAGCCTCGCAAAGTGTTGTGATAAAACGATTTAAAATTTTAAATATGTTGCCGGTCGAAGTGTTGAAGGAATACTGGGGTTACGATGGTTTCCGTCCGATGCAGGAGGAGATCATCAACTCAGCTCTGGAGGGGAAGGACGTCCTGGCTATCATGCCGACAGGCGGTGGCAAGTCAGTCTGTTTCCAGGTGCCTGGTATCATGGCGGAGGGGCTTACACTGGTGGTGACACCGCTGATCGCCCTGATGAAAGACCAGGTGCAGAACCTGGAACGTAGGGGAGTGAGGGCCATCGCCGTCCATGCCGGAATGTCGCGTCATGAGGTGGACCTGGCTCTTAACAATGCTGCTTACGGTGACTATAAATTTCTCTACCTTTCTCCTGAGCGGATCGCTACCAGGCTTTTCCAGTCTTATCTGGAAGTCATGGATGTAAGCTACATCGTTGTAGACGAGGCCCATTGCATCTCTCAGTGGGGCTATGACTTCCGGCCTGACTACCTTAAGATCGGTGATCTGCGTGAACGTATCGGTGCCCCTGTGATCGCGCTTACTGCCACTGCCACTCCTGCAGTGGCGGAGGACATCATGGACAAATTGTCATTCAAGGAAAATAATGTCCTGAGAAGTGGTTTCGAGAGGCCAAACCTCAGTTATATTGTCCGAAATGTCGAGGATAAATATTCCCAGATAGTCAACATCTGCAAGGGAGTGCCAGGCAGCGGAATTATCTATGCCAGGAACCGTCGGAAATGCGAGGAACTCTCTTCGATGCTAAGGTCTGAAGGGATAGACGCTTCATACTATCATGCTGGTCTTGGACAGGCTGCGCGCTCAGAACGTCAGGCAGCATGGAAGGAAGGCAAGATCCAGGTAATGGTCTGTACGAATGCCTTCGGAATGGGAATCGACAAGCCGGACGTTCGTTTCGTGGCTCATTACGATCTTCCTGACAGTCCTGAAGCCTATTTCCAGGAGGCCGGCAGGGCAGGGCGCGACGGAAAGCGTTCCTATGCCCTCCTTCTTTGGAACGGTATCGATGTCAGGAGACTGGGCCAGATCGAAAATGTCTCTTTCCCATCCCTTGAGTTCATAGCTGATGTTTACCAGAAGCTACATGCCTTTTTCGAAATACCTTACGATGCCGGTATCGGCCGCCAGCTGAAGTTCTCCCTCGAGGACTTTTGCAAGGCCTATGGTTTACAGCGTGCGCCTGTGTTTTATTCCATGAAGTACCTTGAGAGGACCGGCCACATAACTTTTTCGGAAGAAGTCGACATCCCTACGAAGGTGCGCATCTCCGTCGACCGGAAGTCGCTTTACGACATTGACTTGCCTAGTCAGGAACTGGCGTCCCTCCTGGAAGTGCTCATGCGTTCTTACACCGGGATCTTCTCATTCCTCCAGACCGTGGATGAGGGATATCTTGCAGGACGTCTTGGAACCACTGTATCTCAATTGCGTCAGCTTCTTTATTCGCTGTCTCTCGAACACGTCATTTCCTATGTGCCGGCAGCCCATTCCGATGTGGTTTTCCTGCATCATGACCGCTTGAGACCGGGAAACCTGGACTTGATGCCAAAAAGGTTCGCCATGCTGAAAGACAGCTACCATGACCGTTCGCAGGCCATGCTTGAATATGCCTCCGAGACCGACGAGTGCCGCTCGCGTTTCCTGCTGCGATACTTTGGCCAGACGGAAACTTCCGACTGCGGCACTTGTGACGTCTGCCGCTCCAAGGTTGCGGGCTTTTCATATCATCAGGTAGTTCCTTCAAACTGCCCCGGCAGTTCGGACGCCTCGCTCCGCGAGGACCCACCGCTCGCTCCACTTCGTTCCGCTCCGGTCCCCCCTCTAGTGCCGAGGGTGGCATTGTCCTCATCTGCCGGGCAGTTTGAAGGAGCGTCTGTACAGCCTGAAGGAATTGCCGTACGACAAGAAGGGATAGCCGGGCAGTTTGATAGAAGTGCCGGGAGGTCAGAAGCGACTGTGAGGCAGTACACAAGAAGAAAGCTGGTGGAGTTCATCGAAGGAAAGGGTGGAGATTATTCTATTACGGAGATAGTAGCTGAATTTGACAATCCTTCGAAATTTTATTCGACTGATTATCTGGAGATTCTTCGCCAGCTGATCGATGACGGTGAAGTCCCGGTCTATAATGACTGAGATGGTTGCCATCAGAAACACAATGAAAGATGCGTAGTGGTTTCATCATGACTCTGATCATCCTTTTTGGATGCATCGTGTGGACCTCCTGGCGTTTCTGGAGGATCCTACCGTTCCCGATATGGGGAAAGTGGCTGTCCGTTTCAGTCTACATCTTGGCTTTCCTTGTCATCTTCCCTCATTTCTTGTGCGGTGACAGGATGCCAATGCCCCTTGCAACTGCCACTTATGAGATCGGAACCTCGTGGATGATATTCTTCCTTTATGCCCTTATCATCTTTGCTGCATTGTCCCTTGGAAGATTATTCCGGATAGTCCCTTCAGGCTTCCTGAGAGATTCTTGGGCTGGCACATTGACCGTTGTCGGTGCTATCTCAGTGATCCTTGTCTATGGAAACATCCACTATAAGCATAAGTACCGTGAGTTCATCGACATAAAGACTGAAAAGCCGCTTGAACGCCCGCTGACAATCGTCATGGCAAGCGACCTTCATGCCGGCTATCACAACCGCAAGGAAGAACTATCCCGCTGGGTCGGGCTTATCAATGCTGAGAATCCGGACTTGGTCCTCTTTGCCGGTGACATCCTCGACGGCGCTATCCGTCCGGTGCTTGACGGTAATTACAGCGAAGTATTCCGAAAGATCAAGGCTCCTGTATATTCATGCCTCGGGAATCATGAATATATCTCCGGAGAAGAAGGCTCTGAGAAGTTTTACGAAGAAGCCGGAATCCGGTTGCTGCGTGACTCTTCCGTGGAGGAAGCCGGGATCAGGATAATAGGCCGTGATGACAGGACCAACCGCTCAAGGGCTTCACTTCAGGTTTTATCCACCAAGGACTCACTTTTTACGATTCTCCTGGACCATCAGCCCTACCATCTGGAAGAGGCTGAAGAGGCTGGAATAGATTTCCAGTTCAGCGGTCATACCCATCATGGTCAGGTCTGGCCCGGCAATTGGGTGACCGATGCGATGTACGAGAAAGCTTTCGGATCTCACCAGCGTGGAAACACCCGGTATTACATCAGCTCCGGCCTGGGCATCTGGGGAGGAAAGTTCCGCGTCGGTACCAGGTCGGAGTACATTGTCCTGAGACTGCACAATTAGTCAATCACGAGTCCATCCCAAGCCGGCTGGACGATAGAGTGGATATTCCTTTCCGAACACATTCGTTCAAGATCCTTGCAGAACTGTTCATGCACCGGGAAAGTGTGTGAGAGGTGGGTGAGCCAGGTGTGTTCCGGCCTGATCCTGTCGGCAAGTTCAAGGGTCTCGTCAAGGCTGAAGTGGGAATGATGCCTATTGTAACTTACTGTGTTGAGAGTAAGGTGTTTCAAGCCTTCAAGCTTGGAAAACTCACTCTCCGGGATGAAACTCATGTCCGTTATGTAAGCTATGTCACCGAACCTGAATCCGAGTACCGGGAGTCGGTCATGAAGTCCGCGTATCGGGATTATAACAGCCTCGTCTTCAGGCCCGGGTGCTGTTTCATATTCGATCATGTCTTCAAGTGACCTTGCGGTAGGGATCAGGGAACCGTCGGGGAGGCGGTAGTGGTAACCGACATCGTGTATCCAGACAAGTTCCTTGCTGGAAATGTCCTTCCTGATGACGAAAGGGTTTTCATCTATGACATGCAGGTGCCATTCAGGAGCTCCGGGGTACTTAGGGAACTTGAACACATAGGGATATTCCCGGATCAGGTCCTCAAGCACATTCTTTTCGCAGTAGATCTCGCTTGCGCGTCGGTCGATGTAGTTAAGCGACCTGACGTCGTCAAGGCCACCAGTGTGGTCCTTGTGGTTGTGGGTGAGCAGAATGGCATCTAGATGGCATAAGCCGTGGGACAGCATCTGCATCCTGAAATCAGGGCCGGCGTCGACCAGGATGTACGATCCGCAGTATTCCACGAAGACGGAAGCCCTGAAGCGTTTGTCCCTGTTGTCCTCTGACCTGCAGACAGGGCACTGGCATCCGATTATCGGGACTCCCTGGGAAGTGCCTGTACCCAGGAACGTAAGTCTTGCTTTTCCTCCCGTCATAAGATAATGTCTTCTATTGTGTTGACCTTTCCCGGATCATAAGGCCTCGTTACCCTGATATAGTTCCCCGAATAACCTCCCATCATTCCGTCCTTGACATCAGATTCCCAGAGGACCTTTGAGATCCTTCCTTTATTCTTCAAGACGAAGTCTGAATGGAGCTCTTCGCAAAGGGATTCAAGCCTTGCCACCCTTTCTGTCTTGACGGAATCCCTGACCTGGTCCTTCCAACCGGCAGCGACGGTGCCCGGCCGCCTGGAGTAGGGGAATATGTGGATGAATGCCGGCCTGACCCTCTCCTTCAGGAATGAATATGTTTCCTCGAACAGTTCGTCAGTTTCCCCGGGGAGACCTGCGATTACGTCTATCCCGAAAAATACGAATGGCTTGAGGTTTGCCTCTGGTTCTCCAGGACGGGGATCCATGACGGAACGGATGTAATCGATCCTTTCTGCAAAGAAGTCCGTGGTATAGCGGCGGCGTACACGCTTGAGGATCTGATCTGACCCGGACTGCAGCGGAATATGGAAGTGAGGCTGGAACTTGGTGCCTGAAGCGATCCAGTCAATGATTTCTTCCGTGATCAGGTTTGGCTCTATGGAGGAAATCCTGTAGCGTTCGATTCCTTCAACGTCATTCAGCCGTTTCAGAAGATCGAGGAAACTCTCTCCTGTTGTCCTTCCGTAGTCGCCGGTGTTAACACCTGTGATTACTACTTCCTTGATGCCTGTGGCGGCGATTTCCCTTGCCTGGGCGACGGCGGTGGCGATGGGGATGTTCCTGGAGGTGCCGCGGGCGTAGGGGACGGTGCAATATGCACAGAAATTGTTGCAGCCGTCCTGTACCTTCAGGAACGACCGTGTCCTCTCCTCAGAAGAGTATGCCGGAAGAATGTTCTTTTGCCGGAGGAGGGTGTTACCCCCGACGGGTAAATCCCTCCCATCGCTCACTTCGTTCGCTCTGGGCCCCTCCCGTTCACCTGGCCACGGGCGGCCAGGCCCTTCGGGGGCAACACCCTCCTCCGGCATGGCTTGACCATTCTGCCAGAATGAGTCTCTGATAATGGACAATGTGTCTGGGACAACGCGGGTCTTTTCAGCAGCACCGAAGACAGCTGCAACCCCTTCGATTGCCTCCAACTCAGCCCGTCTCAACTCCGCATAGCACCCCGTCACTATGATCTTTGCCTCTGGCGACACCCTGTGCACCTTCCTTATGACATTGCGGCACTTCTTCTCAGCCCGCTCTGTCACTGAGCATGTGTTCACCAGATACACATCAGCCTTTTCCTCCCAGTCCACCACCTCCATTCCTGCAGCTACGAACCCCCTCTCGTAAGTGGAGGTCTCCGCGTAATTGAGCTTGCAGCCAAGTGTAAGAAACGCTATCTTCATCTTCAGAATCCCTCGTTGATACTGCCTTTGAAACACTCGGCACCATTGGTGGCAGTAACCCTGGACCATGAGCATATTCCACCGACCGGAGGATTCTTCTTCGAAACCCTTACCTGGACGAACCAGAATTTCATCCCGGACCTTTCAATAGCATCCACGATCCTTCCGGCTACATTCTCCAGGAGATTGGAAGGCTTTTCCATCTCGGAGGCCACAATGTCGTAAATCTTGCTGTAGTCTACCGTATCCTCGAGGTCATCAGTACTGGCAGCTTTACTTAGATCGGCTTTCCCGCGGAAATCCACCAGGAATGTATTCCCTTCCTTGCGCTCCTCTTCCAGGCAACCGTGGAAGGAGTGGAATTCCATCCCCACGAGTTCTATGGTCATATCACTGTCTATAAGCATATTCATGGATAATCTATTTGGCCAGAAGAAGGAATACGCATGGCCGCTTCCCGATCGAGGGTGGAGTGGAGCGCCATTGCTTAACTGTCTTCGTCATAATCGTTTCGTCAGGAAGGGTAAGGTTCGCTGCGTAGCAGAGCAAGGTGCCTGGCTGCAAAGTCGCAATCAGGTCCATGAACATGGAATCGTTCCTGTAAGGGGTTTCTATGAAAATTTCTGTCTGTTTAAGTTGTGCTGACTGTTTCTCGATTTCCCTTATCGCCTTTTTCCTTTCATCCGCCTTGGCGGGGAGATAGCCCCGGAATGCGAAACTCTGTCCGTTCAGCCCTGATCCCATCAGGGCAAGCATCAGCGAAGAAGGACCTACCAAGGGAATGACCTGGATCCCATGCCGGTGGCAAAGGGCAACGAGTTGTGCTCCGGGATCTGCCACGGCAGGAAGACCGGCTTCTGAGATGAGGCCTACATCGCAGGGTTCGCCATCCGGGGAACTGAACATTTCCAACAGGGATTCTACTTCCTCCGGTTTGGTGTGTTCGTTCAGTTCACGGAATTCAAGGCCTCCGATCCTGCCTTTGAGACCAGCGGAAGAGAGATAACGCCTGACGGTACGCGTCTCTTCTGCCACGTACTTGTCAATGTGCTGTATGGTTTCCAGAACTTTCTGCGGGATCACTTCCGCAGGATCGTTGTCTCCAAGTGGAGATGGAATGAGGAATAATCTGCCGTTTGCCATTTCACGACAAATATACTCATTTTCTGTCAGTCTGCCGCTTGATCCTGCCTATAGCCCTGTCCAGGCTTTCTGTAGGTTCGATGATGTTGTAGTCCTTCCAAAATTCAGGATCGAAGTCTATGGCTGCCTTGTCCGAGAGGGCATCACGGTTGCTGAATGACTCTTTCCTTGGAATCATGTCGACATCTCCTGGCTTCCTGTCAGTTGTAACAAGTTCACTGATGGCCGTGAAATCAGTCCTGAGGAGCTTTTTCTTCCAGTCGCATTTGAATCGCATGCTGGTCCTGACATAGCTGACCCTCGTGACCCCTTCCGAAGTAGAGTAGTCGTATCTTAACGAAACCTCTGTCGGGGTGAATCTCAGTCCGGCGGGCTTGCTGACCAGGATGAGCCTGGTGACCTTGTCCTTGTCCCTCATGTCGAATTTCAGGTCGAACCTGGTGAATGCCAGGGTCTCGCGATCGATGTAGACAACTCCTTCGTAGAGAGGGTAGGGCTGCATGATGGTGGGGATGAGCCTGATGGCAAACTGAAGGCGGTCACCGATCATTGCAGGCGTTTCCATCTCCAGGGTGTAATTGCTTAATTCCTTTACAGTCAAGAGTTCATTGTTCTTGACGATGTCCAGGTCCACGGCCTGAGTGGGGCCTCCGGCAACCTTGACTGACAAGGTGTCCTTCTTGTCCGGGCTGACGAGCACCCTGCTCTTGTCAATCGTAATCCTGTCTCCGAATATGCTCTCGCGTGAGTAGGAAGTCTTGAACATCCTTCCTACAGCCTCGGAAATGAAGATATAGCGGTGCCTTTTCTGGATGGTTTCGCGGTAGAAGCATTCGAAAAGGTCGGGCGTTGAGGGGTAGTTGTTCTTGATCTTCCGGATTGCCTCATCCATGATCTTGTACGGATCTCCGGAAACCACAATGGCTTCATTAAGGGTCAGCCTGTTCTTTTCCATCCTGACCTTTACCGGGGAACCGTCTTTAGGGAAAACCGCCCTTGCCGTCTTATAACCGAGAAGATTGAAATCTATCCACTCGGGTTCTTCTGAAGTCTTGATAGTGAAACCTCCATCGGAGTTGGTCACGGTCGCATATTGCTGTCCCGGAACTGTCACGTTGACATATTGCAAGGCACGACCGTCCTCTGAATCTACAACCGTACCGCTAGCAGAGAACGGGAGCATCTGAGGTTCAGTCTGCGCTATCGCGCTGAAACTGACCAGTAATGACAATAATAATACTTTGAGTCTCATAGTGTCGTCCGTTTGGGACAAGATACGAAAAATCCGGTCTTTTTTCCTATATTTGGCGAAAATTATTTGAAGATGAAGAGAATCCTCATTTCCATCATTGTCGCATTGATCCCTTTTGCGCCGATGTTTTCAGCTGACAAAGCTCCCAAGGATGAAAAAGTAAAGAACGTTATCCTTATCATCGGTGACGGCATGGGCCTCGGTGCCTGCTCATCTTGGATGATTGACCAGAATTACGCCCCTACCTGTTTTGACAGGGCCCAATTCGTCGGTGTCAGCAAGACTTACTCTGCCAACAACAGGGTGACTGACTCAGCTGCTTCAGGAACAGCGATGGCAACCGGTCACAAGACCAACAACAGCATGCTAGGTATGCTTCCCGATGGCTCGAAACCCGCCAGCATCGCTGAACTTGCAAAGGAAAAAGGGCTTTCTACAGGAATAGTTGTCACTTCCTATGTCCTTGACGCCACTCCCGGAGCCTTCTTCGCCCATGTCAAGAATAGGGGAGACCGCAAAGGCATTATCGAGGATCTCTTCAAGATGAGGCCTGACGTGCTTGTAGGCGGCGGCCGCAAGTATTTCGTCGAGGAGAAGTATGTTCCTGAGAACATGATAGACAAGGCAGTCGAGGCAGGTTTTACCTATGTTTCCTCCCCGGAGGAATTCTATGTGACCGACAAGACCCCTATCCTTGGCCTTTTCTCTGATGAGAGCTATCCGATGGCTATTGAAAGGGACACTGATTTCCTGACCGATGCGACTCTTCACACCTTGGACATACTCGGGAAGAACAAGAAAGGCTTCTTCGCCATGATCGAAGGTTCGCATATCGACCATGCTGCCCATGCCAACAACACTGAGCAGCTAACTTGGGAAATGGAGGAATTCGATAAGATGGTAAATGCAGCCTTCGACTATGCCGATACCCACAAAGGTACCTTGGTGGTGATTACAGCCGACCATGAGACCGGAGGAGTCACCCTTCTTTCCGGAAGCAAGGATTTCACAAAGGGCGAGAGCGGAATAGAGGTCAAGTACTCTACGACCGGACACTCAGCAAGTCCAGTCCCTATCTTCGCTTACGGAGCTTCTGCATGGAGGTTCGGCCAGGTCATGGAGAACACTGAGATCTTCGCTAGGATCAAGGCCCTCCTTATCGACAGGAAGTAATTTACTTGCAGACCATTATCCGCTGGATCAACTGATCCGTGGTTTTCATTCCAAACGATCCTATCTCTCCGAGATTCCGGATCGTTTTTTCTATGTCCTTGTCGATGATGCCGTCAGTCTCGCAGACGCATTTCCCCCTGAGGGCCAGGACCGCCGACTGTATGGCACAGGACACTCCCGAGGCCACCTTCATCGCGCAGCCAACCTTTGCCCCGTCGCAGACCATGCCGGTGATGTTGCCGATCATGTTCTTGATCGTCGCGCAGATCTGTTCATAACTTCCTCCCTGAAGGTAGACGATGCCGCAGGCAGAACCGGTCGATGCAATGACACAGCCGCAGAGGGCAGAAAGCTTCCCGAGATAACCCTTTATGTGTATGGCGACAAGATTGCTGAGTATGAGGGCTCGGGAAAGTCTCTCGTCGTCTACATCGTACTTGATTGCATAGGTTATTACCGGCATACTGACTGTGATACCCTGATTACCGCTTCCTGAATTGCTCATCGCCGGGAGTTTGCAGCCAGCCATCCTGGCGTCCGAAGCAGCTGCCGTCATGCCCATTGCAAAAGACATGAAATCATCTCCGAAGATCTCATGCTGGTTCTCCCTGATCGCCTTGCCTACTCCTAGACCGTAAGATCCTTCGAGACCCTCGCGTGCCAGGGCGAGATTTAGGTCACGGTCGCCAAGGATGAACTTTATGTCATCGTAAGCTACACTTTTGGTGAATGAATATATCTCCTTGACCGTGAGCTTATAGTCTAATGTTGACTTATCAGTGGGAGCTTTTCCGTCACAGCCGTTGCGCAAGTTGCAAATTTCGCCGTTATGACCTGTTTCAACTATCTTGTCGTGATCGTCTTCGATAACGGTCCAGGCTTCATCATTCCTGTTCCGGACCGTGACCTTTACGTAGAGAAGCTTGCTAGTGTTGGCCAGGCTTATGCTCACCATATTTTCTGCCACCATCTTTTTAGCCTTCTCCACGTCATCAGGAGTGAGGTCTTTCAGCACCTCAAGACCGTATACGCTCTTCCCGCAGATCGCTCCAAGCGCAGCTGCGATGTTAAGTCCGATCATGTCCGTACCTGGGATACCTACTCCCATGCCGTTCTTCAGGATATTCCCTGACACTTCCACTGCAACTTCTGCAGCAGGAGCATCGAGGATCTCAGATGCTTTTGCCGCAGCAAGGGCGACAGCGATTGGCTCAGTGCACCCGAGAGCCGGTTTAACCTCCTTATGGAGCAGTTCGATGATTTCTGATTCGCGTTCTGTCATGGTTGTCTCTCGAAATATGAAAGGATTTCTTCTACCAAAGCATTGATGTCCTCCTGTCTCTTAAGTACTTCCAGCGGGAAGCCAAGGCAGGCTGTCCTATAACCTTCCGAATCGAAGCAAGTCGCGGCGGAGATGTTGGTGTCGGTGTATCTCAGGAAAGTGTGTGATTTCTCTGAAGCAGGGAGGAGACCGTCAGGATTCTCTACGTTATAGATTTTCCCGTTGATTTCCTTCCAGAATTCCATCTTCCCAAGCTTGGCTCCCAAGTCAAGGGATTCATTCTTCATAGGCCACAACTCGTTTCCGCTCGTTGCGTAATTGGTCATGGCTTTGAACCCAAGTACCTCCTGGATAAAATCGATTGATTCAGACCTTTTTAATGAGTCAATCCCGATAGGATACACCCTGTCCCACACGTCAGTCCCGATGTATGATCCAGAGACCATGATGCTGCCGCCTCCTTCGGTGAAGTCCCGGAGAGCAGCCTGCAGGTTTTTCGGGAATACCTCGTGCCTGACGGCCGAGGATCCGTCACCAAACGGAGTGGCAACCTGCTTGCCGCAGATCAGGTCAAGAGCATAATCACCTTTTTCCAATGAAAGACCTGCTGTGAAAGCGTCACGGCTGGCGGAATGGAATGGATGCCCTGAAGCAAAGATAGCCTTGCCGTGGATGTAAGTGAAGTCGAAGGTGTTGCCAGGTATGATCCTACCTGCGTATTCGCTTGAGGAAGCTCCGAAGCCGGGATTGTCATCATCCTCCCAGAGCAGGTCCCTCCTGAATTCCTTTTGAGGGCCGATGAAATTGATTTCCCTGATGTAAGGCATTCCGGCGTCAAGTTCATTGCTGAACCCGGCATATTCAGGAGTGTCGAACCAGGCGGGAGCTGAGAGCCTGGTGAAATTGTTCACGACCAGCACGCTTTTCCCTTTTCCCCTCGCAGGAACGCCTATGCTGAGCACTTCTGAAGGGAAACTCCGTCCTCCATCATTGAAGGCTATGATCCGGAAACTGTAGATTTTCCCGGGGCGTATGGTCATGTCATAGAAACATCTGCCTCCGGCTGTCTTAACATCGATTATCTCTCCTGAATCGAAAGCTCCGTCATCAATCCTGGTCTGAAGGATATATCCTTTGGGAACAGCCGTCCTTTCCAGTGAATCCAGGCTCGGGGCCCAGCTCAACCTGATCTGGGCTGCATTCCCTGCAACAGGCGGAATCCTGAATGAGGTGGCGAAGGAATTCACGCGAAGCGGTTGTACTTCATATTCAAATCCATACCTGCTGCTGAGGTACTTGAGCATCCCTTTATAGACAGCCCTGCTGGCTACGAACCTGAACGATGGGTCGAGTCCATGCTTCATGTCCGCAAAATTCTGGTGTGACAGCAGCTCCAGGATCATTCCTGGTACTGTCGTGGTACGTGCCTCGCTGTAGGATCTGTCCCACAAGCCTCTTCTGCTCCATTCCTGGCTGAAACAAGCCCGGATGTCGTCAACGACCTGGGTTTGCACGAAATCGGCGTACATGCGATGCTGCCACCTGCTCTCTCCGGTCGGGAGCTTGTCTTCTCCTTCGCACTTCAAGGTGTAGATAGCGAGAGTACCGACAGTCGAATCGTTCGGGGTGATACCGGCATCCGAGTGCATCGCAAATGACAGGTCCACAGGGATTCCAAGACCCTCGGATTTCGGATTTGTCCTGGAACCTCCGGACATCCAGCCGACCCAGGCGCCCCTGTCAGCAAAGTCAGAAGTGTAGTCGTCTTCGTGAAGGTTCAGGATGGTAGTGTCGGCCCCTGCCCATTGCATCCAGTAGAAGGCTCCTTCCGCAAATGAGGGAAGACCGGATGTGACGAATTCGCTTGTGTCCTGTTCTGCAGTCCCACGTGCTATCTTGCCCATGCCGCCTCCAAACCGGACGGCATCCGCTTTGATCACGGAATTGACCTTATGGGTGAGACCTTCCGGCAGATCGTTGTCCAGGGTCACGTAACCATCCGTTCCGGCATCGAACTCAAAGGTTCCAAGGTAGATCCAGGTTCCTCCGCCCATCTTCTGGTTGACAAGGTATTCACTCGTCCCGCCGAGATGCTTGACGGAGTAATGTGCGTTCTCGGTACTGTTAGGAAGTGACTTGTAAGAGATGTAGACTGAAAATTCCCCCCTTTCAGGGATTTCCGGCGTCCATCTTGCAGATGCTTTCCCGTCGAGGCAGGAGGCTTGTCTGGAAGTTCCGGCACGGAAAGGATTGTCCCGGCCGGTGTAGATGGCTTTATAGTCGGCGAATCCGCCTCCTGCGACAGACCAATTCCCTGATTCAGAGTATTTTCCTTCAGTCCTGACATCTTCTCCGCGTCCTTCCTTGAAAGCATTGTCGTTATCGGCGATTATTTCGTTTCTCTGCGGATCCCTTTCCCTTGGTGTCATCACATAGGCACCTGCATTTTCCAACATCGGGATGAGGAAGGGGAGGACGTAACTCTGGGTGTACATATCCTCGACTGTCTGGAAGAGGGGAGCCCTCTGCCATTTCCACCTTTGTGTCTTTTCATCGAAATAACGACCGTGGCTCTGCCATAAGGCGACAGTGCGGCCGGAAAGCCCTTTGTCGAAGGACTGTCCGCCGACTTCCCGGATAAATGGATCCTGGCCTCGCCTGTCCTTTGTCCTGAACATGGCAGATATGGGTTTTCCGCTGTCGTCTACAGGTGGCATGACATAGGTGTCCAGCTTGTTGTTGCCGACAAAGATATTTCCGACGGACCTGGCCCTCCATTTTGCTGGCAGTACTTCTTTCAACCTGGATTTGAACCAGCTGATGTCGGTCCTTCTCCATGGATAGTCCCCCAGGGTGTTGGTAAAATAGAAATCCAGGTAGTTGTCCCTTGGAACCACTTTTTTGAGTTTGAGGTCTACCTTGACGGTAGTCCGTTCCTCCATCCTGACCTGGATGGAATCGATGGTAGACTTGAAGTCATTGACCTTCTGTGCATTGGCCCAGGAAGAAAAGACCGTGATCAAGATAACGGACAGAAGTACCTTCCTTCTCATCTAGGAGTTCCTTTTATGACAAGAAAAGTAAATCACGATGATGGCGACTGATGAAATCGCAAGGGCCAGGATGTCAGACGCGAAGTCCCTCGGATCGGAACTCCTGTAAGACGTATAGTACTGTCCGATTTCAGTCGCTGCAGCAATGATGCATCCCAGGAGGAAAAGGATGAAAACCAGGAGCACGCTCTTCCATGGTTTTCCAGCCTTGTAGTCGAAAGCCCAGAAAGACAGGACCGGGAACGGAAGGAACATTATGAAATGGACGATCTTGTCGGTAGGGATTCCGAAGAATTCTTTCTGGACGCTTGGTAGATTGTCAAAATGGCCGAAGCAGCACCAGGCAACAGCTCCCAGATAGACCAGGAGCAGGATGAGCCCGATGATGTTGCGCTTTTGCATGATCTATCCAAAAATGAGTTCACCAAAGAATTCAGGTCTGTGGAAGTCTGGCTTCGGGGTGTCCACAGGATTCCAGCTAAGGAAATGCGGATGGGCGGTCAGGTCGCCGCACTTGTAGAAATTGCCACGTACGCTGACCGGGAGGCTGGAAGGATTCATCCCTATCATGTCGAAAGGAATAAGCATGGCAACAGTCCAATTGAATATGCTGTCCTTCTCATCGAGTGGGCCATGCTTCAGGGTTGAATGGCGGATAACCCTCTTGAGCACCTCCGCCGGGATCATCTCGCTGTTGATCCGGCTGGTCCGCTTGGAAGCAAGCAAGGACCCTATGCACGTCAGTTCGAAATTGTAGTAGGTACCGTCGTACGGATCTGTCACAAAGAATTCGCAGCAACTGTCTTCCCAGCTGTTCCCGTTGTCCTCCATCGCAGTGGCCCTGAGATCGAGTCCCCGGACATGGTAGATGACAGCAAGGTAATCCTTGCTTCTGGCAATAGCCCCGTTGCAGTCAGGAGCATAAGGGAACTGCTTCGGCCAGTTGATGCTGGCAACGGCGAATTTGGAACCCTTCATCTCCATGGCGAGGTCCAGTTCTTCCAGGCCCATGTTCTCGAGCCCTTCAATGAGTGGAACAATTATTCTTTTGGTAGTCTTCATATTCCTAAAGTGCCTGCATGTCAGTAAGTTTGCGATAGTGTCCGCCGAGTGCTAGAAGCTCGTCGTGGCGCCCTCGTTCGACAATCCGTCCTTCGTCCATCACTATTATTTCATCCGCCCCACGGATCGTTGACAGCCTATGGGCGATGGCTATCGTGGTCCTGGTGGACATCAGCCTGTCCAGAGCTTCCTGGACCGTCTTTTCAGACTCGGTGTCCAGTGAGGCTGTAGCCTCGTCGAGGATCAGGATAGGAGGATTCTTCAGGATGGCCCTGGCAATGCTTATCCTCTGTCTCTGGCCTCCTGAGAGCTTGACTCCACGGTCGCCGATGTTGAACTGGTAGCCGCCTTCCTTCTCCATGATGAAATCGTGGGCATTGGCAATCTTGGCAGCCTCGATTACCTGTTCCATGGTGGCATTCTCGACTCCGAAAGCTATGTTGTTGAATATCGTGTCGTTGAACAGGATGGATTCCTGATTGACGTTACCTATGAGGTTCCTAAGGTCTGAAAGCTTCACATCCTGGACCGGAGTCCCATCTATGCTGATCGCGCCGGACTCGGGGTCGTAGAACCGGGGAATAAGGTCGACCAGGGTGGTCTTGCCGGCACCGGATGCCCCGACGATGGCAATCATCTTCCCTTTAGGAATATCCAGGCTCACATTGTCCAGCACGTTCTTCGATCCGTCAGGGTAGCGGAAGGTAACATCCTTGAATGAGATCTTATCTTTGAAGCCCGCGAGCGGAACAGGTGAGGCGCTTTCCTTGATGTTGTTCTCGGCGTCCAGTATCTTGTTGATCCTCTCCATGGAGGCCATGCCCTTGGGAATGGCGTAGCCTGCTTTCGCGAAATCCTTGATGGGGTTGATGATGCTGTAGAGGATCACCATGTAGTAGATGAAGATCGGAGCGTCGATCATGGAGTGTCCCTTCAGGATAAGGGTGCCTCCGAAGAACAGGGCTATCGTGATGAGCAATGTCCCGAGGAACTCGCTCACAGGGTGGGCGAGGGCCTGTCGCATGGTCACCCGGCTGGTCTTCTTCCTCATGGCTTCCGTCACGTTCTCGAAGCGCCCTGACATCTTCTTTTCAGCAATGAAGGCCTTTATGATCCTGAGTCCCCCGAGCGTCTCCTCGACCTGGGACATCACATCACTCCAAAGAGTCTGGACGTCAAGGGATTTGCGTTTGAGGTTCCTTCCGATGACTCCCATCACCCAGATCATCAGCGGAGCGAAGAGTACTGTGAAGGCGGTCATCTGCCAGCTTATGAATATGAGGGCGACGAAGTAGATCAGGATCAGGATCGGATTCTTGATGAGCATTTCCAGGGAACCGGCGACTGAGGTTTCCACTTCCTGGACGTCACCGCTCATCCTGGCTATGATGTCCCCCTTCTTTTCCTCGGAGAAGAAACCGAGCGGCAGGGAGAGGATCTTGTTGTAGATCTTCATCCTGAGGTTTTTCACTATGCCGGTCCTGATAGGGATCATCACTGCCGAAGAGCCGAAATAACAGGCCGTCTTCAGGGCAGTCATCACTATCAGGAAGATGCACAGGGCAAGCAGGACTTTTATCTCCCCGTATTGGGCGATGTTCGATTCCAGAGCATAGTAGACGTTCTGCATCAGGGAGTTGCCCATGTCCTTCAGAGGCATGTGCCAGACTTCGTTCCAGGGAGTGAAGACATAGGTCTTGTCGGTCATGCGGAACAGGATCCTCAGCATTGGAACTATCATGGCGAAAGAGAAGATGTTGAACACCGCCGAAAGGATGTTCAGCACGACCGATCCCCAGAGGTATTTCTTGAAGGGCGCGATGTAGCGCCTCATCATTCTCATGAATTCTTTCATCGTCAGAGCACTTTGGTGAGCCAGTGGAAGATCAGGAATATCCTTCTCTTTAAAATCTCATAGTTAAGGCTGAGGTAATCGTCTTCGACCTTGTTGGTCTTCATCGTGATACCGGAAGTGAAAACTACGCAGAAGGCTCCTTCCTGGCTGAATATCTTCTGGTCTCCTACCCTCGCGCGGAACATGTCGGTGAATCCTTCGCTGCCGTAGTAGTCGAATCCAAGGTCCAGGCCAAGGCCGGGATTCTCGTTTGCCCTTTGCAGGTCATAAGCGTAGTTGCCACCGCTGAGCATGATGAGATAGTCCTTTTTTCCCTTATGGATTGGGGAAAGGGTGCTGCCCAGGATGTCCAGGACGATTACGGAATGGATCTTCGCGGGAGTGATCGTCTCTCCGGTCCCCGGATCCTTCAGCCTTCCGCTTTCGATGTCATTCCAGAGGGCTTCCGCCCCTAACGAATTCCTTTCCCTGGCATCGAGACCTACGAATATCAGGTTCTTGCCATAGGACCTGCCAAGATCCTTCATCTTGGCGAACATCCTTGCGATGTTGACCATGGCCACTACACCGGAAGCATTGCTGTCAGCTCCGGGATAGAGAGTGCCTTCTATCACACCGTGACTGTCGTAGTGGGCGGTCACGAGGACGTACATCTCCTTGCCTCCCTGGCGTTTGCCGGGCATGAATCCCATCACGTTATGTCCTATCTCGCTGCCTACGTTGAAGGAATGGCTCCAACTTTCTCCGAATTGCCTCAGACCAGCCTCACGGAACTGGCGTGCGATCCAGAAAGCTGTCTCGTTCGCCCCGTAACTACCGGTGGCCCTTCCCTTAATCAGGGTGTCGGTCAGGAACTCGACCTGTCGCTCAAGTTGTTCTGCTGAAACAACCCTTTCGGCATTCCTGCCGGAAGGTATCATCTTGACTCCCTTGTCCTGTGCCATGAGCCCTGATAACGGGCAGGAGAGGAGGATGTATATCAAAAAAATGCGTGAAATCGTCTTCAAGGCACGATAAATGTTTATCTTTGCAATTGACAAAAATAGGAATTTTACCCTTTATTATAAAATAAATCGACGTGAAAAGGTTTCTGCTTTCCCTGATGCTTCTCTTGTGCGTTTCTGCGGCAGTCCATGCCCAGTACGACAAGGATGTGTTCATGTTCAGGGGACGGCAGGCCCTCGCCGAGGGAAGATATTCCGATGCCATAGGTCAGTTCAATATCCTTGCCAGGCTTGACACTGCCGATTGCTGGATCTATTTCTACCGTGGAATCGCCAAATACAACCTCGGTGACATAAGGGGCGCCCAGACCGATTTCGATTCTTCCGTGAAGATTAATCCGGTTTTCACCAACGGATATCATTTCCGAGCGATAACCCTCAGCCGTTCAGGTAAATACGATGAAGCTCTCGGAGACCTGGACACGGCGATGAAGCTTCGTCCCGGACTGGTCGGCCTGTATTACAGCAGGGGAGTGACCTATTTCCTCGCCCAGCAGTTCGACAAGGCTGTTGAAGATTTCAACAGGTACATAAAGAAGGAACCGAAGGATCCTTCCGCCTACCTTAACCGCGGAGCCACATATCTCTTCCTGTCTGACACGACGAAAGCGCTTTCCGACTACAATGTGGCTATCAGCCTGGACCGTTTCGATCCTGAGGGCTACATTAGGCGCGGGCGTGTCCATGCTCTGCAAAAGAACTTTGACGACGCCATTTCAGACATGAACAAGGCGATCTCCCTTGACACCACCAACACTTTTGCCTATTTCAACAGAGCCCTGATGTACTACGACCAGAACAACTACAATGCTGCCATGGCCGACCTGAACAGGGTTCTGCGAGACGAACCCGGCAATGCCCTGACCCTCTATAACAGGAGTCTCATCAGTGCGCAGGTGGGTAATTTCGAGGATGCCCTGGCCGACATGGACCATGTCATAAACATCAATCCTGACAACGTCCTTGCCTACTACAACCGGGCCTCCTATTTCGTGCAGATGGGACGATGGTTGGATGCCCTGGACGACTATGACAAGGCAATCGAACTCTATCCTGATTTCGCGAAAGCCTATCTGAACCGCTCCTATGTCAAAATCATGCTAGGGCGGACCAAGTCCTCCAAGCAGGACTACGACACCGCTCAGAAAAAAGTGCGGGACTACCGTGCCAAGAACCTTACGGATGAGGGGTCTTTCGCCGACACGACCAAGAAATACAGTTCGCTTATCGCCTTGGACGCTGATTTCGCGAAGAAAGGCTTCGACAACGAGCTCCTCCAGAACAGGGACATCAACATCCGCCTGAAACCTCTGTACAAGTTCAGCCTGTCTGCCGAACGGGACAACCAGAACATCGCCCTGCGGCACCGTTATGAGAATCTCCTGATCGATAAGTTCATCTCCGATTCCCCGATCGTCATGACCATATCCAATTCCGATTCCATTGTGAAGCCGAAGTTCGATAATGGCATCGATGCATCGATCTACGGTGATTCTTACCTTGCGGCGGGAGATCCCAAGTCACTTACCGAGGCTGACAGGCAGTTCATCCGAGGCCTGTATAGCGTCCAGTCGAAGCAGTTCGCGACTGCGCTCCAGCAGTTTGATGCCGCCGTGAATGCTGCTCCCCAAGGAAAGTATTCAGAGTACTACAAGGCGTTCTATTATCTCAATCGCGGCGTGCTGAGGGCGGAGATGATTGACTTCATCTCTTCGATCGAAAACAGTGTCCAGACCCTTACAATGGATGACCAGGGTACTACTAGGGCCAGGGTCCGTGACCAGGTGAGCAGGACTTATGACTATTCGGAAGCCATCGATGACATGCTTTCGGCAGACAAGCTCCTCCCCGGTGTACCATACATCTATTTCAACCTGGGCAACCTTTACTGTCTTTCATCCAAGTTCGTCGAATCCGTCGACAGCTACACCAAGGCAATCGATGTCTTCCCTTACATGGGAGATGCATTCTACAACAGGGGACTAGTTCTTATCTACCTGAAGGATAAGGAGAAAGGCTGCATCGACCTTTCCCGTGCCGGTGAGCTGGGAGTAGGCGACGCCTACAGTGTGATCTCAAAGTACTGCGAGGAGGAACAGAACTGATGCTGAAGTTCATGAGTCTCTCCAGCGGAAGCTGCGGCAACTGTTATTTCCTTTCAGACGGCAAGGCCGGTTTGGTCATAGATGCGGGTGTAAGCCTCCGCAGGCTCAAGAAAACTTTGACAGAGCTTGGATTCAGTCTGGATTCTTTCCAGGCTGTCCTTGTGACCCACGACCATCTGGACCATATCCGTCATCTTGGAGCGTGGTGCAAGCATCTTGCGAAACCAGTCTACGCAACTGCAGTACTGCATGATGCCCTTTCTGCGCACACTTTCACCCGTGACTGGATCGCTCCATGCCGTCGTGTCCTTGATGATGGGCAGACCCTCCTTAAGCTGCTCCCTGACTTGCCTGAAGCTGATTGCCCCGTTGTCCGTCCGTTCATTGTCCCTCATGACGCTACTCAGACGGTGGGCTACTTCATTACCTGGCACGGGATCCGTTTCTTCCTCATGACAGATGCCGGAAGGGTGACTGACGAGGCTCTTGAATATGCTTCACAGTCGGATTCGGTCGTTATCGAGTCCAACTACGACATGGGGATGCTGATCGGCGGCCCCTACACCCATCAGCTCAAGATGAGGATCTGCAAGGGTAACGGTCATCTCAGCAATGACGAATGTGCATCTGCCGTCAGGCGGATCTGGCATCCAGGGCTCAGGAATATATTCCTCTGCCACCTCAGTGAAAACAACAACACTCCGTCACTTGCTTTCGAGGCTTCGGCGGAAGCCCTCCGTTCGATCGATGCAGGTAACGGTTGTACGGCCAAGGATGTGACTAACCTGCAGACTCTTCCCCGTTCGACGCCGTCTTGTTTTTACGACATTTATCACTATATTGCAGAATAACTGCATTTGATTACACTCATGAAAAGATTATTTACCATTCTGGCATTCGTAGGGACGGCTGTCTTCTCCTATGCCCAGCCTAAGCTTGCTTCTGACAACATTGATGAAGTCTTGAAGGCAATGACGCTTCAGGAAAAGGCCACTCTTCTTGTAGGTGGTGCAAAAGCGGCGATGGTGGAAGGCGTTACCTCCGGCATGATTGCCCAGGTCCCCGGTGCTGCCGGCAACACAAGGCCAATAGAACGTCTTGGAATTCCCGGAACCGTCCTGGCTGACGGTCCCGCAGGAGTCAGGATCAGCCCTACCAGGCAGGGAACGGACAAGACATTCTACGCCACCGGCTTCCCGGTAGGAACCCTGCTGGCAAGTTCGTGGGATATCGACCTTGTGGAGAAAGTCACTAAGGCGATGGGAAACGAGGTCCTGGAATATGGGGTCGACGTCCTGCTCGCGCCTGGAATGAATATTCACAGGAACCCGCTCTGCGGCCGCAATTTCGAATATTTTTCCGAGGATCCTCTCCTCTCCGGCAAGATGGCTGCGGCCTATGTCCGTGGCATCCAGAGCAACGGTGTAGGAACTTCGATCAAGCATTATGCTGCCAACAACCAGGAAACCAACCGTAATGAAAACGACTCCAGGATCAGCCCCAGGGCCCTCCGTGAAATCTATCTGAAGAATTTCGAGATAGCCGTGAAGGAGGGAAAGCCCTGGACTGTCATGTCGTCATATAACAAGCTCAACGGTGAGTACACCCAGCAGAAGGAGGAACTCCTGACTACTACACTGCGCGACGAGTGGGGTTTCGACGGAATAGTGATGACGGACTGGGGCAGCAAGGAGAACACTGTAAAGTCGGCCAAATCCGGCAATGACCTGATGGAGCCCGGAAACCAGAGGGAGATAGATCGTATCGTAAACGCCGTCAAGGAAGGAACCCTTTCCGAGGCGGAAATCGACAGGAATGTCCGGAACATGCTGAAATACGTCGTGAAGACCCCTCATTTCAAGGGATATAAGAATTCTGATGCTCCGGATCTCAAGGCCCATGCCCTGGTCGCCCGAGAGGCTGCCGGCGAGTCCATCGTCCTGCTTCGCAACGAGAAGGAGACCCTTCCTTTGAAAGGGAATGAAAAAGTCGCCCTTTACGGTGTAACTTCCATAGACTTCATTGCCGGAGGCACAGGTTCCGGTAATGTGAACAAAGCCTATGTTGTGAATATGGAAGATGCCTTGGAAAGTGCCGGATTCACCCTTGATAAGACCCTGAAAAACTATTACAAGAATTACAAATCCTACGATGATGCGCTCAAGGCACTGACTCCTGGTGCCGGAAGGTCTTTCTTCAATGTTCCCAGGATAGCCGAGTCATCCATTCCTGCCGCAGCCATCAGTAAGGAGGCAGAAGTCAATGACTTGGCCATTGTCGTCCTTGGCCGTAATGCAGGAGAAGCAGCAGATCGCAAGCAGATGGATGATTTTGAACTGACATCGGTCGAGCGGGAACTTCTCCAGAATGTCAGCACTTCTTTCCGTGCCAAGGGGAAGAAGGTCATTGTGATCCTGAATATTGGCGGTGTCATTGAGACTGCGTCATGGAAAGGCCTGGCTGACGCGATCATCCTTCCTTGGTCTCCGGGCCAGGAAGGAGCCAATGCGATCGCCGATGTCATGACCGGCAAGGTAAATCCTTCAGGCAAGCTCCCGATGACTTTCCCGGTCAATTTCATCGACCATCCGTCATCTGCCAATTTCCCCTATAATTATCAGGGTCAGCAAGTTCGTATGCCATTCGGACGCAGGGCACCTCAGAAAGATGTCGACTATACTGATTATTCAGAAGGTATCTGGGTCGGGTACCGTCATTTCGTGACCAGGGGAGTTGATGTCTCCTATCCGTTCGGTTATGGACTGAGCTACACTTCGTTCAACTATTCAAACCCTGTCGTCAAAGCTTCTTCAGATGGCTTTGATGCTTCAGTGACTATTACCAACACCGGATCAGTTGCTGGAAAGGAGGTCGTCGAAGTCTACGTCCAGGCTCCGGGCGGAGGCTTGGAAAAGCCTGTAAGAGAACTCCGCGCTTTTGCCAAGACCAGGCTTCTGGCCCCCGGCGAAAGCCAGACTCTCACGATGCATATCGACGATTACTCACTGGCATCCTTCAATGAGGCTACGAATTCCTGGGAGGCTCCGGCTGGCGTCTATGATGTCATGTTCGGCGGAAACGTCTGCGACATCCGCCGTTCGGCACCTTACAAGATGAAGAAGGCTAAGACATGGTCGGTCAAGGCTTCTTACCCTATAATTGACAATGGTATTTGATTTGCAATAAGTTGTAAAGTTATAATTCGGACAAAATGAAATTGAAATTATTAGTCGCTGCTGTTGCTGCCACCCTTATGGGCATCTCAATGAGCGCCCAGAGCATCTATGACTTCAAGGTTAAGAACATGGATGGAAAGGAAGTTTCCCTTTCCGAGTACAAGGGAAAGGTACTCCTTATCGTCAACACCGCCACAAAGTGCGGCTTCACTCCACAGTACGAAGAGCTTCAGGCTCTTTATGAGAAGTACAAGGACAAGGGCCTTGTGATCCTCGATTTCCCCTGCAACCAGTTCGGCGGCCAGGCTCCAGGTGACATCGCATCGATACATGAGTTCTGTACCTCGAAGTACAGCACGACCTTCCCCCAGTTCGACAAGATCGATGTCAACGGAGAAAACGAAAGCCCTCTCTTCGCCTACCTGAAATCAAAGCAGGGATTCAAGGGCTTCGGTAATGGCCAGCAGGCTCAGTTCATGGATAACATGATGAAGAAGCAGGATCCTGACTACGCATCCAAACCGGATGTAAAATGGAACTTTACCAAGTTCCTGGTCGATTCAAAGGGTGAAGTCGTAGCCCGCTTCGAGCCCACCGTCAGCATGAACTTCGTCAGTACTGTAGTGAGCTCAAAGCTCTACTAGTCAGTTTCTTCCGTATAGAATTCTATCATCCGGCTTATTGCCCGCTGGCAAACGGGGCAAAAGGCCGGATAACTGTTTGTGTTCATCCTGCAGTCCAGGCTGCCTCTCCAGACGCCCTTGCTCTGGTAGCCTCCGCCCTCGTAGGTCCCTACGGTGATCTTCCCGGGATTCTTTTTCTTGCCCTTCCAGTCGATTGAACTTTTCTGGTTTGAGAATTTCTTGCCCACCATGTCTTCCCATTTCGATGAGAAGTCCTTCATGGTGGTGATGTTCTGTTCCCAGGGTTCAGTGTCTGGATAGTACTGTTCCTCGTACTGGTCGTCATAAAAATATTCATCTGCCAGGCCTGCGAAGCTGTGACCGAATTCATGGACCACGACCGGTCTGAAACCGGAATGATGCGCAGTGGTGAGGGTGTAGGAATTATAGATTCCTCCGCCGCCGTAGGTTGCGGTGTTGGCAAGGATGATTATGTGCTCGTAGGGGATTCCGGCAAGGATGTCATGCAGGCGGAACAGGTGGAGTGTAGTGAGGTACCTGTTCGAGTAGAAGGTGTCGAAGTGCGATCCGACGGCAGTGTCTTTCCAGCTATTCTTCCGCGGCACGCTCACGTTGGTCTCCTTGGAAGCCGACTTGACGCAGACGATGTTGAACCTGTCCTTATATGTTCCGAAAGGCTCATGCGCCCAGAGGCTTGCCATTGCTTCCCTTGCATCTGCCATGAAGGTGTCCATCTCTTCTTCAGTATAACCCTCTGCGACTATCGCAACGTCGATCCTGTGCTCTGCGTCCAGGTCGGCATTGAGGTCATCACCACCTTTCCAGATCCATTCGTGAGGGGTTGTGTTGCCTCCTGTCGGCCTTATGAGTATGTCGTCAGGCTTCACGACATGCTTCAGTTCGCATGAGACTTTGTTGTGGAAGTCGAACAGTCTCACTGTGATCCTGGCCTCTTCTTCAGGCATCGGAAGAAGGAATACGTTCTCGAAAGCCTTCCTGGTGGTCGTGGCCTCCTCTGTGGCCTGCCATTCCTGGAAAAGTGTCGAGAAAGAAGTCTTGTAGAGGACCTTGTCGAAGTCTCCATCCTTGGAGCTCCTTCCTTCCATGATAATCTGACCGTTGCCGCGGAGTGGGAGTTTGTCCATGTTGACCCTCCTTCCGGCCCAGCCTTCGAATGAGCAGAGCTCGGCGACCGAGATCTCCTGCTCCTTGGCAGTGCCGCTGAATATGTAGTTAACCCTCAGGGTTCGGTCCTGGGAGTTCGCGCTGAGAGCCATTGCCATGGCTGCCAGCAAGATGGCTATCCTTTTCATGTTGATAATTATTTGGTGAGCAGTCTGTTGAATCCCTTGACGATTTTCTTCAGGCCATCTTCAAGCCTGGCCCTGGGGCAGGCGAGGTTTATCCTAACGAAGCCGTCACGTCCGTACATCGTACCACCGTTTATCCAGACTTTTTCTTCTTCGATCAAGCTCTTCTCAATCTCCATGGACGGCATTTTCAAGGCACTTACATCCACCCAGACGAGATAAGTTCCCTCAAGCTTGCTGACCGGGAACTGTGGAAGTTCGCGCTCGAAGTAGTTCATAAGGAGTTGATAGTTGCCGTAAAGATATTCCTTGAGCTCGTCGAGCCATGGTTCGCCCTCATCGTAGGCTGCCTGCAGGGCAAGCACTCCGAAAGGATTCAGGTCGCAGTGCTCCCAAAGATTGATAACCTTGTCGATAAGCTTCCTCCAAGTCGGATTGTTCGTGACGATGTTGGATATTCCAAGACCGGCGATGTTGAATGATTTGCTGGGGGAATTCATCGTGATGGTGTTGTCCTGGTCGATCGTGGCCATAGGTGTGAAATGGTAGCCGGGCATCTCGAGTTCGCAGTGGATCTCGTCACTTATCACTATGACGTTGTTCCTCCTGCAGATCTCGGCGACCTTCTTCAGGTCTTCCTTGGGCCATACCCTTCCGCAAGGGTTGTGAGGGTTGCAGAATAGCAAGACTTTTGTCATCGGATCCGCGGCCTTCTTTTCGAGGTCTTCGAAATCCAGGTACCAGGTGGCCTGGTCTCCCTCAGTGTCGTAGATCAGGGCATTTGCAGCCAGTTCGCAGACATCGTTGCGCACGGATGAGAAGAAGCAGTTGTAGGCCGGAGTCTGGATGATTACCTTGGGGAGTTCTCCGTTCGGTCCCTTCCCTCCGTTAGGTTTCTCAACTACGTTTCCTTCAGTGTCCACTTCGTAAGCCGTCAGTGCCTTGATCACTATCGACATGGCTGGTACTATGCCTGCTACGGGAAGGTACCAGTCTTTCTCGGTGTGCCAGCCGCGGCGGCGCTCCCACCAGCGGATGGCGCTCTCATAATAACTGTCCGGAATATGGGTGTATCCGAATATTCCCTGGTCAACCCTGTCTCTCAGGGCTTTCGTGATCTCCGGAGCCACCTTGAAATCCATGTCGGCTACCCAGAGGGGGATGACATCCTCTCCAATCGGACCTGCGGGGCTTTCAGCATCCCATTTGACGCAGTTGGTCCCGCGTCTTTCGGTCATTTCGTCGAAATTGTATTTTCCCATATCGTCGTTTGATTTTAATTTATCTGTCTGTAATAGATCGTTTCGGCGGCTTCTCCCTGGTTGTCGGGATGCAGTACGGTGACAAGGTCCTTAAGTAGCAGGTCCGGCCTTGCTACTCCGCTCTGCCAGATGTCGTTGCCTCCTTTGGCGTTCACCCTCTTGTTGTCGTTCCAGATCACAGGGTAACTGCCGTAGCCTAGCTTGAGGGCATTGTCCTGGATGTTCCTTACCATGTCTTCGAAGACAGGGTTCACTCCGAGCAGCTGGGGGAGTGTGGTGCACCAGCCTACATTGAGCCAGCAGTCGGCCTCCTTGCTCAATGAATATGCTTTCTCGACCGGCATCACCGTAGATGCTGCCCGGCCTTCTTCACAACCAAGGACGTCGCCGCCTGCGTCCCTGATTAGGGAGGTCAGGTAGCTGTCTGTCGAGGGGACGAACCATTGGTCGTTGTATGGAATATTCAGGAGCACCTTCCGTCTCGGCAGCTCGGCACTTTCGACCGAGCCGGCGATTGATGAATATGCGTCCTTGACGGAGTTGAAGATTGAATCGGCTTCGGGCATCCTGCCGGTGAGTGCGCCGAAGAGGCGGATGTAGGAGGCTCGTGCAAGGGGATGTCTTTCAAGGTGTTCGTTGACGATGAAGACCTTGATGCCAAGTTGAGTGAGTTTCGTCACAAAGGGTGATTTCGCCCCTGATACCGCGTATGTCAGCACCACGTCCGGCTTCAGCGCCACGATCTTCTCGTAGTCCGGCGCCGCGTCGTAGCCTACGTCTACAGGACTGAATAAGCGGTCAGAAGGTCTTGGTGGTTCGGACGATTTGCTTCCGTCGTCAGGCCCTGACAGTCCAGACTCCTCGCTTCGCTCGGCCCCTCCCACTCGCTTCGCGAGCGGGCCCCTCCCTCTTACGAGCCGAGGGTGGCTACGGTCTGGACTTGCCAGACCTGACGACAGTGCGCCACTATTATTCACAACACTTTCATGATTCTGGCCGTAAGGCACAGTGTGTGAGGACAATGCCACCCTCGGCACTAGAGGGGGGACCGGAGCGGAACGATGTGAAGCGATCGGTGGGGCCTCGCGCAGCGAGGCGTCCGAACCACTGTGCATTACGGCCAAGGAATATGGGTCAGAGCCTGACGGCATATTCATTGTGTCCGAAGTGGTAAAGATAAAATCGAGTCCAGATACGCCGGAGACGCAGTCGAGGGCATCGAGTGCGTCGAGGAAGCCGACATGGGAGGTGCTCATGACGATGAGGTTCGTGAGCGGATGATCGATGACCAAGGTGTCACGAGAACCGTCGAAGGGGGAGACTGAAACAGCAACCCAGCCACCGCCAGGTCGCTCAGCAAGAGAAAGGAATTGAGGTACGCTATCGTCCACATGGCCGCCCTTGTCTCCGTCTGCTTTGCATCCTAACATTGAGCAAAGCACGGCCAAAAACAAAACGGCATGTGGAAGCGTCTTCATTCAGAATAATTTACCACCTTGAAACTTCCCTTGAAGCTTTGCAAGAGCCTCGCTGAGAGCTTCACCCTCGAGCGGCTTGCTCCTTGCTTCCTTCCTCTCCCTGTCGAATTGCTCCTTGAGGCGGGAGAACTGCCTCTTGGTGTCCATGGTGAATTCGCCGTTCTCGATCCAGGCGAAATAGGCCGGTTCCGTCTCATAGACCTCCCTGGCAGTACGTCCCTTGTGCTTGCCGAAACTGATGGTAGGCTCGTCATTCTTTCCATAGACCAACCTTCCGGCGTAGTCTATGGTCCTCGGACGGCCTGCAACCCCAGAAAGGAAGTCGACATCGTTCTTCAGTACTACTTCATGGTACTTGTCAGGCTGCTTGTACATCTCCAGCTGCCCTTTCAGGACCTCATAGGTGGCCATGGTGTCAGCCTCCGCAGAATGGGCATTCTCGAAGTCCTCCCCACCGCAGTAGAACCTGTAGGCTGCCCGGAGGTTACGCGGCTCCATGTAGTGGTAGATGGTCTGAACATCGACCATCTGCTTAGAATGGAGGTCTATGTCGATCTTGTCCATCATCTCTTTCGCCTTCTCCTTGTTGGCTTCAGGAGTCCGCGGATCTCCTATCCTTCTGAGACAATATGCCCTTACCCTCTCGATTTCCTCCGAGAGAAGTGGCAGGTCGAACTTTGCTGAATTGAAGCCTGCCAGGTCGCTGTCGCGCAACCATTCGACAACCTCAGGCGCAATCTCGATGAACTTCTTTTCCCCGACTAGATCTTCATCCTTGATTCCGTTGACCTCGCTGGCCCTCGGATCCATAGGCTTCTGGCAATTGTTTACATAGTCATAAGGAAAGACACGCCAAGTCTTCGTCTCGTGGTGGCCGTCCGGGAAAACCTTGACGAAACTGAGTTCGACTATGCAGTCATTAACGATATTGAGCCCCGTGCTCTCGATGTCGAAGAACAGCAGGGGCCTTTTCAATGAAAGTTCCACAGCTAATTGATTATGGAGTCTACTGGACCATTATAGGCATCAGGATGCCACAGATCTTGTCACTCTCGGCGTCTTCCTCGGAAGGGACGATGAGAGCGGCCCTGCGGGCATCTGCGAACTTCATGACGACTGTCTCGCAGCTCATGTTCGCGAGAATCTCGCCGAGGAAGGTCGACTTGAATCCGATAGCAAGCTCGTCACCATTGTAGTCGCAGTTGACCTTCTCGTAGGCGGCGATGGCGAAACCAAGATCCTGGGCGGTAATCTCCATCTGGCCAGGCTTGAGATCCAGCTTGATGTGGTTGGAAGCCTTGTTGGCGCAGACGGCCACGCGGCGGACAGTGTTCAGGAACTGGACCCTGTCGATCTTCAGGACTGAAGAATTGTTCTGGGGGATCACGTCGCGGTACTTGGGATACTTGCCAACGATCAGCCTGCAGACCATGGTCGTCCTGCCGAAGGTGAAGACCACGGTGCTCGAATCAAAGGTGATCTCGACGTTGCCGTCTTCCTTGTCGAGGATCGACTTGAGGACGTTAGCCGGCTTCTTGTGAAGGATGAAGGAGCACTTACCGGGAGCCTTGGCATCCTTCGAGGTGTAGCAGATCAGCTTATGGGAGTCGGAGGCGACGAGGGTCGTGGACTCCGGACCGAAGTCGAAGAATATACCGTTCATCGCGGGCCTGATCTCGTCGTCTGCAGTGGCGTAGACAGTGCTGTTGATGCCTTCGATGAGGCTCTCAGCAGGGAAATCAATCTTCTCCGCGTCCTCTCCGGTACCCTTGATCTCGGGATAGTCCTCGGCAGGGAAGAAGGGGAGTACGGAATTACCGCTTGTCCAGGTGCACTCGATGGAACTGTCGCTGGATGTCCTGAGACTGACCGGCTGGTCGGGAAGTTCCTTCAGAAGGTCGATTATATGCCTTGCGGGGACGGCGATCCTGCCTTCTTCTTCCGTGGTGTCGACCTCGATCTCGGTCCTGAGGGTAAGCTCGGAATCCGAAGCGGTTACTTCTAGGATGTTGCCCTTGAGGTCGAAGAGGAAGTTCTCCAGGATCGGCAGGGCAGACTTGGCCGGGACAGCCTTTGAAATATTCATCAGTCCCTTGAGCAGTTCTGTGCTGGATACGTTGAATTTCATATCATGAATTTTTAATTTCGTCTATTGTTTCAGCGGTTTAGTCGACCGTAATTACAAATATAAGAATAATCTGTGAATATTCCCGAATTCCTTGGCATCTTATTTGAAAAATCAAACGCCGGAATACTAATTGAACGAAATAATATGTCAGCAATGAAAAAAGGATTTATTACAGTGCTGCTTTCAGTGCTACTCAGCGTGTTGGCAGCCTACGGCGTGCTCAAGGCAGCAACCGTCAATTCGGACAAAGTGGCAAGTCCGGTTACCAATTCGGTCACCAAGACTGTCAATCTGGCGGATACGGACTATCCTGACCTCACCTACGCGGCAGAGGCTGCAGTCGAGGCCGTCGTGTACGTTGAAGTCACAGCGACCCAGCAGTACCAGATCGACGATCCCTTCTACCGCTTCTTCTTCGGTGAGAGCGCTCCCCAGTCCAGGCAGGTCCAGGGCAGCGGTTCAGGTGTGATTATCCGTCCGGACGGCTACATAGTGACCAACAACCACGTTGTAGCCAATGCTACCAAGATAAGCGTCACCCTTAATAACAACAAGACCTACGACGCTACCATTATCGGAACTGATCCGGCCACGGATATCGCCCTTATCAAGATCGACGCACAGGGTCTGGCAACCCTTCCTTTCGGCGACTCTGACAAGCTTCGTCTGGGCGAGTGGGTCCTTGCAGTCGGCAGCCCCATGGGCTATCAGCTGAGGGGTACCATCACTGCTGGTATCGTCAGTGCAAAGGGCCGCCAGATGGCACATGATCCCCGTGAGAAAGTGTCCCTCCAGATCGAGTCCTTCATCCAGACCGATGCAGCTGTCAATCCCGGCAACTCAGGTGGCGCCCTTGTCAACAAGACAGGTGAACTGGTCGGTATCAACACTGCGATAGTCTCCCAGACTGGATCCTATTCTGGCTATTCATTCGCAGTGCCTGTGAATATCGTCAAGAAGATAGTCGGCGACCTCATCGACTTCGGTTCCGTCAAGAGGGCAGTCCTTGGCATCCAGATGTCAGACCTGACCGAAGGCCTTGCCAAGAGCCTTGAATATGAATCCGTCGATGACATGACGAAAAAAATGAAACTTTCTTCGCTGGACGGCGTATATATTGGTGAGGTTGTCAAAGGTGGTTCAGCCGACAAGGCTGGTGTCAAGAAAGGCGATGTGCTTCTGGCCATTGACGGTGCCAAGATGAAGAACGGATCGGCAGTCCAGGTGAAGGTCAATTCGTACCATCCGGGTGACAAGGCCAAGCTCACCATCCTCAGGGAAGGCAAGGAAAAGACCATAGAGGTCACGTTCCAGGGTAGTTCGACTGAGACAGGGACGGTAGTTGCTGAAGGTGAGATCGCTTTCTACGGCGCAGTCCTCAAGGAAGCCCCGAAGGAGACGCTCGACAGGTTGGGTCTCAAGGGCGGAGTCCTCGTGACTTCGGTCAGCACCGGCAAGATGCTTGAGGCAGGAGCTTCCGAGGGAATGGTCATTACCTACGTCAACGACCAGGCCGTCACCAAACCTCAGGATGTCATTGACATCGCCAAGGCCGCCAAGAGGTCCGTCTACGTCGAAGGCGTAACCGCCAACGGCAGGAAGGCATTCTTCGGCTTCGGAAAGGAATAGCACAAGCTGCTTGAAGACTTTGTTCCCTGACAAGGCTCATGCAGTCTTGTCAGGGAATATTTTTTTAGAAAATATATGAGGCAACTTAAGATCACTAAATCGATCACCAACCGTGAAAGCGCCTCTCTGGACAAGTATCTCCAGGAAATCGGACGCGAAGAGTTGGTTTCTCCAGAAGAGGAAGTCGAGCTGTCACAGAGGATCCGCAAGGGTGACCAGGCGGCTCTCGAAAAGCTCACAAGGGCTAACCTGAGGTTCGTAGTCTCTGTTGCGAAGCAGTACCAGAACCAGGGTCTCAGCCTCCCCGACCTAATCAACGAAGGTAACCTTGGCCTTATCAAGGCCGCCGAGAAATTCGACGAGACCAGGGGATTCAAATTCATCTCCTATGCGGTCTGGTGGATCCGCCAGTCAATCCTGCAGGCTCTGGCCGAGCAGTCCAGGATCGTGAGGCTCCCTCTCAACCAGGTAGGCTCACTCAACAAGATCAACAAGGCTCTTTCACAGTTCGAGCAGAAGAACGAAAGGGCTCCATCCAATGAGGAACTTTCCGAGATGATCGACATTCCCCAGGACAAGATTTCCGACACCCTCAGGGTCTCCGGAAGGCATGTCTCCGTCGATGCTCCTTTCGTGGAAGGCGAGGACAACAGCCTTCTAGACGTCATTCCCAATGACGATTCTCCTATGGCCGACAGAGGCCTTGTAAACGAATCCCTCAGCACTGAGATCGAAAGGTCCCTCCAGATCCTCACTGCCCGTGAGCGTGAGATCATCAAGAGTTTCTTCGGCATCGGCTGCCAGGAGATGACTCTCGAGGAAATCGGCGAGAGGCTCGACCTCACAAGGGAGCGTGTCCGCCAGATCAAGGAAAAGGCCATCCGCAAACTTAAGAAACCATCAGCAAGCAAACTTCTCAAAACCTATCTCGGATAGATGACCCCGGACATGTTCATCGCCTCGAAGGCTTCAGAAGCAATCAAGGCACTATACGGAGCGGACGTCGAAGCATCGGCGCTGCAGGTGAGCGTGACAAGGAAAGAGTTCGAAGGCGACTACACACTGGTCGTCTTCCCTCTTTTACGTGTGTCCCGTTCCACACCTGAAAACACAGGAAAGGCGATAGGCGAGTGGCTTGTCGCAAATGTTCCCGAGATCTCGGGTTTCAATTGCGTCAAGGGCTTTCTCAACCTCCTGTTCTCCAACATATACTGGAATGAACTCTTCAGCGAAATAGCCTCTGACGAGACTTTCGGTTACCTGCCATCGACCGGCAGGAACGTGATGATAGAGTTCAGTTCCCCCAACACCAACAAGCCCCTCCACCTGGGCCACATCAGGAACAACCTCCTTGGGGATTCCGTTTCGAGGCTCCTGAAGGCCAGCGGCAACAATGTGATAAAGACCACGCTGGTCAATGACCGTGGAGTCCACATCTGCAAGTCAATGCTCGCCTGGCTCAAGGTTGGAAACGGTGCGACACCGGAGTCTTCAGGAAAGAAGGGCGACCACCTTGTCGGCGACATGTACGTGGCTTTCAACGACATATTTACAAAGGAAGTCGAAGAGCTTGTAGCTGGCGGAATGGACAAGGAGCAGGCCAAGAAGGAAGCCCCTTGCCTCAAGGAAGCCCATGAGATGCTCCAGAAGTGGGAGGCTGGCGATCCCGAGGTCCGCGACCTCTGGGCCAGGATGAACAAGTGGGTGCTCGATGGTTTCGATTTGACCTACAAGTCCCTTGGAATATCCTTTGACAAGGTCTACTATGAGAGTCAGACCTACCTGCTGGGCAAGTCGCTTGTGCAGAAGGGACTTGATATGGGCGTCTTCGTCCAGGATCCCGACGGCTCAGTCTGGTGCGACCTCACCGCCGACGGCCTTGACCGCAAGCTGCTTCTACGTTCCGATGGTACCTCTGTCTACATTACCCAGGACCTTGGTACGGCAGAGAGGCGTTTTGCTGAATATAATCTCGATTCCCATGTTTACGTCGTGGGAGATGAGCAGAACTACCATTTCCAGGTCCTGAAGCTCATCCTCGGTAAACTCGGTTTCTCATGGGCCCAGAATATCTTCCACCTTTCCTATGGAATGGTGGAGCTTCCGGAAGGCAAGATGAAGTCCCGCGAGGGAACGGTTGTCGATGCAGACGATCTCATCCAGAAGATGTACGAGGAAGCAAAGGCGACTTCGGAGGAATCCGGCAAACTCGCCGACATGAGCGAGGAAGAGAAGGAGAAACTCTACCATATGATAGGTCTCGGTGCCCTGAAGTACTTCATAATCAAGGTTGATCCCAAGAAGACCATGCTCTTCAATCCAAAGGAGTCGATCGACTTCAACGGCAACACCGGCCCCTTCATCCAGTACACCCATGCGAGGATCCGTTCGATCCTTCGCAAGGCGGCTGAAAGGGGAGTGGAGTACAGCTCCGGGAATATTCCCTCAGTCGAACTCAGCGCAAAGGAAATCAGGCTCATAAAGCTCCTTAACCTCTTCCCCTCCAAGGTGGCCGAAGGCGCTGGAGCATATTCACCGGCAGTCATTGCCAATTACGCCTACGACCTCGCGAAGGAGTTCAACCAGTACTACCATGAGACTCCTATCCTGAAGGAGGAGGATCCCTCCATGCTCCAGGCCCGTCTCGTGCTCATCGACACCTTGTCCGCCGTTCTCCGCAGGGCAATGGGTATCCTAGGAATCGAACTCCCTGAAAGGATGTAGGATGGATTACATGTTTCCGACTTCGAAGAAGGAAGTCGAGGCCCTTGGTTGGGACTACATCGACATAATCTTCTTCACGGGTGATGCCTTCGTGGACCATCCGTCGTTCGGAACAGCCTGCATTTCCCGCTGGCTCCAGAAATTCGGTTATCGCATAGCGGTCGTCCCCCAGCCTAACTGGAGGGACGACCTTCGTGATTTCAAGAAGCTCGGCGCCCCGCGACTGTATTTTGCTGTCAATTCAGGAGCCATGGATTCCATGGTCAACCACTACACGGCAGGAAAGCGTCTCCGTCATGACGACGCCTACACTCCCGAGGGGAAGGCTGGCGCCAGGCCTGACTATGCCGTCAGCGTCTACACCAAGATACTGAAGGACCTGTATCCTGAAGTGCCTGTCGTGATCGGTGGAGTGGAGGCCTCGCTGCGCCGCCTTACCCACTACGACTACTGGAAGGACAGTCTGCTTCCTTCAATCCTGGAGTGGTGTCCTGCCGATTACCTGTGCTATGGGATGGGGGAGAAGCCTATGCTAGAACTCACCAGGGCTATCGAGGACATGAGGAATCCTCACTCCATCCACCAGATTCCGCAGATTGCATTCAGGATGAGCGGCAAATGGAAGGTCAAGGACCCTCTGGTGCTGCATTCCTATGAGGAATGCCTGGCCGACAAGAAGGCTGTTGCGGAGAATTTCCACCTGATCGAGACCCATGCCAACATGATGCATCCGGCGACTATCATCGAGCCGGTAGGGGACGGATATGTCCAGATCAATCCGCCTTACCCTCCATCCACGACGGAGGAGATGGATTCTTTCTGGGACCTGCCTTTCACCAAGCGACCGCATCCTCGCTACAAAGGCAAGAGGATTCCTGCCTATGACATGATCAAGGACTCGATCATCACGCACAGGGGATGCTTCGGAGGCTGCAATTTCTGCACGATAGCTGCCCATCAGGGCAAGTTCATCCAGTCCCGTTCCAAGGAATCCATTGTGGCTGAGGTACGCAAACTCGCAGCCATGCCTGAGTTCTCAGGGAATATCTCTGACCTAGGTGCTCCTACGGCCAACATGTACATGATGCGTGGAAAGAACCAGGAACTCTGCGAGAAATGCCGCAGGAAATCCTGCCTTTTCCCTGCAGTCTGCCCCAACATGGACCGCTCCCACCAGAAACTGCTCGAATTGTACAAGGCTGTTGATTCTGTCCCGGGGGTCAGGCATTCCTACATCGGCAGCGGCATCCGCTACGACCTCTTCCTTGATGAGAAGGGCTATGTGGACCAGACTTCCAGGCCCTATCTCAAGACTTTGATCCTGGATCACACTTCCGGCCGCCTGAAAGTCGCTCCGGAGCACACCGAGGACAGGGTCCTGCAATACCTTGGAAAGCCGTCCTTCAAACTATTCGAGAGGCTTCGCCATGAATTCGACAGGATCTGTGCCGAGAACGGACGAAGGACAGGGATAGTCCCGTATTTCATCTCATCCCATCCGGGCTGCACCATGAAAGACATGGAGAACCTTTCCCGTCATCCGGCCTTGAAGGGAATATTCATGGATCAGGTACAGGATTTCACGCCCACCCCCATGACCACTTCGTCTGTCATGTACTACACCGGACTTGACCCCAGAAACCTCAAACCTGTCTTTGTGGAACGCGATCCGGAACGCAAAAAACGACAGAAATCATTTTTCTTCAGAAAAAAGTAGTTCCAGTGTGTTGCAATTCAGAAAAAAGTCTTAATATTGCACCGCAAACAGACGAACTAAAATTACTCATATGGCTCCAGACACAAGGAAAAGGCACGTGGTCAGCTACGAGAACATGTCAGAGGAACTCGCTGCCATCTTCAATGAGAAATATCCCAAAGGGTTCAGTGATTACCTTCCCGACCTTGTCAAATACACCAAGCCGGACGGTACCCCGTTCAATGCTGTCACCATCGAAACTCCGGATTCAATCTATCTTGTGAAGATCAAGCTTAAGACCGATGACGCCGAGGCCCTCGAAAGGTGGCTTGAAGGTGAAGAGGATGCCGAGAACGAGGAAGTGGCAGGATCCTCTGCTGACGCAGCGGCCGATTCGACCCTTCCCGACGACAACATCTCCCAGTACGGCGGGGATGACGACGGAGGAGACAATTAGCTCTCTCTCTGAATATATTAACGAACAATGCATGGGTTTCTGCCCATGCATTGTCGTTTTTATGAAGTCTTGGTGGTCCTGTTATTTCATCTTTGCCACAGAGGCACCGCGGCTGATAGAGCGGATGTTCAGGTCCATGTCTTCGTTGTCGACATACCTTAGGCTGGAGGCGCCGGTAGCTTCGACGATGAGGTTCGAGAGGGCGTTGACTTCGCAGTATGAGGCTCCTGAGATGCTGGCCCTGACATTCTTGATCATAGCTTTTGACGTCTCAACCTTCGCTGCACCCGAGGCTTCGAAAGTCATGCTCTCAGCTGCATTCTTGTAGGAGAACACTCCGGCCCCCGATGCTTCCAATTTTATTGAATAGAAGTTACCGTTGTGGTAAGCCTTTGCGGCACCGTTGACTTCCTGATCCAATTCTTCAGCGTCGATGTCAAAATTGCATTTCGCTGCACCGCTCATCTCTATGTCGGCAGTTACAAATGAGCCCTTGATGCTGCCGGAGGTCGCTCCGCTCATCTCCATGTCAAGGTCTCTTCCCTTGATGTTCAGGCCGTTGGCCTTTGAAGCACCGCTGATTTCCATTTTGAACGTTCCGTCGCCGATGTCGAAAGTGTCATCGCAGGAGAATTTAGTGGCCCCGCTCATGTTCAGGCTCTTGAGTACGGGCATGGCAACCTTGGCCGTGAGGGTCCAGTGGGTGTAGTTCTTGCTGATCTTCACAGGAACCTGCTTCATGGCCAGGACAAGCTTTCCGTTGGTGACCCTTACGTCAAGATATTCCTCGAGTGCGTCAGGAACGGAGATGCTGACTTTCCAGGTGTTGGATTTCTGGAGCTGGATGTCGTAGATTCCGCTGGCAACGATGCCGGTGAAGTCTTTTAGGTCATAGTCCTTGGTGACGTACTTGTCGCTCGTAGTTTCTGCTGCAGCCAGGCTGGCGAAGGCCATCATCATGGCTGTCATTGCAATGATTAACTTTTTCATGTTCTTGAGGTTTTATGATTTTACTTGAATATTATCTTTACGTTAGATCCGGATGTTCTTTTGCTGCCGTTCCCTTATCCTTTCCAGGCCGTCGAGAAGGTTTCCGTAGTACTCCTTGAGAACTTCGGCCCTGGCTTCCGGTTCCATTTCCTCCGGCAGTTGTTCGATCATGGGAATCTTCTCCTCGGAGATCAGCTCGATTGTGTTCTGCAGGTCACTGTCCGGGCTGGTCCGCAGCAGATCCTCATAGAGTTCCGCGACCTTGTCGTAGTAGGTGGTGCAGATCTCGAATTGGTCATTTCCGACTCCGGCAAACCAGTCCTTGGTGGGGCTGCCGGTGATGAAAGAGCTGCCTTCGTCTCCCTTTCCGAATCCGCTTGGGAATTTCTCTCCCGCCGGCCAGCCGATCGTTACCAACGCAGCCAATGCTGCAGCGATCCCGATTACCCATCCGATTCTCCTCCGGTTTCCTCTGAGCTTTATCACCCGGTCACGGATCGTCGTTCCTTGCTCCCTGAGTGCTGCTTCGCTGCCAGTGAGCACTGCCCTGAGCCTGCCGGAGCGATTGTTCAGGGAACGGTTTCCCAAACGTTCCTCGAACCGATCAAGGTGTCCTTCTGGAAGATCTTTATCATCAAAGGATTCCCGGTTTTTATTGATGTATTCCTTTAGATTGTCCATGTTCTATGTGATGTATCTTTTTCGTTTCTATTACTTGGTCTTACTTGCCTTACTTGCCTTACGTGCTTTACTTGCCTTACAGGCCTTCTTGGCCGGCCATCAACCTTGCAGCCAGCATCTTCCTCGCCCTCGAGTACTGAGTCCTCAGCGTTCCCTCGCGCTCTCCAGTGATGGAACTGATCTCCTCATAGTCCAGCCCTTCGATCAGGATTAGGTTCAGGATCAGCCTGTATGGATCTGAAAGGCTTTCTATTGCTGCCTTTATCTTATTAACGCTTAACCTTTCTTCCGGTATATCAGAATCTGCAGGCGAAAAGTACTCCGAAGCCCCATCGGAGGCATATTCATCCAGGAACAGCCTCTCCCTCTTGATCTTCCTCAAGGCATCGATCGATGCCCTAATGCAAGTCTTCGCCAGCCATGCCCTTTCCGGCAGCTTCCTGTTTCCTTCCGGCCCATGAGTCTGCCTAAGGGCTTTGAGGATCGTGTCCTGCATGATCTCTTCCGCCAGGGCAGGCTCCCGCACGATCCTCAGGCTGATGTTGAACAGCCATCGCGCATGCTCCTTGTAAAATGCTATGGATTCTTCCCTGGTCATCGGTCTTCAGAAGGCTCTTTTTTGTCAATCTTAATGGTAGGCAATCCTTTTTCTGCCGCCTCCACATAATAAACGAAAACTTTCCCGGATTGTTACAAGATTTTCGCTTTTTTATTCCAGATTGCCTCCTATTATCGTACTGTCGAAGCAGAAAAACCCTTTATTTCTGCTCATGGAGTATCTCGTAGTACTACTTGAGCAGAAAACCCTTCTATTCCTGCTTAAAGAGTACTTCGCGATACTCTTTGAGCAGGAAAACGGCATTATTCTGCTTTGGGGATCAGAACTGGATCTTGACGACGTCGTCGGTTTTCGTGCGGTCAGAAGGGGAGATCTTGAAGACTATTGCTCCTTCGACAAATAGGAAGGGAACTGGTTCACCGGTTCTGAGATAGGTGACGGAGATTGGACGGCGCCCGAGGGACTTTGCGATGCGCCCGTTCCTGTGGGCAGAAGTGGTAAGGACCGAAACCTGTGCCGTGAAATCGGGGAGGAGGTGTGCGTACCAGATTTCGCCCTTCGAGGGCCTTGCAGATAGTTTCTTGCGATTGCGAGTGGTCAAGGGAACATTTGAAAGCTCGACTCCGGGAGTGGGTCCGGCCCCTTCAAGGGATTCTCCGCTGTGGGCCCTCCATGCCTTGAGGCTGTCCAGTCTGGCATAGAACCGGTCAGACATATTCCCTTCTCCGTCAGGACCTACATTGGGAAGGAAATTGCCTCCGAGGGACCGGGAAGCCACATATTCTTCAAAGAACCAACTCAAAGGGCGGAAAGTCTGAGTCCTGTCGTAGCCCCAGCCGCCGCCTCCGCAAGTCCAGATGTGGCAGTGTTCGAACCACTCGGAAGGCCTGTAGGTAGGTTTCATGCATTCGAAGGGAGTTGTGAAGTCGCCGATGCGGGCTGAAGTTCCGGCAGGATTGTCAGGATCCACGATGTTGGCCCAGCGGTCGTTGACAACGATGTCCGGCTGTAGCGTACGGATCCATGAATATATCTGCTCGCTGTAGTGTTCGGTTATGCCGGTCCAGCCCATTCCGTCGAGCCAAAGGATGTCTATCTTGCCGTAATTCGTCAGGAGTTCTTCGAGTTGAGCTATTACATACCCCACGAATTTCATGTAGTTAGCATGGTCTTCTTCTGGTGTTACTTTAGGTCTAGAGTCGGCCCAGGTCTCAACGTCGAACCATGCGTCCGTTCGGTCGCCAGGGAACATCCAGTCACGCGGGGAATAGTAGAGCCCGACTTTCAGACCGGCCTCGCGGCAGGCGTCTACATATTCCTTGATGAGGTCGCGTCCGGGAATATATTGCTTTACCCCGAAGCCGTACTTCGATGGCCAGAGGGAGTAACCGTCATGGTGCCTGGCGGTCATGACGGCGTACTGGAAGCCGGCTTCCTTTGCTTCCTTGAGATATTTAATTGGATGATAGTCAGGGTTGAAGGTCTTGGCTTGGCCGTAATACTCTTCAGGTGAATTGTAGCCTCCGTTCCAGCGGTAGCCTTTGATCATTGCCCAGGAAGGCTGGGCGCCGATGGGGCTGTGTATGCCCCAGTGCATGAAGAGACCGAGGCTGGCGTCCGGGAACCACTGGGCGCCTTTGGCCGGGTTAGGGAAGGTGACATGCTTCTTGAATTTCTTTGAAATGATCGCTTCGGCCTTGTCCACGTTGGCCTTTTGAATATCGTACCATTTCTGATCGACCAGATTGTGCTGGGCGGCGGCCGTGAAGGCTATTCCCAGAGCTGTAAGAAGTATGAATATCCTTTTCATACCTCTAATATAATAATAAAAAGGGAATCTTATGCCGTCTGGAGCATGGCACGGCAGAGAGTGTCGGCGCCTGAACGGGCGAGGAAGAAGTAGCGGGAGTCACAGATCTTCTTGAAGGCGACAGAAAAATTGTTCCGGCGTCTTGCTTCCTCCTTGAAATCCATGTCAATCCTCAGCTGGAGGTCAGAAATTGCATCGATATCGGGCACGATACCATGGAATTTGTTGATGAATCGCTTGGCAAGGCGGGCAGGGGACTCTATCGAATCGTCTTTTTCCGAGGTTTTGGGCATTAACCACTCAATCTTGCCTCTTCCTATTTCAATTCCATCACTATCAGTTAATACAACATTTCTGTTTAATAGGGTAACAATATTGTTAAGCCCAGAATCGACCCTTATATTGACCATTTCTCCGCATTTAGGGCGTTCATCTATCTCAATCGAGCACCTGGAGAGCAGGCACATGCCGTAGCCCTCGTCTGAAAGGGTCCTGAAGGCGGCATTTACCATGTAGCCGCAGATGGAAGAGACGGTGGCCATGCCGTCCTTTGCCGTCGCTTCCGGAGTGATTGAATATTCGAAAGTCTTCATAATCCTTAAAGTATTTTTGTTCGTTTCATCACAAAAGTATCAATCATCTTCCATGTGACGAAATTGTTGTGGCGTGCGATCTTAAAAATGTGATAAAAACATTGTTTGGCGGGAAAATATGCATATATTTGGGACGAAATCTGTATAAAATCAGATTATGTCCCTTTGGATTTTGGGACGGTATTTTAAGATTTGGGATTGAATTATTGGCTATGAACACTCCGCTCAGAGTCTCCAGAGGCTACGCCAGCCAGGTAAAATACGCCGTCTTGATGCCGGCCTTTTTCTTCATGTTCATATTCGTTTATACCCCCTTTGAATTCAAGGAATGGTTCGACGTCGGCGGTAAATCTTGGACTTTTCACTTGTTGATGCTGACTCTTATCATGGCAGGAGGACTTGCTTTGACGAGACTGGTGTTTTCTTTCCTGTACAAGTACGTTCCTTTCAAGTGGTGGCACTATGTCGTGTGGTGCCTTGGCGAAGTCCTCTTCTGTTCATTCTTCTTTGCTTTGTACTCCTCTCTTTTCTATTTGAAAAACGGAGGGATGCCTTATTTCAATTCGCTGTCATATTGTTTCCAGTTTTCTTTCATGACCATGATCTATCCTTACCTGACAGCGATCTTGCTGAGGATTATCGATAACAAGAGCAAGGATATGGAGGCGGCTGGCAAGGAGCCGGAGGAAGGGCTGGTCAAATTCTATGACGAGCATAAGCGCCTTAAACTCACTATAGATCCTTCTGCGATTCTGTATGTCGGTGCCGATGCCAATTACATCAAAATCCATTATCTTGAAAGCGATCGTGTTAGGGTCTATCAATTAAGGAACTCCATGAAAAGCTTCGAGGCCGATGCCCGAAAGCACGGCCTCGTCCGCTGTCATAGGTCTTATTATGTGAACCCCAGGCACATAAAGGTGCTTAGCAGGGGCAAAGACGGGATCATCTACACTGAGTTCACCCGTGACGGGCTGGAGCGCATCCCTGTCAGCAAACAGTACTACGACCAGCTCGCCGACATGCTCTAATATTCGAAGCCGAAGTACTCGCCCTTGCGGTCGGTGGGGACACCGGACTTCATCCAGGCGGGCATCGGGGCGCCCTTCAGGTAGTGGTCGAAGAACTGCTGGAGCCTCCTGGAGAGGTCCTTGCAGTTGCGCCTCTCAACGAGGTTATGTGCCTCGTTGTTATATTCAAGGAGCCAGCAGGGTTTGCCGAGGCGGCGAAGGTCGGAGAAATATTCAATTCCCTGGTACCACGGAACTGCTCCGTCGTTGTCATTGTGCATGATCAGGAGGGGAGTCTCGACCTTGTCTGCGTGGAAGATGGGGGAGTTCTCGATGTAGAGATCGAGGCCGCCTTCGTCCCAGAGGGTCTTGCCGATTCGGCTCTGGCCGTGCTCGTACTGCCCGGCGCGCGTCATGCCTGATTCCCAACGGATTCCGCCGTATGCAGAGGTCATGTTGCTCACGGGAGCGCCTGCGCCCGCGGCCGCGAACATATTCGTACGCGTCACCAGCCATGCTGTCTGGTAGCCGCCCCAACTCTGGCCCTGGATTGCCATCTTGCTCTTGTCGGCGAATGAATATTTCTCACACAGGGCTTCGGCACCGGAGCAGATGCAGTTGTAAGCGCTCTCGCCGGGATGGCCGTCCTTGTAGACGATGTCCGGGACGAAAACTATGTAACCCCTTGAAGTGTAGAAGCTTAAATTAACGGTCGAGCGAGAAGGAGCCGGCTGCCAGAAGTTGTAGAGCTGGTCGGAATACTTCTCGTAGAAATAGATCATCACGGGGAGTTTCTCGCCTGGCTTGATGCCATCCGGGATGAATACGAGACCCTTAAGAGGGGTACCGTCGTAGGCCTTCCATTCGAACAGGTTGGCGGTGCCCCAGCGGTAGTCGGCCATCTGCGGATTGATTGCGGAAAGCTTCTCGCTCGAGGCGAAGAAATCATTGGTGCGGTAGAGGTCGAACGGGTGACGGAAATTGCCCTTGAGGAAGGTTATGCTGCCGTCGGTGGCCATCTGAGGACCCTGGAAGGTCACAGTGTCAGTGAAATACTTCAATGTCTTGGCCGGCTTGGCGAGGTTCAGCCTTCCGTAGCCGTTTTTCTTGTCGTCCTCGTTGATGAGGCTCAGGAACAGTTCATCCTTGGCTTTGAATGGATTGACGACACCGCTTCGGCGCTCGTTGTCAGTACGCTTGTCAATCCGTAGATCCATGGTCCTGAAGCGGTTGTGTGTCTGGCGTCCGACACCTCCGGTGAGGTTCTCGGCCTTGCTGCCGTCAGGGGCAAACTTCCAGACGTCATAGCGGTCGATGATGAGGACAGCCTGATCGTTCTCCAGCCACTTGGGGGATCCTTCGTAAGCTCCAGGATATGCGGTGGGATGGTCGTCATCTTCAGTGTAGAATGCCACTCCAGCCTTGGCGGTCAGATTGACCTTTTCACATGAAGCGATATTATAAGTATACCAATTGTTATCATTGTTGTCGAACCAGATAAGATACTTCCCAGAGGGGGAAGCATCGAGTCTTCCGGCGTTGAAATTCTTGGCGATGACCTTGCGGCTTCCGTCGTTGAGATTGACCAGTGAATAGTCGGAGAAACTGCCGTCTGCCCACATGGATTCGCGGGCGTAGTCAGCATTGTCGCGTGAGAGTGCCCACTCTGAATTGCCACCACCCAGCAGACGGATGCTGTCGAAGAATGAGGTCGTAAGAGGGATGATTCTGGCATCGGGGAGGTTGATCACAGCCGTGTAAGTCTTCCTGAGTGTTCCATCCAGCCTCTTTTTCTGCTGCGGCGGAGTGTAGGGAGCATCCCAGTTCCAGATGTCCAACTGCGCCGTCTCGAAGTCGACGATGGTGGTATCTTTCGGCGGCCTGACCGGAGCAATGCCGGTGACGATCCTCTTGCCGTCAGGAGTGAAGAATATGCTGCTGTTCTCAGTCAGCGTCCAACCGTCAGTTCCGGCTACCTTCGTGCCCTGAGGGATAAGCTCCCTGACGCTGGTATTGTATTTCTGTGCGGCCCTCTTGTCATCCTGAGCGGCTTTCTTGTCATCATGAGAGGCTTTCTTGTCATCCTGAGCGGAGCGAAGGATCTGCGCCAGGTATATCCCGCACCTCTTGCTTCCGGTCTTGTTCGAATCCGTCGTCGCCGTGAACGCAAGCTGTGCCTCCGCATCGTCGAACACCGGGCGGAAATATTCCTTGTCACCCTTCTTCAAGGTGTCCAGGACTATCTTGTTTCCGGAATATGATGCCAGAACAATGGATGTCGCCGAGAGGGAATCCTTCTTGTCTTCCTTCGTAGTCAGTGCGAGCAGTGAACCGCTGTTGCTGAAGACATAGTTGTCGATGTGCTTCAGGGTGTCGGCCTGCCAGTTTCCGGGAGTGAGAACAATCAGTCCGGACTCGTTCTTCTTGTCATTCTTCCAAGTAGACTTGTACGCGATGAAGGGCATTCCGAAGGATCCTGCTGAATATGACTCTACAGATGCAAACTTCCTGATTTGCATTGTGCTTAGATCAATCACTGCAAGAGTGTCTTTAGATTGCTCGTCCTTCTTTTTCTTGTCGATCCTTTCCTGCCTGGTCTTGGCGAATTCAGGCTTTATCCGGCAGACGACCCACTTCCCGTCCGGATCTATTGTCGGCTGGTAACCGCGGGGGATAGCAAGGGTAGATTCTTCGCTGCGCTCAGAATGACCTGCAGCGCGGCTCTTTTTTGTCATCCTTGACGCATTTGTCATCCTGAGCGAAGCGAAGGATCTGACATACAGTGTCCCATCCCCTTCCTGCGGGTTGACATTCCACACCAGGACGCGCCCGTCGTCACTTCTCTTGACTCCGGAAACACTCTGCCACGAGTCATACACATCGTGGTCGAGGGGCTTTTTCTGTGCAAGGGCATCATAAGTCCAGCACGAGGCAGCAGCTAGCGCTGCCATAATCAAATAGTTAAATCTCATATTGTTATAAAATTGTTATGCATAGTTGAATCCTTCCCTTGGGGACGGGAGGGCTAAGTTTTCCAAAGATAGCAAAATAGTCTTATTTATTATTTATTTTATTTTAGGGCTATTTTTATTAGATTTGTAAATAAAATCGGTCACGAAAGGCACTCTTGGATTGGAGTGAGTCGGGATCAGGAGACAAAAAAGCTGACGACCGTGGCAACCCTTGCTCAAGGCGAGGGGAGCTATAGTAGTACAATGACAAATTCTGATAAACTTAACTGGTACCCGATCAGGGTCTTCTTCGGCAGGGTGGAAATGATCAAGAACGCCTTGGACGAAGGAGATGTTGAGTATTTCTACCCAATGAGGATGGCCGAGAAGGTCACTTCGTCGGGACTTAAGTTCATTGAGGAACCGCTCGTCAAGTCCCTTATCTTTGTCAAGACGGACAGGGAGGAACTGCGCCTGTTGAAAATGAAGTTCGGCGGGACTATAGTTCCGTACTATGACCGGCTGACAAACGCTCCACTGATCGTCCCAGAAAGGCAGATGTCCGATTTCAAGCGCCTCTGTGAGATGAAGGAGGCTGGCCTTGAATATCTTGGCAACGACGAACCGAAGTACCACCTTGGCGACAGGGTGAGGGTGACCGAAGGAATATTCAAAGGCTTCGAGGGACACATCAAGCGCATCCGCCACGACCGGAAACTGATAGTGACGATCGAAGGAGTGGCCGCCTTTGCGACGAGGTTCATCCCGCCATCCTGCCTCGAAAAAGTGGAAGAAAAGAAACAATAAATTATTCAATACCAATGATTAAAACTCATTTTAAACTGCTGTTGATGGCCTTTCTGGCCGTCGGGGCGGCGTCTTGTGGGCATAAAACCTACAAGAACATTGCTTATTTCCAGGATGTGGAGGAGGACATGTCCCTGCCGATGGATGTCAACAGGGGAATCGTGATCCAGCCCCAGGACAAGATTTCGATTGTGGTATCGACCACTAATTCGGAGTTGGCCAAGCCGTACAATCTGCCAAGGGTGACATACAATCTTGGAGCTGAAAATGATGTTGTCGGTGGTGGTAATAGCAGTAATGTTCTTGGATATGTCGTAGATAACAGCGGCAATATCAACATGGCAGGTCTTGGTGAGATGCACGTAGCCGGAATGAACCGTTGGGAATTGTCGGATTATGTGCGTCAGATTCTGATTGATCGTAAACTTCTTACGGAACCTAATGTTACTGTGGAGTTTATGAACTTTAAGGTTTCCGTTCTCGGAGAAGTCGGTTCTCCCGGGACTTACAACATTTCAGGTGATAAGGTGACCATTTTGCAGGCATTGAGCCTTGCTGGCGACCTTACCATAATGGGAAAAAGGGACAACATCACCGTACTCCGTGAGCAGGGGAAGGAGCGTACGTTCTACCATCTTGACCTTCGTGACACTGATATCTTCAATTCCCCTGCTTACTACCTTCAGCAGAGCGATGTGGTCTATGTCTATCCCAGCAAGGTCAGGGCAGGACAGTCCAGGATCAATGAAAATAATTTCAGAAGTTTCAACTTCTGGGTCTCCATCCCTTCTATGTTGTTGTCTATGACGACCTCGGCATTGCTGATAGTTGCGATTCGTAACGGCGATTATTTCAAGAGATAATTATGGCAGAAGAACTTGACAACACCTGGTCCGCCCAGGACGATTCCGACGAGAAACTCTTTTCGTTACGCGATATATGGGCCCTGTTCTGGGGGCACAAGTGGTGGTACCTTCTTTCTTTGATCGTCGCTGGTGCCATCGCGTTTTTCTATCTGTACAGAACTCCAAAACTCTATCAGAGTTCCGAGAAGATCATTATTGAAACCGACCAGAGTGCAGATGTCCTGAGTGACATGTCCGCATCTATGAGGCGCCGTTCGGCTTACGGACAGAATGTCGCAAATGAGATAATCGCCTTCAAGTCTTCGGATTTGATGACGAAGGCCGTCGAGAGACTTGGTCTCGAAACAAATTACACAGATCTCATGTTCTTGCGTGAAAGGGAGCTTTACAACAAAACCCCTTTCTTCCTGTCTGTACTTGGAGACGATAATCTGGCTTCTTCATTCTCGTTCATCGTAAAGAAGCGGGACAAGAGTTCTTTTATCCTTGACAGTTTTACTGTCGGAGGAGTGGAAATGGAGGCCAAACCAGTCATAGGAACGTTCGGGGATTCGCTCGTGACTCCTGTAGGTAGCGTACGCCTGACAGAGTCCCAGTATTTCCACACATGGGGAGACGACATTCGTGTCTCCTGGGCCAATGCCAGGAATCGGGCAGTTTATTATTCAGGGCGCATGGGTGTAACTGCACCAAGGGATGAGTCTTCAGTCGTCACTCTGACAATGACGGATTATTCTCCTGAGCGCGCCAAGAATGTCCTTGCCACCTTGCTCGACATCTACAACGAGCAGTGGGTTGAGAATAAGAACAGGGCGGCTGCGAACACTTCGGAGTTCATTGCAGAGAGGCTGACTATCCTTCAACAGGAACTTGGTGACATCGACAACGACATCAAAGTGTACAAACAACAAAACCGTATTACGGATGTCGGAGCAGTTTCAGGGCAGTACTTGTCGGAGTCTTCTGCGTATTCAGAAAAAGCCTTTGCCAATAGCAACCAGCTGGCAATATCCCAGATGATCCGTGACAGGCTGACTGATCCTACACGAAGCAGTACGTTGCTCCCAGCCAATTCCGGACTTACAAATGCCAATATTGAGGGTCAGATCAGCGAGTACAATGCAACTCTCATGAAGAGGGACAAGTACCTGAAGGAGAGCTCTGAAGCCAACCCTATGGTGGCTGACCTCAATGCCAACCTGGACGCGATGAAGGCGAATATCACCCGTTCCATTGACAATAACATCTCGGCCCTGCAACTCCAGCAAGACAAGATCCTTGCCCAGGAAGGTGCTATACTGGGTAAGTTGTCTTCAACCACAGGTCAGGCCCTTGAACTCCAATCAATGAGCCGCGACCAGAAGGTCAAGGAATCCCTTTATATCTATCTGCTTCAGAAACGCGAGGAGAACGAGCTTGCTACCCAGCTCAATGTCTCCAACAACAGGTTGATCCAGTCGGCGACCAATGGCGTGCCTATCTCTCCGGTTGCAAAGAAGATCTATCTGATTGCTCTGCTGCTCGGCCTCGGCATTCCGTTCGCCATCTTTTTCCTTCGCATTCTGTTCAACACGACGGTTCGCACCAGGGCCGATGTCTCAAAGCTGAAGGTCCCTTTCCTGGCTGAGATTCCGCAGATGGGGCTTGAGAGGAACGGATTCTTCGATTTCCATAAAATCAACCGATACGACGAGAAGAGTTGTAAGATCATGGTGCGGCAGGGGAAGCGTGACGTGATTAATGAAGCATTCAGGGTTCTGAGAACCAATCTCGACATGATGACCGGTTACACTGACGGCTGCCATGTCGTTATGGTGACCTCTTTCAATCCTAATGCAGGAAAGACATTCACAACCATGAACATGGCCGCTTCAATGGCGGTCAAGGGCTCGAAGGTCCTTCTTCTTGACCTCGATCTCCGAAAGGCTTCATTGAGCAATGCCCTTGAAGTTAAGGGCTCCGGTGTGGCATCCTTCCTTAACGGCCGTGCAGATGACTACCATCCTCACATCCAAACTGTTGCTGACAACCTTTCTGTCCTTCCTGTCGGTTCTCTTCCTCCAAATCCCGCAGAATTACTTGTTTCCGACAAGTTCAAGCAGATGGTTGAAAGCATGAGGAAGGAATATGACTACATTTTCATGGATTGCCCTCCGATTGACATAGTGGCTGACACTTCAATCATCTCGAAGAGTGCTGACATCACTGTCTTTATCATCCGTGCTGGCTTGTTCGACAAGCAGGCACTTCCTGCCCTCGATGAGCTATACACCAGCAATCGCTATAGCAGGATGGCATTCATCCTTAACGGTGTCGAGAGGATGCAAGGCACTTATGGCCAGCATTATGGAAGTGGCAGCTACGGCTATGGCTATGGCAGTTATGGCTACGGTAAGGGTCATGGCTATGGCTACGGTTACGGCAGCTATGGCGTGGAGGACGGAGAGGACGGTAAGAAGAAAAAGAAGGGCAAGGATTGATGTTCGGATTCCTCAAACCAAAAAAGACGATAGAAGTAAGTGGCCTCCTCCGTGGGGCCACTGACAATCATTCCCACATCCTTTGGGGGCTGGATGACGGAGTCAAGACCAAAGAAGATACTCTTGCTATCCTCGATCTTTACGAGCATTTAGGGTTGAAGACACTCTGGCTCACACCTCACACTATGGAGGATGTCCCGAATACTACTGAAGGACTTAAGGCCCGATTTGAAGGGCTGGAGGCAATCTATGCCGGTCCGATCGAGCTCCGGCTTGCTTCGGAGTATATGATCGACAATCTTTTCGAGCAGCGGCTCGAGGAACGCGACCTTCTGACTCACGGCCGTGATACCGTCCTGGTCGAAACATCTACCTGGGCGCCGCCGATAGACCTGTGGGAGATACTGGAACGGATGATGAGTTATGGCTACCGTCCACTCATCGCTCACCCTGAGCGTTATCGCTACATGACGATTAAAGATTATGAGCGCCTCCGCACAATGGGTACCGTCCTCCAGCTCAACCTCCCTTCGATTCTCGGTGCTTATGGAGAAGAAGTCCAAGTCAAGGCCCAGATGCTCCTAGACAAGGGATTCTACACCATGGTCGGTTCCGACTGCCACCGTTTCCGTGCAATCCAGAAGCAGTACGCCGACATCAAACTCAAGGAATCCACTCTCGCTCAACTCAAAGATTTGATGCTGGCATGAAACGACTGATAATCTCTGTTGTTCTTTTCTCCCTAGTCTTTACCGGAATCGGGTATGGACAGGGAAGTAAGCCTGTCAAAAGCATTTCGTTGGAACAGTTGCTCGGGAAAAAGAAGACTGAAAATGCCGTGCAATCCGCCCAGCAGGGTTACCGTGAGCATATCGGTGCCATCGGTTCGGTCTTGGAAAGGATAGAACTGAAGGGTAATTCTTTGACGCAGGATAAGATCAGCACTCCATACCGGCGTTATGTCATCAACGGCACCATGGACCTTGGGGGGAAGACTATCTCCATTCCTGACGGATGCATCCTCGACCTTGAGCAGGGAAGCCTCAAGAACGGTTCATTGAAGATGAATACCACCCTTGTCACTCCCATCTACGGCATATCCAAGGAACGCAACATCAGCAAGGTCAAGGTCTCCGGTGAATACTACGAGACCCTGGTCGATCTTTGGGGCGAGCAGACTGAGCCGCTGTTTCCTTGGGATACTACTGCTCCCAAGAAGGTGTACTTGGTCGATCTCAAGAAGTTCGGTATAACTCCCGGCTACCAGAGACGGGAAAGTGACAACCACTATACCGACAAGCAGTACGACCTCATGTACAACAACGGCATCGGTTTCACGAAAGCCATACGTTGGGCCTATGACAACGGTTATGATGGAATCCGGTTCCCGAAGAACGACTATTGTTTCACACCCAGGACAACAAAGAACGACAAGCCTCAGGAAGGCCCTATGGTCCTGGTGCAGGACTATGAAAAGTACGACATCGACCTAGGTGGGGGATCGTACTATCTGATCCTTGACAGCAAAAGGAAATCCAAGTACTATGTTAATTCTCCCGAGAAGCCTTATGCCCAGGGGGGAACGATGTTCTTCATTGCAGCCTGCATCAATCTCCAGATTCATAATGGTAAGATGGTTGGGGACCGAGCTTTGAGGGATTATAAGGAACCTGCAGAAGCTACCATTGAGAATACTTATGGTATCATTCTTTCAGGTTATTGCCAGAATATTCGAATACACCGTATAGAATTTTATGATTTTATGGGAGATGGGACATCATCTGCTCAATCTGGTGGTATTTGGCGAGAATATGATTCTCCGTTTCATAATATTGGTAGAGCTTATCCTGGAGTTTATAAACCAATTGATAGTGATAAAGATTATTCTTCTATCTGTGATTATTTTAGTATTAAGAATCTTTATAGTAATAGTGATGCATTAAAACTTAGTGTTGTTAGGAAGATGGCTTCTATGAGGCTCTTTTCTGTTAATAATAATCTAGGATATACACGATTGATTAATCCATATCACAATGTAGAGATTTTGACATTCAATGAATCTCAAACTGTGGATATACCGATACGAAAAATAAGGACTTCTTATCTTGAAACAATTGTTCTTAATAATAACGAAACTGGCCTTAAAATTCGTTGTTTATATGAAGATGGGCTACCAGCGGAATACAAACATAGTGTTACTATATCAGAACTAATAGGCAGTCATGTAATAATTGAGTATTGTGCTTTTGTGAATAATCACCGAGGTGGTATTTCAGGAGGTTCAAATGATGTTACAATCCGGTATTGTTCTTTTTATAAGAGTTATAAAAATGATAATTATTCCGGAACCCACATTCCTCTCTTTGTAGTCGGAGGAACTAATTACCATATTAATTTTGAAGATAGTTATGCTAAGGATCTTAAAGTTTATAAATGTACTTTCTATAGATCTTCTGACGTAATTGGTAAGATACTGTTAGGTGTTTATACATTAGATTTTCATGATAATATCTCAGATACTCCAGTTTATTTATATAATTCGTTATTCTGTGATATCCATGATAATATGTTTTCTTCATCACCACTTTGGCTTGCATCATGGAGATTGTCAGATTATGATGGAAAATTAAAACCAGGCCTTAAACACATTATTCGCATTGCTTTCGTCCATAATAATGTAATTAAGTCTGAATTCCCATATCGACATAACAGGACGATTGTATATAGTTACAACAATGATTAATAATTAGGTATAAAATGATAAAATTAGCAATTGTATCTCCTTGCTATAATGAAGAAGCTTTATTAGAATCTTCTGCGAATGTTTTGTTGACCGTTCTTGACAGTCTTTCAGAAAAGGAGAAGATTTCTATTGAAAGTTTTATCCTTTTTGTCAATGATGGTAGTAAAGATTCATCTTGGAGCATTATTTCTGCTTTACATGAGAAGATGGACAAGGTTCGAGGTATTAATTTGGCTCATAATGTTGGTCATCAAAATGCTTTGATGGCAGGTATGTTGACGGCTAAAGATTTAGTTGATGTAGTTATAACAATCGATTGTGACCTGCAAGACGATGTGAATGCAATTGAAGAGATGATTGACAAATATAATGAAGGGTATGACGTTGTTTATGGTGTTAAAGTATCAAGATTTGGTGATTCTCTTCTTAAACGTATCACAGCTCAAGCATTTTATAATTTCCAACGCAATTATGCTCATATTGAATCCATATATAATCATGCTGATTTCCGGTTGTTAAGTAACCGTGTGTTGAATGCTCTTTCCGAGTATCGTGAGTCTAATTTATACCTAAGGGGGATTATTCCCATGATAGGTTTTCCTTCAACTACAGTAGATGATACCATCTCAGAAAGAAGAGCAGGAAAAAGCAAGTATTCTCTCAGTAAGATGATAAACTTGGCGTTAGATGGGATAACATCATTCACTTCAAGGCCAATGATGACTATAATCCATTTTGGTGTTGCATTTACAGTCATTAGCTTATTTTTATTGATATATGTACTTGTTAAGTATATTCGTGGAGAAGTAGTTCCAGGATGGTCTTCATTAATGATTTCTATTTGGTTTATAGGTGGGGTTTTACTTATAGCCCTTGGCATAATCGGCGTTTATATAGGAAAGATTTTTTCTGAAGTTAAAAACCGTCCTTTGTTCACAATCAAAGATCGCCTTCTTTAGTGAATTTGTTAGATATTCTTCATAAAGAGACATTCCGCGAACTGGTTCGCTTTGGTATTGTCGGTTGTGTAGCGACAGCCATTCATTATTTTATTTATTGGCTATTAAATAAATGGATTAATGTTAATGTTGCTTATACTGTCGGATATGCAACGAGCTTTATTTGTAATTTCTTCCTTACATCATATTTTACATTCAAGAAAAGTGCCTCGTTTAAACGAGGTTTGGGATTTGGTGGAGCTCATCTTTGTAATTATTTATTACAGATGCTTCTCCTCAATTTTTTTATTTGGTTGGGAGTCAAGAAAGATTTTGCACCAATACCCGTATATGCAATTGCAATTCCGATCAATTTTCTGATGGTTCGTTTCGTTTTCAAGCATAATGATAAGAAGTCAGCATAAACTAAATATCGAAACAGTTTTATATATCATTCTTCTGTTCGCTATCGGTTTCTGGTTCTTGCTTTTGAACTGGAATACCCCTTTTATGCATGATGATCTTGCATATCATTATTATTATGACTCTAATAGCGCATTAGAAAGGCCTACATCAGAACCGATTACCTCATTTTGGCAGATATTTCCTTCCATGTGGAATCACTATAATGCTGTCAATGGGAGGTTCACCTCACATTTAATCATTCAACTGTTTTGCGGTCTTCTAGGGAAGAGTGTGTTTAATTATATAAACACATGTATTTTCATATTGTTCTGTGATCTAATAGTTTTATTGTCTTGCGGGAAAAGGAAACTGCTCCCTCTTGCGATTGTTGTTGTCTCTGTAATGTACTTGCTGCCATTTCCTGGGCAGACAATGCTTTGGTTGACTGGAAGTGTTAATTATCTTTGGTCAGCAACTTTTTCGCTGATTGTCATTAAGTTCTTGATAGTAGGTGGAAAGCGATCAATTATTACTACCCTTATGCTCTTTTTGTTTGCCATTTTTGCCGGATGGATGAACGAAAGTATATCATTCGGCATTGGAGGGGGATTAGTAGTGTATTTCTTTATGCACAAAGATCGCTTTATGGGAGTTTCGCGCTGGATTGTCTTGGGATATCTCCTAGGTTGCCTCATGATCTTGCTTTCTCCTGGTACGATGAATCGTGCTGCTTCAGGGGAAATTAATACAGAGTTGGATTTTTTTCAGATGATCTCTTCAAGAATCATGTCTACAGTGTTCCTGATGAAAACTATTCCAATTTTGCTAATAACGTGGATAGTTATCTTATTCTCTTGTTTTAAGTGCGGTAAAGTCTCATTTGAAGATAGACGAGTCATAGTTTACTCTTTCATTGTTTCAGCGTTCTTTTGTTTTCTGCTAGGAATTATGGAACCGCGGGTTTATTTCGGTATGGCAGTGCTCGGAGTGATTATAGCTATTACTACGTTTTATTCTTCTAACCGATTGTTTAATTTCCCCCATACGGTTAATTATTGCGTTTCTGTATTAATATTTGCACTATGTGTTTCTCCTGCTATTAAAGCGCTAGATAGGACATCAGAATACAGTCAATACTCGAAAGATGTTGAGAGTCGCATTAAGTCATCCCCTTCAGAATGTGTGATAGAAGCTATTCCATTTTATAGCTCACGTTTTGTATATGCAACAAGGGTTTATGCCAATAGATATCAGCTACATAATCGAGTTCGATCCTTTTATTATCACAAAAAATTTGTCTGTGCTATCCCTAAACAATTGTACACATCATATAAGACTCATAATCTTTCCCTTGCCCCCGATAATTATTTAATTATTAGTTTGGAAAGTTCGCATAAAGAGATCAAGGGCATAACGGCGCAGTTATCTCCTGATATAAATCTTAGTAATAGACAACGTGTTATCAGGTATTTATTAGGAACGTTAAATGATCGAATTATTATTCCTGATTATGCAATACTAGATTATCAATCTGAATCGTTATTGTTTGTCCCACGTCAGGACAATATCAATAAATTATTAGTAACCTTTAAGAATGGGTTAATTACGGAATTCTCTTGTGAATAGTGTATAAGATGGAAAAACCATTGATATCTGTTATTGTCCCTGTTTATAATGTTGAGAATTATATCGTAGATTGTGTTAATAGTATTATATCCCAATCGTATGATAACCTTGAAATAATTCTTGTTGATGATGGATCAACTGACAATAGTGGTATTCTCTGTGATTCATATCTATCAAAAGATGCAAGAGTCAGAGTTATTCACCAGAGCAACAGGGGACTATCTGCTGCTAGAAATATTGGAATTGATATAGCACAAGGTGATTACATTGGTTTCGTTGATAGTGATGACTGTATTCATCCTGAGATGTATAGCAGGCTTATGGAGGACATTACGGAGTATGATGTTCTTCTTTCTTTCTGCCAGTATAAAAGATTTAGAAATGGAATAACGCTTGAAGATTCATTATTATACAAAAACACTGAGTTATTTTCTCCCCATGATGTTATATATGAGAGTTTAGCAGGAGAGAAGTGGTGGGAAGCCTGGACGAAACTTTACCATAGATCTCTTTTTTTATCGATACGGTTCCCTGAGGGTAGGACAAATGAAGACTATGCAATCATGATGAATATCTATGATTTATGTGACAAGGTGGCTATTAATTGGAACCAATTATATTTCTATCGATTGCGCGAGGGTAGTATAACGACTTCCAAAATAAATATTCGGAAATTCGATCAGGTTCAGAACTCTCTTGAAGTTCTTTCATATATGAAGGGCCATTATCCTGATTGTGTCCAACCAGCTGAAGCGATACTGTTGACCGCTTGTCAGGGATTATTGTCGATATTATATAATTGCCATTATAGGGGATTTGAAGATCAAGAAAATAGTTTATATAAAGTTATAAATAACAGTTTTCCCGGTTTTCTCTCAAATAGATATATTAGTATCACACAGAGATTTTTATTATTGGCCGCTAGTGTTCACCCTATTTTTTTCAAGGTACTGAACTCTATCCATCATTTCTTAAGACCTAATTGATGCCTACATTCTCTATTATAGTACCATCCTATAATTCAGCAGATACAGTCAAAAGGTGTCTTGAATCAATACTGGCTCAAGACTTAAATGACTATGAGTTGATAGCAATAAATGATGGTTCCACTGATCAAACAGGTGCTATTCTTGAATATATGGCCAATGCTGATAGACGGGTACGAGTAATTCATAATAAAACTAATCAAGGGGTCTCAAATGCACGAAATAAAGGGATAGATGTTTCTCAAGGAGACTATATTCTTTTTATTGATAGTGATGACTATATAGGTCATGGTTATCTAAGGTCTATTTATAATGAGATAAGAGCTGATTTAGCTGATATATATATTTGGGGTATTACAAAATTAATAAACAATGCGGGATCTAAGGTGATTTCTCCCCACTGTTTTTCTACATTTGATAGAGTTGGTTTTTTATCATCGTTTCTTCCTTATCAGCAGTCTTCCGGTATATATGGCTTTGTCGCAAATAAAGCCGTGAAAAGAGATCTCGTTGAAAAGAATGGTATCAGATTTAATACAAACCTTCACTTATTAGAGGACTATGACTTTTTCTTGTCTTGTTACAAGTTTTCTGAAAGGATAACTATTTTCCCTTTGTTTGATTATTTCTATGTTTTACCGGCAGTTTCTATGAATTCCATATCGAGGATTGATAGTGTTGATTATAAAAGTCTTATAGAAGTACATCAAAAATGTAGGGATATTTTTAAAGAAATTGGTATTAAAAAAGATGAACATCTTCATATATTGGATAAGACGATATCAGATTTAGTAGTATCTGCATTTTTAGAGATGCCCAAAGTGTCTCATGCTGCGATTAACAACCTACTCAGAGAATTGAATCCCTGGATTCCAGTTTTGGTTACTGATGAATCAAGAAGAACAGGGCTAATTCAGCGTCTAATAAACAATAAGAGTAGTTTTGCTTTATCGTGCTATATGTATATGAGACAATTGTATCATTTAATATCAGGACATAATAAATGAATATCGTTTTATATGGCCACGGGGGGAGCCGTAACCATGGTTGTGAGGCGATAGTCCGTTCTACTATCATGCTCTTGGGTGAACAGCATAATTATATCCTTTTAAGTGAGAGACCAGAAGAAGATATTGAATATGGCTTGGATTCAATTGCTACAATTATCCCTTCTAGGAATCCTCTTCCTAGAGGAATCCTCGGCTGGTTGTATCGGATAGAAATGAAAATCTTTCGTTCTGAAAAAATTTATTATCGAAATATTTATAAGTCAATTATTAAGCGTATAGGTCCTTGTGATATAGCGATAGCAATTGGAGGTGATAATTATTGCTATGATGGAATGTTCGATCAGTTTTCAGTCATGAACGATTATTTTAGAAAGAACGGCATTATAACATATTTGTGGGGATGTTCAATTGATTCGGAACGTTTGAATAAAAGATTATTAAAAGACTTAAAGGGGTTTTCACTCATTTACACAAGGGAGATTGTTACGTTTCATTCCTTATTATCTTTAGGTATAAAAAATGTCGTTCACTTGCCTGATCCGGCTTTTATACTCCCAGAAGTCGAGCCATTTTTTCCAGAAATTACGAATCATTATGTTGGGATAAATGTTAGTCCCTTGATTATTAAACAAGAGAAGGTATCAGGTGTAGTGATTAACTCTTTTATTCGGCTCATAAAGTCAATTATTGAGGAAACTAATTATGATGTTTTGCTCATTCCCCATGTAGTTTGGGAAGCAAATGATGACAGAGAACCACTATCTTTACTTTTTAGTGAGTTTTTTTGTTCAGGACGAGTACATCTGGTAGAAGACTGTAATTCTATGGAATTGAAAGGGTACATTTCAAAATGTCGTTTTTTTGTAGCGGCCCGTACTCATGCATCTATTGCAGCCTATTCAAATTGTATACCGACTTTGGTTATAGGCTATTCGGTTAAATCACGCGGTATTGCTCAAGATTTATTCCAAGAAGATACACCTTTTGTTTTCCCGGTTTCGGATATGATAGACGAAGAAGGGCTTACGGAAAGATTTCATTGGCTTCTCGAGAATGGGGATTTGATTTCAAGGCAATTGAGCACGTTCATTCCGTCTTACAAAGAGTCTCTGTCAAAGATTACTGATTTTATCCAATAGTATTTATGGGACTTTTAGGTGATAAACTCATTTTAAAAAATACACTTCTTTTATATCTCAGACAATTCATTGTCCTATTTGTTGCGTTGTTTACATCCCGAGTTGTATTGAAAACCTTGGGGGCCGAGAATTATGGCATTTATGGGGTTGTTGGTGGTATTGTCTCTCTTTTTGGATTTATTAATGCATCACTTTCATCTGCAACATCAAGGTTTATTACTTATGAGATGGGTAGAGGTAATGATTTGTCTTTGAGAGAAACCTTCTCGGCTGCAGTCATATGTCATATAGTTATCGCGCTAGTTGTAATTGTTCTATCTGAAACTATAGGACTTTGGTTTTTGCAGAATAAAATGGTCATTCCACAAGAGAGAATGACTGCAGCATTATGGGTTTTTCACCTCTCTATTGTTTCAGCGGCGATAGGAATCACGCAAGTACCATATACTGCATCTATTATTTCTCATGAAAGAATAGATATTTATGCTTATATTGAGATTGCTACGGTGTTTCTTAAGCTTCTGATTGTTTACATCCTTGTGATAGGAAAATTTGATAAGTTGATTCTTTATGCAATACTAAATTTCCTATTGTCAGTAGGATTGATGTTATATTATAGAATCTTTTGTATTAGGCGTTTTAATGAGTGTCATTTCTCTCTCGGCGTTGATCAAACTCTTCTTAAACGAATGGTTTTGTTTTCTGGGTGGGATATGTTCGGCAACCTAAGTGTTACAGCTAGAACACAAGGAGTTGCTATGTTGATTAATATGTTTTTCGGTGTCATAGCAAATGCAGCTTCTTCAATTGCCGGGCAGGTCCAGGGAGCTGTTATGTCTTTTTCTTCAAATATATTGATGTCTGTTAAACCACAGATTATCAAATCCTATGCTGCTCATGACTATGAAAGGACTAAGACATTGCTTATTAATTCTACACTAATCATCCTTTACTTGATGTGTATTATAACCGTACCGCTAATTATTGAGATGGATTTTGTGTTGGATATGTGGCTTGAAGATGTACCTCCATTTTGCACAACCTTCTGTTCTTTTGTTTTGCTATTTAATATCTTTTCTGCATTAGCTATGCTATATCTTACGATTCCTCATGCAGCAGAGCAGAATAAAAAGCCTAGTTTGATAAACGGATGCATGTATATAATGGCTGTACCGATAACGTATATTGTATTTCGAATATGTAAAGTTATATGGTTTCCCTACTTATATAACATGTTGACGATGGTTGCAGGCTTTATTGTTATTTCTTTTCTCGCTTGTAAGTACTTGCCAACTATTTCAAAAATAGGAATATATACGATGTTAATAAAGAATTTGTTTTTGATATTAATTTCGTTTTTATTTGCCATGCTATTAAAGTCCTCAATGGAGCCTTCCTTATTGCGCCTTATATGTGTTATTGGCTGTTCGACAGTAAGTATGCTCACTTTGGGCTTTCTTTGTGGTATCGGAAAGAACTCAAGGAGTGTTATTATTGGATATGTTAAATCTAAAATATGAGTGGGATAGTCTCAATAATTGTATGCTGCTATAATGGAGAAGAATTCATTGATAACTGTTTCGATTGTTTACTAACTCAGATATATTCACCTCTAGAAGTCGTATTTATTGATGATGGTTCTTCTGATAATTCTTTTAATAAAGCAGTTAGTTACAGAGAATCTTTTCTGAATAGAGGTGATAGATTATTGTGCTTTTCTCAGGATAATAAAGGTGTTGGTGCCGCTGCTTCATTGGGGTTGTTACATTCAACCGGAGATTATATCTGTTGTTTTGATATAGATGATTATCTGTATCATGATTCAATATATGAGATGGTTTCTTTTTTGGAATCAAACCCGTCTTATGATATTGTTAGGACAAATGGATTTAAAGAGAATATAGATGGTAGTAAGTCTTTATTTGTGGTTTCTGAAATAGAAAAAGGTAAGACGGACATTTTTGAAGATATCTTGTTTGGAAGAATTAATAATTGGTCCGGTAGTTATATGGTTCGCTCATCTGCTCTATGGGAAGTTTATCCTACTCATACTATTTATGAGTCAAGATACGGCCAAAATCTTCAATTACTTCTTGCTGTATCTTATGGCAGGAAAGCAGGTTTTATTGATAAACCATTGATGGAATATCGATTTAATCCCAGTTCGTTCACAAATAAAGACAAGGAATATGATCAAAAACTTGAGACAATACTGGGATTTAAGTCTATAAGGTTGGCTATATTGAATCATCTTAAATTAGATTCTGATATATATTATAGATTATTGGAAGTTGAGTATTTAATGATGATTATGGACTTGGATCTTATTTATGATAGGCATGATTTATATAAGACTCATTATGAGGAACTAAAATTGCTAAAGCGCCCGGATCCTCTTACTTCTTACTATTATTATCAATTTTGCAATAATTTTATAAAGGCTTATTATTTTAGGTTTAAATCATTTATATGCCGACTTTTTTCTTTTAATTATTCATTTTAATTCGAATATAATAATTCAAGTTTTACTATTTAATAAAAAAGAAATGCAGAACTTAATCTATTCGCGGATGTGTATATCTTATTAATCAGAACAACAAGATTACCATATTTATATAAACGAAGCATTCATAACTCTATGGTTTATTATTCTATAAATATGTAAATCAAATTAGAGAATAATGATATTAATCAACTTAGAACTTGACCATAAACACGAGACTGTGTTTTCAACACAGACAGAGAGTTCTCAAACAATCAATTCTTTACGTTTATGCTTCTACTCGCGCTTTTCGTCATAATAATTCTACTCTATTTGTCGTACCTTTCATGGTATAAAGTTCTTCAGCAAGGCTCTTGTAAATCTTGCGTGTTCCAACAATTTAAGAAGAATTAATAGTATAATGTCCAATGACAAATTCACTTCGGGCGTCATAACTATGACGACGACCACCATTATGACAAGGAAGCACCTATAAGGTGGACTTTCTGGGCTTTTCAGCTACAGGCATAAACGAGATGTGAATCTTATATTTTTAACACTATATGAAAGGTAAAGGTTTCGTCACATTAGCTGTAGGTAATATAGAGTATTTCTGGATGGCAAGTAATCTGTTAAAATCTTATAAATATCATAACCCCGAGAATAATAGACTTCCATTCGCTATTCTTGCAGATCGAGAAAATGAATACACAAATCAGTTTGATGATGTCATAGTCGTAGATAATTTACCCGCTTCGTATATGGCCAAAATAGAGTTGTTAGTTAATTTGCCATATGAAGAGAATATTTTCATTGATGCGGATTGCCTAGTTTATAGAAACCTTGACTATTTATGGGATATTTTTCGAGGCTGTAGTAGTGTTAGTTGTATTGGGCAAACCTTACCTCTTTATTCAGATAAAGGTTGGTTTAGGTTTGAAGATGTTGGAGAGTATTCAGACAAAATTCACTTTTGTATTGTTACCCATGGTGGAATAATGTATATTAAAGATGATGAAATGTCTAAAAGAGTATATGAAACTTGCCTGTCGATAATACCAAAGTATCATAATTATAGATTTCAAATTTTTACTAAACCAGCTGATGAACCTATTATAGCTTTAAGTATGGCGGTTAATAATTGTAGGCCCATAGAGCGGTCAGATGCCACATTTATAGTGTATTGTTTTTTGGCTGTCGCTTATAACGTCAAAATCAATATTAGAAATAGTTTATTATCATATCAGAACGCAAATGGGGGGAAGTGGTATGATGATGTATGTATATTGCATTGGCAGAATAAGAATACACGTACTCCTGATTATTATAGGGAACTGGATAGAATGTCAGATCTAAATAACAAGGAGATTTATTTACGTTATTTTAGGAGGTCGTTTGTTTACTTTTTTACAGATACTGTTCCGCATACTTATTATTCTTTTAAATCCTTTGTGTATAAGATATTGAATAAGATCCATATTATTACAAGTAATCTCATCCTATGATGAATTATGTGCTAGAGTTTTTTCTTATTTCTTTATGCAGTTCATGTGTGTCCGGTAATAGTTCCGGAGAGGTTATATAAAGTTTAACAATTAAAACAAAGTTGCTTCGGTAGAGCCATCAAGTTAATTGACAATACTGTAGTTAGGTTTTCCATTACTCATGTGCCATTATTCTACGTTAGTCAGGCAAAGATTTCTAATCGGTTGACTCTGTAAACCTTGGTAATCACCTAACTCTCAATATTTTCAAAGAACTTTTATGATTCTTTGCCGGACACTAATGTGTTATTCTAATTGAATATAAATAAAATACGTCTTTTTATTTCTATCCATTATCTAGAGATAGGGGGAGCTGAAATCAGTCTAATTGGTTTGCTCCAGGCGATTGACTATAGCAAATACGATGTCGATCTGTTCGTCTATAGCCATAGGGGAGAGTTGATGCAGTTCATCCCGAAGGAGGTTAATCTACTTCCCGAGATTCCAGAATATGCCCAGATCGAGAGGCCGATGAAGGATGCTCTGGGAGATGGGTATTGGAGGATAGTGATGAGGCGGTTAATAGCCAAGAGAAGATTTGCACGGTACAAGAAATCCAAGCATCCTGTTGACAATGGAGCGGTATTTGGGTATGTGTTTGACTCGGTGACACCCGAGCTTCCTTCGCTTGATTATCTTGGAGAATATGATCTAGCTATATCTTTCTTGACACCTCATAGTATCGTGGCCGAGAAGGTAAAGGCGAAGAAGAAGGCAGCCTGGATCCACACCGATTACTCAAAGATTGATGTTGATGCTGAATTGGAATTGCCTGTCTGGTCGAAGTTTGATCATGTCGTAAGCATATCCGATCAGGTAACTGAGAACTTCCTGGGCGTGTTCCCCTCTTTGAAAGACAAGATAGTTAGGATAGACAACATCCTTTCTCCTAAGATTGTCAGGGAACGGGCAGAACAGATCCCTCCCGAAGTGGTTAATAAAGAGATGCCTAAAGAATACGGCGTGGCCAACCTCCTTTCGGTCGGGCGTTTCTGTTATGCTAAGAATTATGACAATGTGCCGGACATCTGTAGGAGAATGATTGAGTCAGGTGTGAATGTGCGCTGGTACCTTATCGGATATGGAGGAGATGAGCCTTTGATCCGCTCGAAGATTGCAGAGGCCGGAATGGAAGATCGCGTCATTATCCTAGGCAAGAAATCCAATCCTTATCCTTTCATAAAAGCTTGTGATATTTATGTGCAGCCTTCGCGATATGAGGGGAACTCAGTCACTGTGAGAGAAGCCCAGATCCTTTGCAAGCCGGTAGTGGTGACAGATTATTCGACGGCCAGGAACCAAGTAACGGATGGGTTTGACGGTGTTATCGTTCCTATGGAGAACGGAGAGGCCGCAGAAGGGCTAGCCTGTCTTATCAACAATCCTTTACTGCAGACGCATATTTCCGGGAACCTTTGTGGCAATGACTATGGAAACTGTTCCGAAGCGTTGAAGTTGTCAGTCCTGCTAAATTAATGATTATGATTCCTAAAGTTATTCATTACTGTTGGTTCGGAAGGAATCCACTTCCCAAGATGGCTGTCAAGTGTATCGCAAGTTGGAGAAAATTCTTGCCTGATTATGAGATAAGGGAATGGAATGAGGATAATTTCGATGTGAACATCATTCCTTATACTCGTGATGCTTATGCCGACAGAAAGTATGCCTTTGTAAGCGATTATGCCAGATTCTGGATTCTGTATCATTACGGAGGAGTGTATTTTGATACTGATGTTGAGGTAATCAAATCAATGGACGATATTATAGCACTTGGTCCCTTTATGGGTTTGGAGATACCTGGACATGATTGCAAGATTAACCCCGGTTTAGGCATAGCTTGTGAGTCAGGTAACCCAATATATGCGACTATTCTTGAGGGATTTGCTAAGTTAAATTATCATCTTCCTGATGGCTCAAGGAATCAGTATACTATGATACCTATGGTGACAGACATCATGAAATCGACGGGCCTAAATGGTTTACTCACTGTTCAGAATATAGAGGGTATTTTCGTTTATGCACCTGACTATTTCAATCCTTTTGATGACGCGACCGGCCGATTAAGAAAGACTGTAAATACCAGGACTATTCACTGGTTCATGAAGAGCTGGATGACGCGCCAAAATGTAGTTATCGTTTGGGCAAAAAGGTTGTTCCGACTTGTAGGTTTAAATAGGTTCTCTCATCTTAAATCAATCATAAAGCGTTAAGTTATGAGACTATTTGATCCTTTCCTCTATGAGAAAGCTCATGTGCTTGTATTACTCGTCTTAACTTTGTTCTATTACTCCATTCTCAAAGGTAAGAATGCGAAGCAGCTGATTTTAAGAAGTAATACTCAGCCACTTATATTCTTATATGTTTTTATATTTATTTTTGTAGTTGGGTTTCGACCGGTTGTCTATGCTTTTGGTGATACCGTTAACTATGCTCATGGATATGAAGAGTTCAGCCTTTCATCGGAGAGGATATTATTTGAATCAGATTCTCTATTCTATTTGTTCATGTGGACTTGCGCACAGTTTATGAGTGTGAACTGGTTCTTTTTTCTTGTTGAATTGTTGTATGTAGTACCAATTGTTATAGCGTGTTATCGACTCTTACATGCTAATATGGATATAGGCTTACTCTTTTGTTTTGCTGCATTTTCCTTTTTTTCGTATGGCGTCAACGGTCTCAGGAATGGCGTGGCATGTAGTTTTATTTTCTTAGCGATTACTTTTATACGTGGTTCTATAAGGGACAAGGTAATCTGCTCTATCTTGACTGTTATTGCTGCCGGTTTTCATATCTCTGTGCTTTTGCCGGCAGTCTGTATGCTAGCCGCTTTCTTCGTCAGAAGGCCTGGTATTCTTTTTTATTTCTGGGTAATATCTATTGTTATAAGCTTAGTAGCAGGATCTTCTGTTGCAAACTTTTTCGCTAATATGGGATTCTTTGAAGATCGTATTTCTGACTATATTCACCCTGACATCGAGGAAGATTTATTTACCGAGACCGGTTTTCGCTGGGATTTCTTGTTATATAGTGCAGCACCGATTTTTCTTGGATGGTATATTATCTTTAAGAGAAAAGTTTACGAAAAAACATATCTTCTCTTACTTGGAACATATATATTTGCAAACGCTTTTTGGATAATGGTTATTAGAGCAGAATTCTCTAATAGATTCGCATACCTTTCATGGTTCCTTTATCCAATCGTCCTTGCATATCCTTTACTGAAGCTAAAGATTTGGACAAAGACTCAAGGAAATAAAACAGCTGTGATAATGTTAGCCCATCTTGCATTTACAATGTTTATGGTTTTTTTCCTCTATTAAAGCATGCCGACATTAACAATTTTCACACCAACCTATAATCGAGCGAACACGCTTCTCAGAACATATGAGAGTCTGATTGCTCAGACCTGTAAGGATTTCGAGTGGTTGATCATAGACGATGGATCTTCCGACGGTACGAGAGATCTAGTGAGAGGCTGGATTGACGAGAGGAAGATTAGTATCCGTTATATCTATCAGGAAAACCAGGGGATGCACGGGGCGCATAATACAGCTTATAGGAATATAACTACAGAGCTGAATACTTGCATTGATTCCGACGATTATATGCCATCTAGTGCCGTTGCTTTGATTATATCAACTTGGCGTACTAGATCAAGTTCAGATATCGCAGGAATTATTGGATTGGATGTCAGTGTGGATGGTGAGCTTATAGGAAATCCTCTTCCAGATGGAATTGACGTTATTAAATTCAGTGATGCAAGAATAAAAGGTGATAAAAAAATAGTATTGAGGACAGATCTAGCTAAGAGATTCCCTGAGTATCCTGTGTTTTCGGGAGAGAAGTATGTCGGGTTAGGTTATAAGTATCAGTTGATAGATCAAGAGTATTCATGGCTAGCCCTTAATGATCCACTGGTTGTTGTTGAATATCAGAAAGACGGCTCTAGTTACACTATGTTCAGGCAATGGTGGAATAATCCGCGTGGCTTTGCATTCATCCACAATGAAGATTTGAAGTATGTCAAGTCATTTAAACGACGCCTAATGGTTGCTACGCATTACGTCTCCCATTGCTTGAGAGCAAAGAGATTTTCAGAGGTTTTTAAAAGTAATGATCCTTTTCTTACCACTCTATGTATTCTTCCTGGATGTGTACTATTCCTTTATACATGGTGGAAAGTAAGGCATGGTAGTTTGATGTCATTGGGTTCGTAAGATGGAGTATTGTGTTGCAATAAGAACTTTGGGCAAAGCTGGTGAAAAATATCAGCAAGAACTGGATTCTCTCCTTAGGCAAACTATCCCTCCCAAGCACATTTTTGTTTATATACCCGATTCGTATCCTCTTCCTCGGGAAACCGTTGGAGTTGAAGAATATGTCAGATGCTCAAAGGGAATGGTAGCTCAGAGGGCTTTGTCATTTGGCGAAGTTGATACTCCATATTGTCTTTTCTTGGATGATGACGTTTATTTGGCTCCTGATTCAGTGGAGAAACTGTTATCTGCAATCAACAAGGAAAATGCTGATTGCATTGCAGCCGATACCTTTAAGAATCAAGATATGTCATTAATGCTGAAGATTCGTTCTGTGATGACAACTTGGGCTATGCCTATGATGAGCCATCGCTGGGCCTACAAGGTAACAAGGTCTTGTTCATTCAAGTATAATAATAACCCCCTAAAGGATTATTATTTCTCTCAGAGTGCGGCTGGCCCATGCTCCCTATGGAGAATTGATTCTTTCAGAAAGATTCAATTTGAAGATGAACTTTGGATGGATGAGCAAATGTTTGCGTATGGGGATGATTTAGTCTATTTCCATAAACTATATAGAAATGGCGGCAAGTTATTGGTTCATTATAATTGTGGAGTAGAGCATCTTGATGCAAGAACTTCCAGGCAGAGATACGAGAGTAATTACTCTCGATTTTTTGTACGGTCCTTCTTTCTATTCACTATCTGGAAAAGAATTCAGTTCGAAGCCCATGATCTTGATTTCAGTGATCGTTTTTTGTCGACTCTGGCAATCTTTTTCCGGTTTCTATGGGAGGAGATACTCATGTCCGTATTATCTCTTTCCCAGTTTTCTGTCATGCCTATAATCAATTCAGTTAAAGGCCTTTGGGCTGGTGTGAAGTACACTTCGAGTAAAGATTATAAGAGCATTAATAACTTTATTGTGAACAATTAGCGGCATAACAGAATGCGCATCCTTCAAGTTATTTCTTCACTCAGGGTCGGCGGTGCAGAAAAGATCGTTAAAGATTTGACTATAGCCCTGAATAATCGAGGTAATGAGGTCGAGGTCGCTGTGTTTGACGGCACAGACTCACCAATAAAAAGGGAATTAATAGAAAAAGGCTGCACAATATATGAGTTTTCTAGTAGTGGTAGTATCTATTCACCTCTCAATATTATTCGATTGTTGCGCTTGATCAAATCGTATGATATAATTCATACTCATAATACAGCACCTCAGTTTTTTGCTGCTATCTGCTCTCTATTCAATCGGGCAGTGTATATAACAACAGAGCATAATACAATAAATAGGCGCCGTGGCATTCGTTTCTTTCTCCCTTTTGACAAGTGGATGTATTCTCGATATAATGCAATTGTGAGTGTGTCAGAAGATGTAAATAAGAATCTTAAAGAGTATATTGGGGCCTTTTCTTCCCGTTTGAATTTAATAGTCATATCAAATGGCGTAGATGTTAATCGATTCTATAATGCATCTGGATATGATCGTGAGAGATTCTGCAAGAGTTCCGTTGGAAAATATGTTGTTTGCATGGTCGCAGGATTCAGGAAACAAAAAGACCAAGACACTTTAATCCGTGCTTTTTCATTCTTACCCAAGGATCGATTTGAATTATGGCTGGTTGGTGATGGTGAAAGAAGAAAAGAACTAGAAGAATTAGTAAGCTCATTGGATCTGGATTCTAATGTCGTTTTTTGGGGCATACGCTCTGATGTGGCCGCTGTTCTGCATACATCTGATGCCATCGTTATGTCTTCTCATTATGAGGGATTATCCTTATCAAGTCTCGAAGGAATGGCAGTTGGCAAACCTTTCATAGCAAGTGACGTAGATGGCTTAAGAGATATCGTCAAGGAAGCTGGCCTTCTTTTCCCTCACCAAAATGAGAAGACCTTGGCTGAGATAATCCAATCATTATCAAATGATTCGGAGATGTCCCGTAATATTTCTACTCGTTGTTTTAAAAGGGCATCTTGCTATAGCCTAGAAAAAATGGTTGATAGGTACGAGTCACTATATTCGTATTATTGACTAATTGCTTATAAATAACTATCATAACCTTTATAAATGGGTACATCAATTCAGTTTAGAAATAATAATTCGATTCTTTTATCTATTATTATTCCTATTTATAATGGATCTCTTCATTTGTCAAGTACCTTAGACTCATTGCTTCTCTCTGGAATTGACAGTTTCTCGGTGGAAGTTATTATGGTAAATGATGGATCGACTGACAATTCGCTTGAGATATGTGAAAAGTATCTTGATGAGTATCCAGATTTATTTAAATTGTGTTCTAAGGAAAATGGAGGAGTTTCAAGTGCGCGGAACTATGGACTAGTTGAAGCTAAGGGGGATTATATTTTCTTTTTAGATGATGATGATCTAATAAGGCCTGGAGCATTTAAGTATTTTTATGATAATTATTTTGATGAACGATATGATATACTTGGATTCAGTAGCGATACTATTAATTATATGGAGAATATAACGATTGAACGAGGTTGTAATGGGACTATTATATATGATGGTGGTGGTTTGAAATTCATGGAATGCACTACACCTACTTTTGTCTGGGTTTATTGGTATAAGAGGTCATTTCTGAAAGATAACATGATAGACTTTGCATTGTATTTTCCTGAAGATACGATGTTTAATTTAAGCGTTTTTCGCCTAAACCCAAAGATTCGGATTACTAGTCAGAAGGTCATTTGCTACATGAATTACAGTGAACAAGGTCAACTAACAAAAATGCGCGATGCGGATAAACTACTACCTATTCTTGAAGATTATATGACGTATTTCGAAGAACTTTCATCTAGTCGTTATAGATTTGGATTAAGTTCTCAAGCAGTGGGTCGTGCTGTTGGAGGGCAGATTATTCCTTTTGTCAGTCGTTGCCTATCTTCTAGTATTAGCCGCGAGCAATTTGAAACGTATGCTCGTTCAATTCGACACATGTTTTCAGATTTCTATCCTGTTTCTCGTTATTCTAGATGGGCATTTTTTATCCTTAGGACTCCTATGCTTTTCCCTCTTTTCAAAGTGCTTTATAAAAGAGTATTCGAAAGATTTATTCTTCCTCATATGAGTCGCGCGTAGCTTTTTTTGTAGTGAGCAAATCGGTATTATTCAGATTATGTCTAAAAGTTGACATATTCAATCCATTGTATGCCGCATTGTTTATCGTTCTGTTCGTATCTGCTACTCATTCTGTAATTGGTCAACAAGTCCTTGTGAAACTCGGGCAAAGGTCAACTACCATATGGTTTGTCCATACATACTTTTGCTATTACATGTTTCACGACTTCATATATTCGTTCAGATATCCTCTAGTCATTTATTTAGTCTTGATCTGTATCAGTTATATAGTTGCTATTATTATTGATGCACTTTGGGACTTTCTTTTTTTACGCCTTGGACTCAATAAATAAACTCATCCGCGTCACGACAGTGGACCTGAGCCTCCATGTGCTGCTGGAGGGACAGCTCGGATTCCTGAACAGGGAGTTCGAGGTGGTAGGCGTGGCTGCTGACACTGGGTTGCTGAAGGCCGTGGGGGATCGGGAAGGAATCAAGGTGATCGAAGTGCCTATGCACCGTGATATCGCCTTATGGTCGGACATCAAGTGCCTATGCCGGCTTGTCAGGATATTTAAGAAAGAAAAGCCTTTCATCGTCCATTCCAACACTCCGAAAGGAAGCCTCCTTTCAATGATTGCCGCCAAGCTGACAAGGGTACCGAACCGGATATATCTGGTGACGGGATTGCGGTTCCAGGGGGAGAGGGGAGCCAAGAGATGGCTTCTTAAAACCATGGAATGGCTCGCCTGCTCCTGTGCGACCAAGGTCATTCCGGAGGGGCTGGGAGTGAAGAAGACCCTTATCGAGGAGGGAATCACCCGGAAGCCGCTCGAGGTTGTGCACAACGGCAATATCAACGGGATCGACATGGCCTACTATTCTCCGGAGGCGTGCCCCAGGTCGAGGGAAGAGATGAGGCGGGAGCTTGGGCTCGGGGAGGATGATTTTGCGTTCGTGTTCATTGGTAGGATCGTGGGGGACAAGGGGATGAATGAGTTGGCGGAGATCCTTCGCTGCGCTCAGGATGACAAAGGTTGCACAGGTGATGGCAGCGGTTGTACTCAGGATGGCAAGGGGGACGCTTTGAGTGATAGGTGCAAGCTGATTCTTGTGGGACCATTCGAGTCGGAGCTGGACCCGTTGGAGGAGGGGAATGAGGAGTTTTTCAGGACGAGCGGGAATGTGCGGTACGTCGGCTATCAGAGCGATGTACGGCCGTATTTGCTGGCCGCTGATGCACTTGTGTTCCCTTCGTACCGCGAGGGTTTCCCGAATGTCGTTATGCAGGCCGGGGCGATGGGGCTGCCTTCGATAGTCACCGACATTAACGGCTGCAATGAAATCATCGTCGAAGGGGAAAATGGCCGTATCATCCCTCCTCGGGACAAGGAAGCTCTTATGAATATGATGACGTGGTTCGTAGAGCATCCTTCAGAAGTTGCTGGGATGGCCGCCAATGCCCGCGAAATGATTGCCTCCCGCTACGACCGCCAGGACGTCTGGAACGCTCTACTGGAGATGTATAAATCACTGTAATTACATCCACTATAATCGGTCACCGGTTTTAGTGGATAATTTTTTATTATTATATTTGCCTAAACTAAAGTAATAATGAAAGACAATCCGTTCATAATCAAGGGTTACAAATCGGCAAATCTGGCCTGATTCGTCATGTTTTCAATCAGATTTCCCAGCGCAATCTCGACTACAAAACAATCTATGTCGACATTTTTTCTACTCTGAATCTAAATGAGTTCATAAAGTCTCTCTCTGAAGCGATTCTTGAACAATTTCCTGAGAAAACGGCTATTGGAAAAAAGTTCTTCCGGCTTTTGAATTCTTTCCGACCGTTGTTTTCTATTGATCCTCTTTCGGGAAATCTTCAACTGTCGTTTCAGTTCTCTTCGACGTCCGAACAAGAAACTTCCTTGAAGCAGATTCTTCAGTTCGTGAATAACCAAGGTTCTAAGGTCGTACTGGCAATTGATGAATTTCAGCAGATTGTTTATTATCCTGAAAAGAACGTCGAAGCTTTGCTCCGTGAGCAAGTTCAGAACATGCACAATACCAGGTTTATCTTTTGTGGCAGTAAGTCCTCGATGATGAGAGAGATATTCGCTGACGCTAAGCGCCCATTCTTTTCCAGTACCCGACAGATAGAAATTGGCAAGATTGACAGTGATCCTTATGCTAAGTTCATTCTTGATAAATTCACATCTGCCGGCCGAGCCATTGACGAAGAATCAGTCGCCTTCATCCTGATGTGGACAAAGAGACATACATACTACACACAAGTTCTTTGTAATGAATTATTTGCTACTGGAAAAAAGAACATCTCCATTAAAGATGTTCATAAAGTGTGTGACGAAGTCTTAGAGGAGAATGAATCTACTTACATGCAGTATAGGGCACTGCTGACACAGCAGCAATGGCGTTTTTTGATTGGCCTGGCTAAAGAAGATGAAGTTTTTCAGGTTTATTCCTCAGGCTTTGTGTCAAAGTATAAAATCGGAAATTCCACAACCTCTGCCAGAGCTGCGGAATCATTGGTAGATAAAGAGTTGGTGCTTAAGACAATATATAAAGATAAAATTAGCTATCAAGTTTATGATCCTTTTTTCTCTCGGTGGTTAGCTAGGGAATATTGATATGTACAAATTTGCACACTTTCTAAGGGATCATCTGCCGTTCATCTGGGACTTCTTGGACTGGATGAATGGAGTGTTGTTCACATGGAGGTACGGCAGGAAGATGAAGGCTTTGCGGGAGATGCTTGAGGCGGTGGCACGGGAGTATCAGATCGTCGAAATGGCATCTATCCAAGCAACTGATCTGGAGAGCTTTTTCGCTGCTCAGCCAGAGGAAAGCTTCAAGTTCTTCAAGCCCCATGGATTCGATGCAAAATCCCTTCGCAAACTACAGAAGAACAAGGCATTCCTAGCCTACATTGTGAAGGATGGCAGTTCTCCCGTAGGGTACTTTTTCCTGCGCAGTTTCTTCTTCGGGAAAGCGTATCTGGGTAAGATGGTTGACCACGATCATCAGGGAAAAGGGATCGGCAAGATGATGTGCCTCTGTGCCATGGACATCGCGTCGACCCTTGGTCTCAGGATGTTCGAGACTATCTCGAAAGACAATGTTTCCTCTTTGTACTCTACTCAGAATGTGCTCGAGACAAGAATAGTCGAGGAAATGCCTGACAATTATCTTATGATCGAAGACCTTAGGAGGAAAGAATAATGTGGCTTAAATGGTTGTTTGACAGATTCGTCGCCCTGATCGGACTTATCTTTCTGAGTCCGGTGCTCCTTGTCGTGGCCGTACTCGTTGCCGTCAAGACTCCAGGCGGCCCAGTCATATTCAGTCAGAAACGAGTCGGCAAAGACGGCAAGTTGTTCACGATAAGGAAGTTCAGGACGATGACCGCGAACCATGGCGGCTCATCAGTCTCGGTGGCAGGGGAGTCAAGGATCACCACTCTGGGCGCGAAATTGCGCCACTACAAGCTTGATGAGCTTCCGGAGCTATGGAACGTCCTCAAGGGCGATATGAGTTTTGTCGGCCCGCGGCCTGATGTTCCTGGCTACGCTGACCAACTCAAAGGAGAAGATAGGGAAGTGCTCAAACTACGTCCTGGAATAACCGGTCCTGCCACTCTTAAGTACCGTGACGAGGAAGACCTCCTTGCCAGGGTCGTAAAAGAAGGGATCGATGGCTACACCGATCCCGTGAAATACAATGACGAAGTCATCTTCCCTGACAAGGTCCGTCTTAACCGGTTCTACCTGAACCACTATTCTTTCTGGTCAGACATCAAGATGCTTTTCGCAACCGTCCTCGGCCGCCGTATCGACTACGCCTGCGAACGGATCTAATATTCATCCACCTTCAATTCTACCCTGATCTTATCCAGCTGCTTCTGTAACCTCTTGATTTTACGGGTGTAGCGGCGGTCCGCGATGCAGTTGTGCATCTCCTGCGGATCCTTCCGGAGATCATAGAATTCGTTGTAATCTCCGTTTTCTCCACCGTAGAAATGAATAAGCTTGAAGCGCTTGTCGGCCACGCCGTCATGCTTCAGGACGTTGTGCTCCGACGGCAGGTCGTAGTAGTGGTAGTACATGTACTTCCTCCACCGCAGCGGCTGTCTTCCTGAATGCTTGATGACCGGCATGAGTGACCTTCCGGACATCTCTTCTGGTTTGTCCACGCCGGCAACGTCCAGGTAGGTCGGTGCAAAATCCAGGTTCTGGACAAAGGCATTTGACACCAAGCCGCCCTTGCCTCCGGGATAGCGGATGATGAGGGGAGTCCTGAATGACTCTTCGTACATGAACCTCTTGTCGAACCATCCGTGTTCGCCCATGTAGAAGCCCTGGTCGGAAGTGTAGACGACGATGGTGTTGTCCGCAAGTCCGTGGGTGTCAAGATATTTAAGGATCTCGCCGACCGAATCGTCCACGGATCGGATGCATCTCAGGTAATCCCTCACGTATCTCTGGAACTTCCATTCGAGGAGTTCCTTCCCTTCAAGGTTGCTTTCCAGGAAAGCCTTATTCCTCGGCCCGTAGGCGGCTTCCCACTTGGCCCTGGATGCTGAATCCATCCTTTCGAGCCCGCGGATCAGTCCCATCTTGGCATGAGGTGCGCTTGTGGGTTCCGTCTCCAGTTCCTCCACTTTCAGGTCATAAATCAAAGTCATATCCTTGTCGACCGTCATCCTCTGGACGTGCGCCGCCTCTCCCTTGTCTGACCATGTGTCATAGTAATTGTCCGGGATTGGGAAGGTAACATCCTCATAGAGATCGAGATACTTCGTAGAAGGCATCCAGTTGCGGTGCGGAGCCTTGTGGTGGACGTAGAGGCAGAAAGGCTTGTCGGGGTCCCTTTGCTCCAGGAAATCTATTGCATGGGCCGTTATCCTCTCGGTCGCATATCCTTCTTCGGGAATATATTCACCGCCTGAAAGATGGCTCTTGAAGGTCGGGGTGTAATACTCGCCCTGGCCGCGGAGCACATAGAACCAGTCGAAGCCCTTTGGCTCGCATTGCATGTGCCATTTGCCGACGATCGCGGTCTGGTAGCCGGCATCGCGCAGAAGTTCCGAGACGAAGGTGACCGTAGTGTCAATTCCTTTGCCGAGTGTACGCTGGCCGTTTTGGTGGCTGTAGAGTCCGGTCATCAGGCAGGCGCGGCTGGGAGTCGAAAGGGAATTCTCGACATAGGCTTTGTCGAACCTGATCCCTTCACTGGCAAGGCGGTCCATGTTGGGCGTGGGAGCCTGGCGGCTGAGAGGGTGGCCATAGGCACTGAGGGCCTGATAGGAGTGGTCATCCGTCATGATGTGGATGATGTTCATCCTCTTGGGAGCATCTTTCTCCTGTGCAGCGGTCATAGGGGCAAGGGCCGGCAGGACGGCCAGAAGGAGGCCGTAGGGAATAGGGTTCGGTAGGTGTTCCATGGCGTTGAAAATGTGGTGTAACACAAATATAAATATTATCTTTGTAATATGAATAATAAAAGAATATACCTCTGTCTCGCTCACATGAGCGGCAACGAGATGAAATATATCCAGGAGGCGTTTGACACCAATTGGGTTGTGCCGCTCGGGCCGAATGTCAATGCGTTCGAGGAAGAGTTGAAGAGGTTCGTTGATCCTTCTGCTGCGCTAGATCCTTCGGCTGCGCCTCAGGATGACAGGGAAGTGGTGGCGCTGAGTTCGGGGACGGCGGCAGTTCATCTGGCTTTGATCGCTTGCGGAGTGGGACCCGGCGACGAGGTGATGGTGCAAAGTTTCACTTTCTGCGCTTCGTCTCATCCTGTTACCTACTTGGGAGCGACCCCGGTGTTCGTCGATTCTGAACCTGATTCATGGAATATCGACCCCGACCTGCTGGACAAAGCCATCGCAGACCGCATCGAGAAGACCGGCCGCAAACCCAAGGCCATCATTCCCGTGGCCTTGTACGGAATGCCATACCGGATCGACAGGATCATGGAGATTGGATGCAAGTACGGCATCCCCGTCATCGAAGATGCAGCAGAGGGCTTCGGAAGCCGTTTTGAAGGCCAAGTCCTGGGGACTTTCGGGGAATATGGCATCTTGAGTTTCAACGGAAACAAGATGATAACGACCTCCGGCGGTGGAGCTCTGATCTGTCCCAGCCTGGAAGCCAAGAACAAGATCATGTGGTACGCCACCCAAGCCAGGGAAGGCTATCCATACTATCAGCACGAGGCGATAGGCTACAACTATCGTCTTTCCAACATCTGCGCCGGTATCGGCCGTGGCCAGATGACGGTTCTCGAGGACCATCTGGCTCATCATCGCCATGTCCAGAAGATGTACGAAGATCTTCTGGCTGATGTCAAGGGATTGCATGTCCATGGCCAGGAAGATCCTCGTTTCGATTCGAATTTCTGGCTCTGCACCTTAACTCTTGATGAGGATTTGAAGATCAAAGGACAGGAGAGGGCGTATGCTGAAGCGATAACCAGGGCTATCGGAGGAGCTGCAGGAGTTATCCATGCAGGTGGTGGGGTTCACACTGACTGCGAGCCTAATGCCAATGTCGAGGCGATCAGGATGTACCTCGACGAGGCAGGAATCGAGGCAAGGCCACTCTGGAAGCCTATGCACAAGCAACCTGTCTACAAGGATTCTCCTGCTTATGTGAACGGAGTTTCCGAGGATATATTCAAGAAAGGTCTTTGCTTGCCCGCCGGACCATGCGTCACGGAAGATGATGTCCGTTACATCGTGAGCAAGATCAGGGAGGCTATTGATTGCTGAATCTGATGGACAGGCGTACTGAACTTTTCTGCTCCCTTCTGAAGGCCGGGCTCTGGAACGAGACTCTTGACATCCGTCTTGATAAGGACGAGTTCAAGAGTGTCTGGAATGATGCCACCCGTCAGGTAACAAGGGGACTGATTGCAAGCGCGCTGGTATCATCCAATGCCGTACCTCCAAAGGTGGTCGACCGCCTTCAGGACCATCTGCTGAAGATAGCCGGAGAGAACCTGAAGATGGGGAACGTGCTCGCCCAGTCTGTCGAGGCTCTTCGCAGGGAAGGGATAGACCCGGTCCTTTTGAAAGGTCATGGTGTCGCATCATTCTATAAGGTTCCAATGCTCCGTGAAAGCGGAGATATCGATCTCTACGTAAGCCAAGTGAACTACCGGAAAGCATTCGACACACTTGTTGCCATGACGGAGGCTCCGGAATCATTTGAATTCGAGGAACACAGCAAGCATTCCCATGTGGAGATCAATGGCATAACCGTAGAACTTCACCGGTTCTGCGAGGTCCTCCCGAGGAGATACGACCGCTTCTTCCAAGATGTGGCCCTCAAAGGATTGTCAACAGGTCTTGACCATGTCGCATTTGAAGACATCACGGTCAATACACCTGAGCCCACATTCAATGCTTTCTTCCTGTTCAACCATCTTTGGCGTCATTTCGTGACGGAAGGCGTGGGATTGAGGCAGGTTTGCGACTGGACAATGTTCCTTCATGCCAAGGCAGGTGAAATCGACCGCAGCAGGCTTGAATCCATCCTGCGCTCTCTCGACCTGCTGAAAGCCTGGCAGGTTTTCGGCCGCGTGGCCGTGGATGTCCTGGGCCTCCCTTCCGAGGAGATGCCTTTCGACGAGCCATCTTATTCCTCTAAGGTCCCCGGGCTGGTGGCCATGATGATCAAGGAAGGTAATTTCGGCCATGAAAGGGAAGACTGGTGGACTGTACCACGGGAGTCTTTCTTCGACAAGGTTCATGTCTTCTTCATGATTGCGCAGCGCTATTTTGGCCTTGTTCCGACTTTCGGCAGTGTCGTTGTCCATGAATATCTTGACCGGATGCGCAGGAAGTTCTTAGGATAGAGGGGATAATTGGATTTAATTTATTAACTTTGACAAACGACTTATGAGAAGCATTCGGGAACTGATTGACTGGTACTTTTCGAAAGGGGCATTGCCATATTGGTGTGTCCTTCTTTTCGATTGCCTGGTCATCGTGTTTTCGAGCATGCTCGTTTACTGGGCCTTGTACAGCGCATCCTTCCTGCTCGGTAACTTCCTGCCTTTGATGAGGGTCATGGTCATCTACCTCTTAGTGACATGCGTTTTCTTCAGGATATTCAAGACCTACACCGGAATCATCCGGTATTCTTCTTTTAATGATCTGGTCAGGATTGCGATGGCGATGGCATCAGCCCTCTTTGTCGCCCTTATCATCCATTATCCCCTCAGCGGCACGCCGCCGACTCTTTTCGTCCACTTGACTGCCAGGGCCCTGATCCTGATCTACCTTCTTTCCACGGCTCTGATGTGGTTGGCTAGAATCGTCATCAAGGCCATCTACGATGCCTATTTCCGGACTGAAGCTGCTGTCAATGCCTTCATCTATGGCATCCGTGCCGGCGGGATAGGACTTGCAAAGTCTGTCCGTGGTGAGAAACCAATGCGCTACCGTGTCAAAGGCTTCATCTCACACGATCCCTCACTTCATGCGAAAGGAACCGTCCTTTTAGGTGAGCCAGTCTTCGATGTCGACGAATCCCTTCCAGAGGAGATGGAAAAACGTCGTGTGAAAGCTGTCCTGGTTGCTCCCGGAAGAGTCGAACGTTTCAGGGAAGACACTGTACTTCAGGATTATATCCTTAAGACTGGGGCTAAGATTTTTTTCTCCCAGGCTGCCGTCGAATGGGATAAAGACTTAATTGAAGGGACACCGACTATCCGGGAGGTACGGATTGAAGACCTTCTTCCTAGGGATGAGATCCAGGTTGACATGGACTCTGTCGAAACTGCACTTAGGGGGAAGAGGATTCTTATCACGGGTTCTGCCGGAAGCATCGGCAGTGAGATCGTCCGCCAGGTGGCATCTTTCGGCCCCTCAGAAATGGTGCTCATCGATTCGGCAGAGACCCCGCAGCACGACATCCGTCTTATGATGTCGAGGGAGTTCCCTACGGTAAAGGCTTCCGCTATCGTGACCAGCATTGTCAACACCACGCGGATGGAGGCCATATTCAAGGACTTCCGACCTGAATATGTTTTCCATGCCGCAGCCTACAAGCATGTCCCGATGATGGAGGACAATCCTTCAGAGAGCGTGCTCAACAATGTCGAGGGCACGAAGATCATAGCCGACCTGTCCGTCAAGTACGGCGTTGGCAAATTCGTTATGATCTCCACAGACAAGGCGGTGAATCCTACGAATGTGATGGGATGCTCAAAGCGTATCTGCGAGATCTACGTCCAGAGTCTTGACAAGGCTGAGGCTGAGGGAAAGGTTGAAGGACATACCCGTTTCGTGACGACACGCTTCGGTAACGTGCTTGGTTCCAATGGCTCCGTTATCCCCATTTTCGAAAAGCAGATCAAGGCTGGCGGTCCTGTGACCGTAACCCATCCGGACATCGTGCGCTACTTCATGCTTATTTCCGAGGCTTGCAAGCTCGTTCTTGAGGCTGCAGCCAAGGGCAGGGGTGGCGAGATTTTCGCCTTTGACATGGGTAAACCTGTCCGTATCGCAGATCTGGCAAAGAGGATGATCGCTTTGAGCGGAGCTGGTAACATCGAGATCAAATACACCGGCCTCCGTGATGGAGAAAAGCTCTATGAGGAAGTCCTTGCGTCAGAAGAAGCAACCAAACCGTCTTTCAATGACAAGATAAGGATAGCGGAAGTCCGCGAGTACGATTATTCCCTTGTCAATGACCAGATAGAGAAGCTCATCAACGTCTCGAAGGCTTACGACGACCTCAAGACAGTGGCTACGATGAAGCGTATTGTTCCTGAATATGTGAGCAGCCACTCTGTCTATTCCGTTCTGGATTAGGATCCCTTGTAGAAGTTTATTTGAGACTGAGCAAAAGTGATTCTTCACTTTGTTCAGAATGACAGTCGGCCTCTTTCTATTTTTATCTGCTAGTCCAAATAATTATTAAAACTGAAAGAAATTTTTGATTATTAGGATTTTTTTGTAACTTGAGGTCGCAGTAACACGATAACTTTTAAACTAATGGCTGATAAATTTCTTTTGCTAGGCGATGAGGCTCTCGCGCTCGGTGCTTTGCATGCCGGCCTGTCAGGAGTCTACGCTTATCCAGGTACTCCATCGACAGAGATCACGGAGTACATCCAGAATCATCCTCTCACCAAAGAGAGAGGAATCCACAGCGAATGGTGCACCAATGAGAAGACTGCCATGGAAGCGGCCCTGGGAGTCTCCTATGCAGGTAAACGTGCCCTTGTCTGCATGAAGCACGTTGGCATGAATGTCTGTGCCGATGCCTTTGTCAATTCTGCGGTGACGGGAGCCAACGGCGGCCTTGTCATCGCAGCTTGTGACGATCCTTCTCAGCACTCATCCCAGAACGAGCAGGATTCCAGGTTTTACGCAGATTTCGCCATGATGCCATGTTTTGAGCCATCGAACCAGCAGGAAGCCTACGACATGGTTCAGGAAGCCTTTGACTATTCCGAGGCCAACCATATTCCTGTACTCATCAGGTTGACCACCCGCATGGCTCACTCCCGCGCCGTGGTTAAAGCCCGCGCTCCACGCCCTCAGAACGAGATGCATTTCCCTCCTAAGGACATTGCAAAGTTCTGGGTCACCCTTCCGGGCATCTCACGCGTGAAAGTAAAGGAACTTGCCGAAGTCCAGCATAAGTTCCGTCATGATTCGGAACTTTCGGAGGACAACTACTATGAAGGCGGCCCGGATCACAGCCTGGGCATAGTCGCCTGTGGCATTGCTTATAACTATCTCATGGAGAACTTCCCGGATGGTTGCATTTATCCTACCCTTAAGGTTACGAGATACCCTTTCCCCACCAAGCTTCTTCGCAGGATGACTGAGTCCTGCAAGACCATCCTTGTGATCGAAGAAGGCCAGCCGCTGATCGAAGAGCGCCTGCGAGGCATCCTGTATGATGAGGAAGAAGGTAACGGAAAGATATTCGTAAAGGGAAGGCTGGACGGGACCCTGCCCAGGACCGGCGAGTTGAATCCTGATCACATCCGCAAGGCTCTTGGTTTGAAGTCTGGAGAGACTTTCGCTGCGTCTGACAAGACTGTCGCACGTCCGCCAGCACTCTGTCAGGGTTGCGGCCACAGGGACTTCTACACGGCACTCAATGCAGTGCTTGCCAAGTACGAAGGATCAAGGGTTTTCGGAGACATCGGCTGTTACACCCTTGGCTACATGCCTCCTTTCCATGCCATCCATTCCTGCGTTGAGATGGGAGCCTCGCTCACCATGGCAATAGGAGCTGCCAATTCCGGAGTCTGGCCTTCAGTCGGAGTCATCGGGGATTCCACCTTCACCCACAGCGGCATGACGGGCCTTCTCGATGCTGTCAATTCCAATGCCGACATCACTCTCTGCATTTCCGACAACCTGACAACAGGTATGACCGGTGGACAGGATTCTGCAGGAACCGGAAAACTGGAGAAGATCTGTGCCGCGATCGGAGTTCCTGAAGAGCACATCCGAACCATTATCCCCCTGCCGAAGAACTATCCGGACATGGAACGGGTGATAGAAGAAGAGATCAATTATCACGGAGTTTCCGTAGTGATCTGCCGCCGGGAATGCATCCAGACGGCGAAGCGTCATGCGGCAGCTAAAAACAGGCAGTAATATGAAACAGGACATCATACTTTCAGGCGTTGGAGGACAAGGAATCCTTTCGATTGCCACGGTCATAGGTTGGGCCGCACTTGAAGAGAACCTCCATCTCAAGCAGGCGGAAGTCCATGGAATGAGCCAGAGGGGAGGCGACGTCCAGAGCAACCTCCGCCTTTCTTCCGAGGCCATATTCAGTGACCTGATTCCGAAAGGGGAGTGCGACCTCATTCTTTCGCTTGAGCCGATGGAGGCCTTGAGGTATCTGCCATGGCTCTCCAGAAGGGGCTGGATCGTGACCAATACAACTCCTTTCGTGAATATCCCTAACTATCCTCCTATTGAAGAGGTTATGGAAGCGCTTTCAGCCGTTCCGAATGTCATCACTCTCGACTGCGATGCCATTGCACGCGAGACCGGATCTCCCCGGAGCGCGAATATGGTTCTGCTCGGAGCTTCAGCCGCAGTCCTTGACATCATATCCCCTGAAAAACTGCGGGAGGGTATTGCAGCAATCTTTTCCCGCAAGGGTGAGGCCATCGTCGCGGCTAATATAGCGGCTTTCAATGCCGGATTGGAAGAATCTAAAAAGTTTGTGAAATGAAAGTGATTTCTAAAGCCAGCCTGGACGATGTCCTGAGGGGCATGAATATAAATGACATTTCTCATGCAACGATCAGGCAGTGTGTCAACATTGCCCAGGAACTTGAACGCATCTCCGGAGAGAAGTTTGTACATCTAGAATTCGGTGTCCCAGGGATCAAGGCCTCCCAGTTCGGTGTAGACATGCAGAAACTGGCGCTTGATGCCGGTATTGCAGCTGTCTATCCGCCGACTGCGGGTATTCCAGAATTCAAGTGGAACGCCTCAGCCTTCATCAAGGCCTTTGTAGGGGTCGACATCTTCCCGGACTGTGTGGTCCCGACAGTCGGTTCCATGCAAGGCTGCTTCAATCTCCTGATGGAGTGTTCCCAGCTTCATCCAGGCAGGACGGCCGTAATCTACATCAGTCCCGGCTTTCCTTCGCATTATCTCCAGGCTAAGGTCCTCGGCCTTGAGCAAAGGACCTTCGACATCTACGACAATCGTGGGGAGAAGTTGGGCGCCAAGCTTGAGGAACTGATGTCTGACGGAAAGGTCTGCGCCATTGTCTATTCCAACCCCAACAATCCTTCATGGGTCAACTTGACGGAAGGTGAACTGAAGACTATCGGTGAATTGTGCACCAAGTACGACGTGATCGCCCTTGAAGACATGGCCTATCTTTGCATGGACTTCAGGAAAGACATGTCGAAGCCTTTCCAGCCTCCATTCCAGCCTACGGTCGCACGCTACACCGACAATTGTGCCATCATGATCTCTGCTTCCAAGATCTTCAGCTATGCCGGAGAAAGGGTAGGCCTGGTGGCCATGTCAAAGAAACTGTACGATCGGGAGTATCCTGAATTGAAAGCCCGCTATGGACTGGCTGGTTTTGGAGAGAATTTCGTCCTTACCTTTATCTACGTCAACACTTCCGGTTGTTCGCGTTCGGCTCAGAACGCAATGTCTGAGATGATGGAAGCTTCTGTCAGTGGAAAATACGATTTCGTTGCCGAGATGAGGGAATATGCCAGGAGAGCCCATCGGGCCAAGGAAATATTCTTCAAGCACGGCTTCTCCCTCGTCTACGCCAAGGATCTGGACCAGGATGTAAGTGATGGCTTCTTCTTCACGATTGGCTACGATGGCATGGATGGAAGCCGCCTGCTCTATGACCTGATGCGTTGCGGAATCTGTGCCATAACCTTGACAGCCACCAGGAGCAATCAGCAAGGACTCAGGGTCTGCGTGTCGATGCTTAATTCGGACGAAGATTTCGCCCTCCTTGACGAGCGGCTTGGCCAGTTTGCCGACCTTCAAAAATCAGAAAGCTAATAGAGATGAAATACATGTCCGCCGACGAGGCCATGACCCTCGTCAAGTCCGGGGACTGGGTGTTTTTTCAGGGCAGCACTTCGGTTCCGGTAATCCTTCAGGAAGCTCTTGCCCGCCGGCATGAGGAACTGCGTGATGTCCAGATAGTGTCTGGTTTCAACGTCACTAAGGGGCCGGCCCCTTTCTGCAAGCCTGAGTACAAGGATTCTTTCGTAGTCAACAGCTTGTTCCTCTGTGCAGACCAGAGACAGTACGTCGCCCAGGGTTATGGAAGCCTTATTCCCGGCTTCCTGAGCGATCTGCCGGCCCTGATCAGGAGGAAAGAGATTCCCATTGATGTTGCATGTATCAATTGCTCGCTTCCGGATGAGAACGGTTACTGCAGCTATAACATTTCAGCTGACCTTGCCCAGCCTGCTGTCGAAGCTGCCAGAGTCATTATCGCCCAGGTCAACAAGAGCATCCCTTATCTCTATGGAACTGCCATGATCCATGAATCTGAGATAACTGCTGCCGTGGAATGCGATGATCCGCCAGTGGACATGCAGTTCGGGGCTCCAACGGAGATCGAGGCTGCGATCGGTGCCCACATCGCAGAGGAGATTCCTGACGGCGCCACCCTCCAGATCGGTGTAGGGGGCATCCCCAATGCCACTCTGAATGGTTTGAAGAACCACAAACATCTTGGTCTTCACACTGAGGCAATGACCGATGGAGTGTTCCGTCTCATGCAGTCCGGAGTGATAGACAATTCGATGAAGAAATATGAGCCTGGCCGCAGCGTGGCATCTCTCGCCTTGGGATCCAGGCAGATGTACGAATTCATCGACCACAACAGGGACTGCGTTTTCTTCGATGTCGGAGTGACCAATGATCCTTCTCTGATCCGCCAGAATCCGAAAGCTGTGGCTATCAATTCTGCCATTGAGGTAGACCTCACAGGGCAGATCTGTGCAGACAGCATTGGAGAGATGATATTCTCCTCCGTTGGTGGCCAGCATGACTTCATGTATGGGGCGTCACTTTCTGAAGGAGGCAAGACCTTCATAGCGATGCCGGCCCGAACTGCTAAGGGGAGGGGAAAGATAGTCGCCAACCTTGCTCCCGGCGCGGGAGTCGTCACTACCCGTTTCCAGACGCAGTACGTCGTCACTGAATATGGTTGTGTGTATCTCAGAAACAAGAACCTGGCCCAGAGGGCCAAGGCATTGATCTCCATTGCGCATCCAGATGACCGTGAAGCCCTGGAACGTGCCGCCCTCGAGCGCTTCGGCTACACCTACCACCGCCTCTCGATGCAGCCTTAGGCTTTGAGGCGACATTATAACCAGACATCTTATCCCTTTATACCCCCATCTTAAACGCCACGGCCACGGATCCCTTTATTTCCCCAGCCGTGGCTAAAGTTGTTTGTTGAGCCGGCGGACTATTCGTTCGACATCGGTAGAGAGGACGGTGCCTTTAATTGCTACGAGAGACTGGTCGTACATGATTATGATCAAGTCTGAAACATGCTTACCATCATCCGACCTGTAGCCATACGTTTCGTCAAAGATTTGACTGCCAGCGCCGTTGCTCAAGATAAGATATTCCTTGGCCATCTTTCCCTTCACGGCTGCTTCGATCTCTTCCCTTGTGGAAGGGGCACTTTCACTGTATTCAAGCATGTAAACGGTACTCACTCTCTTGAAGGCCTTTGCAACCTTGCGTGTCCATTCCCCGCCTGCGCGGCCGACGGTCTTGCCCATGGACATGGCAAGCTTTCCAAGTTTCATGAGTGAGACATTGCTCCTGCCCTCGTACTGTTCCATCACGGCAACTACTCCGTCGAAGATCTCTTCATAGCCGGCAACAGATTCCTGACCTTCGACAACGATTCCAGCCTCAGGCGATTGGCCCGCAGCCGGAATCATGGTGCACAGGAATATTGCTCCTGCAAGTATAATAGGTTTCAGATCGATCATTGCAGTGCCAAAGATACGAAATTTACAACAAATCCTTTGCTGCTGCACCTATGGCATTCTCAACATCATCTCTCTTTATCAGGCCATCAATTGAAATGAACGTCGTTTCGTTCCCTTGGAAGGCTGTGAAAAGAAGGCTCTTCAGGAAATTCTTGTCGCCGAGCGAGAATACGTTCACACGCTCTCCCTTATCCTTGACCTCCATCAAGGTTTCGAACTTGTGGCCGTTTACAACCTTGCTGACATCCTTGAATATCTTGTCTGCCAAATCCTTGTCCTCAGTCTGGAGAAGGTAGAATCCAGTCATGGACTTGATCATGGGCCCGAAATCAACACCATTGTCTTCGATCTTTACTTCCGGGAGTTTCCCGATAAGTTTGAACATGGCCGGTGAGATGTAGACAGCTGTTACACGCTCGTCGTCGGAATATTTCTGGTAAAGGCTCTTGTAGTCCTGGGCCTGCATGGCGATGGAAGCCATCAATGCGATGATAATTAATGATATCTTTTTCATGATTTCTTTCTATTTACTTGATTCTTCAGTGTTTATTGAACGAATCACTTCTGATGGTTTAAGTATTATGTCCCTGCCCTTTTCAACAGATTTGATGCAGACATCGACATTCTGTGACATCCTTTCAAGTGCTTCCTCGATTGCGGCATAGGCAAGGGCGGGATCGTCAAAGGTGTCTTCTAGTGGTCTGGAACGATCATACCATGTCAAGCCTATCCCTGCGAGGATAGCAAGAGAAGCTGCGATGCCGATAAACGGCTTCCATGCCTGAAGGCCGGCCCTATGAGGGAATACACGAGACTCCAAGCCGTCAGGAATGGGGATTGACTCGTCTGCGGAAATCCGCTCCAGGTCCTCTATGCTCAATTTCTCTATTTCTTCAATCGTCTTCATGTTCGATCATTCTTTTAAGATTCTTGCGGGCGTTACTTAACTTCACCCTCACATTGACTTCGGACATCCCGGTCCGGTTTGCTATTTCCTGGAAAGAAAGACCTTTGAATACTCTTGATTCCAGGACTTCGCGCTGTTTGTCGGGCAGCCTTGCCATGCAGGAGCGGATCTTTTCAAGGTTTTGCTTTCCAATCAGGCTCGCGTTCAGGTCTGCGTCAGGATCAGGTACGCTTTCAAAGACCTCAGGAGCAGGCTTTATTGTCCTGTTTGCCTGTTTGCTGCGAAGCTTGTCAAGGCAGATGTTCCTTATGACCGTTATACCGAAAGCAACTGGATTCTTGACCGATCCAAGCGAATCCCTCATCTTCCATAGCCGTGAAAACAAATCCTGTACCGCATCCTCTGCATCCTCCTGTGATTCCAGGATGTAGAAGGCCACGCGATAGAACCGTCCTGAAAGCGGGAGCCAGATGCTCTTGAATTCCTCGGAGTTCATCTTTTCTATTTGGTCTGAGACTCAAGGATCCTGGCAACTTCTGACATCGGAATAGAACCTTTGATGCAGATCAGGGCCCCGCTGGCAGGTGCGTTGATTATCAGATCTGTAACTGCATCTTCGGATGAAAAGGTGTCTCCATAGATCTCCACGGTCTCGCCGGAATCCTTTGCTTGAAGCAGGAGAGTATCCTTATTCAGTATTCTGGATAGCCTGGCGGCAAAGCGCTCCTTGACAGATGAGTTACAGTCCTCGTAGCTTGCGATCGTGATCCGTTTCACGTTCCTTACAGCAGCGAGCAATGCCCTGGTGTCCTCATCCATGTCGGCCTTGATCAGGGCCCGGACAAAACTAAGGCCAAGCCTTCCGAAACTCAGCACTTGGAAGTCTGGTTCCAGGGAGTATTCCTTGACCAGGATATTGACCTTGCTCATCTCCTTGGAATCGGCACTCAATGAAGTTCCTAAGGAAGGAAGCAAGGTGATAATAATAAAAATGATAAGCCTTTTCATTTCTGCAAATTTAATGTTTTTGTAGCATGCTACAATCATAGACGGAGAAGTCGCAAAAATGTAACGACCATCATTCAAAAAAACGCCACGGCCGGGGAAATAAAGGAATCCGTGGCCGTGGCGTAAAGTGATGTTAAGGACGTTAAGTGAGCTTCTCCAGCTCGTCTATCCAGAGTTTTACTTTGGCATCGGAAGGCATACGGAAGTCGCCGCGGGGCGAGAAACTCACCTGGCTGATCTTTGGACCGTCCGGCATGCAGGAGCGCTTGAACTGTTGTGAGAAGAAGCGCCAATAGAACTTCTTGAGCCACTTCAGGATCGTAGGCCCGTCGTAATTGCCGAACGCACGGCATGCGAGGAAGTAAATCTTGGCAGGGGAGAAGCCGTAACGCATCAGGTTGTAGATGAAGAAATCATGCAGTTCATAAGGGCCGATCAGGTCCTCGGTCTTCTGTTTGATCTCTCCTCCTTCATTCGCAGGCATCAACTCAGGACTGATAGGAGTCTCTGTCACATCGAGGAGGATTTCTGTGGCGGATCGACCGGAAGCAGACTTGGCTCCTGCGAATAGGTTGTTGGCAGCCCAGCGGACTAAATGCTTTATCAGTGTCTTCGGAACGGAAGCGTTGACTCCGTACATCGACATGTGGTCTCCATTGTAGGTGCACCATCCCAGGGCCAGTTCGGACAAATCTCCGGTTCCGATGACAAGCCCGTTCTCCTGGTTGGCCATGTCCATCAGGATCTGTGTCCTTTCCCGAGCCTGGGCGTTCTCATATGTGGAATCAATGACAGTCGGATCGTGACCTATGTCCTTGAAATGCTGTTCGACTGCAGGCACGACCGATATCTCCTTTGCAGTGATTCCCAATGCTTCCATCAGGTCTACGGCATTGGATTTTGTCCGTGTTGTTGTGCCGAGCCCTGGCATTGTGATCCCGATTATCCCAGAGCGGTCTAGTCCAAGCTTATCGAATGCTATGGAAGCTACGATAAGGGCAAGGGTGCTGTCCAATCCTCCTGAGACTCCGATAATAGCTTTCTTGCAGCCGATGTGTTCCATCCTGGCTGCAAGGCCGGTTGATTGTATTCTCAGGATCTCCCTGGATCTTTTGGCGATTTCTGTGGCATTGCCTTCAGGGAGGAACGGATGTGGTTCAACTTTCCTGTAGAGTTTGGCTGCGAAGTCAGTGGGGGCAGCATCTCCAAGGTCCATCCTGGAATAGAGGCCTGAATACTCGCTGGCCGAGGTACCGTCAGGTGCCATTCCTCTGAAGGAATTCTTTTTCTGACGCTGGATGTTCAGCTTTGCGATGTCCAGATCGGCATAGATGACTGAATCATCCATCTGGAAGCGTTTGTTCTCTGCGACTAATTTTCCGTTCTCACAGATAATGGAGGCTCCGCCGTAGACAGTGTCCATGGTGGATTCACCATAGCCGGCAGAACAGTAGATGTAACCTGAGACCGTCCGTCCGGACTGATTGGAGATCAGTTCCTTGCGCTGATGATGCTTGGCCATCACTTCATTGGATGCCGATATGTTTACGATCACTTGGGCACCTGAAGGTGCAAGGAATGAAGACGGAGGAATAGGTGTCCAGAAGTCTTCGCAGATTTCTATTCCGAAAGTTGTCTCTCCGACGGTGAACAGCATGTTCGGGGATATGTTGCAGCGCTGGCCGCAGTACTTTATGTCTGAATCGAATCCATCCCTGTAGTAATTCCGACCGTCATCGACGAAACGGCCTGAAACCTGGCGTCCGGGCGAGAGGAAGTCCGAACCCGAAGCGAACCAACGGCTCTCGTCGAATTCAGCGTAAGTGGGGAGATAGATCTTCGGAACTATTCCCTTGATTCCTCCGTTCCTGATGACGACTGCCGAGTTGTAGAGCCTTCCGCGGAAGCGTACCGGAGCGCCCAGAACAACTGTGACATGCTTTCCCCTGGTGTGCCAGCAGATCTGTCCGACAGCCTCGTCAGACTTGTTCAGAAGCAGGTCCTGGCCAAAGAGATCCATGCAGGTGTAACCGGTTATTGAAAGTTCGGGGAAGACCACCAGCGAAGTGCCTTCTGCTTCCACCTTGTCTATTAGACGGCAGATCGCGTCCTTGTTGAATTCGACGTCAGCAACCTTTACGCGCGGTACAGCAGCCGCGACCCTGAAGAAACCGTAATCCATCTCTATATCAAATTATGCGTTGGCAGGGTCATTGTCATTGTCCTCGGCATTGAGGCGCTCGCGTTCTCTGCGGCGGGCGTTGTTGACGGTCACCGCTATACCCCTGTAAAGGAAATAAAGGCCGATGAGGATTATGCAGATGTTGGCCCAGAACTTTCCTTCTCCGCCCAGGAGCGTTGCGACTCCGAAATAAAGGATGAAGGCAGCGAACAGGAAGTAGATGATGTTGATGAACTTTGACATGGCTTAAAGTGATTCTATCAGTTTCTTGAATATCGAACACATGCAGTCGGCAGCGGCGTCTGCAGCCTTGATGACATCGTCTCCGTCGTTCTTGTAGTCGGAGGCATAGTCGTCGTGGGCCTCATTGGTGACGACTGACATTCCGAACACGGGGATGTCGGAGTGGCGGGCGGTGATGACTTCGGGGATGGTGGACATTCCGGTCACATCTCCGCCTATTATGCGGATGTATTTGTACTCGGACGGCGTCTCATAAGTAGGACCTGTGCCGCCGTAGTAGACTCCCTTGTGGACCTTTATTCCCATTCCGGCTGCGATCTCCTCGGCTTTTGCGATGAGACCCAGATCGTAAGGCCTCGTCATGTCAGGGAAACGGGGACCGAATTCATCCATGTTGGGCCCGATCAGGGGATTGGGCTGCTGGCAGATATGATCCTTGATGATCATGAGGTCGCCGATCTTGTAGTCGTAATTGACTCCTCCTGCGGCGTTCGAGACGAATAGGTACTTGATACCTGCAAGGATCATGACCCTTGTCGGGAGGGTAACCATGTCCATTGAATATCCTTCGTAAAAGTGTATCCTGCCCTGCATCATGATGACTTCCTTCCCTCCGAGTTCGCCTATGATGAAATTGCCTTTGTGGCCGATGGCGGTGGATGCAGGGAAGCCAGGGATCGCCTTGTAAGGGATGACCAATGGATTGCGGACTTCATCTGCAAGCCTTCCGAGGCCGCTGCCAAGGACTATGCCCACGATGGGCTTCCTGTCGCCCAGCTGCTCCTTCAGGTAGTCAGCTGCGCTGTGGATTCTTTCTAATCTCGGGTCCATATTATTATATATTATTTGTCAATATTTTTAAGTAACTCAAGTTCCGCCCTTCCGCCTTCGAGGATCTCCCTCTCGGCAGGGACTTTCCGGTCCCTCATTACGAAACGTCCTCCGCTGATAAGAGAGACTATGCAGTCACTGTGGGCGGAATAAACAAAGTTGGCGAGGAACGGGCCGGGAGAGAGGAAGAAGGTGCTGTCGGTGTCGATTATCTGAAGGTCGGCTTCATACCCTTCCTCTATCTTTCCCGAGTTGGCTCCGAGGGCCTTGGCGCCGTTGGCCGTGGCCATCTTGAGCAGGTCAGGCAAAGGAAGCGCAGCCGGATCATGGCGCATGGCCTTCTGGACGATTGCAGTAGTCTTCATTGCCTCCAGCATGTCCAGGTTGTTCGATGAAGCACATCCATCGGTTCCGAGACAGATGTTGGCGCCGGCGGCTGCCAGTTCATCCGCCTTGAAGAAATTGCCGGAAGCAAGCTTAAGGTTCGAGTTGATGTTGTGCACGCAGTTGACTTTCCGGCTTCCAAGGATCTCGATATCCTTGTCGGAAAGCCATAGGGTGTGCGCAGCTATGACATCAGGGCCGAGAACACCCAGCGAATCAAGGTATTCGACAGGGGAGAGCCCGCCGTGGGCCTTCCTGCAATCGACGACTTCCTTTTCAGTTTCGGCAATATGGACATGGATCTTTAGACCATGCTTTCTGGCATATTCAGTGACCCAGAGGATGAGAGGCTCGCTGACGGTGTACACAGAATGGATGCTGACGGCGAATGAAGACCGTGGTCCCCAGGAGGGGACAGTCTCATGCATGGCTATGCAGCTTTCCTTCTGATGCTCAGCCGCTGAAGGGTCGAAATTGTCGAGGAAGGTGAACGAAACCATATTCCTGAGCCCGACTTCTTCGGCCGCTTTCCTTGCTATGGGGGAGAACCAGTACATGTCATTGAAAGCGGTCGTACCGGTCTTTATCATCTCCAGGGCGGCCACCTTGGTGCCCCAGTAGATGAAGGGCTCGTCAAGGTGGGCTTCGATGGCCCAGATGTGGTCCAGCCAGTCCGAAAGGCACATGTCTTCTCCGATTCCCCTCATGAGGGTCATCGCAGCGTGGGTGTGCATGTTGACGAAGCCGGGCATCACAGTCTTGCCTGAGCAGTCCACGATTTCAGAGCCTTCTGCCGCCAGGGGAGTCTCGCAGGAGTGAGGGGTAATCGAGGTGAAGATGCCATCGGAGATGAATATGTCCACCTGCCTGCCGTCGAGGGTTATGTTTTTCAGGAATATCCTGTCCATAGGGCTCACATATTTTTCAAATTTAAGAAAAAATGTGATAATATGAAAAGAGGGCCCCGATTCCGGAGCCCTCTTCAGGATTGCAAGTTGACCTTATTCTGAATAGGTCTTCTTGACGAAGTCAGACTTGAGAAGGTAGTCAGCGCACATCTTGATGCTCTCCTTCCAGTCACCGTTGGTGTAACCCTCAAGCTCGACGATGTAGTCTTTCATGCCTGCGGTGGAAGCATTGTTGAAGATAGCGTCGAAACCGACCATGCCGCTCTCTCCAAGCTCAAGATGATCCTTGATGTGGAGCATGGTGAAACGGCCGGGATACTTCCTGAAGTACTCGACGGGATAGGCACGACCCATGCAAGCCCAGTAAACATCCATCTCGAAGAAAACGTAGTTCGGATCGGTGTTCTCGAGCATGAAGTCATAGATGACCTTGTCCTCGATCTTGTTGAACTCATGGGAGTGGTTGTGGTAACCGTACTTGATTCCGTTCTCGGCGCACTTCTTTCCAATCGCGTTGAAATAGTCGCAGTAGGTCTTCAGGCCTTCGAGAGTCTCAGGGATGCGGAAGCTGGGGGTAACGATGTACTTGCAGCCGGCAGCCTTGTGGGCGGCGATAGCCTGGTCCCACCATTTCATTGACTCCTCGAAATTGCCGGAGGCCAGCTCCTCAGGGGAGAGGTTGTGGCCGATGTGGCTTGAGAGAGACTTCAGTCCGGCAGCCTCAAGGTCAGCCTTGTACTGTGCAGGATCCACACCATAGAGCTTGCCATCGTTGTAGCTGGCAGCTTCGACTGCAGTGTAACCCATCTCAGCAAGGGCCTTGAAAGCTTCCTCGTGATTCTTGGCGTAGAGATCAGGATTGCCGATGACGCTCCTGATGCTGTAGAGCTGGAGACCGATTTCCTTTTTGACCGGCTCGGCAGGCTTCTGTGCGCAGCTGGCAAGCAATGCGACAGCAGACAAAAGAATAAGGATACGCTTCATCTTTAGTCGAGGATTTTGACACGGATGTTACGATACCATACATCGTTGCCATGATCCTGGAAGCCGATGTAGCCTTCGTGGGCGTCGCCACCGAGGTTGTTCAGCAGCTCGAATGCGAGCGGCCATGCCTCCTCGGAGAACTTGCTGGCCTGGAGCATCTCAGTCCACTTCGGAGTCCAGAGATGGTACTCGAGGACGTTCACGCCGTTCTGAGCGTGGACGACGGTGCCCTGGTAGACCATGATGCTGCCGCTGTTCCACTCACCGAAAGGATTCTGGTTCTGGGGAACTGCAGGGATCATGTCATAGAGGGAAGCGCTCTGACGATTGCCATCCTTTCCGAGCTTTGCATCCGGGTGGTTGGCATTGTCGAGAACCTGATACTCAGGAGAGGAGATGTAGATAGGCTCGTACTGCTCCTTGCCATCCTTGACGGTCTTGACCTCGCGGGCGAGATAGAAGACACCGGAGTTTCCTCCCTTGGAGATCTTCCAGTCAAACTTCAGCTCGAAGTTCTTGAACTTCTTGGTGAAGATGATGTCGCCACCGTCTCCGGACTGTGACTCACCAGCACCGGTGCCGGTGAACTTCAGGCAACCATCCTCGATTGTCCAGCGGGCAGGGACATTGTCCTTACCGTAGCCTCTCCAACCATTGAGGGAAGTTCCGTCGAAAATAACGATATATCCTTCGTCGTCAACAGGGAATCCTGCCAGGTCGACCTGGGGGTTCTCAACTACTTCGTAAGCAGGCACTGCGCTGGTCTCTTCAGCAGCGGGTGCAGCCTTCTTGTTCTTGCATGATGCCAGGCTGAGGACAGCGGCAGCGCATGCGACATAAAGCAAAACTTTCTTCATGACTTTATTTGTGTTTGTGTGTTTCGATTATTCAGGCATCTCAGGGAGAGTGTAACCCTCACGGTACTGGCGCTTGATGAGGCTGGCAGCAAACTCGCGGGCGTTGACAGGCTCTGAGTAAGTCTTGTTGAATGTCGGGTGGCCTTCCTTGATGGTGAAGCCGTCATGGATCTGGAACCTGACCTTGGCGTCAGCAGGGATGTTGGTGAACTTCATGTTCGGGCCATCCCATTCGAGAACCTGGTTGAGTCCCTGGAGCCTGACAGCGGCGACGCCGAGGTCGACCATCTCCACGAACGGACCAGCCTCGCAGAAGTCGGAGTTGGAACGGACGAAGTTGTCGGGATCGGTCATGCACTCCTTGCAAGCACGGATCCAGTCCTGCTGATGGGAAACCGTAACCTCACGGAGGACGTGGGGAACCTCAGGCTTCCTTCCGGAAAGGAGATAAGGCTTGTTGCCGTAGCAACCGACGACCATGATGTCCTTTGTTCCGTAGAAAATGCTGCAGCCACCATCGGTGTTGAGATTGACACCAGCGGGAAGTCCCTCGGGACGCTCGGGCTTGAAGCCACCGTCGTACCAGCGGACCTCGACCTCGGGAAGGGCGAGCTTAGGCATGTTGTCACGAGCAGGGAAGGTAAGCTTGATCATCTCGGCGCTAGGGCAGCAGTCGGTAAGGACCGGAGTGGAGCTGGCCTGAGCCTTGATAGGATAACCGAGCTTGAGGCCCTTGAAAGGAACGTGCATGATATGGCAAGCCATGTCACCCATTGCACCGGTTCCGAAGTCCCACCAGCCGCGGAAGTTCCAAGGATGGTAGATCTCGTTGTAGTCACGCATCGGAGCGGGTCCGATGAAAGCATCCCAGTTCAGGGTTGAAGGAATAGGCTGGACCTCTGAGGGTTTCTCGAGACCCTGGGGCCAGATAGGACGGTCGGTGAAGCAGTCGACGCGGGTGACCTCTCCGATCTCACCGTTCCACAGCCACTCGAGAGCCTGGCGGGTGCCGGGGCTGGAAGCTCCCTGGTTACCCATCTGGGTAGCGACTTTGTACTTGGCAGCGAGCTTGGTAAGGAGCCTGGCCTCATAGACTGTGAGGGTGAGCGGCTTCTCGCAGTAGACATGCTTGCCGGCAGCGATTGCTTGGGCAGCGATGACGGCGTGGGTATGGTCGGCGGTTGCGATCATGACGGCGTCAGCCTGGTCGAGCATCTCGTCGAACATCTTGCGATAGTCGTTGTACTTCTTTGCCTGAGGATATTTCTTGAACACAGGGTCAGCGTACTTCCAGTCGACGTCGCAGAGTCCGATGAAGTTCTCGGTCTCCATTTCACGGAGGTCAGCGGCTCCACGGCCACCGATACCGACACCGAGGATGTTCAGTTTGTCGATGGGAGCGACTTTCTTCTTCTTTTTATTGTCCTTAGGGGTCTCACCGGCGATGATGATTCCTGGGGCTACCGCCAGACCGGCGGCCATTGCTGTTCCCTTCTTGAGGAAAGAGCGTCTTGACATGTCGTTGCTCATAAAAATAGTGTGATTATGTGTTTGATTAATTGTGTTAAAAAACTTCTGAATCCTGTTCTGTCTCCGGACCGTTGTGCTCGGGGACGTCTTTGAGTAGGTTGTCCTTCATGTAGGCTATGACCTCTTGGAGTCCTTCCTGGAATTTGTCGAAATCTTCCTTGTAAAGGAAAATCTTATGCTTGTCGAAGGAAAAACTGCCATCGGCTTCCTGTCTGCGCTTGCTTTCAGTTATGGTCAGATAGTAGTCGTTGTTGCCCTTTGTCGTCTTGACGTCGAAAAAATAGGTCCTCTTTCCAGCCCTGACAGGCTTGGACCAGACATCATCAGAATTGCGGTCACCAAAACCGGACCGATCAAAATCGTCTCTGTACATGCGCAGATTAGTTTGTAAACATACAAAATTAAGAAAAATCTGAAATAGTATGCTATCTTTGCATAAAAATTTACGTCAAGCAATGCTAAACAGAAGAATATTGCGGATAAAAGCCTTCAAAGTTTTATTCAGTTATGCCGAGAATCCATCGATGACACTCGCTGAAGCAGAGTCCCAACTTCAGACTTCATGCGAGGCCACCAGATCCCTATACCTGTTCATGTTGGGCATCATTCCCTATGTGACACGGGAGGCTGCAACAAGGATTGAAAATGCCGGCAGGAAATTCAATCCTACCGAGGAAGAGAAGAATCCGAACATGAAGTTCGTCGCCAACGGCATTTCTCCGCTCCTGGAGAACGATCCTGATTTCAGGAAGCTCATGGACCGGAGGAAACTTTCCTGGGAGCCCTATGACGCTTTCATCAGGGACGTTTACACCTCCATGCTCCAGAAAGATTATTTCAAGGAATATATGGCCGATCCGGAGCGTTCACTCGGGCAGGATGCAGCTCTCTTCGTGAAGATGTTCGAAGAAGAGTTCGTGGATTCTGAGGAACTTGCCAAGATACTCGAGGACATGTCGATCTGGTGGAATGACGACCTTGCATATTCACTGGGAATATGCTGCGACACCATGAAGTCCCTCGCGAAAGGGAAGAGGTGGGAACTCCCTCCTCTCTACCGGAGTGAGATGACTCCCTCCAAATCCAGTGGCAGCGACAAGGCCTTTGTCACAAAGCTGCTGAGGACTTCATATTCATGCTACGAGAAGTATTTCCCGCTCGTCGCTGCAAGCACAGACCAGTGGCAGGACGACCGACTCTTCACCACCGACACCGTCCTGATAATCATGGGTCTTGGGGAAGCAAAGGCATTCCCCGAAATGCCGGTCAGGGTGACTATCAATGAATATGTTGAAATCTCCAAGTACTACAGCACGCCCAAGAGCAAGGCCTTCGTCAACGGCCTCCTTGACAAGCTCATCAAGCAACTTGTCGGCACGGGAGAGATTGTAAAGACCGAGAATTTTGATTAAATTTGTACAAATTAATACTTGCTGAAATGAATATCCTAGCAATCACCCTTCTGCAGACTTCTGCAGGTGCCCCGGGAGCCGCCCCTGCTGGTGGCAGTGGAATGTTCTGGATCATGATGATCCTCCTGTTCGTTATCATGTGGGCCTTCATGATCAGGCCTCAGCGCAAGCAGCAGAAAGAACTTGAGAAATTCCGTAACGAATTGAAGCGCGGCGACAAGGTCGTTACTGCAGGCGGTATCTACGGAATCGTCGACGAGATCAAGGAAAGAAGTGTCCTGATCAAGGTTGACGGAGACGTGAAACTGAGGGTGGACAAGAACTCCATCGTAAGGGATTTCACTGAGGACGCTCCCAAGGCTTAAGCCGTCCCTGGCTTCATGGAATGAGGACGGACTGGCTAAATAAGCTTCAAGAACGTTTGAAACTGAAAAATGGCGGGAGGGACTTCGGAGTTTTCCTGATGTCTCTCTTGCTGGCTTTCGGTATCTGGCTGATTCACAATCTTTCCCTGTCTTATTCAGACACCATGATCGTGCCGGTCATTGCCGAATGCAACATTGATGGCCATTCCAACATCTCTTCAAATTCGAGTTCGATCGCGGCCAGGTGCAGGACCACCGGTTTCAGCCTCCTGAGAAACAGGCATAAGGCAAAGAAGGAAGCTATCCATATCCGCTTCGACACAAAAGACATGCATCATTCAGAAGGGGAAATGTTCTACATCTCTTCTGCTGAACTTGGCAACTATGTCACCGAGATTTTCGGGGACGGTGTCCGGCTTGAATCCTTCCTTTCTGAGACGGTCCAGTTCAGGTTCCCGTACGAGAACAATAAGAGAGTGCCTGTGCAGGCCGTGACTGTGCTATCTTTCAAGCCACAGTACATGGCTATTTCTCCTATCCGGCTGCAGCCTGATTCGATCACTGTCTACGGCGAACCCTTCCATTTGGAAAATGTCGACAGGGTCTTCACTAGGACCATAGACCTGCCTAACCTGAAATCCAGTGCCCATGGTTCGGTCAAGCTCGAACCGATCCTGGGAGTCAGGTTGTCCGACACCGAGGTGAATTATTCCCTCGATGTATCCCGCTTCGTTGAGATCAAGGAAGAAGTCCAGGTGACTACCAGGGGAGTGCCGGCCGGAGTGAGACTCTCTGTATATCCGTCGACAGCAAAGGTTGTCTACAAGTGTACCTTCCCACTTTCGCATGATCCGAGGGACGTGGTACGTTTCTACATAGACTACCGTGAGTTCGAGAAATCGATAGGCGGTCGTTGCATGGCTCATTCAACGGCGATTCCGGACGGCGTGATCGAATATTCAATCGATCCGGAAGTGTTCGACTGTGTGGAGGAGGGAAGGCAATGAAGACAGTTGCGGTCACAGGTGGAATCGGCAGCGGAAAGTCAACTGTCTGTAGCATCCTTTCCGCCAGTGGGATTCCCGTCTATGAGGCTGATTCGGCCGCTAAGAGACTCTATGCCAAGGACGATTCCCTCCTGGATGCAATCGAGGAGGCCTATGGCTGCAGCATCCGTCTTCCCGGAGGTGCGCTCGACACCCGAAAACTGGCTGGGATAGCGTTCTCATCTCCTGACAAGCTCAAGGTTCTCGAGGGTATCGTGCACCCCGCCGTACTCAAGGATTTCCTAAGGTGGAAAGCACTTCAGTCGACTCTGCATGGCGATAAGCCTTATTGCGTGATTGAATCTGCAATAATCCTTGAGAAGCCGGAGTTCCTTTCGCACGTGGATAAGGTGGTGCTTGTTGATGCGTCCCTCTCAACCAGGCTCAGAAGGGCATGCGAGCGTGACGGCGCCGAACCTGAGGAGATTATCCGGAGGATGTCCGCCCAACATTTCGACCTGTCGAAGGTAGATGCGATCTTGAGGAATGAAGGTTCTGAAGCAGATCTTCAGACCGAGACCTTGCGTGTCTTCCGCGGCCTCGATTTATGATTAATTGAATAAAAATGATTAAATTTATCAGATATGAAAACAGATCTTTCAAAAATCCTTTCAATCTCGGGCCAGCATGGACTCTTCCTCTATCTGGCCCAGGCACGTGCAGGTGCCATTGTTGAGAATCTTTCCGACAAGAAGAGGACCGTCGTGGATGCCAAGAACCGCATCACGACCCTTGAAGACATATCCATCTACACATCTGAGGGCGAGACCAAGCTTCGCGAAGTCATGCTTAAGATGAAGGAAGTCCTTGGAGACAATGCTGCTCCTTCACCTAAGGCTGATCCCAAAGAACTCAAGGATCTCTTCAAGAAAGCTCTTCCGGATTACGACGAGGAGCGTTTCTACGTCTCCCACATGAAAAAGGTCGTCGAATGGTACAATGAGATCAGGGAATATGCTTCCTTCGATTTCGTGAACCCGGACGAAGAAACTGAGGCTGAAGCTAAAGAAAAGAGCGAATAGTGAAGTCATTGCAGGTCATAACTCTGGGTTGTTCCAAGAACACGGTTGACACCGAGCATCTTCTTTCGATGCTCCAGGGGGAGTATGAGATCGTGCCCGAGAATGAATCCTCTCCGTCGGTTGACGTCCTTCTGGTCAACACCTGTGGCTTCATAGGTGACGCGAAAGAGGAGTCAATCCAAGCCGTCCTTTCTGCCGCTGAGCGGAAGAAGGCAGGAGAAGTAGGGAAGTTGATGGTGTTCGGCTGCCTGTCACAGAGGTACATGTCCCAGTTGCCTGACCTTATCCCTGAGGTAGACTGCTGGTTCGGCGCCAGGGACCTGACTCCCGTTGCCAATGCTCTTGGAGTCGTCCCTCCTGCCCAGACAGGCCGGTACAGGACGGATTCGCATGCTTATGCCTATTTGAAAATATCCGAAGGTTGTGACCGTCGCTGTGCCTACTGCGCCATTCCGTTCATCAGGGGGCCTCACAGGTCTGTCCCGATGGAAATCCTTGTCAAGGAAGCTGAGACGCTTGCAGCTTCCGGTGTCAAGGAGCTGATCCTCATTGCCCAGGACACTACCTATTATGGACTCGATCTCTACCGCCGGAGGGCTCTGGCGGAGTTGATCAGGAAACTGTCCGCCGTAGATGGCATAGAATGGATCAGGATCCACTATTCTTATCCCGCAGACTTCCCTGAGGATGTCCTCGATGAGATGGCATGCAATCCTAAAGTCTGCAAGTACCTTGACATCCCTCTCCAGCACATTTCCGATAAGGTGCTTTCGATGATGCATCGGCAGGTTGACGGAGCTTGGACAAGGGAACTCGTCAGGAAACTTCGTGAAAGGATTCCTGGAGTCGTCCTTAGGACTACGATGATCGTAGGACATCCGGGAGAAGGGAAGAGGGATTTCGAAGAACTGCTCGACTTCGTACGTGAGGCCCGTTTCGAAAGACTTGGGGCTTTCATGTATTCAGAGGAAGAAGGAACTTTCGGCGCAGACAATTATCGTGACAGGATTTCAAAGAACGAGAAGCGGCGCAGACTTGAAGAGTTGATGCAGGTTCAACGTGAGATCTCCCTGTCATTCAATCAATCAAGGATTTCTACGACTGAGCGGGTACTGGTTGACGATTTCAACGATGGAGTGTTTGTGTGCAGAAGTTCCTCGGAGAGCCCGGATGTGGACGGTGAGATTCTCGTACGCTATAAACCGGAGCTTTTCGGAGGAAAAACACCCGAGGAAATCTGCGGCAAGTTTCTTGAAGTTAAGATAACGGCTGCCGATGAATACGATCTCGTCGCCAGCCCTTCAAAAAGATAAACAGATGAAAACAACTTCACTCAAAGGTATTTTCCTGGTGTCGGCCTTGCTGGCACTCGTGTCCTGCGCTCCGCAGGCTTTTGTTGTAAGACCTGAGATGCGAGGCGCTTCCAAGTCAGGTCTCAATCTTAACGGAAAGACTTTTGCCGTAGTCTACGTGACCGGTAACGAGGCTAATGAGAATGCTTTCAATGCGGCTGTGGCAGACGGTTTCGCAACCAGGCTGGAAGAAGACTATTTCGGTGGCTCGAGGGAAGTCGGCCTGTTCAAGATGGCATCAGTTCCTGGTGCTGACTTTTCCGCCAAGGATACCCTCGTCAACCTGGTCCTGGAATCCGGGAAAGACGTAGTGTTCCTGTTCGACATTCCCGAACTCGGATCTCCGATCGTGGGCGAACCTTTGAAAGTCACATCAACCAAGCCTGTTCCGGCGGATTCTGCTTACGTTTCCAACGTAGCGATGCCATTCACTACCAAGGTCTACGTCTACGACTCCATGAACAAGGAGGACAAAGTCTTCGGATTCACCGGCAGCAAGTCGCTTGCTACGGACGTATATTCCGACGGAAAGGCTTCGAAGAACAAGATCGCTGCAGCTTCTCTGCGTAGCATTCCCGAGATGGCCGAAAAGGCGGGAAGCCTTGCTGCCGCATCCTTCCTTTCCACATGGGTCCAGGACTCTTTCTATGTCATCTATTATGATGGGGCAGAGAAAGCATGGAACACGGCGGCGAACTACGCCTATTCATTTGAATGGGACAAGGCCATAAAGGAATGGATGACACTGGTAGGCAACAAGAATTCTGAGAAAAGGTCATGCGCGGCCTATAACATAGCCCTTGGATGCTTCATGTCCGGACAGCCCGGACTTGCCCTCGAATGGCTCGACCGTTCCGACAAGGACATGCCCGTCAGTCTTTCGAAGCAGCTGAGGGATAAAATCAAGCAATATACAGGACGTTAATGGAAGAATTTGATGTAATCGTCGTTGGTGGGGGTATAACAGGTGCCGGAACCGCAAGGGACTGCGCCTTGAGAGGTTTGAAAGTCCTCCTTATTGAGAGGGGAGACATTGCTACCGGAGCCACCGGACGTAATCACGGTTTGTTGCACAGCGGTGCTCGTTATGCAGTTACTGACAAGGAGTCTGCCGCTGAGTGCATCGAGGAGAACATGATTCTCAAGAGAATTGCACGTCATTGCGTCGACGACACTTCAGGTCTATTCATAACCTTGTCCGAAGATGATCTTGAGTATCAGGCTACTTTCGTAAAGGCCTGTACTGCTGCAGGTATCAAGGCTGAAGTCATGGATCCGAAAGAGGCGATAGCCCTGGAACCTTCCGTCAATCCATCTATCATCGGTGCTGTCAAGGTTCCTGACGGCTCAGTCGATCCGTTCCGTCTCTGCGCGGCAAACATGGTCGACGCCAAGCTTCACGGGGCGAAAATCCTGGTCCACTCAGAAGTAGTCGGCTTCATAAAGGACGGTGACACTGTCAGGGGAGTCAAGGTTCTCGACCATGATTCAAATTCTGTAACTGACTATTATGCACAGGTTACTGTCAATGCCGGCGGTATATGGGGGCATAACATTGCTCTGATGGCCGGTGCGAATATCGGCATGTTCCCTGCGAAAGGTGCCTTGCTCATCTTTGCTCACAGGGTCAACGGAGTCGTACTGAACCGTTGCCGAAAGCCAGCCAACGCTGACATCCTGGTGCCTGGTGACACTGTCTGTATAATCGGTACTACCTCCACCAGGGTACCTTACGAAGAGTGCGACGGAATAAAGGTTACTCCGGATGAAGTCGACCTTCTACTCACGGAAGGTGCGAAACTCGCCCCCAGCCTTGCACAGACTAGGATTCTAAGGGCCTATGCAGGTGTCCGTCCGTTGGTCTCTGCCGACAATGATCCTTCGGGAAGGAATATCAGCCGTGGAATTGTCTGCCTCGATCACGAAAAGCGTGACGGCATCAAGGGCTTCATCAGCATCACTGGTGGTAAACTGATGACCTACAGGCTGATGGCCGAAATGGCCACCGACGCGGTCTGCAAGAAACTTGGTGTCAACGTGGTCTGTACTACCGCCAAGACTCCGCTTCCGGGATCGGAACCTGGAGGTATCGAAAAAGTAGCCAAGAAGATCTGGGATGTCCCTACGACCGCTCAGAAAGCCTCGGTTGGACGTTTTGGTTCAAGGGCTGCCAATCTCGATTTCGATGACGACAACGGAAGCCTTGTCTGCGAGTGCGAACAGGTCTCAGTCGCTGAAGTCGATTCAGCCTTAAAGAACCTTGAGGTCAATGACTTGGTAGACCTGCGCAGAAGGACTCGCGTAGGAATGGGTACTTGCCAGGGTGAGCTATGCGCCTGCAGGGCAGCGGGTCGTTTTGCCAAGGCTACAGAATGTGCTGCGGCAGCAAGGGCAAATCTGAAATCCTTCATGAATGAACGTTGGAAAGGAATGTTCCCTGTCGCATGGGGAGAAACCCTGCGCGAAAGTGCCTACACCCAGTGGGTATATTCAGAGGTCCTTGGCTTGAATGAAGAAATATGAAATTTGACACAATATTGATAGGCGGTGGGATGTCCGCCCTTGTCTGCGGAATCAGACTGCAAAAAGCCGGTCGCAAGTGCCTGATGGTTTCAGCCGGCCAGAATGCCCTTCATTTTTCATCCGGAGCATTTGGACTGCTTGGTCGTCTGTCAGATGGTACTCCGGTAACTGAGCCCCTGAAAGTCCTGTTCTCGCTCCCGGAAAAGCATCCCTATTCGAAGATCGGTACCGACAAGCTCACTGAATATGTGGCCGCGGTTCCTGCTTTCTTCAAGGAATGTGGAATAGAACTTCATCAGGTCTATCCTTCAGATACTTCCCGTTCCGAAGTTGGCGAGGCAATCGTACGCAATGGGTACAGGATGACGCCTATGGGCACCCTGAAGCCTGCATGGCTGGCGATGAAGGATGTGACTCTTCTCGAATCCAAGGACCAGATGCTTGGCAGTAAGGCGCTGATAGTCAATTTCGCTGGATTCCTCGACTTTAACACCCGTTTCATAGCGGAAGGCCTCGAAAGAAGAGGCACTTCCTGCAGGATAGAAGTTGTGAAGCTCAATGATGTCGAGAACATCAGGAAGAACCCGACTGAGATGCGTTCAGTCAATATAGCCCGCGTGATGACCCGTGAGGAGAATTGGAAAGAATTCGGTCACAAGGTCGGCGGACTCGTCAAGGACGAGGACCTTGTAATTCTCCCCGAAGTCTTCGGGCTCGTGAACGATGAGATTACCGGTTGGCTCAGGGAGATGATTCCTGCCAAGGTTATGTTCATCGGAACCATGCCCCCCTCTGTCCCTGGTATCCGTGCTCAGATGCTTCTTAAGAAAGCATTCGAAGCAGCGGGAGGTACCTTCCTCATGGGTGATACGGCTGTCGATCCGGTCATTGAAGATGGCATGGTCAAGAGCATCAAGACCCAGAATCTTGGAGAGATCCGTCTTGAAGCGGACAACTTCGTACTTGCCAGCGGCAACCTTTTCGGTAAAGGATTGGAAGCTACTCCTGACAAAGTCACTGAACCAGTCTTCGGACTTGACGTGGATTTCCCTGAAGGAAGGAAAGACTGGTGTGACGAGGATTTCTTCGCTCCCCAGAATTTCTCAGGATTCGGCGTAGTGACCGACAATAAGTTCCGTGCTGTCAAGGGAGGTGAGACCTTGGGGAACCTCTTCGTTGCCGGCTCTGAAGTCGGTGGATGCAATTCTCTCCAGGAAGGCAGCGGCGCTGGGGTAGCCATCCTCACTGCAATGAGCGTTGCTGATAACATTTTAGCGCTTTAGGAACCATGCAGGAAAGTAATGTAAGCTTCAATAATTTCGAGCAGTGCATAAAGTGTACGATCTGTACCGCATATTGCCCGGTAGTCGCAGTCAATCCATTCTACCCGGGTCCGAAACAAGCTGGGCCTGACGGAGAAAGACTCCGCCTGAAGGACAAGTACTTCTTTGATGAGAATCTCAAGTACTGCATGAACTGCAAGCGCTGTGAAGTCGCCTGTCCATCCGGAGTTAAGATTGCCGACCTTATCCATTCTGCCAGAAGGAGATATTCCCGTGAGATGCCGGATCTACGTGACAGGATACTTGCAAATACTGATTTCATGGGTAAGGTCGCCAGGCCTGTAGCCCCTCTTGTCAATTCGATTGTCAAGATGAAACCGGTCAAAGGAATCATGGATGTCATGCTCGACATCGATAAGGAGAGGACCTTCCCGCAGTACCAGCGGAAGGGTTTCGAAAGCTGGTTCAGGAAGGAGGCCCGCAATGAACAGGGAAGATTCTCCGACAAGGTTGCTTTCTTCCATGGCTGTTCAACGGAATTCCAGCAGCCGGAGGTCGGTAAAGCCTTCGTCAAAGTGATGAATGCACTTGGTTGGGGAGTTGAACTGATGGATGAGAAATGCTGTGGTGTTGCAATGATTTCCAATGGTTTATGGAATTCAGCCAAACGCCATGCCGATCATAACGTCAAGGTGTTCGGCAAAGCCGTTGAAAAGGGAATGCCTATAGTGGCCACCTCTTCGACCTGCGTTTTTACCATGAGAGATGAATATCCGGATGTCCTAGATGTCGACAACTCAGCAGTAAGGGACAGCATAACTATGGTCGAGAAGTTCCTGTTCGAACTTGTCGATTCCGGAAAGGCCAAGTTGGTGTTCCGTGACGACTATCGCGCAAGGGTCGCTTACCATGTGCCATGCCACATGGAGAAACTCGGATGGGGAATATTCACCCGCAGTCTGATGAGTATGATACCGGGAGTTTCCCTGACCGTACTTGACAGCCATTGCTGCGGCATGGCAGGAACTTATGGGTTCAAGAAAGAGAACTACAAGTATTCACAGGAGATCGGACGTCCTCTTTTCGAGCAGATCAAGTCCCTCGCTCCGGATTTTGTCTGCTGCGAATGTGAGACCTGCAAGTGGCAGATTGAGATGTCCACCGGCTACAACGTCCTCAATCCTATCCTGATTCTTGCCGATGCCCTCGACCTGGAAGCTACGGCCAAGGCTAACGGAGTCAACTGAAGGTAGTCTTCTTTAGCACATTTTTTGTAAATTTGCCGTCTATAAAGGTGGGGCGATCTGTCGCGCCGTGAGTTTCGGCTCCCGGTGAGGAAAGTCCGGACAGGAAAGGGCACCCTGCTGAGGAAAGCTCAGATGGGAGTGATCTTATAGCACCGTAACAGAAAACAACCGCCGTAAGGTAAGGGTGAAAACGCGAGGTAAGAGCTCACGACATGCGTCGGCGACGCCGCATGGGTACGGTGCCAGGGCCTGCAAGACCAAATATACTGGCAGATGAGGGCTGCCCGTCCGATGCCAGGGGGTAGGTTGCGAAGATAAATGACAGATTTAAAAACAGAAACCGGCTTACGGCCCCTCCTTTTTATTTTGAATTATTCAGTCATGAGAACTGGGAGGAACATACTTGCAATCTTCATGATGGCACTCTGGGTGTTGTCTGCTTCATCCTGTGCTGATGCCAAGGTCAGGCAGTACAAGATCAAGGTTGTGAAAGAATATCCCCATGACGAAATGTCCTACACACAGGGACTTTTCTTCCAGGGCGACAAGATGATCGAGACCACTGGCCAATGGGGCGAATCTACCTTGAGGCTGGTCGACCTGGCCACCGGTAAGGCGCTGAAGAAATTCGATTTTGACAAGAAGTACTTTCTTGAAGGATCGGTCCAGCTCGGTGACAACATCTACATCCTGACCTGGAAGAACAAGGTTGCCTTCATCTACGACGCAAAGACGCTCGACTACAAGCAGACCTACAGTTATGCACGTGAGGGCTGGGGGCTGACTACTGATGGCAAGAGCCTGATAGCCAGTGACGGCACTTCCCGTCTGTATTGGCTTGATGAACAGTTCAAACAGCAGAAGGCCCTGACAGTCAAGATGAACGGTCGTCCTGTCAATCAACTTAACGAACTTGAATGGATTGACGGAAAGGTCTGGGCTAATGTCTACATGACGGACATGATTGTGATCATCAATCCCCTGAGCGGGGAGGTTGAAGCTACCGTCGACTGCACAGGCCTGCTTCCAAGGCATCTTAGGGACCAGTATACTGACGTCCTTAACGGGATAGCTTACAATCCTGCCACAAAGAAAGTCTACCTTACCGGAAAGTACTGGAAAAGACTCTATGAAGTGGAGCTTGTAGAGAAAAAATAGCTATCTTTGCATCGAAATAAGCGGGGGTACCGGCATAGCCCGGTTGAGATCATACCCATTGAACCTGATGCGGGTAATGCCGCCGAAGGGAAGCATAATCTCACAAACGCCTTTTGTGCGTCCCCTCGCATGAATATTTATTTATTATGCGAGTTTTTTATTTAATGTCCATGGCCGCAGCCCTTCTGTCAGCTGCAGTCTCTTCTAATGCCCAGAATCTTAGCGACACGACTAGGACGGAAGTCCTGGAAGCATCTGTCGTAAAAGGTGTCACGGTCTCCAAGGATGCACCATTTGCAGTAGCCAACATCGACTACAAGGAACTTGGTTCCTTCTCAAAATCAGGGAAAGAGATTCCGTTCCTGCTTTCTTCCACTCCGGGAGTACTCTCTTGGAGTGAGAACGGGGTCGGTACCGGTACCACATTCCTTCGCATACGTGGAGCAGGGGATTCGAGGATCAATGTCACAATTGATGGGGTACCTCTCAATTCTCCTGAGGACCAGAGTGTTTTCTGGGCCAACATGAACAGCTATTCCCACTTCCTGGAAAGCATCCAGATACAAAGGGGAGTCGGAACTTCCACCAATGGTGACGGTGCCTTCGGAGGAAGTGTCGCACTGCGCACTAGAGCGATTTCCTATGATCCAAACGCCCAGTTCGATGTCTCTTATGGGAGCTACAACACTTACAATACCGGCCTGTCACTTTCTACCGGCCTGCTTTGGAACAGGCTGGTAGCAGATGCTGCATTCCACACAACCGGCACTGACGGCTATGTCCACGGTACAGCAGGTAAGTCTGGTTCATGGTACGGTGGCCTGACATGGCTGGGACGTTCATTCATCCTCAAATACAGGAATATAGGCAACTATGAGCAGACCGGTCAGGCTTGGAACGCCGTTACGGCGGGCAACGGGGATTACAGCTTGATGGACGGAAACTATGACGATGGAACCTGGAGTTACACTACAAAGACAGGCATTAAGACTTACAAGGACATGTACAGGGTCGGCCTGGGAGGATTCAACAGTCTTTATGAGAGACTTGTCACCGGACCTGACGGTCTATTCGTCAAGAACGAGGAAGGAAAGTATGCCACTGAGCGTTACAAGATGCGCGACGGCTCTTTCTGGCCTCAGACTACGGATAATTTCTGGCAGGACCATAACATCCTCTCCATTGCAATCAATCCCGCCGATTATTGGATAATCAACCTCGCCGCCCATTACACCCACGGCCATGGTTATTATGAAGAGTTCCGTCCCGACAACAAGCTCAAGAAGTTCGGCCTGACTGATCCTGACTTGGTGAGGACAGACTTCGTACGCAGGAAGGGTCTCACCCAGGATACATACGGTGTGGTCGGAAGCATCAGTTACGAGAATGACAAATGGGATGTCATCGGAGGTTTCTCGGTCCAGCAGTTCGACGGCAACCACTACGGCTTCCTTACCTATGTCAAGGATCAGGCTCTTGCCGACAGGATCCTTGCCTCAGGGCCTTACAGATATTATGATTCTGATGCTGCCAAGTTCGACGGGAGCGCCTATCTCAAGGCCACATATTCCTTCGCTCCGGACTGGGAGGTCTTTGCTGATGCCCAGTACCGCCGCGTGAGGTACATCACAGACGGAATCAACGACAAGTTCTACGAAGAGGGTGGCCGTTGGTACAACCAGCCCCTTGACATTGACGAGACTTACAACTTTTTCAATCCGAAGTTAGGCCTCAGTTGGGTGAAGGATTACAATCATCTCTATGCCTCCGCCGCAGTCAGCCACAGGGAACCACAGAGGGATAATTTTACGGACAACTACAAATATCCCTTCCCGGTTGCCGAGCGCGTGTTCGACTACGAGCTTGGTTATAATTACGCAGCCTACAAGTTCCAGGCAGGCGCCAACCTCTACTACATGGATTATGACAACCAGCTTGTACAGACCGGAGAGCTGAGCGAGATAGGGGAGCCCCTTACGGCGAATGTCAAGAAGTCATTCAGGTCAGGTGTCGAATTGACGGCAGCATGGAATGTGTCCAGGCTCCTTACCCTGGAAGGGAACGCTGCCTTAAGCGTCAACAAGTTGAAAGATTTCACCGAGATGGCCAGTGTCGACTGGGATGACTCGTTCAGGCCGATCCACTATGATGATGCCACCCTGGCATTCTCACCTTCATGCATCTTGAACGGGTTCATTAGATTCCATCATAAAGGATTCGAGGCAGTCTGGCACACCAACTTCGTTTCGAGACAGTACCTTGACAACTCCCAGAACATTGACCGGTCGCTGCCAGCATATACCTTCTCCGACCTGAACTTCACGTATTCAAAGAGCTTCCCCAAGCTCCTTGTCAAGGAGGCCGTGTTCGGACTTAGGTTCGGGAATATATTCAATGCCCATTATGCCACAAGCGGATGGGTATATTCTTCGATCCTTGAAGACTACAACCACCCGGACAGCAACCGCTACTATCAGATCGGCTTCGTTCCGATGGCAGGATTCAATGTGATGGGAACCCTCTCGCTAAGGTTCTGATTTTTTGTTTCCCAGCAGGATTTTGCGTAAGTTTGCATATTGATTTACGAATCTATGGGTTTGCTGTTCACTTTCCTGCTGGGAACGCTCTGCGTTTCATTCCTCTGTTCCATTCTGGAGTCTGTCCTGATGTCGACTCCTCTCTCGTTCATTACCATGAAGAAGGAACAGGGCTACAAGCTTGCAGACAAGTTCCTGGACTACAAGACTGACACGGAGAAACCATTGGCGGCAATCCTCTCGCTGAACACTATTGCGAACACGATCGGCGCCGCTGGTGTCGGCCGTCAGGCTACGATCCTATTCGGCAGCACATGGTTCGGAATCATTTCTGCTATCACCACTCTGCTTATCCTGATCTTCGCTGAGATAGTTCCGAAGACCATCGGCACTTCCTACTGGAAGAACCTTATGGGGTTCACGACAAGGGCTATTTCGATCCTGATCGTACTCATGTACCCACTCGTCCTTCTGGTAAGTCTGATCGTCAGGATGATGTCCACCGGAGACGAGGATGAGGCGACAGTCAGCAGGGAAGAAGTGACTGCAATGGCGAACATCGGGGTGGAAGAGGGAGTAATCGATTCAGACGAGAACAAGGTCATCCAGAATATAATGAAACTGGATAATGTCCAGGCCTATGAGGCCATGACTCCGAGGATCGTGGCGATGACTGCCCAGGAGAACATGACCCTTAAGAACTTCTACAAGAACGACCAGTACCTCCATTACTCCAGGATTCCTGTCTATGGTGACTCTCCGGAATATATCACCGGCTACATCCTCTTGAGCGATGCGCTCGAAGGACTCGCCGACGATGAGTTCGACAAGAGGCTCAAGGAGCTTAAGAGGCCGATTTCCTATTTCAAGGAGGAAGAGTCGCTCAGCACGGTCTGGGAAGAACTCCTCAAGAAGCGTGAACAGATGGCCCTGATTATTGATGAATATGGATGCTTTCAGGGAATCGTCACACTGGAGGACATCATCGAAACTATCCTCGGCCTCGAGATCATCGATGAGAACGACCAGGCCATAGACATGCAGCAATTTGCACGCGAACGCTGGGAGCGTCGCCAGAAGCGCTTCCGTACTACCATCAATCTTCCCAAGGAGGAAGAAAAACCTCAGGAATAATTATCTGTTCTTGGAATCCAGGATTATAGTGACTGGACCGTCATTCAGAAGATCGACCTTCATGTAAGCTCCGAATTCCCCTGTACCTACAGGTTTGCCGATCGCGTCGGACATGCAGCGGCAGAATTCTTCGTAGAGAGGAATGGAAATCTCGTGCCGTGCCGCCTTTATGTAGGAAGGGCGGTTGCCTCGCCTGCAGTCAGCCATGAGGGTGAACTGGCTGACCACAAGGACTTCACCTCCGATGTCGATTACGGAAAGGTTCATGACTCCGTCAGTATCATCGAAAATCCGCATGGCGGAAATCTTCCTTACCAGCCAGGCGATGTCTTCCTGTCCGTCATCTTCTCCGACTCCAAGGAGGACAAGAAGTCCCTGACCTATTGAGGATTTAAGGTTTCCGTCAATTTTTACGCTCGCGTTAGCTACTCTTTGGATCACAGCTTTCATGAATGCAAATCTACTCAAAAAAGGCAAGATTATTGCAGAAACAGCTCCCGTTCGATACTACATGATGAAGAAATCCTTAAGCATAATAGCATTCCTGCTTCTATTACTTCCGCAATATGCGTATTCCCAATTGATTTCACACCACGGAGTTGTACCCGGAGGCTATGATTTCTGGGTCTATGTACCGCAGGAGCACCAGGCTCGTGACACTACAAAGCTTCCGCTGGTCCTCTTCCTGCACGGAAAGAGCCTCAGTGGCAGCAATCTTGAAAAGGTGCGTAGCTACGGCCCTTTGGAGGCCCTGAAATTCGGCCGCAGGATAGACGCCCTCATACTTGCCCCTCAGGCCCAGAACGGATGGACGCCCTCCAGGGTTTTGAAGGTTCTCGACTGGACCGAAGACAACTATCCTGTCGACACGAACAGAATTTACGTTTTCGGAATGAGCATGGGAGGCTACGGGACGATTGATTTCGTGGGAACCTATCCGGACAAGGTTGCAGCAGCTATCGCGATGTGCGGTGGTGGGACGATAAAGGATTATTCAGGGCTGAACAAGGTCCCTCTATGGATAATACATGGTACCTCTGATTCTGCTGTGCCTTACAAGGAGTCTGAGAAGGTGGTCGACGCCATGAAGGCCGCAGGTCCGACGGACCTTCTGAGATTTGACCTGATTAAGGGGGCTAGTCATTCCAGGCTTGGCAGGGTCTTCTATATGAGCGAGCCTTACGAGTGGCTCTCTAAGCATTCTTTGGCAGATTCCGTGCGGACCCTTGACACAAGTGTCCAGATCACCGATGCTGGAATGACGAATGCTTACCGGAGCATGCCTGGGCGTAGGACCCTCAAGGTTATTGAATATAAGAGACCAGCCAGAGTCCATGAGCCTGTCGAAAGGGTCGAAAAGACCGATGTCGTCGAACCGACAGCATCCACGGACAGTATCTACATAGTGAAAGCAGGCGACACCCTGGCCAAGATTGCCAAGAAGTACGGCACGACTGTCGATTCGCTGTGTGAAAAGAACATTATTACCAGGCGGACGATACTCCGGATAGGCAGGAGGCTCATCCTATAGGAAAGCCTGCAGCTCTTCGTAAAAGCGCTGGGTAGGGAAGCCCATTACATTGTAGAAGGATCCTTCTATACCTGTAATACCTATATATCCTATCCATTCCTGGATGCCATAGGCGCCGGCTTTATCAAACGGCTTGTAGTTGTCGATATAATAATCTATCTCCTTATCCGACAGGTTTTTGAAGAAAACATTTGAAGTGACGGAGAAGGTCTTTTCGCGATCTTTGCTGCGGATTGTCACTGCAGTTATGACCTGATGCTCGCGCCCTGATAGAAGCTTCAGCATCCTGACGGCATCACTGCGGTCGTGCGGTTTGCCGAGTATCTCCTCTCCGCAAAGGACCATCGTGTCGGAAGTTACCAGTACCTCATCTTCTTCGAGTTGCCGGTGGAAGCCATGGGACTTGCCTGAGGACATCAGCTCAGGCACCTTGACATGAGGAGTCTCAGGGGAATATGTCTCCACGAAAGATGTACCGGTGTCGACAGTGAAATCGAGACCGAGGGCAGCCATGAGTTCCCTTCGCCTGGGGGAGTTGGAAGCTAGGATAATCTTCATCAGAACTTGTTCTTGTAGACCTGGACGTCAAAGTTCCAGTGTCCCTGTGCCTTCATGACCTCTTCCATGTGGTGTCGGACGCAACCCTTGCCACCAGGGAAAGTAGAGACGATGTCGGCGGCAGCCCTCGCTTCTTCACATGCGTCAGAAGGTGCGATACCAATGCCTGCTGCAAGGATTACCGGGATGTCAGGGATATCATCGCCGAAATACATGACTTCGGAATGCTCCAGGCCATATCTCCTGCAAAAGTCCTCAAAGTCGGCAAGTTTGTCGCGTGAACCGAGGTAGATGTCCTCCGGGGGGATTCCGTTGCCTTTGTATCTGGCACGTACGCTCTGGGAACGGGCTCCGGTGATTACCGCAACAGGGTAGCCGTTCATGGAAGCCATCCTGACTGCAAATCCGTCCTTGGCATCGAATGTACGGTAGAGCTGGCCTTCCAGGTCAGCAAGTATTCCACCGTCAGTCATCACGCCGTCGATGTCGAACGCGAAACCTTTGATGTCTTTAAGATCGGTCATAACCTATGATTTATTTCCTCCTTGACCGAACTGGGGAAGGTCTCCGAGGTTGAAAGTCCCACCAGGCTGGGGCTGGCCGCCAAGTTGGATCAGGCCGAACTGGGATTCATACTTCGTAACATTGTCCATCAGGGCGTTCAGAAGCCTCTTCGCATGCTCGGGAGTCATTATGATCCTGTTACCGATGTCGGGCTTGGGGAGTCCAGGCAACATTGTGGCGAAATCAATGATGAATTCGCTGTGTGAGTGGGTGATTATTGCAAGGTTAGAATAGGTTCCCTTGGCGATCTCGGGTCTGATCTCGAGACTTATTTCCTTTTTCTCTTCCATGATAGTCTGGTATTGTGAAGCAAAATTAGTGAAAAATATGCTATATTTGTAATTCTTGAATGCAGTATGAACGATATGAGCGAGAAAAAAGAACTCTCCGCAAAGTACAATCCGGCCGAAGTCGAGGACAAATGGTACTCCTGGTGGCTGGAGCACGGATGTTTCCATTCCGAGCCCGATGAAAGGGATCCTTACACCATAGTAATACCTCCGCCCAACGTGACCGGTATCCTTCACATGGGCCATGTCCTGAACAACACTCTTAATGACGTGCTGATCCGCAAGGCTCGCATGGACGGAAAGAACGCATGCTGGGTTCCCGGCACAGACCACGCATCCATCGCAACCGAAAGCAAGGTCGTAGCCAGGCTTAAGGAAAGAGGGATTTCCAAGGAAGACATCACTCGTGAGGAATTCATGAAATACGCCTGGGAGTGGAAGGAAGAGCATGGAGGCATTATCCTCCAGCAGCTTCGCAAACTCGGCGCCTCCTGCGACTGGGACCGGACCAAGTTCACCATGGATCCTGAACTCTCCGATGCTGTCATCGCTACCTTCTGCTATTTCTACAAGAAGGGCTTGATTTACAGGGGAGTGAGGATGGTCAACTGGGATCCTGTGGCTCTCACCGCCATAAGTGATGACGAGGTTATCCACAGGGACACGAAGAGCCATTTCTATCACCTTAGATATTATATTTCCGACGGAAAGGGCAATCCGACCGACAAGTATCTTGTGATTGCTACAACCCGTCCTGAGACAATAATGGCCGACTCCGCCATCTGCGTCAATCCTGCAGACGAGCGCTATCACTGGCTTAAGGGCAAGAAGGTCCTTATCCCTCTGATCGGCAGGGAAATACCCGTGATCGAAGACAGCTATGTCGAGATGGATTTCGGTACCGGCTGCCTCAAGGTGACTCCTGCCCACGATGCACATGACTATGAAATCGGTCTTAGGCACAACCTTCCTATCATCAACATAATTGACGACCATGGCCGCCTGACTGAAGATGCTACCATACTGGTGGGTGAAGACAGGTTCGTGGCCAGGAAGAAGATCGTAAGGATGCTGGAGGAAGCCGGCAATCTCGAGAAGGTCGAGGAATATGTTTCCCCGGTCGGTTATTCAGAAAGGACTGACGCCGTCATAGAGCCTAAGCTGTCCGCACAGTGGTTCCTGAAGATGGAAGACCTCGCTGCATCGGCGCTCGACAAGGTCGAGTCCGGCAGGATCAAGTTCATTCCTGACAAGTACCGCAACACCTATCGTCATTGGATGGAGAATGTCCACGACTGGTGCATTTCCCGCCAGCTCTGGTGGGGACAGAGGATTCCTGCCTACTACCTGCCTGATGGCCAGATAGTTGTCGAAGAAACTCCTGAAAAGGCCCTTGAAGCTGCCAGGAAGATCAATCCGGCCTATACAGCTGCTGACCTCAAGCAAGACGAAGACGTACTTGACACCTGGTTCTCCAGCTGGCTCTGGCCGATCTCTGTCTTTGATGCAAAGCGTCCAGGACACCCTGAGCATGAGCCCAACAAGGACCTTTCCTACTACTATCCTACAAGCGACCTTGTGACCGGCCCGGACATCATTTTCTTCTGGGTGGCCAGGATGATCATGGCAGGAGGGGAGTTCATGAACGACATTCCATTCAGCAATGTCTACTTTACCGGAATTGTCCGTGACAAGCTCGGACGCAAGATGAGCAAGACTCTTGGCAATTCACCGGATCCACTTGTGCTGATAGAGAAGTATGGAGCGGATGCCGTGAGGATCGGAATGCTTCTCTGCTCCTCAGCGGGCAATGACATCTTCTACGATGAAAGCCAGGTGGAGCAGGGCAGGAATTTCTGCAACAAGATCTGGAATTCCTTCCGCCTTGTCCAGGGATGGAAAGTTGATGAAACACTTCAGCAGAGTGCAGTTAATGCCCTTGCGGTCAAATGGTTCGACAGTAAACTCAGTCAAACTATCCAATCAGTCGAAGAGCATTATTCCAAGTTCAGGATCTCTGATGCCCTGATGGCAATCTATAAGCTTTTCTGGGACGATTACTGCTCATGGTACCTTGAGGCCGTGAAGCCCGCATTCGGTGAGGCCATCGACAAGGCTTCGATGGATGCAACCCAGGTATTCCTCGAGAAGCTCCTGAAGTTGATCCATCCTGTCATGCCTTTCATCAGCGAGGAACTTTGGCAGTCACTCGCAGGACGCAAGGAAGGGGAGACGATCATGTACCAGCCCAGTCCGGTTGCAGGAGAGATTGATGAAACCACCATAAACGGATTCGAAGCAGCCAAGGAGCTTGCTGGTGGAGTCCGCGCAACGAGGCAGCAGAAGAATATTCCTCCGAAGGAACCTCTCGATATAAAGGTTAAGGGTGATTTCCCGATGGAGATGATCCCGGTTGTGGCGAAGCTTGCCAACCTCGGTTCTGCCGAAAAGGTAACTGAATCCGTCGAAGGCAACGGCATTTCATTCATGGTCGGTACGGTTGAGATATTCATCCCGCTCGACGGACTGGTGGATGCCGGAGAAGAGATCGCCAAGATGGAATCTGAGCTCTCGAGGCTCCGCGGTTTCCTCGAAGGTGTACGCAAAAAGCTCTCGAACGAGGCTTTCACAGCCCATGCACCGGAGAAAGTCGTCGCCATGGAGCGCAAGAAGGAGGCTGATGCCCTCCTGAAGATTGAAAACTTAGAAAAGAGCCTTAATGCTCTGAAAAACAAGTAGTGCAACTTAAAAGTTTTAAGTATTAACTTTTTTGTTATGGTATATTCCGAGACATTTTTCCCGGTCAGATACTACGAAACGGACCAGATGGGCATAGTCCATCACTCGAATTACATAAGGTATTTCGAGTGCGCCCGCAACAACATGATGCGAGAGTTCGGTTATCCGATCGAGAGATGCGAGGAGGACGGTGTGACCATACCCCTGGTCTCCCTTGAGTGCCGCTATAAGTTTCCGGCCAAGATGGGGGATGACCTTAAGGTTATCGCCACGATAGAAGAAGAACCGCTGGCCAAGCTCAAGATCAAGCAGGCCGTCTACAATCAGGACGGAGTGCTTTGCGCAGACGGACTAGTCGTGCTCGGCTTCCTCAGCAAGGCCACCGGCCGTCCTACGCGGTGCCCGGAACCGCTTGTGGAAGCTATCCGTTCCCACATGGGTGACAGATATTATATTTAGAAACCTTTAATATTCATGAATATGCTTACATTTATTCCATTAGGTGTCGTAGGGCCCTGGCAGATTGTCATCATCGCCCTCGTTATTCTCCTCCTTTTCGGCGGAAAGAAGATTCCTGAGCTCATGCATGGACTTGGCAAGGGCATGAAGAGCTTCAAGGAAGGCATGAACGAAGTCGAGAAGCAGATTGATGACATCGACAAGGACATCAACTCTGCAGCCAAGAGCCCGGACAAGATCGAGAAGAAGGACGAATACAACAAGTAAGACTGTGGCAGAAGAAGAGAAAAAGCTCCAGGATGGTGCTGAGATGTCCTTCTGGGACCATCTCGAAGTACTGAGAGGAACCTTGTTCCGCTCATTGCTTGCTATTACCGTCATCAGCGTCATCGTCTTCTGCTTCAAGAAGTTCGTCTTTGACGACGTGGTCCTTGCTCCGACGAGGAGTGATTTCTGGGTCTACAGGCTTTTCAAGATGGATTTGAACATGAACCTGGTGAATCTCGAGATTTCCACCCAGTTCTTCGTCCATCTGAAGGTTGCCTTCCAGCTGGGATTTATCCTATCCTTCCCTTTCATTATCTGGGAGATTTGGAAATTCATAGCCCCGGCTCTCTACCAGAATGAGAAAAAGACGATCAGCGGTGTCTTCATCGCTGCCTCGTTCCTTTTCTACCTCGGCCTGTACATCGGCTATATCCTGATCGTACCGATCTCGCTCAACTTCTTCCTTGGCTACAAGATCAGTGATACTATAGTGAATACGATATCGCTCAATTCGTACATATCATTGTTCACATCTTGTATCCTGGCGTTCGGAATCGTGTTTGAGTTCCCTGCTGTGATAGTCATACTCAACAAGCTTGGCATCATCTACAGGGACACTCTGACCAAGTACCGCAAGCATGCAATCGTGGTTGTCCTCTGTATTGCAGCCTTGATTACACCGGCGGATCCCTTCTCCATGATGATCGCAGCTGCTCCGTTGCTGCTGCTTTACGAGGCCAGCATCCTGTGCTGCAAGCCGCGGCCTGAAGAGGAAGGGGAGACCCTGCCGGCCAACGTCTCTGAGGAATGATCTCCATTAACGGGCTGACTGTAGCCTATGGCGGGTTTACACTGCTGGACAACATAGATTTCCACATTAGCGGGTCTGACAAGATCGGACTCGTAGGTAAGAATGGTGCCGGCAAGTCGACAGTAATGAAGCTTATCTGTGGAATCCAGAATCCGACCTCGGGGTCTGTGGACATGCCTAACGATTTGAGGATAGGATACCTGCCCCAGATCATGGAGCACTCGAAGGGACGGACCGTGCTTGAAGAAACGCTTACGGCTTTCGATCACATCAATTCAATCAACGACGAGATCGAAGGGATCAATCTTCAGCTGGCGGAGAGGACTGATTATGAGTCTGCATCGTACCTGGAGCTGATTACACGCCTGAATGATCTTACCGACAGCCTTGCGATGACTCATAGTGAGCCTCTCGAAGTCCTGGCAGAAAAGACGCTGCTTGGCTTGGGTTTCAAGGACTCCGACTTCAACCGAAGGACAGAGACATTCAGCCAAGGCTGGAACATGAGGATCGAACTTGCCAAGGTCCTGCTTTCTTCTCCTGATGCCCTGCTGCTCGACGAGCCGACCAATCATCTTGACATTGAGTCGATTGAGTGGCTGGAAGATTATCTGAAATCTTACAGGGGCGCTCTGTTGCTGGTCTCCCATGACAGGAAGTTCCTGGACAACGTGACGAACAGAACTGTCGAGATCATGCTCGGGCACATCCACGACTACAAGGTTCCCTATAGCAAATATCTGGAACTTAGGAAGGAAAGGCTCGAACAACAGACTGCTGCCTACGAAAACCAGCAGCGGATGATCGAGAAGACTGAGGATTTCATCAACCGGTTCCGTTACAAACCTACCAAGTCCAACCAAGTCCAGTCAAGGATCAAACAGCTTGAGAAACTGGACAGGATTGAGGTAGATGAGACTGACAATGTGACTCTTACGGTGAAATTCCCACCGGCTCCGAGGGCTGGTGACATTGTCTTCAAGGCTTCCGGCCTCTCTGCAGGTTATCCAGGCAAGGTAGTCTTCACTGGTGCCGACATAGAGGTAAAAAGGGGAGAGAAAGTCGCCCTGATCGGGCGAAACGGCGAAGGCAAGACCACTCTGATGCGTGTGATTACGGGTGAATTGTCCCCGTTGGACGGTGAAGCGAAGACAGGCTACAATGTCAGCATGGGCTACTATGCCCAGAATCAGGAAGATATACTCGACGGAAGCCTTACGGTCTGGGAGACCCTGGAGAGAATAGCGGTCGGAGACATAAGGACCAAGCTAAGGGACATCCTGGCCCAGTTCCTTTTCAGGGGCGATGACATCGACAAGAAGGTCAGCATCCTTTCCGGAGGGGAGCGTGCACGTCTCGGTATGGCTAAGTTCATGCTTCAACCCTATAATCTCCTGGCGCTTGACGAGCCTACTAACCACATGGACATCAAGTCCAAGGAAATTCTCAAGCAGGCTCTCAAGGCTTATGATGGCACGTTGATTGTTGTGTCTCATGACAGGGATTTCCTGGATGGCCTCGTGGACAAGATGTATGAATTCCGTGACGGCAAAGTCCGGGAACACCTTGGTAGCATCAGTGACTTCCTTGAAAAGAGGAAGATAGAAAGCCTGCAGGAGCTTGAAAGACGTTTTCCTGCTGCCGAATCAAACGTCCCGGACAGTTCACCGACGATTGGACGGGTAAGTACATCAACGGCAGCGACAGGAAAGAAGGAACAAGCGAAGCAGAATTTTGAGCAGCGCAGGAGTGAATCCAAGGAAATCAGGCGCATTAAACATCGTGTAGAGTTCCTTGAAGGCGAGATAGGTAAGGTGGAAGCCAAAATGAAAGAGATTGAAAAGATCCTATCAAATCCTACCTCTAGCGACGACATTATGGAACTCACGAGGACCTATCTGGAATCAAAGAGGGAACTGGATGCAAAAACAGCTGAATGGGAGGACCTGATGCTAAAGTTAGATGAATAGAAACTGTAAATGATTATGAATATGAAAGCTTTGATTTACAAGACTGTTGCGGTGGCCACTTTGACCATGGCTTCAGTATTCGGGTTTGCACAGACCCGTACTATCGAACATGATTTTTCTCCGTTCGACGCCATTGAAGCTTCCAACGGATTCAAGGTCTCTACTTCGGCCAGTGATTCCTACGGTGTCAAGCTTACAGTAGACGATGCACTCGAAAGCTACGTCGAATGCTATGTCAAAGCCGGAACCCTCCACATCTCCCTGGATGACAAGAGTATTCCCAAAGACTTGAAGAGGCAGTACAAAGGTCGCAATTCAAGCGATCCTACACTTGTAGCGATTGTTTATTTGCCAACACTTAAATCATTAACCCTTAATGATGATTCAGAGTTTTTAAACTCACCAAATTTCAGTGGCGAGTCATTTACTCTGGCCATGAACGGCACATCCAAGATCAACAACATGAAGGTTGTGGCTAAGGTTGTGAACATAAACCTCACCAAGAATGCCAAGCTTACCGGAGCCAAGGTGACTTCCGAAGGTGACATTGCAATCAATGCTGACGGCAAGGTTGCCGTGGATATGGAATGTGCTGCGGAGAATCTTCTCATTTCAGCCTCCGGGTCGTCGGATCTTAATCTCAATGTGAAAGTCGAGAAAAAGGTGGATCAGGCAATCGCCGGTTCTTCAAAAACAACACTTTCCGGTTCATCGGAATCCCTTGTTGTCAATGGCAAGGCCATCTCATCCAAGATAGAGGCTGCTGGTCTGAAAGTAGCATCAGCCGTCCTGACAGTCGCTGGTGCCGACGTCAATGTCTCTCCCACCGATAGCATTGAATTCGACCTGGGCAGGGGAAGCCAGGTGACATATTCAGGAGATCCTGTCGTCAAGATTGCCAAGATTCAGAACGCAACAGTCATACATCAGTAATGTTTGTTCTTGATTCCCATTGTGATACGCCCACAATGATGATGCGTGGGCTGGACCTGGGCGCAGTGAAAGGCTGCGGTCATGTCGATATCGACAAGCTCAAAAGGGGAGGCGTTGATGCCTCCTTTTTTGCCTTGTACACCTCAGCTGAACTATCTCCTGACGAATCGACAAGGTACACCCTGGAGATGTTGGGAAAGATTTACGATGCCCTGGACGTCTACAAGGACAGCATAGCCCTCGCAACATCTCCATCCGAAGCCTTGCGAAATAAAGAAAATGGACTGATTTCCATATTCATAGGCATGGAAAACGGTTCTCCTATACAGAAGTCGCTTTCCCTTCTAAGGATGTATTATCGTTTCGGTGTCAGGTACATGACACTTACTCATAACGGGGACAACGAGATTGCAGATGCCGCGGCAGAGGGACATCGGTGGCATGGATTGAGCCCGTTCGGAAGGGAAGTGGTTGAAGAGATGAACCGCCTCGGAATGATTGTAGACGTCGCGCATGTCTCCGACGAGACATTCTACGATGTCATCAGATGCTCAAAGGCTCCGATAGTCTCCACTCACTCTTGCTGCAGGGCTCTGGCAAGTCATCCCAGGAATATGACCGACGAGATGATCAGAACAATGGCAGACAGGGGAGGTGTCATCCAGATCAACTTCTACCCGGCATTCCTTTCTGACACTTACCAGGAAAGGATGCCTTCGGTTAAAGACATAGCCGCCCACATCGACCATGCTGTCAAGGTCGGAGGGATTGAACATGTAGGGATAGGAACCGATTACGATGGCATTGAAATCACTCCCGAAGGCATGGAAGACATTTCAAAGCTGCCGAAGATTTTCGACGAATTGACAATAAAAGGTTACACCGAAGACGAAATTGAGAAGATTGCAGGCGGAAATTTCATCAGAGTCTTTAACGAAGTGATTTCATGTTCGTTAGGGCAATAGTTCCGCCTGTAAATAATTTATGCAACATAAATGTTAATAGTTGTAACACTTATGTTGCATTTATTATTTACTAACGTTTTAAGTCATTTAGCACAAATAGACGGAGAGCATCGATTGCTGCGGACGAGAATCTCTCAATATTCGTCTTTCTGTCATTCTTGAAGACCTTTGTTAGGGTGGTGGTACCGTTAGGACCGGAGAGCCCGATCCACACAGTTCCGACTGGGTTCCTGTCATCACCGCCAGGGCCTGCCAGACCTGTAGTGGCCACCGCATAGGTACTGCCTGTCAGCTTCCGGACTCCGTCGGCCATTGCGGCTGCAACTTCGGAACTGACGACTCCATAGGATATGATATCGTCCGGATGAACATCAAGTACCCTTTGCTTGACCGCTATTGCATAAGAGGTCACCGAGCCGAGAAAATATTCAGAAGCACCCGGAACAGAGGTTATCAAAGATGCTATCATGCCTCCTGTGCAGGATTCTGCCGCGCTGATAGTCATTCCAGTGCCTCTGAATAGGGATCCAAGCGCATTCTGAAGAGTGTCGTCCTGGTAGGAATAGATCATATCGCCAAGGATGGGACGAAGTTTTGCAAACTCCTCATCTATGCGTTTTTCCTCTTCTTCACGGTTTCCGCCATAGATGGAAAGCCTGAGCCTGACACCAGTTAGCTGATTGGGGAGGTAGGCGAGATGCATGTCGGATGGAAGATTGTCCTCCCAGTCCTCTATCTTCTTCGAAAGTGCGGATTCAGCCATGCCGGAGACCATGATGCACTTATGGAATATGTCTGAAAGGGGATTGTGCGACTTAATGTCGCTGACCACGTCCGGCAAGGCTCCAATAGCCTCAAAAGGCACTCCTGGAAGAGAATACAAGGTCGCCGGGTGGCCGAATCTCTCTTCTGGGAAACGGAAGACCATGACCGGGGCGGTTCCTTTCTGGTTGGGGATAACCTCACAGGTGTCAGGGACAAGTGCCTGAGCCCTGTTGATGTCAAGCACGTCAAGGCCGCGGGCTTTAAGAATCCTGTGTACGATCTCGAGCTGGGGCTCGTTCATAACATATCCCTTGCTGCCGGAAAGTTCAGCAAGGGCGGCTTTGGTGATGTCGTCCTTGGTTGGACCAAGACCTCCGGTAGAAATAACTATCTGATTATGTTCCAACTCATTGCGAAGATTGTCTATGATTGTATCATGATCATCGCCAATCGACAGCATACGGGTCACCATTACACCGTTTTCCTCGAGTGTCCTTGCAATTACGGATGAATTGGTGTCAAGGATCTGTCCTATCAAGATCTCGTCACCTATCGTACAGATTGAAGCCTGTGTCATTATTATAAATTCTTGAGTATGTTCTTCACTGCGCTGGGGCCCTCATAAACGAAACCAGTGCAGATTTCTATCAGCGATGCACCAGCCTGCAGCATCTGGGTTGCCTGGTCGGCATTCATTATGCCACCGACACCGATCACCGGGAGACGTCCTTCTGTCTTGTCATGGATGTAGCGTACCAATGCCAGGCTGCGCTCGAAAAGAGGTGCTCCGGACAGGCCTCCGTTGCCGATCTTTTCGACTTTTTCGCGGGGTGTTGTCAGGCCTTCACGTGAAGTGGTGGTGTTTCCGGCCACGATTCCGTCGATTCCTGAGATTAAGCTGTAGTTCAGGATCTCGTCCAGTTCCTCATGAGGAATGTCAGGGGAGACCTTGACCAGAAGTGGCTTGTAGGTGTCATAGCAGACCCTCAGGTCCAGGAGTGGATCAACTAGATCAGAAAGGTAGGAAACGTCCTGAAGGTGCTGCAAACCCTCTACATTCGGGCATGATACGTTGATAGTGAACATGTCCACGAAATCGTAGAGATACGAAAACGCCTTCTTGTAGTCATTTACGATGTCTGCTTCTGAAGCAGAGGAACTGTTCTTTGCAATGCTGGCACAGATAATGGTCCTGGGAGGGTCGGATTTGATCCGGTTTATGGCATGCAGCATTCCCTTGTTATTGATTCCCATCCTGTTTATCAGGGCCCTGTCCTGGGGAAGGCGGAATAGCCTGGGACGTGGATTGCCATCCTGTGGCTCAGGCGTCAGGGAACCTATCTCAATGAAGGAAAAACCGAACCAGGCAAGCTCATTATAATGGTCTCCATTCTTGTCTATTCCGGCTGCAAGACCAACCGGATTGGGGAATTCCAGTCCGAACAGATTGCGCCTCAGAGAAGGATCGTCATAATTGAAAAATAACCTCAAGGCTTTCCCCAGGAGAGGGATCCTGCGGGCTACACCAAGCATCCGGAGGGTGATGTTGTGTGCACGTTCCGGTGAAAGCTTGAACAAAATGGGACGGATAAGCTGCTTGTACATGAGTACAAATATAGCATTTACTCGAATTCTTTGAAAGTCCCGTTGTCAAAGAATATGACAACCTTTGTAATACGCGGCGAGCCGGCCCTCGGAACATCGGGAGCCTGCTCCGGTGCGGCGTCAGGTCCTGGGATCTGTTCCTGGAAAGTATCGACCGGTATGTCCTTATACATACGTCCGCGGCCGCTGATCAACCATTCGAGGTTAAGGTGGGGAAATTCACGTGCCATGCTCTCGATGAAATCGAAACCTGGTTTGTTCCTGCCGGCAAGGATATGGGAAACGCTAGCCTTTGCGACACCGATCAATTCAGCGAATTGGGATTGAGTGATGTTCTCTGCATTAAGGAACTGTTGAAGGCGTTTGTTCATGGCATTGAGGTTTGTTTACAAATTTAACAAATTAATTCGTAACAACACAATGCATTTGGCATGTTACAGAAGTTAAATAGCTTTGTAAATAGCCGCAAATAATCTTAATATTAATTTAGCTAAATAAACTTAACTATCTGAACATTAGTATAATAATTATCAAAAATCAGTTCATATGGCTAATTATTGAGAGTTCAGGGTGGTGAGTTTACTCGGCATTGTTATATCAATGTTTTAATTGAATACGATAATTATCTGATAATACGTTAATTGCATATATGATAACATTATGATTATTAAAACTTATTTTACAAATATAATCCCAATGCAAAAATTTGTGAAAATTTACAAATGTATACTGCAAACCGCAGGAAAAACAGCATTAGGATGAGAATTTGAAATTCACGGAGTAAGGGTTAACTTTGCATCAGATTTTGAATTCTCGCGATGATACCTGTTATTCACATCGACGATTACAAATACGATCTTCCTGAAGGAAGAATCGCAAAATATCCCCTTCCCGAAAGGGATTCCTCAAAGTTGCTCCGCTACGAGGGAGGCAAAGTGGAAGAATACGTGTTCAAGGATATCCCCGGATTACTTCCGGAGGATTCCATGATGGTTTTCAACGAAACCAAGGTTGTGCCTGCGCGTCTGCATTTCCAGAGAGAATCCGGAGCCCATATCGAGATATTCTGTCTGGAACCGATAGATCCTCCGGAGTACAACACATCATTCGCTGCTATCGGGAAATGTTCTTGGAAATGCGTTATCGGCAATGCAAAGAAATGGAAAGGTGATGTCCTTTCGCTTTCCAATCCGGAAAATGACGTTTCCGTGTCGCAAATGGACCTGAAGGCGTCACTCATTGAACGGGACGGCCAGACTGGCACTGTCGAGTTCAGATGGAAAGGAGATTACCCTTTCTCGCAAGTCCTCGAGATATGCGGTACCATTCCTATTCCTCCATATCTCAACCGTGATACCGAGGCCATAGATCTTGAACGCTACCAAACCCTTTACGCCAAGATCAGAGGCTCAGTTGCCGCTCCTACTGCAGGCCTTCATTTTACTGCAAGGGTATTGGAAGGAATCAAAGACAGAGGCATAGAAATCGACAATGTCTGCCTGCATGTCGGTGCTGGAACCTTCCTGCCTGTCAAGAGCCGCGATGTCTCTGAACATCCGATGCATCGGGAGCCTTTCGCAGTAAGCCTCGATCTGCTCAGGAAACTGAGAGACAGGAAAACCAGCCTTATAGCTGTGGGAACCACATCGGTCAGGACACTCGAATCCCTTTATTATGTCGGCGTCAGCTGTATCGAGGATGGATGTCCTTCCGATGTCCGCCAATGGGCCCCTTATGACAGGGACTATCCCTATTCGACGGAAGAAGCGATTGATGCCATAATCAAATACCTGGAAGACAACGGAATGAGCGAACTAAGGGCGGGAACGAGGATCATCATTGTTCCCGGCTTCAAATTCCGTCTCGTAGATGTCCTAGTCACCAATTTCCATCAGCCAGAAAGCACCTTGATCCTGCTTATCTCGGCATTTGTCGGCGGTGACTGGAAGACAATCTATGACTATGCCCTGCAGCACGACTTCCGTTTCCTGAGTTACGGCGACAGCTCGTTACTTTTCCGCAGCGATATTGCTATTGGCTCATAATTTGTTAAATTTGTCTTTCAGACAAAAAATCACCGAAAGATGGTTGAAACATCCGAATTTGAAAGCATTTGTCCCTATAATGACGAGGAAGCTGTAGCGGCTCTTAACAAAGTCGCCAACCACCCCGCCGTCCTGGCGATTTCAGAATACCTTTTCCCTGACCAACCGGTTACCTATCTGCGCAACGCCTTGAAGTCCGTCCGGAGCATAGACGAGTTTCAGGAGGTTGTGATGAACGATGCCGTGACCTGGTGCATAGACCACACTGTCCACAACTTCTCCTACGATGGCATCAGCTACATCAAGGGGATAAGGGGCAAGTTCCTGGCCATGTCCAACCACAGGGACATCATCCTCGATCCGGCCATAACCCAATTGGTCTTCTACCGTAACGGAATCCCTATGACCGAGATATGCGTCGGTGACAACCTCATCAAGCAGAGCAAGACAGTCGAGTACCTGCTGCGTTCCAACAGGATGATAAAGGTCATACGAGGTATCTCCGCCAGGGACCTCTACCTTTCGTCGCAGATGCTTTCCCGTTATATCCGCCAGACCATCACTTCCGGGAAGGCCTCCATCTGGCTGGCCCAGAGGCAGGGAAGGACGAAGGACGGAATTGACACAACCGAGCAAGGCCTCCTTAAGATGCTGGACATGAGTGGAGAAAAGTCATTCCAGGAGAATTTCATGGAACTGAACATCGTCCCTCTGAGCATTTCTTATGAATATGAGCCCTGCGACATCCGGAAGGCCCGCGAGATCCTGATCTCCAGGACAAGGAAGTATGTCAAGAGCCATCATGAGGACATGCACAGTATCGTGATGGGAATCCGTCAGAAGAAAGGCAATGTCCACCTGAATTTCGGTCTTCCCCTGACTTACGATGAGATTGAAGTGGCCAGCAAGTGCGACAAGAACGACCGTTACCAGGCTATCCGTCATGCTGTTGACAAGAGGGTGATAGCCGGCTACCATCTCTGGAAGACGAATTACATCGCCTATGACCTTGTAGGAGGAGGGAACAAGTACTCGGATCTTTACGGTCCGGAGGATGTTGAATCCTTCAAGGCCTACATGGAGCATCGTCTGGACAAGGTTGAAAAGAGACTGGACCGCGACGAACTCCGTAACATATTCCTGCACATATATTCCAATCCGGTCCTATCCAAGGAACGCCTGGCCTCCGGAGAACCTCTCAGGCAGGAACAGGTATGATAATAGACATCCTCATCCTCATTTGCGGACTGGCCCTTGTCATCCTCGGAGCTGAGTGGCTGGTAGACGGTTCTTCGTCGATTGCACGCAGGGCTGGTCTCAGTGAGTTCCTCATCGGAATGACTATCGTAGGAATCGGCACTTCGATGCCGGAACTGGTTGTCAGCCTTACAGGAGCCCTCAGGGGGAGTGCAGACATCGCGATCGGCAACGTGGTGGGTTCCAATATTTTCAATGTCTTTCTCATCCTCGGACTCACCGCCCTGATCAGGCCCGTCGCCATTACTCGCGAAAACAAATCCAGGGACATCCCGATCATGATCCTCACAACGGTGCTGCTGGTCTGCTTCGGAATGCAGAAAACCTTGTTTGGATTAGGTAGCAGCGACACTATTACCGCTGTTGAAGGAGCGATATTCCTGCTTCTTTTCATCGGGTACATGACAATCTCTTTCATGTCCGGAAAGGCTGAGGAAGAAGGTTCACCTGAAGAGGAATCCAAGGGCCCAAAGAAGCTTTGGGTGGCAGTTATAATGGTCCTGGCAGGTCTTGCCGGCTTGATATTCGGTGGTGACTTATTCGTCGATTCTGCCTGCAAGATCGCGGAAAAGGCCGGCCTTTCGGAAAAGTTCATAGCGATTACTATCCTTGCCACCGGCACTTCACTCCCGGAGCTTGTCACCTGCATCGTGGCAGCATCAAAGGGGAAGGGAGCCCTTGCATTGGGTAATATCATTGGATCTAACGTTTCAAACATATTGCTCATCCTCGGATGTTCCGCACTGGCTTGCCCTCTATCTTTTGCCAATGTCCATCCGGTTGACCTTATCATGGTACTCCTAAGCGCTTTCGTCCTCCTGGCCAGCGCCTGGACCGGACGCAACAACAAGGTCGGCAGGGGTGACGGAGCATCTTTCCTCGTGCTGTTCGCTGCTTACATGGTATTCCTGATAATGAATATATAAACTAACCGCTATATGAAATTCCAACCAACAGATTACAAGCTTATGGACGTGGGCACCGGCCGTGTTTTCGAAGATACCGGATGGTCCCTCGCTGATCCACAGGCACCCGCACCGTCCCTTGTCAGGGCTGTCTACGCCAACGAAAAGTTCTCTCCCAGGAAGGATCTCAACGGACTGTACAGGTATGCCGAGTGGCTCCCGATCAAAAGGACCCTGCGCAGGTCCCATGCTCCGGTTACCTATAAGAGCAAAGGGCTTGCTGACTTGCTCGGGATGGACAACCTGTTCATAACCCTTTCCGGATATGTCCCCAAGAAGGGAGCGAGGATGGAGACATGTTCATTCAAGGAGACGGAAGCTTTCTCTGTATGTGCCAGGCTTCCGAAGAATGACAAGCATATCCTCGTCGTCCAGTCCGCCGGCAATACGGCGAGGGCTTTCGCCCGCGTCTGCTCCGACAACAACATCCCGATTGTAATCTGCATCCCCAATGACAATGTTTCCGACCTGTGGTTCACAAGCAGGCTCAAACCTTGCGTAAAAGTTATCGCAACGCCGCATGGAACAGATTATTACGATGCCATTGCCCTGGGCGAAAAACTATGCAAGGATCCCAGATACCTGGCTGAAGGCGGTGCAAAGAATGTCGCCCGTCGCGACGGAATGGGCACAACCATCCTCAGCGCAGTCGAGGTGATAGGTAGGATTCCCGACGCTTATTTCCAGGCTGTCGGAAGCGGTACAGGAGCCATCGCAGCATGGGAAAACGCATGCAGGCTCGAGAAGGACGGTCGTTTCGGAAGGAACGAAATGAGGGTTTACTGCGTACAGAACGCCCCCTACACTCTGATGTACGATTCATGGAAGGCTGGTTCCGGAGACCTTGTGCCTATTGCTCCTGAAGAGTCGAGGAAGAATGCAGAGATCATCCTGGCAAAGGTCCTTTCCAACAGGAAACCGCCGTACAGTCTCGCCGGAGGCCTTTACGATGTACTCACTGCTTCAGGAGGTGATTTCTTCAAGGTGACCAACGATGAGATTGTCTACTGGATGCTTCAGTTCTACAACAAGGAAGGCTATGACATCTTCCCTGCAGCTGCTTCCGCAGTCACTGCCTTGAAGAAGGCTCTTGACGAAGGTACTGTCAAGAGGGACGAGACTGTGATGCTCAACATTACGGGAGCCGGAATGCTGAATGCTACAAGCAAGGGCTTCGAACTTAAGAAGCCGGACCTTGTGCTCAGCACAGAACTTTCAGCCGAAGAAGTTATCTCTTCTGTCGACAAGCTCTTCTAGTTAGACATAATACTTGGGCCAGCAAGCTTTTAGATAAGCTTTCAGGCGATCTTCGTGGGGGTTCGGAGCCGGTTCGTAAAAGACCGTGCCTTCGAGCCCCTTCGGCATGAATTCCAGATCGACGAAATGTCCCGGATAATCATGGGCATATTTGTAACCATCTGAGTATCCAAGGTCTTCCATCAGCTTGGTAGGTGCATTCCTCAGATGCAGGGGGACTGCCTTCGTCCGATCCTCCTTAACGGCTGCAAGGGCCTTTTCCACAGCCATATACGACGCGTTACTTTTAGGAGAGCTTGCAAGGTAAACGGTGACCTCAGCAAGCGGAATCCTGGCCTCTGGCATACCGATCTGATGCACCACTTGGAAGCAGGCATTAGCCAGCAGCAGTGCATTTGGATTGGCCAATCCGACATCTTCGGAAGCAGACAGGCACAGGCGGCGCGCTATGAAAAGTGGATCTTCTCCTCCGTCCAGCATCCTTGCCAGATAATAGACGGCAGCATTCGGATCCGAGCCTCGTATGGACTTGATGAAGGCTGAAATGATGTCGTAATGCATCTCACCGTCCTTGTCGTATATTGCCAGATTCTCCTGGATACATGACGTGACGACTGAATTGTCTATCTCGATCGGGCCCGGCTTACCGGCAAAGGAATCCACGACGATTTCCAGAATATTCAAAAGTTTCCTGGCATCGCCGCCGCTGTAGCGGAGCAAGGCTTCATTCTCATTGATCTTTATGTCCTTTTCCTTCAGGAGGACATCTGTACTTAGGGCACGGTCAAGCAGGGTTTGCAGGTCCTCCACTTCAAGGGACTTGAGTACAAAGACCTGGCAACGGGACAGCAGGGGAGTTATGACCTCGAAAGAAGGGTTTTCAGTCGTTGCACCGATCAGGACTATGGTGCCGTTTTCAACGGCCCCCAGGAGTGCATCCTGCTGCGACTTGCTGAACCGGTGTATCTCGTCGATGAAAAGGACCGGAGAGGCTCCTTGTGAAAAGACCGAACGCCCTTTTGCCCTTTCGATGACGTCACGGACATCCTTGACGCCAGCACTGACAGCCGACAAGGTATAGAAATCCCTGTTCAGTGTGGAGGCTATTATGCCTGCAAGGGTTGTCTTTCCCACACCTGGAGGCCCCCAAAGAATAAACGAACTCAGATTGCCGCTTGAAATCATGTTGCGGAGTATGCAGCCTTCGCCTACGAGATGCTTCTGGCCGACATAGTCGGCAAGAGTCCTGGGCCTCATCCTTTCAGGGAGTGGGGGAAGGACTGTGCTTTGAGCAGTAAACTGATCGTTTGATGGCATATTGGAATATATTTTCTAACCTTCGATTACAAATTTAGCAAAAAGCGGAATAAGTTTCTTAAATTTGCTAATCAACAGAATCCTGCATAAACTGAATAATTGCAAATGAAAATTTCTGATAAGATCCGCTACGTAGGGATGAATGACAGGCAGACAGTGCTATTTGAGCATCAGTGGCCTGTACCCGAGGGAGTAAGCTATAATTCCTATCTCGTGGTAGATGAAAAGATCGCACTGATCGACACTGCAGCCGCGGCATTCAAGGATGAATTCCTCTCGAACATAAAAGAGGAAATAGGCGACAGGAAGATTGATTACCTTGTCGTAAACCACATGGAGCCTGATCACAGTGCCCTCCAGGCCGTGATCAGGAATGAATATCCAGACTGCACGATAGTCACCAATGCCAAGGCCGTTCCCATGATAGAAGGCTATCAAGGGCTTACAGACAACATAAAGGTCATAAAAGAAGGGGAGACTCTCTCTCTCGGCGGAACCACCCTTCAGTTTTACATGATCCCGATGGTCCACTGGCCTGAAACGATGGTCACCTGGTGCCCCGAAGAAAAAACCGCTTTCAGCGGTGATGCTTTCGGTTGCTTCAGGGCTGTACCTGAAGGCTGTCTTGTGGACGGAATCGTGGATTTCAAGGAAGAAATGACCCGCTATTATGCCTCGATTGTAGGTAAATACGGCCAGACGGTCCAGGCTGCACTCAGAAAGGTTTCTCCTTTAGGAATTGAGCGTATATGTCCTACTCACGGACCTGTCTGGGAAAAGGATATCCCCGAAGTCTTTGGGTGGTACGACCGTCTTTCAGCGGCGAAACTTGAAAGGGGAGTCACCATTGCATATGGCTCGATGTATGGGAACACTGCCAAAGCCGCTCAGGCAATTGCTCAAGAGCTTGAAAATAAAGGTATTACCGTAAAGCTTCATGACCTTTGTGAGGAGAATTATTCCTATGCGCTGGCAGATGTATTCCTTTACGATACACTGATCGTAGGTTCGCCGACCTACAATGCCGGGATTTTCCCGCCTGTCCAGTCTTTTATGGAAGCTTTGAAAGCAAGGGGAGTCAAGAATCGCCGTTTCGCTGCCTTCGGATCATACACCTGGGCCGGTATGAGCGTGAAACTGCTCAATGCTCTCGCTGCCGAAATGCAGTTTGAAACAGTCCATGACGGACTGTCATTCGCCCAGGGTTACAGCGCTGATAAATTCAATGCTTCAGAAATTGTCGATTTACTCATCTAACTATTTAATATTATGACACTTAACATTACAAAAATCGCTGCAGTGGCCCTCATGGCTTCACTGGCAGCCAATTCCTTTGCTCAGGAAAAGAAGGAATATCCCCAGCAGGAGCGCATGCGTCCCGGCATGTCCGAGTACTGGACGCCTCAGCCCAAGATAGTTACTCCGGGCAACCAGGCCACCGCTTCAGCTCCGTCCGATGCGATCGTCCTTTTTGACGGAAAGGATCTTTCAGCATGGGAAAGTGCCAGGGATCATTCTGCAGCCGGCTGGACTGTCCATGATGGCATCATGACAGTCAACAAGAAGGCTGGAGACATCCAGACCAAGGAATCTTTCCACAACTTCCAGCTTCACATCGAATGGTGCATTCCTCAGATGGATGACCAGTTCAAGAGCCAGTCCCGTGGCAACAGCGGTGTCTATCTCCAGAACATGTACGAAGTCCAGGTCCTTGACAGCTACAACAACGAAACTTATGTCAACGGCCAGGCTGGATCTATCTACAAGCAGACTCCGCCGCTTGTGAATGCGATGCGCGCTCCTGGTGAGTGGAATGTCTATGACATTATCTACACAGCTCCTGTTTTCACTGAGGACGGCCAGTATCTTTACAAGCCGAGGGTGACTGTCATCCACAATGGTGTCGTTGTCCAGAACAACACAGAGATCATCGGAACCACTGAATATATCGGATTCCCGAAGGTCAAAGTACACGGTGACGGCCCGATCCTTCTCCAGAGCCATGGTGATCCCAGCCCGGGCATCAGTTACCGTAACATCTGGCTCCGCAAACTCTAAGCCTTTTGTTACACAATTTATATTATGTTAATATAGATATGTAAGGGACGGGGCAGGCCGAAATCTGGTTCTGCCCTGCCCTCATTTAAGAACAGACTTGATCATCAACCAGACTGAATATGTCCAGAAAGAAAGTTGACCTGCTGCTTGAGAACATGACCATCGAAGCATGTGCTGCTGAAGGAAAAGCATTGACACATTGGGATGGCGCTGTCGTCTTCGTTCCCTTTGCAGTCCCTGGAGATGTCGTGGACATTAAGATAACCAGGAAATACCATAACTACTATGAAGGTTTCATTTCCAGGATCGTAAAGCCGTCAAAGGACAGGATCGAACCTTTCTGTGAGCATTTCGGAACTTGCGGAGGATGCAAATGGCAGCCACTTCCCTATCCTATGCAGTTGGAAGCCAAGCGTAAACAAATTGAAGACCAACTAGTTAGGCTTGGACACCTCAAAGTGCCAGAGATAAGGCCTACCCTTCCTTCGGACAAGACTGTCTATTATCGTAACAAGCTGGAATTCACCTATTCAAGCAAGAAATGGTTCAACTGGGGCGAGAATCCCGAGGATTTCCCTCCCGAGGAAAGGCTCGGACTTGGCTTCCATGTCGGTAAATTCTTTGACAAGGTCCTTGACATCAAGCACTGTTATCTCCAGAAGGATCCTTCAAACGACATCAGGCTTTTCTGCAAGGAATATGCAATCAGCCATGGGCTCGACTTTTTCGACATAAGGAATAACGTAGGGTTCATCCGCAACATGTTCATCCGGACGACAGAGACCGGCGACCTTATGGTGATCCTGTGCTTCTTCTACGAACAGAAGGATGTGAGGGAGGCCATGCTGGACGCACTTGCAGAAGCATTCCCCCAGATAACCTCACTTTACTATGTAATTAACAGTAAACTAAATGATTCGATCGGAGATCAGGAATGTGTCCTTTACAAGGGCGAACCTGTAATCCGTGAGACCATGGAAGGACTGACTTTCCGCATTGGAGCCAAGTCCTTCTACCAGACTAATTCGGGACAGGCCTTCAAGCTCTATTCGGTTGCGAGGGACTTTGCCGGCCTGACTGGGAAAGAAATCGTATATGACCTCTACACCGGTACAGGTACCATCGCGCAGTTTGTGTCCAGAAAGGCATCAAAGGTAATAGGAATCGAGTATGTGCCTGAGGCAATCGAGGATGCCAAGGCAAATGCTGCAGCTAACGGGATCTCGAACTGCGAATTCTTTGCAGGTGACATGAAAGACGTACTTAGCGAGGATTTCATTGCAGAGCACGGCCATCCTGATGTCATTATCCTGGATCCTCCCAGGGCAGGAATCCATCCGGATGTCGCCAAGGTGATCCTGGCCGCCTCCCCTGAAAAAATAGTCTATGTCAGCTGCAATCCTGCTTCTCAAGCAAGGGATCTGGCTATCTTGTGCGAAGAATATGAAATAACTGCCGTTCAACCGGTCGACATGTTCCCTCATACCCAACACGTCGAGAACGTCTGTGCATTGTCCCTCAAATAGATTCTTTTCCATGAGCCGGATCTGGCAGTTGATTCTCCTTGCAATGGCTTCACTCCCCTTCCAGACGTTGCCTGCTTCTGCCCAAACCGCTGATTCTCTGGTGATTCTTTCATTCAATGTCCGTGAATGGACCAGAGATACCGACGAGAGCAAGGATACCTACTGGAAAAGACGGATGGAGGCTATGGAGAAAATGATCGGGGATGTTGATCCGGATGTAATCTGCCTTCAGGAAGTACTTCCACCGGTCGGACGGTATATTCCCGACGGCTACAAGAGTGCCGGTCTTTCCGTCAGCCATCCAATCTATATCCGCAAAACCATGAAATCCTCAGGGCACAGATTTTCGATCTTCTGGGAGTCATGCTCGGTCTCAGGAATCAAGATAATCAATGTGCATTCAAGATGGGAGGCCAAGATCGTTGCCAGGACCGTTGAACAAGTCAACAGACAGCTGACAGGAAAAGATGTTGCATGCGGGGACTGGAACACCTTTCTTAAGAATATCAACGAAGCCGGTCTCAAAATGGAATCAGCAAGGATGATCCTGGGTATTCCTGAAGAGGACACATTCGCAAACTTTTCCAGGCCGGCCGAGAGTCATGGTGCGATCGACCATTTCTTTGTCAACGGCCTCACTCCCCTCTCGTACGCAATGATTACTGATGGATACGGGGTGCCGAAAATCAGCGACCACTACCCCATCGTCTTAAAAATCAGGATATTATAGTTAATTAGAAGGGATAACCGACTCCAAAATGGATTGCGTAGGCATCCCGTTTGGTCCAGTCTGCAAAACCGTAGGTTCCGTCTTCACCTTTAGAAGGATCATAGGTCTTCAGACCGACATCAAGCCTGAGGATAAGGAAATTCAGGTCCATCCTAAGCCCGAAACCTGTGTTTGATGCCATGGTATCCTGAAAGTCGTCGAAAGAAAACCTGCCAGCCTCATCGTCTTCAGAAGTCTTTATGTTCCAGACATTTCCCATGTCCAGGAACAAGGCACCGTACAGTTTCCAGAATAAGGGGAAACGGTATTCGAGATTAACCTCCATCTTCAGGTCTCCGGTCTGGCTAGGAATCACGAATGATGTGTCGGCCTTGGCACGTCCGGGGCCCAGGGTACGGGCCTGCCATCCTCTCATGCTGCTGGCGCCTCCACTGTAGAACTGCTTCTCGAAAGGCATCGTAACAGAATTGCCATAGGCGTGTCCGACTCCGGCCAGTACCCTCAGGGCAATCGCCCTGTTGCTGTTCTTGCCCAGCACGACAGTCTTTCCATAGGAAACCTCGGATCGCAGATACTGCGAATATGGTGTCCCCCAGATCAGCCTCGAACCATACTGGTCTGATTTCATGTAGCGGTTGAACAGACTGGCCACGTTACCGGAGGCGTCGAGCTGGAAGCGGACGTACTGGTATGAAACCTTTGGATTGAGGTCGGCACATGTAGTGTAGTAAGCCATGACACTGGAGCCGAGGTCAAAGTGGTTCTGGTACGCATCCCTCATGAAGGGATTCCCTGAAAGAGTGTTGAAGAAACCGGGATCCAGATGGTCCAGGCGGACGATCTTGGCTTGGACCGGGTAGAACTGGTAGTAGAACCTTCCTCCTGACAAGGACCCGGAATAGCCGAAGGATGTCGAAATCATTTTCCTGGTATATTCAGGGCGGTTCTGGTAGGTATAGGATGCGTTTATCTCTGTCCGTGGAATGTTGGGTCCTGTAAACAAGGTATTGGGCAGCCCCAGGAACTTAGGGAAACTCAAGCTTCCCGAAACACCGGTCTCATCCGAACGGACATTCCGGTCGTTTGACTTGAACTGGAAATTACCCAGGAAACTGAGGTTCAGCCACTGGCCGCCATGGAATATATTCTTGTGGAAATAGCTGAGCTGCGGCGAGACGCCGATCAGACCGTTTGAATTCGTAGAGCCCTCCAGGTTGACCTTGAATCCCTGTACCCTTGACCTCGTCAGTGTTATGTCGCAGTCCACGATGTCGGAGGTATCCCGAGGATTGAGGGCAATGCTCACCCCACTGAAAAGCTTGAGCGCAGAAAGTCTTGAATAGGTCGTATTGACTTCCCATTCATCATACATGTTGCCCGGGACGATGGTATTCATGTTCCTGAGAACCCTGCGGTTGAAGACAAGGTCCTTGTCCCAAGATATTCCAACATTTCCGAAATTGTATTTCCTGAACGGACGGGCATTGTCCGGACTTTGGTTCCTGGTGTATTCGCGGATGATCATCTGCAGGTCGGCAGTGTCACGGCGTTCCAGTGTGTCTGCCTCGAAGGTGTAGTAATTCTTGGTAAAACCGAACCATCCGTTCCTTCTCATCCAGGCTGCAGAACGCTCAGTTTCAAGTTCCAGGTCGGCCTCGGAAAGATAGTCTCCCCTCTTGATCGAAATGTTCGTGGTGTCCGCATAGAAATCCTCCGCAAACTTCCCTTCCGGAACCGAGAAGGTGATCTTGTCGATCTTGTACCTGTCTCCCAGGGTGACCGTGTATTTGACGTCGACATCCCTGCCGTCCACCTTGACGTCGCTTTTGACATCAGAATGGTAATAGCCAAGGTACTCGAGGTGGCGCTTGATGTTGTCGATGGAAGCGTCCACCTGCGCTGGCTGGTAGACGACCGGAGCAACGCCTATCTTGCGGATCAACTTGTTGGAGAACTTGCTGGTGTCCCTTCCTGACCAGTTGTAGACGTTAAGGAACGGGTTCCAGCCGAAGACGAGGTAGGTGTTGGATTTCTGCTGAATGTACTTCTCGACTTCCTTGGGATTGAATTTACGGTCATTGGTGATTTCGACCTCATTCTTCGCCAGGCGGTACTGCCCTTCTTCGAGCACGCGGGTAGTACTGCAGGAGCAGACCAGCGCGATAGCGATGACCAGGACGGAGAGTATGGTGGAGGACGTTTTTGGCACCATGATTCTACAAAAATAGGAAGAATATTAATATATTTGTTCACCATTGGATGACAGATTTATGAGCTTACCGGTTTCCAATAACGAAATACGCTTCGTCAAGTCCCTCGAAAGGAAAAAAAACAGGGATGAAAACGGGATGTTCGTCGTAGAAGGCGAAAAGATGGTCGATGAAGCACTGCGGTCATCATTCGAAGTTGTCAGGCACTACCGCATGAAGGACATAGGTGTAACTGCAATGGAAAGGATGACCCTCCTGAGTTCCCCTTCCCCTGCCCTGGCAGTCCTCAGGAAGCCGGAGAACCTTGAGATAGAAGACCTCTCTTGTTTTGCACTTCCAGAAAACGGCCTGTTCCTTGCCTTGGACGGGATCAGGGATCCTGGCAACCTGGGCACGATACTCAGGATTGCCGACTGGTTTGGGCTGGACGGGGTTTTCGCGTCCCCGGACACTGTGGATGTTTTCAATCCGAAGGTGGTCCAGTCCACGATGGGTGCCATTTTCAGGGTCCGCTTCCATTATTGTGACATCACGAGGCTTTGCAGGTTCTTCTCCCTTTCCGGAGGATCCGCCTATGGCACCTTCCTCGACGGAGACAACATCTATTCCAAGGATCTCAACACAGGCAATTCGACCAAGTCATTGATAGTTATCGGAAACGAAGCGAACGGCATCTCGTCTTCTGTCGCTTCCGCCGTGACCGACAGATTGTACATCCCCCCATATCCGGCTGACCAACCGGGCTCCGAATCGCTCAACGCAGCCGTGGCTACAGCCGTCACTGTTGCAGAGTTCCGCCGGAGGGCCTTAACAAAAGACAGGAAATGAACGAAGAATCCTTGATGCGCTCCAGGATCAGAAGGATCCTGATGATCTGCAGCAACTATGACGCCTTCACTCTCGAAGAAGACGGCCGGATCGAAAGCCAGGTCATCAATGAATACCGTGAACTGAACCTGAGCAATCCCCCGATGTTCATCTGGGCCAATTCCTCGTCAGAAGCCAGGACGGT